>UEXO01000097.1_pt1 | contig 44232 bp, 25 predicted proteins | sample 4301131 | NCBI WGS metagenome assembly UEXO01 (sample SAMEA4773185, study PRJEB27434) | metagenome | biome: 2259; feature: agricultural soil; material: soil | place: USA | collected 2014-09 | depth 0.25 m | reverse complement strand
GGTGATTTCCTCGAGCGCACGCTGGGCATTGGCGACCCGGCGCTCGGCGGCGATCACCGTGGCGATGCTGGCGTCGAAGGCGGCGCGGGTTTCCTGCACGTCGATGATCGTCGCCAGGCCGACTTCGCGACGGCGCTCGGCCTGCTGCCACTGGCGCTCGGTGGCGGCACGCTCGGCGCTGCCGGTGCGCAGCGCATCGTTGGCGGCGAGTACTTCGAAATAGCCCTGGGCCAGACGCAGGATCAGCGACTGCTGGGCGCTGCGGTAGGTCGCCTCGGCCTGGGCGACGGTGATGTCGGCCTGCTTCAGGCGCTGGAAAGCCTCGAAGCTCCACAGGGTCTGCGACAGCAGCACCTGGGCCTGGTCGTTGGTGTTGTAGAAATCGACCTTGCTGCTGGCGGTGGGGGCGGGATTGGTCGGATCGGTGATGATCCGGCTGCCGCTGGTGGTGATCTCGTTGTGGCTGCGCTCGTGGCTGCCGGTGGCGGTCAGCCGGGGCAGGAACGCCGACAGCGCCTGCGGCTTCGCTTCCACGGCGGCGTCGCGTGCGTACTGCGCGGCGAGCAGGCTGCGATCCTGGACGAGTGCCTCGTGGTAGCTGTCGAGCAGATCGTTCGCCAAGGCAGCGAACGGCGCCGCGGACGGCGCGGCGATGGCGCCCGCAAGCAGGGCAGGAAGTATCGAGCGGCGCATGGGCGTTTGGGGGATCGGTCGGCGATGGCGGTTGGTGCAGCGGGGCCGTCATCTATGCAGACGCTTGCCGCGGCGTTTCCCCCACCGCCAGCGACACCGCGATGGGACGAGATGGGGGAAGAAGGTGGGGTGGCGCCGCGCGAATGCGTCCGAAGTCTGACGGCCCCGTCCTCAACCGACATTCCCGCCGTCGCCCGCGTGCAGGAGCGCTGTCCATGTCGCAGTCCCCCCGTTTCGTCCGGGCCGTCTTCGGCCTGCTGGCCGGCGCCGCGTTGGCGCTGGCGCCCCCGGCGATCGCGGTTCCGAAAGGATTTCATCTGCAGGAAGCGACGATCGCCGACATCCAGGCCGCGATCGTCGCCGGCGAGCTGACCACCACCGGCCTCGTCGAGCTGTATCTGAAGCGGATCAAGGCCTACAACGGCACCTGTGTCGCCGAACCGGAAGGCATACTCGGGCCGATCACGACGATCCCGCATGCCGGCCAGATCAATGCGCTGGCCACCCTCAACCTGCGGCCGAAGGCACGCAAGCGCTGGGGCTTCGACGCCCGCAAGGCGCGCAGCCTGACCGACGCCAAGGACAGCGATCCGAAGATGCCGGATGCGCTCGAAACCGCCGCCGCGCTCGATGCCGAGTTCGCGAAGACCGGCAAGCTGGCCGGGCCGCTGCACGGTGTGGTGATCGCGATCAAGGATCAGTACGACACCTTCGACATGCGCACCACCTCGGGCGCCGATGCCTTCTACGCCAACGACCGGCCGCCGAAGGATTCCGTGTTCATCACCCGGCTGCGCGCGGCCGGCGCGATCATCATCGCCAAGTCCAACCTCGGCGAGTACGCCTCGGCGGTGCCGCGCAGTTCCTTCGGCGGCACCTTCTGCAATCCCTATGACACCGAGCGGGTGCCGCGCGGTTCGTCCAGCGGTTCCGGTTCGGCTGTCGGCGCCAATCTGGTCACCTGCGCGATCGCCGAGGAAACCGGCTCGTCGATCCGTGGCCCGGCCAGCGCCGCCAGCGCGGTCGGCATCGCCGGCACCCAGGAACTGGTGCCGCGTACCGGCATGATCCAGATCGGCATCAACACCCGGGTCGGCCCGATCTGCCGCAACGTCGAAGACGCCGCCAAGCTGCTCGATGCGATCGCCGGCTACGACCCCTCCGACGAACTCACCGCGTTCAGCATCGGCCGTACGCCGGCCCAGCCATACGCCAGCTTCGCGACGGCGAAGCGCCTCGACGGCCTGCGCATCGGCGTGGTCCGCGAGTACATGAACAAGTCGCTGTTCACCAAGGCCGACGAGCAGACCATCGATCTGGTCAGCGCCGCCGCGCTCGATCTGAAAGCACTCGGCGCGACGATCGTCGATCCGGGCCCGGAAGGCGATCTGTTCACCGCCTGCTTCGCCAGGTACGCACCGATGGTGCAGGGCAAGCAGTTCACCCGGCGCTTCCCGGAGCAGTTCCCGGTCGACAAGGACGGCAAGCCGACCGGCGACCACATCGCCGTGCTGCTCGGCATGGCCGCCGATCCATCCAAGGTGCCGGCCAACATCACCCTGCGCGATTTCGGCGCTGCCCAAGCCGAAGGCGAAAGCAAGTACTGGCTGAACCGCTACCTGATGGAACGCGGCGACGCCAACATCAAGACCAATGCCGACCTGATGAGCAAGGCGCGCTTCCACCAGGACCCATATTTCCCGGATCGCCTGAAGACCCGCGAGACCACCGAGAAGGCGCGGGAGCTGAGCATGGCCGAACGGATGCTGCGCCGCTTCGCCGTGCAGCAGCTGGTCACCGCCTGCATGGCCGAGCAGAAGCTCGATGCGCTGATCTATCCGACCAGCAGCCTGCCGCCGACCAAGCTCGGCGCGCCGGCTGGCCCGCCGGTCAACGGCCGCACCAGCGTCTGGAGCTTCCTCGGTCAGCAGGGCTTCCCGGTGATCACCGTGCCGGCCGGTTTCACGACCGAGGTCTACGACCTGATCCGTGATCCCTCGGCGCCGAAAGTCGAGTACCCGGCCAATGCCGGCGGCGGTGGCGGCGAGCGCACCGAGGGCGACGACCACATCCGCCTGATCGGCCCGGTCGCGGCAAAGCTGCCGGTCGGCATGGACATCGTGGCCCGGCCGTTCGACGAGCCGCTGCTGTTGAAGATCGCTTCGGCCTACGAGGCCGCCACCCATCGCCGCCAGCCGCCGTCGGATTTCGGTCCGCTGGCCGGCGAGCCCTGAACACCACCGGAGCCGAGCATGGCCGCAGAAGCAGGGGGTCCCCCGAAGATGTCGACGATCAGCCCTAGCCCGGTGCCGAGGCTGTATCGCGGCGCGGTGCTCCAGCATGGTTTCGACTGGCAGCGCATCGACGCGCTGCTGCACACCATCGAACCGACACCGCAGAACCTGCAGCTGTTCCAGGACGGCGCGGTCGACCCCGCGCGCTATGTCGAGCGCTCCGGCGAACTCGGCGTGGCCCGTCCGCGGCTGATCAAGGAGCGCTTCTACAGCCTGCTGCGCGGCGGTGCGGCGCTGGTCTTCAACCGCATGGAGCTGCATTCGCTGGAGGCGCGCCAGCTGTGCGCGGCGGTCTCGCGCCTGGGCGGTGCTTCCGGCATCGGCAACGGCTACCTGAGCTTCGGCGGCAAGTGCAGCTTCGGCAAGCACTGGGATACGCATGACGTTTATGCCGTGCAGCTGATCGGCCGCAAGCGCTGGCAGCTGTTCCAGCCGACCTTCATGAATCCGCTGGCCGAGCACAGCAGCGAGGCGATGGCCATGCAGTGCCCCGAGCGGGTCGTGCTCGACTGCGTGCTGTCGCCCGGCGACATGCTCTACGTGCCGCGCGGCTGGTGGCATCAGACCCTGCCGTTCGACGAACCGAGCTTCCATCTGTCGGTCGGCCTGTATCCGCCGACGATGCATGACTTCCTCGGCTGGGCGCTGGCCCGAGTCGCGCCGCAGCGACTGGCGGTGCGGCAGACGTTGTCGAGCGATCCCGCCGTGGCCGCCGGCGATCTCGGTGCCGCCGTCGAGGCGCTGCGCGATCTGCTGCTCGATCCGGCGGTGCTCGCCGACTATCGCCGGGAGATCGCGCTGGCCGATCGTCCGCTGCCCGAGTTCGAGCTGGCGCGCTTCGCCGGCGAGCAGAACATCGGCCCGGACACGGTGTTGCGGCTGGCGACGGCCCAGGCCGCGGTCCGGACGCCGGAGACCTTGCTGATCAACGGCCGGGCGCTGCCGGCGGAAGGCCTGGGCGCCCGGATCATCCAGCTGCTGGCAACGGTGCCGATGTGCAGGTTTGCGGCCTTGTCGGAGGCGCTGATCGACGTGCCCGAGGCCCAGCTGCACGAAGCGCTGTTCGAGCTGGCGGCGCACGGCTGCATCGTCACCGGTGGCGTGATGCTGGCTGAGCCCTGAACGCCAGCGCCGACCTGCGCTGCGGGGCCCGGCGAGGGATCCTGCACCGCAAGCCGCCGTATCGCGCCGACCGCTGATTCCCGAGACCGGACCCGATGAACCTCGTGCAGTTTGCCTTGCGCCGGCCGCTGACCGTCGTCGTGCTGGTAGTCGCGGCGGTGCTCGGGGCGGCGATCGCGCTGAAGTCGATGAGCCGGGACATCTTCCCGCCGCTCGGTGCACCGACTATCTATGTCGCCCAGCCTTACGGCGGCATGGACCCGGCGCAGATGGAAGGCTTTCTGAGCTACTACTACGAGTACCACTTCCTGTACATCGGCGGCATCGAGCACGTCGAATCGAAATCGATCCAGGGCGCCAGCCTGATCAAGCTGCAATTCCATCCGGGCACCGACATGTCGGCGGCGCTGGCGGAAACCGTGGCCTACGTGAACCGCGCGCGGGCCTTCATGCCGCTCGGCACGCCGGGGCCGTTCGTGACCCGCTTCGATGCCGGCAGCGTGCCGGTCGGCTATCTGGTGTTCTCGACCCGGAACGAGGCGCGCAGCGTCGGCCAGATGCAGGATGCGGCACTGAATCAGGTGCGGCCGCTGTTCGCGACCCTGCCCGGCGTGTCGGCGCCGCCGCCGTTCGGCGGCAGCGCGCGCACCGTGGTGGTCAACATCCGGCCCGACCGCCTGCGCGCCTACGGCCTGTCGCCGGACGACGTGGCGGCGGCGATGGCGCGCTCGAACGTGCTGAGCCCGTCCGGCAACATCAACCTCGGCGACCAGTACCCGATCGTGCTGGCCAACGGCATCGTCCGCAACGTCAAGGAACTGGAAGCGACGCCGTTGCGCCGTAGCGCCGAGGGCGTGGTCTACGTGCGCGACATCGCCAGCGTCGACGATGCCGCCGATCTGGTCACCAGCTACGCGCTGGTCAATGGCCGGCGCACCGTCTACCTGCCGGTGACCAAGCGCAGCGAAGCCTCGACCCTGGCCGTGGTCGAACAGGTGCGGGCCAGCCTGCCGAAATTCCAAAGCGTGGTCCCGGACGACATCGAGGTCAGCTACGAATTCGACCAGTCGCCGGTGGTCTGGCAGGCGATCGGCGATCTGGCCCGCGAAGGCCTGCTCGGCGCGCTGCTGACCGGCCTGATGGTGCTGCTGTTCCTGCGCGACTGGCGCAGCGCGCTGATCGTGGTGATCAACATTCCGCTGTCGCTGCTGGCCGCCAGCTTCGCGCTGTGGCTCAGCGGCCAGAACATCAACCTGATGACCCTGAGCGGCCTGGCACTGGCGATCGGCATCCTGGTCGACGAAGCGACGGTGACCATCGAGAACGTCCATAGCCATCTGGCTCGCGGCGTCGCCGTGGCGCGCGCGGTGCGCGACGCCACCGAGGAAACGGTGCTGCCGCGCCTGCTGGCGATGCTCTGCGTGGTCGCCGTGTTCCTGCCGGCCTTCCTGATGACCGGGGCGGCGAAAGCGCTGTTCGTGCCGCTGGCGCTGGCGGTCGGCTTTTCGATGATCGCATCCTACCTGCTGTCGAGCACCCTGGTGCCGGTACTGCTGGTCTGGCTGCTGCGCCGGGGCCGGGGCACGACATCGACCGCCCGCGCCGACGCGCGCTCCCAGTGCTTCCAGGCGCGCCATGGCGAGCGGGTCGCGCGCCTGGTCGGGCGGCGCTGGACAGTCGCCGGCCTGTACCTGCTGATTGCGATCACGCTCGCAACGTTCGCCGGCAGCCGGCTCGGCGTCGAGATCTTTCCGAAGATCGATACCGGCCAGTTGGCGCTGCGCCTGAAGGCGCCGGCCGGTACCCGGCTCGAGCTCACCGAGCAGTTCGCGCTGCGGGCGTTGGCGCTGATCAAGCGCGAGGCCGGCGAGGATCGGGTCGGCTTGAGCCTCGGTCTGGTCGGCGTCCACGCACCGAACTATCCGGTCAACCTGATCCACCAGTGGAATGGCGGTCCTGAGGAAGCCTGGCTGGCGATCCAGCTCAAAGCCGGCAGCGGCATCGCTGTCGAGGCGCTCGAAGAAAGCCTGCGCGCGGCTTTCGCGCGGGAACTGCCGGAACTGCAGATCTCGTTCGAGCCGGCCGACATCGTCAACCGGGTGATGAGTTTCGGCTCGACGACGCCGATCGAGGTCGCGGTCAGCGGCGGCAGCTTCCCGGCGACCATCGCCTATGCCCGGAAGATCGAAGAACGGCTGAAGCGGATTCCGGCGCTGCGCGACGTGCAGCTCGGCCAGACGCTGGATTTCCCGGCCGTCAACGTCAAAGTCGATCGCGAGCGCGCCGGCCAGTTCGGCGTCGACATGGCCAGCGTCAGCCGCTCGCTGGTCGCGGCGACCACCTCCAGCCGCTTCACCCTGCCGAATTTCTGGTCCGACCCGAGCTCCGGCATCGGCTACAACCTGCAGGTCCAGATTCCCCAGGCCCGCAGCCAGTCGACCGAGGATCTCGGCAACCTGCCGGTCAGCGACGCCAGCGGGCAGACCGTGCTGCTGCGCAATATCGCGTCGATCAGCAGCGGCACGACGGTCGGCCAGTACGCGCGCTACAACGGCGCCCGGATGGTCAGCGTCACCGCGAACCTGCACGGCGCGGCGCTCGGCCAGGTGATCGCCGAGGTCGAGCGGGCAGTCGCCGAGCTCGGGCCGCCACCGCCGAAGGCAAGCGTCGCGATCCGCGGCCAGGCGATCCCGCTGGCCGAGCTGCGCGATGGTTTCGGCAGCGGGCTGCTGCTGTCGGTAGTGGTGATCCTGCTGCTGCTGGCGGCCAATTTCCAGTCGCTCCCGCTGTCGCTGGCGGTGCTGTCGACGACCCCCGCGGCGATCGCCGGCGTCGCGCTGGCGCTGTGGCTGACCGGCACCGCGCTGAACATCCAGTCGGCGACTGGCGCGATCATGGCGATCGGGGTCGCGGTCGCCAACGCGATCCTGGTCGTGACCGTTGCCGAGCGCAGCCGGCTTGCCGGCCGCAGCGCCGCCGACGCGGCGATCGACGCCGCGCGCAGCCGCCTGCGGCCGATCCTGATGACCAGCGCGGCGATGCTCGCCGGCATGCTGCCGCTGGCGATCGGCTTCGGCCATGGCGGCGACCAGGTCGCGCCGCTCGGCCGCGCGGTGATCGGTGGTCTGGCCGCCGCGACCCTGGCGACCTTGTTCGTGCTGCCGGCGCTCTACACGCTGCTGCGGCAGCGCGCGAACACGCTGGCGGCCTCGCTGGATCCCGATGACGCCAGCAGCCACCACTACCTCGCGACAGTCCAGGACCCATGAACAAGTTCCTTGCAGCGACAGCCATCGGCACCGGCCTGTCGGCCTGGCTGGCCCCGGCGGCCGCAGCCGCCACGACAGCCCCCACGGCAGAGACGCCGGCGCGGACCGCGGTGACGGTCGCGCGGGTGGCCAGCGGCGACATCGTCCGTTACCTGAGCTTGCCGGGCACCGTGCATCCCAACCGCCAGGCGACGCTGTACGCGAAGGTCGCCGGCTACCTGAAAACGATCAGCGTCGAGGAAGGCGATGGCGTCAGGGCCGGCCATTCGCTGGCCCGGATCGAAAGCCCCGAGCTGCAGGCCGAGCTGGTCAGCGAGCAAGCCATAGTCAAGGTCGCGCAGGCCGAATACCAGCGCCTGAGCCGGGCCCAGGCCCAGGCGCCGGACCTGGTGGTGCCGATGCAGGTCGACGACGCGAAAGGCCGGCTCGACACCGCCGAAGCGCGGCTGCAACGCACCCTCAGCCTGCTCGCCTATACCCAGGTCATCGCGCCCTTCGACGGTGTGGTGACCAGGCGGCACGTCGATCCCGGCGCCTTCATCCCGGCGGCGACCGCGAACAGCGGCGCGGCCTCGGCCGGCATCGTCACGCTGATGGATTTCGACCGCGTGCGGATCGCCGTGCCGGTGCCGGAAATCGAGGCGGCGCGGGTTCGCGCCGGCCAGCCGGCGACGATCAGCACCGATGGCCAGCCCGGCCGGCAGTTCACCGGCACGGTCAGCCGCCACGCCTACGCGATCGACGACGCGACCCGGACGCTCAGAGTCGAGATCGACCTGCCGAACCCGGAACGAGCGCTACGCCCGGGCATGTATGCCAACGTCAGACTCGGAGTCGAGCAGCATCTCGGCGCGCTGCTGATCCCGGTCGGTGCGCTGATCATGGAGAAGAACAACGCCTTCGTGTATGTCGTCGACGGCACCAAGGCGCGCAGGAAGGCGATCAAGGCCGGCTTCAACGACGGCCGGCAGGTCGAGGTCGTCGACGGCCTGGCGGCTGGCGACAACGTGATCCTGGCAGCCGGCACGACGGTGACCGACGGCGCCGACATCGAGGTCGCGACCGCGCGATGAGCACGGCGCTGCCGGTTCGATGGCTGCTGGCGCTTGGCCTGCTGGCGCTGCCCGGCGCCGTCTGGTGCGAGGCGCCGCAGGCGATCGATCTGGCCAGCGCGCTGCGCCTGGCCGGCGCGCAGAACCTCGACGTGCGGATCGCCGAGCAGCGGATGCACGAGGCGCAGGCCCTGCACGATCAGGCGCGACAGAAATTCCTGCCCTGGCTGACGCCGAGCGTCGGCTACCGTCGTCACGCCGGCAGCGCGCAGACCATCGACGGCGACATCATCGACGCCGATTTCGACAGCCATTCGATCGCCGGCACGCTGAGCGCCCAGCTCGATGTCGGCTCGGCGATCTACCAGTCGCTGGCCGCGCGGCAGACCGCCGAAGCGGCGCGCCAGCAGTTCGAAACCCACCGCCTGCAGGCGAGCTTCGACGCGGCCAGCGGTTACTTCGACCTGCTGCAGGCCCAGGTCGCGATCGGCGTGGCCGAACAGGCGCTGAAGCTCGCCGAGGAGCACGACGCCCAGCTGCAACGCGCAGTGGCGATCGGACTGGCGTTCAAGGGCGATGCCTACCGCACCCAGCTGCAGGTCGAGGACCTGCGGCGCCGGTTGCTGCAGGCGCAGGCCGCGCGACGGGTCGCCGCGGCCCGGCTGGCGCAGACCCTGAGGCTGCCGCCGGAGACCGATCTGCAGGCGGCCGATGCCGAGCTGGTGCCGTTGCCGGCGGCGCTGCCGGTCGCCGAATTCGACACCCTGCTGGCCCGGGCCTACGAGGCGCGGCCGGAGCTGAAGCTGCAGCAGGCGCAGCAGCGTGCCGCGGAAAGCCAGCGCGACGGCGCCCGCTATGCGCCGCTGATCCCGACGCTTGATGCCCGGCTGGGCTACGGCGGTCTCGGCGGCGGCCGGGACGGCGGCCAGCGCGCCTTCGACGACAACGCCGAGCTGCTGCTCGGCCTGAGCTGGCGCATCGGTCCCGGCGGCCTGTTCGACCGCGCGCGGATACGCGCGGCGGAAGCGCGGGTCCAGGCCGGCGGCTACGAGCTGGAGCAGGCGCGTGCCGAGGTCGCCCGGGAACTGGTCGTGGCGCTGGCCCAGCTGCAATCCCTGACCGCGCAGCTCGAGCATTCGAAACGGGCGCTGACTGCCGCCGAGCAGCTGTCCCGGCTGGCCCATGAGCGCCGGGAGTTCGGCGTCGGCGCGGTGCTGGAAACGATCCAGGCCGACGAGGCCTTGCTGCGCAGCCGCGGTGACTACGTCGGCAGCATCGCCGAGTTCAACAAGGCCAACTATGCCTTGCAGCGGGCGCTCGGCAGCGACGGTCCGGGCCGGGCAGCTGCCGGGCCCTGAGCAAGCCGATCGGCGCGTCGGGGACCGGCCGGGGACCGGCCGGGGATCAGCCGGGGATCAGCCGGGGCACGAGGCGGCCGGATGGGCCAGGTCGGGCCGGATCGAGCATCGGCAGGTAGGGGACGCCGCCGTCGGCGCGTCACCAGTACAGGCCGCCACGCTGCCGCTTTCGCAGACGCCATGAACCACAGCCTTTCGATTGCCGCCGAACCGCAGGCCCGCCGCGTCGGGCAGCGGTCGGCAGGGACGGTGCAGCAGCGCTGGGTGCTGTCGCCCGGGCTCGACGGCCTGCTGATCATCGCCGCCCCGGTGCTCTGCCTGCTGTTGGCGATCGCCGCCTTCGCGCTGCTGCCGGTCGAGCGTGCCGCGACCTTGGTGCTGGTCACCCATGTGGTGCTGACGGTCGCCCATCACCTGCCGACCTACATCCGCCTGTATGGCGATCTCGACACCTTCAACGGCGACCGCTGGCGCTGGCTGCTGATGCCCTTGCTGCCGTTCGGACTGTCGCTGGCGGTGCTGATTTACCTGCGCACCCAGGGCTATGGACTCGAACAATTCTTCTACCTGTTCATCCTGCTGACACTCTGGGACCCGTGGCACTTCCTGATGCAGCACTACGGCTTCATGCGCATCTACGACCGCGGCAATGCCGCGCCGCGCGCGCTCGCCGCCGGCATGGACCGAATGGTCTGCAGCGCCTGGATGCTCTATCTGCTGCTGGCCTCCAGCGCCTGGCTGCCGGAGCTGCTGCAGGATCTCGACGCTCGCTTGGCGGTGCCGCTGTTGCTGGTCTTGCCGGCCGGCGCGGTCGACGCGATGACCGCCGCCGCCGCCATGATCGCGACCGTCGCCAGCATCGCCTACGCCGGCTACCTGCTGTGGTGCTGGCGGCGGGGCTGGTTCGTCAGTCCGGCCAAGGTCGCGCTGCTGGTGCTGACCTTCGGCGTGATGTGGCTCAGCTACACGCCGAACACGCTGATCCGCGAGTGGGCGCCGGGCTGGTCGTTCAAGGTCGGCTTCGCGACGGTCGGCATCGTCCACATGACCCAGTACCTGGCGATCGTCTGGCGCTACAACCGCAATCTGGCGACGCGCCCGGAGGCCGCACGCGCCGGCTGGTTCCGCTGGCTGCACAGCCGCAACACGCTGTGGGCCGCCGCGCTCTACGTGATCGCCTGCATCACCTACGGCGAAGGCCTGACCACCGACTTCCAGACCGACTGGATCACCATCCCGGTGCTGGCGCTGGGCTTCACCTCGACATTGATGCACTACTACTTCGATGGCTTCATCTGGAAGCTGCGCAAGCCGGGCACCGCGGCGACGCTCGATGGCAGCGCGCCGGGCTTGGCGGCTGATCGCGGACCAGCCACCCATCGCGGTCCGACGCTGCGCGAATGGCTGCGTCCGTTGCTGGTCTTCGGCCTGCCGCTGGGGCTGATGACCACAGTGGCCGCCGCCTCCTGGGCGCCGCCGCAGCCGGCCTACACCGAGACCCTGAAGCAAGCGGTGCAGGCCGCCCGCGCCGGTGACCGCGAGCTGGCGATCCGCGAGGCGCGCCGGGCGCTGCTGGCGATGGATCGCGAGTTGCCGGCGGTGCGTGCGCTGGCGCGGCTGGAGGATGCGTCCCCGCGCGATGCCCAGCTGGCGCTACTGCTCTACAGCCATCGCTGGGTGCAGTACACGCTGCTGCCTCAGCTCAGCGGCCGCGACGACGTCGAACGGCTGGTGCTGCAGCGCGACGGCATCGTCGAACCGTTGCAGATCCTCGATCGCGCGCTGGCACGTGGCGGCAGCGTCGCTCATCCCGGTCACGAAACGATGACGCCGGAAGAAGCACGCCGGCTGCGCGACGGCTGGTCCCGGCAGATGCAGCAGCTCGACGAGCAGCTGGCCCGGCTGGCGCCCTGAACATCCCTGGAAAGTCCGCAAGCGCCACGAACACACCATGAAACCTGAAGCTTTTTCCCTTGAGTTCCCGCAAGTAACCGGAGGCCGCGAATGATTCGCTCGCTGTTGTGGTGCAGCTGCTTCGCCCTGCTGGCGATGGCGCCCGTGCAGGCCGGGACGCTGCCGCAAGTACGCCTGTTCACGACTGGCGGCACCATCCAGAGCAAGGGCGCGCACCGCCAGAAGCTGATGGAGTATTCCGACGGCAAGGTATCGCCGTCCGAACTGGTCGACGACCTGCCGGAACTGCGCGATGTCGCCCAGCTCAGTTACATGGAAGTCAGCAATGTCGGCTCCGGCAATATCGACGCGGCCATCCTGCTGACCCTTGCGCGGCAGATCAACGCCTGGCTGGCGCAGCCGGAAGCGACCGGCGCGGTGGTCACCCACGGCACTGCGACGCTCGAGGAAACCGCGTACTTCCTGAATCTCACGGTGAAGTCGGACAAGCCGGTGGTGGTGGTCGGCGCGATGCGGCCGTTCACCGCCGTGAGTCGCGATGGCCCGATGAATCTCTACAACGCGGTGAGAGTGGCCGCCGCCCCGCAGGCGAAGGACATGGGCGTGCTGATCATGCTCAACGACGAGATCAACGCCGCCCGCGACACCACCAAGGGCAATACCTATCGCGTCGATACTTTCGTGGCTCGCGATGTCGGCCCGCTCGGCTTCGCCGACAGCGACAGCATCGTCTTCTACCGGCGGCCGACCTACCGCCATACCTCGCACAGCGAGTTCGATGTCTCCAAGCTCAGCAGCCTGCCGCGAGTCGACGTGCTCTATGCCTACCAGGAAGCCGACGGCGCAGCGGTGAAAGGCTTCGTCGCCGCCGGCGCCAAGGGCATCGTCAACAGCGGCGGCTACTCCGAGCCGCTGGCGGCGTTGAAGGACAAGGGTGTGGTCGTCGTGCAGAGCGATCGCAAGGGTTCCGGCCGGGTGGTCAAGAGCGACAAGGTCGCAGCCAAGGGCCAGGTCACGGCCGACAACCTGCCACCGCAGAAAGCTCGCGTGCTGCTGCGGCTGGCACTGACGAAGACGACCGATCCGGTCGAGATCCAGCGCATCTTCGACGAGTACTGATCCGCCATGAACCGCCTTTCCCTGATCACCGCGGCGCTGTCCGCGAGCCTGCTGTGCGCGATGCCGGTGCTGAGCACCAGCGCCGCCGAAATTCCCACCTACGCGCCGCCGCCGGCCGCACCACCGGCCGGCACCAAGCTGCCGACGGTGGTCATCCTGTCGATGGGCGGTACCATCGCCAGCCGTGGCACGCCGCGCCTGAACGTTGCCAACTACGGCGGCAAGGGCGTGCCGAGAGTCGATCCCGAGGACTGGTTCAACGATGAACCGGAACTGTCGACGATTGCCAACATCCGCCTCGAAGATGGCCGCCCGCCGGTCGACCGGCCCAGCGGCGAAACCCAGGGCGATGACCTGAGAGTCGCCGCCCGGCTGCGGGTGTTGCTGCGCGACCCGGGCGTCGACGGCGTGGTCGTCACCCATGGCACCAATACGCTGGCCGAGTCGGCGTACATCATGAATCTGATCGTCGACTCGCCGAAGCCGATCGTCTTCGTCGGCTCGCAACGGCCGTGGACGGCGCTGTCCGGCGATGGTCCACGCAATCTCTACGACGCGGTGCGGGTTGCCGGCACCCCGGACGCTGCCGGCAAGGGTGTGCTGCATTGCATGAACCAATACATCAACACGGCGCGCGACGTTTCGAAGACCTCGGCCTACCGGGTGCAGACCTTCAAGGGCATCGACGTCGGCGCCATCGGTTTCGCCGACCCGGATCAGATCAAGTTCTACCGCGCGCCGGTGCGCCGTCACACGACCAGCTCCGAGTTCGCCGGCCGTGACTACGGCACGCTGCCGGTCGTCGAGATCGCCTATGCCTACCGCGACGCACCGGGCTACCTGATCGATGCGATGGTCGCCAACGGCGCCAAGGGCATCGTCGTCGACGGCACCGGCGCCGGCAGCCCGACCACCAGCCAGACCGATGCGATCAAGCGCGCCCAGGCCAAGGGCGTGGTCGTGGTCGCCACCGCGCGCACCCACGGCGGCCGCGTGCAGGACACGCCGCGGCGCCGCGAAGCGCGCATCGTGCCCGGCGACAACCTGGTGCCGGAGAAGGCGCGGATCCTGTTGCAGCTGGCGCTGACCAAGACCAACGACGTCGCCGAAATCCAGAGAATGTTCAATGAATACTGATGCCAGCGGGTCATTGCGGACCCTGCTCGCCGGCCTGCTGTTCGCCAGCGCCGTCCAGGTCGCACAGGCGGCGCCGGCGCTGCCGAAGTACGAGCACTGGGTCCGGCTGACGCCGGAGAACTCGGTGGTCGGCAACTTCCCGGCCCAGAAGAAGCCGATCCTGACCGTGAAGTCCGGCGCCACCGTGCGCATCGACGGCGGTGGCGGCAACCGCTGGATGGACAAGGATCCCTTCGAATGGATGAAGGACAACGGCATCAAGCTGAACGCCGAGGAAACGGCGGCGGTTCGCGAGATCGATACCGTGCTCAAGGAGACGCCGCGCCAGGGCGAGATCAAGAACGGCCACCTGCTGGTCGGGCCGATCGCCGTCGAGGGCGCGATGCCCGGCGACAGCATCGAGATCCGCATCCTCAAGGTGGTGCCGCGCCTTCCCTACGGCACCGTCGGCATGAGCCCGGGTCGCGGCGGCATTCCCGACGACGTCAAGGAATCGTTCATGCGCGTCGTCCGCTTCGATGCGGCGCGCACGGTCGGCGAGTTCGAGCCGGGCATCAACGTGCCGCTGGCGCCGTTCATGGGCGTGATGGGCATGCTGCCGCCGGAAGCCGAAGGCCCGAACCGGCGCAGCGGTCCACCCGGCGCCTTCGGCGGCAATCTCGACTGCAAGGAACTGACCGAGGGCGTGTCGCTGTACCTGCCGGTATTCCACCCGGGCGGCCTGTTCTTCACCGGCGATTCCCACGCCGGCCAGGGCGACGGCGAGGTCACCATCAACGCCATCGAGACCGCCAACACCGCGGTGCTGCAGTTCGTGCTGCACAAGGGCAAGACACTCACCGCGCCACGCGCCGAGAATCCGACCCACCTGATGGCCTTCGGCCTCGATCCCGATCTCGACAACGCGATGCAGATGGCGATCCGCGAGACCAACAGCCTGCTCGCCGATGCCTACGGCCTCGATTTTGCGCGCGCCTTCCTGCTGTCCAGCATCGGCGTCGACTTCCGCGTCACCCAGGTGGTCGACGGCACCAAGGGCATCCATTCGATGATCGCGAAATCGCTGTTCACCAAGACCAAGCTGGCGCCGTTCTGGTCGGCGGGTGGGAAGCGCTGAGCCGGGGCGGAGCGATGAAACAGCAGCGCGCCATCGGAGATCTGGCGTGCGCGCTGCTGTTGCTGGCTGGTAGCGCCGCAGCCGCGGAAGGCGAGGATTGCGTGAAGCGCAAACCGCTCAGCCGCATCGCGCCAAACTATCCCGAAGACCTCAGGATGTTCGGCAACAACGGCAGCGTCGCCGTCGTTTTCGGCGCGACACCGGAAGGCAAGGTCCAGGACATCGAGCTGAAGGAGTCCTCGCATCCGAGTTTCGAGCGCGCCACCGTCACCGCGCTGCTGCAATGGCGCATCGAGCCGGTTCCGGCGGACGACACCGAACACTGCAAGACCTTCGGCCAGCGCTTCAACTACGAGCTCAAATCGCGTGAATCGCTGGACGATTTCAAGACGCCGTTCCGATTGAGCACTGACGAACTTGCAGCGCTGCCGGAAGAACTTCGCTACGACACTGCGGCGGAAGTGAAGCTCGCCTTGCCGGTTGTCTACCCCTACGAACTGCTGCGTGAAGCGATCGAGGGCGACGCCACCGTCGTGTTCTTCATCGATCCCGAAGGCCGGGTGCAGAAGACCAAGGTCACATCGGCCAGCCACGAAGCCTTCGGCAGAGCGCTGGAAGCCTCGCTGACGGCCTGGACGTTCAAGCCGGCCACCCGCAATGGCGCGCCGTCCTGGGCGGCCTCCAGGTACACGCGCAAGTTCCAGCCGGAGGAACGCGACTTCGCTTTCGACTTCGAGCGCCCGGTGCTGTTGAGAGAGGTCGCCAAGGAAAACTCGTCGATCCCGGCCGCAGCCGCGCTCGATCGTCCGCCGAAAGTGTTGTACCGACCGTTGCCGGTGCTCGACCGCGCGCAGACCTACGAGAAAGAAGCGGTGCGGCTGGAGTTCATCGTCGACAAGTCCGGCTTTGTCCGCTACGCCCACGCGCTGCAGGCCAAGGACCAGCGCCTCGCCTGGTCGGCGATCACCGCGGTCTCGCGCTGGCAGTTCGAGCCGCCGGTGAAGGATGGCAAGGCGGTTGATGTGCGGGTGACGATGGCGATGCAGTTCTAGCGTACCCGTTCCTTGCAAGATGTCTTGAGGCCGTTTTGATCGGCCAGCAGGGTTTCTTGCTATATCGAGCATCAAGCTCGAACCGCACGGACACAGCCTCATGAACGCTCGCGCCCTGATCCCAGCCATCTTCTGCATCCTCGCGAGTTTCGCCGGCAACGCGCAGGCCGGCGAGCGGCGCGTCGAAGTCGCAAAAGGTGTGAGCGGTGCCTGGCTGACACCCGACAGCGGCTGGGACGGCCGCACCGTGCTCATGCTGCATGGCTTTGCCGATGACATGGATGGCGTCGGTGACCTCGGCAAGTACCTCGCGCAGGCAATGGCTGCCAAGGGCATCGCAAGTTTGCGGATCAACTTCCGTGGCGAAGGCGATCGCCTGCGCACCCGGATCGAATCGACCTTCGCGACACGGCTGGCCGATACCGCAGCGGCCTACGCCTTCCTGCTGAAGCAGAAGGGCGTCGACACCAGGCACATCGGCGTCCAGGGCTTCAGCCTCGGCGCCAGCACCGCGATCGAGACCGGCGGCAGCAAGCCGACATGGTTCCGGACGATGGCGGTCTGGTCCAGTCCGAGTGGCGACCAGTTCGCGATGTGGCAGCAGAGCGCGCCAGAGATCGTCGAGAAGGCGCTGCGCGATGGCGAGGCGACTCAGGATGTGCCGGGCTGGAAGAAGATCACCACCCAGCGCGCGTTCTACGAAAGCTTCCGCGGCTGCGATGTCGACCGCTCGCTGGCAAAGTACCCCGGTGCTTTCCTCACCGTACGCGGCTCACAGGACCACCTGCCGCAGCACGATGCCGAGTTTCTGCGCATCGCCCCCGGCCAGCCCGCCGAAGCCATGCTGATCGGCGGTGCCGATCACATCTTCCTGGTCTTCGATCCAAGCGCCTCGTTTGCGCAGCGCGCGCTGGATGTCACGGTGGCTTGGTTCGTTCGCACGTTGTGATCACGCAGTTCGCGTAGCTTGCAAGGGCGGGAAAGCCGTAGGCGCATCCCGCCTTCTGCAACGCCCCGACTGCCACACATGGTGGGATGCGCGGCCATACCGCCGGCCGCTTTCCCGCCCTTGGGCTAGTTCACTGCTTACAGGTTTTGGCCCGGTCCCTTTGGCTTTGGCGGAAACACTAGGCTTTCGTTAAACGGCTTGGGCTCAGGTCCTTTTTGCTCAAGGAAGTAGTTCGTAATGTGATTCACGATTGTTGTGTGAGAGACGTCCGATCCTTTCAGGAGAGTTAGAACGCCAATCAGGAATCCCAAATACGAAACTAGGTCTTGAGCATTCTTGGGCGCGAATTTCAGCAGGAATGCGGTGAGCTGCGAACCTTGAGCGGCATCTGCAACAGCTTGTGCGGCGTCAGCTTGAGTCCTATCCGCAACCCGGTATTTCAATTGCTCAAGTGTGCCGAGGATGAGATTTAGGTCTGCTCGGTTGTACAGCCGGGCGGTATTCCCGCTGTATTCGCCGTTCGGAATCCTTCCAGAGCTTCCGCAGAGCATGCATTGGCCCATCAGCAGGTTCTCAAGCCGGCCGACGCCATCTACAAAATTGAACGGGGAGTTCTCGTTCCAAACGTGAAGGCAGGCTGGGTTCGAGCAAATGACCTTGATCAGTGGAATGGCACTTCTCCGGCACACGATGATGCAAGACTGCAGGGGCGGACGATCCAGTGCAATAAGCCGCCGTGAATTGGATTACGTCCAGTGGCACGTTCTCACCTAGCTCGCGTAGGGCGCGAAAGCCGCAGGCGCATCCTGCCTTCCGCAAGGCACCGACAGCTGCACATGGCGGGACGCGCGGCCATGCCCGCCGGCTGCTTTCCCGCTCAACTTGGGCTAAGCACGGTCCCGCACAGACGCTGCGCTCGCTCTTCCGCAGAGTAAGGGCTCAAAGCGATACGCCTTGGCCGCCGTTTCACGGCGGCAGGAATGCGTTCAGAAGCCGTCGGGCAGGCCCAAGCCCTCCAGCCTTCGCTGCCTCCACGATCGGAGGCAGGTCATCACACAGCGACTGAGCGCTCCCGGAACGGTCATCGACTGTCTCCGATAACAAATCAAATTTGTTGAATGGAGAAAGACATGAACAAGCCAACACGTGACTTGACACTCTCAACCGCCCATGTGCTTACGATCACGGGCGCCTTGCTGGCTGGTGTTGCCAACGCGCAGGTCACTGCGCCGGTGGCGCCTGCCACCCCGGTTGCACCGGCAACGCCGGTTGCGCCCAACACGGCGCCAACCGTCAATGTGGCTCCCAATACGGCACCGACGACGACGGTTGCGCCCACGGTCACCGTGCCGCCCGTCAGCGAGACTCCGCCGGTTCCGGCACCGAAGAAGATTCTGCCGAAAGCGAAGGACAAGTAACGCGGCAGGCAATTGAGGAGAGGTCGGACTTTGCAGGTGCAGCCCGATTTTTCCTTGAAGTCCAACTGTCACTTTTCACCAGACAAAAAGCCCGGCCTTGCAAGCCGGGCTTTTGCTTATCCGCCCTTCGCCACCACCGGCCCCAAAGCCGGGACGCTGGCCGGAGGTCGGCGATAGCGAGTGGCCTGCTCGTAGGCGTAGGCGTAGCCGACGATCTTCGCATCGTCCCAGGCGCGGCCAAGAATCTGCAGGCCGACGGGGAGACCCTGGCCGAGGTAGCCGCTCGGTACCGACAGTGCGGGCCATTGCAGGGTGCTGCCGACGAAGGTCAGGCTGCTGCCGAGGCCGGTGACGCCGCCCTTGGGGTTGGCTTCTTCGGTCATCAGCTGGGTGTTGCGGTCGCCATTGACCACCGGCAGCTGCGCCCAGGTCGGGAAGACCACCGCGTCGATCTTGTTGGCGTTCATCGCCTTGGTGAAGGCGACTCTGTAAGCCTCTTCGACTTCCAGTCCCTTGATGGTTTCCTGATCGGTGGCGACCGGGCCGGCGGCGGCATCGGCTTCCAGCCGCACCTGGTGCAGCGGATGGGCGAGCTTCGACGCGGCGATCGCTTCCATCGAGGGATACGGGATGCCCGGATGGGCGGCGAGGTAGCGGTTCATGTCGTCCTTGCGGCGCGCCGAAGTCTGCGGCGCGCGGGGCAGGGCGTCGATTTCCGGCACCGCGAACGGATCGACGATCACGGCGCCGGCGGCCTTCAATTCGGCGAGCGTCTTTTCGAAGTTGGCGAGGATGCGCGGATCGGTGTTCTTGGCGGTGAAGATCTGCCGCAGCACGCCGAGGCGCGCGCCCTTCAGCGCGTCCTTCTTCAGCACCGCGGTATAGGTCTTGGCGATGTGACCCTTGGCGCGCAAGGTTGCGGCGTCAGTGGGATCGATGCCGGCGATGGCGTCGAGCAGCAGCGCCATGTCGGTGACATTGCGCGCCATCGGCCCGGCGGTATCGCGGACGCTGTTGTTCGGCTGGATGCCGTCGCGCGACACCAGGCCAACGGTGGGCCGCATGCCGGCCAGCGCGTTGTGGGCGGCCGGCATGCGCACACTGCCGCCGGTATCGGTGCCGATACCGACCGTCGCGAAGCTCGCGGCGATCGAAGCACCCGTGCCGCCGGACGAACCACCGGTCGCGAACGCGGTGTTGTACGGGTTGCGCGCGAAGCCGGGGAGCACCGAGTTGATGTTGTCGCCGCCGCCGTTGGTGAATTCCGACGTCGAGGCCTTGCCGAGGATGATGCCGCCGGCGGCCTTGATCTTGGCGACCAGGGTCGCGTCGCGCTTCGGCATCCAGTTCTTCCAGCCCTGGAAGCCGGAGGTGTTCGGCATGTCATCGGCGTCGATCACATCCTTCACCAGCACCGGGATGCCGTGCAGCGGCCCCTTGAGCTTGCCGCTGGCCTTGAACGCGGCGTCGATGCGATCGGCTTCTTCGAGCGCTTTCGGATTGAGATTGATGATCGAGTTCAGATACGGACCCTGCTTGTCGTAGGCCTCGATGCGCGCCAGATACATCTCCACCACCTGGCGCGTGCTCAGCTCACCGGAACGGTAGGCGGCCTGGATGTCGGCAATGCTGGCTTCCTCGATCTGCAGCGCATCGACAGGTGCGCTAGCGATCAGCGCGGCGGCGAGTACGGCGAGCAGGGACAGGCGGCGGTGACGCATTGAAGGTTCTCCAGAGAAGCCGGGCGCGGTCTTCTGAAGAAGACGGCCGACGTCGGCACTGACCCTACGTCCCGGCTCAGGTAGGGGAGCGATGCCGCCTCGCGTCTGAATCAGTACGGCTCTTTCGAAAGCCAGAGCAGCGGCAGGAAGAAGCCGCAGATCCAGGGCCAGACACATGAACTACACACTGTCACGCCGCAAGTTGCTCGGCACCACCGCGGCTGCGACCGCCGCGGCATCACTAGGCCGCTTCGGCTCGGCTTTCGCCGCGGCTGAAACCCCGGAGCAGCTGGTCCAGCGCTCCGTCGTCGAAATCGCGGCGATGATCCGCAGCAAGCAGGTCAGCGCCGTCGACGTGGTGAAGGCCTGCTACGCACGTATCGACGTGGTGAACCCGCGCATCAATGCGGTGGTGACGCAGTGTCGCGAACGCGCCTTTGCCGAAGCCGCGCAAGCCGATGCTCTGCTCGCCAATGGCAAGACCAAGGGCCCGCTGCACGGTGTGCCGTTCACGGTGAAGGATTCGTTCGATACCGCCGGCGTGGTCAGCACCGGCGGCACGCTCGGCCGCAAGGACTTCGTGCCGGGCAAGGACGCCACCGTGGTTGCGCGAGTGCGCGAGGCCGGCGCCATCCTGCTCGGCAAGACCAACACGCCGGAGTTCACCCTCGGCGGCGGCGCCCGCGAAACCTTCAACCTCCTTCACGGGCAGACCTACAACCCGTATGGCGAGGGTTATCTATGCTCCGGCTCGTCCGGTGGCGCCGGCGCCATCGTCGCTGCGGCGGGTTCGTACTTCGACATCGGCTCCGACTACGGCGGCAGCATTCGCGGCCCCGCGTTCGCCAATGGCATCGCTGGCCTCAAGCCGACCTATGGTCGGGTGCCGCGCACCGGCCACATCGTCGATTACGGCGGGCCGTTCGACAATTTCCAGGAGATCGGCCCGCTGGCGCGCCGCGTGGCCGACATCGAACTGCTGCTGCCGATCATGATGGGCCAGGATGGCTACGACGCCGCGATGGCGCCGGTGCCGCTGGGTGCCTCGAAAGACGTCGACCTGAGCAAGCTGCGCGTGACCTGGTACGACGACAACGGCAGCGTCAAGGTCAGTAGCGAAGTGCAGGCGATCATCAAGCAGTGCGTGGGCTACTTCAAAGCGCTGGGTTGCAGCGTCAAGCAGGACCGACCGCCGCGCTTCAAGGAACTGGCCGATACGCGCGGCGCGTTCTCCAGCGCCGACGGCCGCGAGTTCATGCGCCGCCTGCTGAAGAAGCACGGCACCGTGCAGGCCTCGCCCGGTTTGAACATCAGCGGTACCGCCGTGCCCAGTGCCGAGTTCACGCGCCTGAGCGAGAAGATGGACGAGATCAAGAGCGAACAGCTCGCCTGGCTCGAGCAGTACGACCTGATCCTCTGCCCGGTCACCTGGCGCGCGGTGCAGAAGGTCCCCACCGAGTTCCTGAAGACGCCGGAATGGGGCGCGGGCTACGGCGGCATGACCAGCGAATACAACACCACCGGCTGGCCCGCCGGCGTGGTGAGAGTGGGCACATCGAAAGAATCCAGGGGCCTGCCGCTGGGCATCCACGTGGTGGCGCAGCCCTGGCGCGACGACGTGGTGCTGGCGGCGATGGCCCACATCGAAGCGCAGACCGGCGGCTGGATCGCGCCGACGCTGTGACCGTCACGCGCACCTTCTCTCCGAATTCCGACGACGAGCCCGCCATGTCCAAGTCCGAAGCTGCTGTGCCTGCCGTTCCCCATCACCAGTTCCCCGAGCCGCGCAGCCGCCGTGAATTTCTCGGTCTGGCCCGCGCCGCCGCTGCCGCCTCGGCGACCCTTGCGACGGTGGCCGCACCGAGGGTGATCGCTGCGTCGACCGATGCCAGCAACGAGCTGATCTACATGTCGGCGACCAAGCTCGCTGGCCTGATCCGCGCCAGGAAAGTCTCGGCCGTTGAGGCGGTCGAGGCCTACATCGCGCGCCAGCTGAGCGTCAACGACATGCTCAACGCGGTGGTGATGAACAGCTACGCACGTGCTCGCGCCGAGGCGAAAGCAGCCGACAGGGCCGCCACGCGAGGTGACTGGATGGGCCCGCTGCACGGCGTGCCGATGACCATCAAGGATTCGCTCGATACCGAGGGCGTGATCACCACCGGCGCCACCTACGGCCGCCAGCAGTTCGTGCCGAAGAAGGACGCGACGGTCGTCGCTCGCGTCCGCAAGGCGGGCGCGATCCTGCTCGGCAAGACCAACACGCCGGAGTTCACCTTGGGTGGGCTCGGCGGCATCAGCGCCGCATCGAACCTGCTCTACGGCTCTTCGCACAACCCTTATGACCTGACGCGCAGCACGGCCGGTTCGTCCGGTGGTGCCGGCGCCATCGTCGCGGCCGGCGGTGCTGCATTCGACATCGGCTCCGACTGGGGCGGCTCGATCCGCGGTCCGGCGCACAACAACGGCATTGCCGGCATCAAGCCGACCTCGGTCCGGGTGCCGCGCACCGGTCACATCGTCGACTACGGCGGCATCTTCGATCTCTGGCAGCAGTTGGGGCCGATGACCCGTAGAGTCGAAGACCTGAGCTTGATCACGCCGATCATCTCCGGCCCGGATTTCCACGATGCCTCGTGTGCGCCGGTGCCCTGGGTCGATCCGGCAACGGTGGATTTGAAGAAGCTGAAGGTGGCGTACTGCGTCGACAACGGAGCAACAGGGCAGGGTGCAACGGATGAGGACACGAAGAAGGTCGTGCGTCAGGTGGCCGCGTGGCTGTCGGGCGCAACGACCTCAGTGACCGAAGCTGCGCCCACCGAAGTGCTGAAGACCTTGTCTGCCGCGCGCAGCAAGCTGTCCAGCGGTGATGGCTGGGCTTACTACAAGCGCCTCGCCGAGAAGTGGCACACCGAAAACATCTCGCCGCAGCGCAAGACCCAGATGGCCGAGCCGAAGGTGCTGAGCACCGCGGAGATGGTCGAAGCCTGGGAGCAGCAAGACGAGTGCAAGTCGCGCCTGCTGGCCTGGATGAAGAACTACGACGTGTTCGTCTGCCCGGTATCCGGCAAGCCGGCCCAGCCGATCGACGTGCCCGGTGGTGCGCCCATGGGTGGCAGTGGTGCGGGCGGCGGCTGGCCGTACACCGGTGTGTTCAATTCCACCGGCTGGCCGGTGGTGGTGGTGCGCGCTGGCGCCTCCGCCGACGGCAAGCTGCCGATCGGGGTGCAGATCGTTGCCGCGCCCTGGCGCGAGGACATCTGCCTCGCCGTCGCCGCCTTCGTCGAAGCGCAGAGCGGGGGCTGGAAGCAGCCGCCGATCTGAGCGCTGCGCAGGACCCAAGCCCGCTGGCGATCCGCGATCGCCAGCGGGCTTTTTCGTTGCCGGTCACCGGCAACGCCGAAGGTAGGGGGAACGCGCTGCGATCCGTTCCATAAATAGACCCCGCGCATACCGCGCGGCCCTCAAGCCACAGGACGAGGAACTCCATGGGACTGCCGCTGCCGACCTCCGCCACCGAACATGACAGCACCCAGGGCGAGAGCGATGGCCATGAACACGGTCTGAGCCGCCGGCGCTTTCTTGCCGGCACGGCGGCCACCGGTGCCGCGCTGGCGCTGGCGCCGATGTCGCGCAGCGTGCAGGCGGCGATGGCCGGCGATGCGCTGACCTCGAAGTCGGTGACCGAGATCGCGCAGATGATCGCGAGCAAGCAGATCACCTCGGTCGAGGTGGTCAAGGCCTGCTTCGCGCGCATCGACGCGGTGAACCCGAAGATCAACGCGGTGGTCGCCACCTGCCGCGAACGCGCGCTCGCCGAGGCCGCCGCCGCCGATGCCTCGCTGGCCAGCGGCAAGTCGCTGGGTCCGCTGCACGGCGTGCCGTTCACGATCAAGGATTCCTTCGACACCGCTGGGGTCGTCTCCACCGGCGGCACCCTGGGCCGCAAGGACTTCGTGCCGGGCAAGGACGCCACAGTCGTCGCCCGGGTGCGCGCCGCAGGCGCCATCCTGCTGGGCAAGACCAACACGCCGGAGTTCACGCTCGGCGGCGGCGCCCGCGGCACCTACAACCTGATCCACGGCCAGACCTACAACCCCTACAACCTTGCCTACACGCCGTCCGGTTCGTCCGGCGGCGCCGGGGCGATCGTCGCCGCCGGCGGCGCCTACTTCGACATCGGCTCCGACTACGGCGGCTCGATCCGCGGCCCGGCCTTCGTCAACGGCATCGCCGGCATCAAGCCGACCCTGGGCCGCGTGCCGCGCACCGGTCACATCGTCGGCTATGGCGGCGCCTACGACTTCTTCCAGGAGACCGGGCCGCTGGCGCGCCGGGTCGAGGATCTGGGCCTGCTGATGAGCCTGCTCAACGGCCCGGACTTCTCCGACGCCGCGATGGCACCGGTGCCGGTCGGCGACCCGGCCAAGGTCAACCTGAAAGGCCTGCGCGTCGCCTGGTACACCGGCAACGGCACCATCGACGCGTCCTCGGAAATCCAGGCATTGGTCAAGCAGTGCGTCGCCTACTTCGCGGCGCTGGGCTGCTCGGTGAAACAGGACCAGCCGCCGAAGATGCGCCTGCTCTGGGAAACCCGGCAGAAGTACGAAAGTGCGGACACCCGTGCCCATCTGCGTGCGTTGCTGAAGAAGCACGGCACCACCCAGGCCTCACCGGGATTGCGGCTCGACGGCGAGGAACTGCCGAGCGCCGACTTCACCCGCCTGCTCGAAGAGATGGACGCGATCAAGAGCGAGCAGCTGGCCTGGGTCGAGAGCTACGACCTGATCATCTGCCCGGCCGCCAACCAGGCGCCGCAGAAGATTCCCGCCGAATTCGTGCGGCCGCCGAACTCGCCGGCGATGGCCGGCGGCGGCTACACCAGCCAGTACAACACCAACGGCTGGCCGGCCGGCGTGGTCCGCGCCGGTACCTCGAAGGATGAACCGGGCATGCCGCTCGGGATTCAGATCGTCGGCCAGCCCTGGCGCGACGACGTCGTGCTCGCCGCGATGGCACACGTCGAGAAGCAGACCGGCGGCTGGCAGCTGCCCCCCATCTGACGCCCATTCGAGACCGATTACGCCCGACCATGAACACGCCCAGTCAGATTTCTCGTCAGGTTTCCGAAATGCTCGCAGCACCGGTGGCCGCCGACCAGCCGACGACCCGCCAGTTCAGCCGCCGCGATCTGCTCAGCCTGGTCAGAGCGGCCACGGTCGCGCCGGTGGTCGCAGCGCCGGCGCTGTCGGTGGTCCAGGCCGCCTCGACCGATACCAGCAACGAGCTGATCTACATGTCGGCAACCAAGCTCGCAGGCCTGATCCGCGCGAAGAAGGTGTCGGCGGCCGAAGCCGTCGAGGCCTATATCGCCCGCCAGCTCTCCGTGAACGATGAGCTGAACGCGGTGGTGATGAACAGCTACACCCGCGCCCGTGCCGAAGCCAAGGCCGCCGACCAGGCCGCCGCCAGAGGCGAATGGCTGGGTGCGCTGCACGGCGTGCCGATGACCATCAAGGATTCGCTCGACACCGAGGGCGTGATCACCACCGGCGCCACCTATGGCCGCCAGCAGTACCTGCCGAAACAGGATGCGACGGTCGTCGCCCGGGTTCGCAAGGCGGGCGCGATCCTGCTCGGCAAGACCAATACGCCGGAGTTCACGCTCGGTGGCCTGGCCGGCATCAATGCCGCATCGAACCTGCTCTACGGCTCCTCGCACAACCCCTACGACATGACCCGCTCGACCTCCGGCTCGTCCGGCGGTGCCGGCGCCATCGTCGCCGCCGGCGGGGCGGCCTTCGACATCGGCTCCGACTGGGGCGGTTCGATTCGCGGCCCGGCGCACAACAACGGCATTGCCGGCATCAAGCCGACCTCGGTACGGGTGCCGAGGACCGGCCACATCGTCGACTACGGCGGCCTCTACGACCTCTGGCAGCAGCTTGGGCCGATGACCCGCCGGGTCGAAGATCTGAGCCTGATCACGCCGATCATCTCCGGCCCGGACTTCCGCGACGCCTCCTGCGCGCCGGTGCCCTGGGCCGATCCTGCCGCCGTGAACCTGAAGAAGCTGAAGGTCGCCTTCTTCGCCAGCAACGGCGTCACCGACACCGACGACGACGTCAAGAACACCGTGATCCAGGCCGCGAAATGGCTGGAAGGGGTGACCACCAGCGTCACCGAGGATCTGCCGAAAGCGATCCTGCAGGACCTCTACGAGTCGCGCACCCAGCTGACCAATGCCGACGCCTGGGCCTTCTACAAGCGGATGGCGGCGAAGTGGGGCACGCAGAACTTCTCGCCCTCGGTCACCGAGCGGATGAAGACGATGATGCCGATCTCGACCGCAGAAACGGTCGCCGCCTGGGAAGTGGCGGACGACGCCAAGTCGCGGATGCTCGGCTGGATCCAGCAGTACGACGTGCTGCTCTGCCCGGTCGCCGGCAAGGCTGCGGAAGTCATCGATCGTCCGCTGTCGGCGGCACGCCCGAACGCCTATGCCTGGAGCTATACCGGCGCCTTCAACTCGACCGGCTGGCCGGTGGTGGTCGTGCGCTGCGGCGCTTCCGCGGACGGCAAGCTGCCGATCGGCATCCAGATCGTCGCCGCACCGTGGCGCGAGGACATCTGCCTGGCCGTCGCCAGCTATCTGGAAAGCCGCTCCGGCGGCTGGAAGAAGCCGCCGATCTGAGCTCCCGCCATCCACGACGCAGCGCCTGACGGCCGGCAAGCACACCGGCCGCATCGATCCCGACAGGAGTTCAGCAGCATGTGGAGTGGTCAGTTGATGCGACGTAGCGCGATGCTGAATCTGGCCCTGCTGCTGGGCCTCGCGGCTGGTACGGCGAGCGGGCAAACGGCAACGAATCCGTCGGGCGCTGGCGTTGCCGCGCGCTTCCCGGTCGAGGAGATCTCGATCGCCAGCCTGCAGGCTGCCTACAAGGCCGGCACCACCACTGCGGTGGAAGTGATCCAGGCCTCGCTCGATCGCATCGATGCCTACGACAAGCGGGGGCCGTTGCTGAACAGCTTCATCAACCTGAATCCGAAAGCGCTCGACGAAGCGGCAGCGCTCGATGCCAGGCTGAAAGCCGGTGGCCCGCTCGGTGCGCTGCATGGCGTGCCGGTGGTGGTCAAGGACAACATCGACGTCGCCGGCCTGCCGATGACCTCCGGCTTCCAGGGCTGGAAGCACTACCTGCCGCCGAGCGACGCACCGATGGTGGCGAAGCTGCGCGCGGCCGGCGCGATCATCATCGGCAAGGCCTCGCTGTCCGAGTTCGCGCGCGGCGGCGGCGACAACATCAACTCGGTGCTGTCGGGCTTTGCCCGCAATCCCTACAACACCGCGTTCGCGACTGGCGGCTCGTCCGGCGGCACCGGCGCCAGCATCGCCGCCAGCTTCGGTGTGGTCGGCATCGGCACCGATACCGGCGGCAGCGTGCGTATGCCCTCGGCGCACAACGCGCTGGCCGGCCTGCGGCCGACGGTGGGTCTGGTGTCGCGCACCGGCGTGGTGCCGCTGGACAGCGTCCGCGACACCGCCGGGCCGATGGCGCGCTCGGTGGCCGACATGGCGATCCTGCTCGAGGTGATCGCCGGTGCCGATCCGGCCGACGCCGCCACCGCGCGCAGCGCCGGCCACATCCCGGCCAGCTACACGGCGCAGCTCAAGCCCGACGCCCTGAAGGGCGCACGGCTGGGCGTGCTGCGCCAGGTGTTCAACGACAAGGTCGCCGATCCACGGGTGATCGCCCATTTCGAGCAGACCATCGCCGAGCTGAAGGCGGCCGGGGCGACGATCGTCGACCCGTTCACGGTGCCCGAACTGGACACGATCCCGCGGCCGCCGCAGACGCCGGCGCAGTTCAAGGCCGATCTCAGCTACTGGATCTCCAGGCACCCGGGCGTGCCGTATCCGTCGATGCAGCAGATCGCCGATTCCAAGCTGGTTCATCCGCTGCACCAGGTCGGCATGGAAGTGGCTGCCGCTGCCAAGCCGGTGGCCGAGGATGCCGACACGATCGCCGGTGCGAAAGGCGAGCAGGCCTATCGCGATGCCTTCACCAAAGCCATGACCGCCGCGCGCATCGACGCCGTGGTGTTCCCGACCTGGGCACAGCTGCCCGCGATCAACGGCGATCGCAACACGCAGCTGGTCGACGAGCCGAAGCCTGCACCGAATGCCGGCCCGACCGCGCTCGGCAGCAGCCTGACCTTCGTCGGCAGCGCGCTGCAGTGGCCGGCGCTGTCGGTGCCGAGCGGCTATCTCGGCGAAGGCTTGCCGGTGGGACTGCAGATTCTTGGCCGGGCCTGGGACGAGGCGCGGATCATCCGCTACGCCTATGCCTACGAGCAGGCCACTCATTACCGCCGGCCACCGCCGACAGTGCCGCCGCTGGCTTCTTCGTTCGCCAGCCGCTTCATCGGCAGCTGGCAGCTGGTGGGCATCGACGAGCGCGACGCCAGCGGTAAGGTCAAGCCATCGTCGCGCGGTCCGTCAACCGGTCAGCTGATCTATGGCGCCAACGGCAGGCTGTCGGTGCAGATCATGAAATTGGGCCGTCCGGTTCTGGCCGCGGGGACGATGGCTAAGGCGACCGAAGCTGAACTCAAGGGTGTCGTCGACGGCTTCAGCTCCTACTTCGGCACCTGGGAGCTGCTGCCGACCGAAGGCTGCGTGGTCCATGTCCAGGACGGCAACCTGACGCCGAACAGCATTGGTCAGCGGGCGAAGCGCTACTACAGCTTCGACACCGCCGGCCGGCTGTCGCTGGCCACGCCGCCACGCGGCGAGCCGGGCCGGGAAACCTCGCAGATCTTCATCTGGGAGCGCATTTCGTGAGGACTCCGTTCAAACTGCTGATCGGCACGCTGCTGATCGCCACCGTCGCCGGCATCAGCGCGCCGCGCTGGCTGCCGCTGCTGCATGGCGCCAAGAAGCCGGCCGACAACGCGGTGGCTGGCGCGGCGGCCGGCGAAACCGCCAAGGACGGGGCTGGCAAGGGCAAGGGTGAGGCCGGCCGCGCGCCGCAGAGGGTATCGACCCTGCTGATCAAGCCGGAACCGTTCATCGAAAGCCTGAGCGCCACCGGTTCGCTGCTCGCCGACGAAGGCGTCGAACTGCAGGCCGAGATCAACGGCAAGATCGCCGCGATCCGCTTCCGCGAGGGTTCGAAGGTTCGCCGCGGCGAGCTGCTGGTCAAGCTCAACGATGCCGATCTGCGCGCCCAGCGCGAGCTGGCCAAGCACAACCTGGAACTGGCGCAGCTGCGTGAGCAGCGGGTCGGCCAGCTGGTCAAGGAAGGCATCGTCACGGAGTCGGACTACGACACGGCCAGGTTCGAGGTCGCGGCCCGGATCGATCAGATCTCGATCATCGACGCCCAGATCGAGAAGACCGAAGTGCGTGCGCCGTTCGATGGCGTCGTCGGCCTGCGCTATGTCAGCGAAGGCAGCTACGTGAACGCGACGACCCGGGTCGCGACCTTGCAGCAGATCGACCGCCTGAAGGTCAATTTCTCGGTGCCGGAGAAGTACGCCGGCCGGATCAAGGTCGGCAGCCCGATCCATTTCGCGATCGTCGGCAGCGACCGCCGCTTCAAGGGTGCGATCTACGCCTTCGATCCACGCATCGACGCCGGCACCCGCACGGTGGTGATCCGCGCCGCCTGCGAGAACCCGGAAGGGCTGCTGCTGCCCGGCGCCTTCGCCAATGTCGAGCTGGAACTGGCCCGGCTCGAGGACGCCATCCTGGTGCCGGCCGAAGCGGTGATCCCCGGCGTCAGCGAGAAGAATGTCTTCGTGCTGGTCGACGGCAAGGCCGAACGCCGGCCGGTCGAGATCGGCACCCGTACCGCGAACCAGGTACAGATCCTCAGCGGCCTGGCCGCCGGTGATCGCCTGATCGTCTCCGGCCTGCAGCAGATGCGAGCCGGGCTGGCGGTCGCCGATGCCGCGGATGGCGAGGGCAACGGCCACGCGCCCGTGAGTCCGGAAGGCCCGGCCACCGCCAAGGCCAAGGCCACGGCCGGGAAGACCCGCTCATGAGTCTCGCCGAGCTGAGCATCCGGCGGCCGGTGCTGACCATCGTCATCTCGCTGCTGATCATGCTGTTCGGTGCGCTGGGCCTTAAATCGCTGCCGGTGCGCGAGTATCCGGCGGTCGATCCGCCATCGATCTCGATCACCACCAGCTATCCGGGCGCTGCGGCCGAGGTGGTGCAGGCGCAGATCACCGAGCCACTCGAAGAAGCGATCAACTCGGTCGCCGGCATCAGCGCGCTGACCTCGACCAGCCGCGAGGGCGCCAGCCAGATCACCGTGGAGTTCTCGCTGGATTCCGATCTGGAAACCGCGGCCAGCGATGTCCGTGACCAGCTGGCCCGCGCAGTGCGCAACCTGCCGCCGGACACCAATCCGCCGATCCTCAACAAGGCCGATGCCGATTCGAGCCCGATCTTCGGCCTGTCGATCTCCAGCAACCGGCGCAGCTATCTGGAGCTGTCGGCCTACGCCGATGCCCTGCGCGAGCGATTGCAGACGGTGCCGGGCATCGCCCAGGTCGAACAGCCGGCCGAGAAGCGCTATGCGATGCGGCTGTGGATGGACCCTGACCGGATGGCCGCCTACGGCATCTCGCCGATGGACCTGCGCAGCGCACTCGGCCGCGAGAATCTGGAGCTGCCGTCCGGCCGCATCGAGGGCAGCGCCATCGAGCTGCCGGTGAAGACCCTGTCTCGCTTGAGCACCGCCGAGGATTTCAACAATCTGATCGTCAAGCGCAGCGAGACCACCATCGTCCGCTTCCGCGACTTCGGCTATGCCGAACTCGGCGCCCAGAACGAGCGCGGCGCGCTGAAAGTGGGTGGCACGCCGATCGCCGGCCTGTATTTCAAGCAGCAGCCGGGCGCCAACCAGATCGACATCGTCGACCAGTTGCGCAAGCGGCTGGAAGAGGTGCGCAAGGACCTGCCGAAGGATCTGAGCATCGAGATCGCCTACGACAACACCGAGTACGTGCGGCGTTCGCTGATCGAAGTCACCGAAACCATCTTCATCGCCTTTCTGCTGGTGGTGCTGGTGGTATTCGCCTTCCTGCGCGAATGGCGGACCACCTTGATTCCGGTGATCGCGATTCCGGTGTCGATCATCGGCGCCTTCGGGGTGATGTCGGCGGCCGGCTATTCGATCAACACGCTGACCCTGCTCGGCATCGTGCTGGCCATCGGTCTGGTGGTCGACGATGCGATCGTGGTGCTGGAAAACATCTACGCCAAGATCGAAGCCGGGATGAGCCCGGTCGATGCCGGCATCGCCGGTACCCGGGAGATCTTCATGGCCGTGGTGTCGACGACCATCACCCTGGCGGTGGTGTTCCTGCCGCTGCTGTTCATGGGCGGCCTGTCCGGACGCCTGTTCCGCGAGTTCGGCGTGACCATCGCCGGCGCGGTGCTGATCTCCGCGCTGGTCGCGCTGACCCTGACGCCGATGCTCAGCGCCCGCCTGCTGAAGGCGCATCAGGGCCACGGCTGGCTGTTCACCCGCACCGAGCCGCTGTTCGCCGCGCTCGAAAACGGTTATGCCCGCAGCCTCGGCGGCTTCCTGCGCGCCCGCTGGAGTGCCTTGCTGGTGCTCGGCGTCGCGGCCGTGCTGATCTGGCTGCTGATGGGCCTGCTGCCGCGCGAGCTGGCGCCGATGGAGGATCGCGGCCGGGTCTGGGTGCGCGCCACCGCGGCCGAGGGTGCGAGCTACGACTACATGCAGAACTTCATGGACGACGTCACCGCGGCGACCGTCGACCGAGTTCCGGAAGCGCATCTGATGATGACCCAGGTGCCGGGCTTCGGCGGCGCCAACGGCGTCTCCGGCCCGGTCAACAACGGCTTCGTGCGGGTGTTCCTGAAAGACCGCGCCGAGCGCCAACGCAGCCAGGGCGAGATCGCCGCCGACTTGCAGGCGATGGTGAAACGCTTCAATGGCGCCCGCGTCAACATCACCCAGGAGGCGAGCATCGGCGACCGCCGCTCGGCCCAGGCCGGCGTCCAGTACGTGGTGCAGGCGCTGGAAATCGAGCAACTGGCCGAAGTGCTGCCGAAGTTCCTCGAAGAGGTGAAGGCCAGTCCGGTGTTCACCTTTGTCGACTCGGATCTCAAGTTCAACAAGCCGGAAGTGAAGGTCAGCATCGACCGCGCCAAGGCGCAGACGCTCGGTGTCTCCGCTCAGGACATCGCCCAGACCCTGCAGGCCTCGCTGTCCGGCCAGCGCTTCGGCTACTTCATCTTCAACGGCAAGCAGTACGACGTCATCGGCCAGCTGACCCGCGACTTCCGGTCGCGGCCGGACGCCCTGGAAGGTCTGTCGGTGCATAACGCCAGCGGCGAGCTGGTGCGGCTCGACAATCTGGTGACGATGAGCGAAAGCAGTTCGCCGCCCGAGCTTTACCGCTTCAACCGGCTGGCCGCGGCAACGGTATCCGGCACCCTGGCGCCGGGCCACACGATCAGCGAGGGCATCGCCGCGTTCGATGCCGCCGCCGCCAAGCTGCTCGATACCCGCTTCACCACGACCTTGACCGGCGCGGCGCGCGATTTCGTGCAGAGTTCCTCCTCGCTCGGCATCGTCTTCGTGCTGGCGCTGGTGCTGATCTATCTGGTGCTGTCGGCGCAGTTCGAAAGCTTCCTCGATCCGCTGGTGATCCTGCTGACCGTGCCGCTGGCGCTGGCCGGCGCGCTCGGTGCGCTGTGGGCCTTCGGCCAGACCTTGAACATCTTTTCCCAGATCGGCCTGATCATGCTGATCGGCCTGGTGACCAAGAACGGCATCCTGATCGTCGAGTTCGCCAACCAGCGCCGCGACGCCGGCGCCGCCACCGCCTTGATCGCCGTCCGCGAAGCCGCCGCCGCGCGGCTGCGGCCAATCCTGATGACGACCCTGGCGACCCTGCTCGGCATCCTGCCGATCGCGCTGGCGCTTGGCGCCGGCTCGGAAAGCCGGGTGTCGATGGGTATCGCGGTGATCGGCGGCCTGCTGATCGGCAGCGCGCTGACCCTGTTCGTGATCCCGGCGATGTACGTGCTGCTCAAGGCCCTGGCCGGTGGCCGCCAGCCGGCCCGCACCAGTCATGGCCCGGAGGCCGGTGCGGTCGATGCGCCGCCAAGTCAGCCGCCGGGCCAGGCGCTGCTGCCGTAGTAGGGGATCGCTCGCCGCCAGCGTCAATAAGCACAGGGCGATGCCGCGCCGGATTCCGGGGGCCTCGTCAATCCAGGTTCATGCGGTCTGCAGAGGGAACAACGATGCTGCTGCGTTCACGGCGATACCCCCTTATCCGCGCCTTCCTGGTGCCGCTGTTGGCGCTGGTCGGTGTTTCCGCCCAGGCCGCCGCCGGCCCGGGCGGCAAGGCTTTCCATCTGCAGGAAACCTCGATCGAGGAAATCCATCGCGGCATCCGCGCCGGCGAGGTCAGCTGCAAGCAGGTCGTCGAAGCGTATGTCGCCCGGACCAAGGCCTACAACGGCGTCTGCACGGCGCTGGTCACCGCCGATGGCGGCAAAGCGCCGAACGTGCTCGGCACCGTTCGCGGTGGCGCACCGATCAAGTTCCCGACCAAGACCGTGGCCTTCAGCGGCCTGGTGCCGGATTTCAGCAAGTACAAGGGCCAGACCCCGGACTACGGCCGCATGGAAGCGACGATGTCGGATCCTTCGGTGTTCCAGCAGTACGGCATGGTTGCCGGCATCCCGAATGCAAAGCAGATCGGCGGCCTGGACACCATCAATCTGCGCGGCGAGCGTTCGGTGTCCTGCAAGGCCGAATGCGATGCCGCCAGCGGCCCGTTGCCGGCCAGCTGCCCGAAGGCCTGCGACAGCTTCCGCAAGCAGCCGGATGCCGTCGAACGCGCCGCCGAACTCGACAAGCAGTTCGGCCGCAATCCGGACCTCAAGGCCATGCCGATGTACTGCGTGCCGATGTCGTTCAAGGCGATCTACGACACCAAGGACATGCGCTCCACCGGCGGCGGCGACGTCAAGTACGCGATGGACGCGGCCCCGGCCGACTCCACCCTGGTCGCCCGGATGCGCAGCGCCGGCGCGATCATCTTCGCCCATGCGCTGAACTCGGAATACAACGGCGGCAGCGGCGATCCCGGTGGCGCGAACAAGGTGCAGAAGCCATCGATCGGTACCGGCGGCGCTCGCGAAAGCTGGGGCGGCACCACCTGCAATCCCTACGACACCGAGCGCGAAACCGGCGGCTCCTCCGGAGGCTCCGGCACTTCGGTCGCGGCCAATCTGGTGGTCTGCTCGATCTGCGAGACCACCGGCGGTTCCTGCCGCAATCCGGGCACCCACAACGGCGTGGTCAACTTCGTGCCGACCAAGGGCATGATCTCCTTCGGTGGCAGCATCGGCGCCAATCCCTACCAGGATCGGCCGGGCATCCAGTGCAAATCGGTGGCCGACGCGGCGACCGTGCTCGATGCCTTCCGCGACGCCAAGACCGGCAGCTATTTCGACGCCCGCGATCCCTACACCTCGCTGCCGCGGGTGATCGCCACCAAGACTTCGTACAGCAGCGCGCTGACTCCGGCCGGCACCACCAAGCCGCTGGCCGGCCTGCGTATCGGCGTGGTCCGCGAGCTGATGGTCAAGCACGCGCCCAGCGACGGCCCGATCATCGACGGCATCAACCGCGAGCTGCAGGTGCTCAAAGGCCTCGGCGCCGAGCTGGTCGAGACCGTCGATCCTCAGTACCCGGATGACCCTTCGATCCCGAACCTCGCCTTCGGCTTCCAGGAAGCGATGGCCGAAGTGCTTCCGTTCCACATGCCGGAAGTGCTGGCCTGGAAGAAGGACGGCAAGCCGGAATTCGAAGTGCCGGGCTGGGATGTCAGCAGCCGCAAGTACCTGGTCGCGGCCTCGAATCACAAGGCCCCGTGGCCGGCCAAGCTGAACATTCGCCGCATCTTCGGCAATCCGCCGGGGGGCGACGACGTGGTCACCGGCTACAGCTTCAGCTTCAACTTCGCGCAATACCTTAACGAGCGCGGCGACAGCGCGGTCTACGACTGGGACACGCTGAACGCCAACGCCAAGTACTACAGCGACGCCAAGCTGACCGCGGCGAAGAATTGGGGCGCGAAGGAAATCGACATCCGCACCTACGACACCACCTACACGATGAAGCGCCGTGACGCGATGCGCATGGTGATGATGAAGGTGATGGAGCAGAACCGCATCGACGTCTTCGTCAATCCGCCGCTGTCGACGCCGCCGGCGAAGCTGGGCGGCCCCGCCGAGCCGGATCGCGAGCTGCGCGCCGGTTTCGGCTACGGCGCCCGCCTGGGCATCCCGGAAGTGTTCGTGCCGGCCGGCTTCCTCGACACCCTGTACGAGCCGGCATTCGTGCTCGCCAAGGACGGCAGCAAGTACGAGACGGTGGCCGGCAGCAAGCCGACCAAGCTGGCCAGCCCGCTGCCCTACAACATCGCGTTCTGGGCCGGCCCCGGCGAGGAAAGCCTGCTGCTGAAGGTGGCCTCCGCGTACGAGGCGGCCACTCATCACCGCAAGCCGCCGAAGGACTTCGGTCCGGTCCCCGGCGAGCCGTAAGTCGAGCCGTAAGCGCAGCAGCCGATACAGCGCCCCTCTTCCATCGCCGGCGGGAGAGGGGCTCAGTCGATTCCGTGGTTCGGCGTCATCGCGACTCTGCAATTCGATGCAGTTCGATCGTTCAGGAAGACTCCAATGTCCGCACGCACCCTGGTCTCCGGTTTCGCGCTGTCAGTCATTTCACTCTGCTCAGGTGCCGTGCTGGCGGCAGACGCCAAGCCTTTCCATCTGCAGGAAACGAGCATCGAGCAGATCCATCAGGGCATCCGCTCGGGCGAAGTCAGCTGCAAGCAGATCGTCGAGGCCTACGCCGCTCGCGCCAGGGCCTACAACGGCAGTTGCACGGCACTGGTGACCCCGGACGGTGCTCCGGTGCCGGCGGCCAAGGGCACCCTGCGTGGCGGCATCAGCCTGAAGTTTCCGACCGAGACGGTTGCCATCGGCAAGCTGATTCCGGACTTCGGCAAGTACAGCGGCCCGAAGCCGGACTACGGCCGCATGGAACCGACCATGTCGGATCCTTCGGTGTTCCAGCAGTACGGCATGGTCGCCGGCATCGCCAATGCCGGGCAGGTGAACGCGCTCGACACCATCAACCTGCGCGGCGAGCGCTCGGTGTCCTGCAAGGCGGAATGCGATTCCGCGACCGGTGCGCTGCCGGCCAGCTGCCCGAAGGCCTGCGATGCCTTCCGCAAGCAGCCGGACGCCATCGAACGCGCTGCCGAACTGGACAAGCAGTTCGGCCGCAATCCGGACTTGAAGGCGATGCCGCTGTACTGCGTGCCGATGTCGTTCAAGGCGATCTACGACGCCAAGGATCTGCGCTCGACCGGCGGCGGCGATGTCAACTACGCGATGGACGCAGCACCGGTCGACGGCACGCTGATCAGCCGCCTGCGCAGCGCCGGCGCGATCATCTACGCGCACGCGGCGAACGCCGAGTACAACGGCGGCAGCGGCGATCCAGGCGGCGAGGCCAAGGTCGAACGTCCCAGCATCGGCACCACCGGTTCGCGCGAGACCTGGGGCGGCACGCCCTGCAATCCTTATGACACGGCTCGCGATACTGGCGGCTCCAGCTCCGGTTCCGGCGCTTCGGTGGCTGCCAATCTGGTGGTCTGCTCGATCTGCGAAACCACCGGCGGCTCCTGCCGCAGCCCGGCGAACCAGAACGGCGTGGTCAACTTCGCGCCGACCAAGGGCATGATCTCCTTTGGCGGCGCCATCGGCGCCAATCCCTACCAGGATCGTCCCGGCATCCACTGCAGGACGGTCAAGGACGCGGCCACGGTGATGGACGCGTTCCGGGATACCAAGACCGGCAGCTACTTCGACGCCCGCGATCCGTACACGGCGCTGCCGCGGGTAGTCGCCTCGAAGACCTCCTACGTCAGTGCCGTCACGCCGGCCGACAAGACCAAGCCGCTGGCCGGCATGCGCATCGGTGTGGTTCGCGAGTTCATGGTCAAGCACAACTTGAGCGACGCCGCGGTCAGCGACGGCATCAACCGGGAACTCAAGGTACTCAAAAGTCTGGGTGCTGAACTGGTCGAGACCATCGACCCGCAGTATCCCGACGACCCGGCGATACCGAACATGGCCTTCAGCTTCCAGGACGCGCTCGCCGAGCTCATCCCCTTCCATCTGCCGGAAGTGCTGGCCTGGAAGAAGGACGGCAAACCCGAGTTCGAAGTCCCCGGCTGGGATGTCAGCAGCCGCAAGTACCTGGTCGCAGCCTCGAATCACAAGGCGCCGTGGCCGGCCGCGCTGAACATCCGCCGCATCATCGGCAACCCGCCGACCGGCCCGGACGTGGTCACCGGCTACACCTTCGCCTTCAACTTCGCGCAATACCTTCAGCAGCGCGGCGACAGCCGCGTCTACGACTGGGAAACCCTGAACGCCAACGCCAAGTACTTCAGCGATACGCGGCGCGCAGCGATGAAGAACTGGGAGAACAAGGACATCGACACCCGCACCGAGGCCGTGAGCTTCATCATGAAGCGGCGCGATGCGGTGCGCATGGCGCTGATGAAGGTGCTGGAGCAGAACAAGATCGACGTGCTGGTCAGCCCGTCGTCGACGACTCTGTCGGCGAAGATCGGCAGCGCCGCCGAACCGGAGCGCCGCTCGTTCGGCTATGGCGCCGTGCTCGGCATCCCCGAGGTGTTCGTGCCGGCCGGCTTCGCCGACACCATGTACGAGGCCACCTTCGTGCTGGCCAAGGACGGCAGCAAGTACGAGACCGCGACCGGCACCAAGCCGACCAAGCTCGCCAGCCCGCTGCCGTACAACATCGGCTTCTGGGCGGGTCCGGGGGAGGAGTCGACGATCCTGAAAGTGGCGTCCGCCTACGAGGCTGCGACCCATCATCGCAAGGCGCCGCCCGCTTTCGGGCCGGTTGCCGGAGAGCCCTGAGCCAGGACAGTCCCGCAGGGCATCGCGATGAACGCCGGGTTGGTATCGACGATGGCTCTTCGGGATGCCCTGCGCGGCACCCTGATCGTGGCCGCGGCGATGCTGCCGCCGCTAGTCCACGGCACCGAGACGGTCCCGGCTGCGATATCGACCTCGATCCCGTCCCCAATACCGGCGTACATCTCGGCAGCGGTCGCGGACCCGGGCCGCCCCGATCAGGACCGGCAGCGGGATGCCGACCGCAGGCCGGCCGAGGTGATCGCCTTTGCCGGCGTCAAGCCCGGCGACAAGCTCGCGGACTTCATGCCTGGCCGCGGCTACTTCACGCGGATCTTCTGCAAGCTGGTCGGCGACGGTGGCCACGTCTACGCGATCTCGGTGCCATACAAACCGTCGGGTAAGCCTTCGGGGCCACCGCCTGCCGCCGCAGCGCCCACCGCAACGGTCGATGAGCCCTGCAGCAACGTCACCCGCTCGAGCCTGCAGCCGCGGATGGTGCCCGCGCCGGAGCTGTGGTCGTCCAGCGATGATCCGGGCGGCGTCTATGAATACTGGGCGTCGAGCCCGGCAGCCGAGAACTTCACGGCGGCCGAGCCTCTGGACCTGATCTGGACCTCCGAGAACTACCACGACCTGCACAACCCGGGCTTCGGCTCGCCGAACCTGCTGACCGTCGGCAGGGCCTTGCTGAACGCGCTGAAACCGGGCGGCATCCTGATCGTCGAAGACCATGCCGCCGAGGCCGGCTCCGGCGCACGCGACACCGAAACCCTGCATCGCATCGACCCCGCCGAGGTCAAGCGGGAAATGATCGCAGCCGGCTTCGCGTTGGTGGCCGAGAGCCCCTTGCTGCATCACGCGGACGATCCGCATGCGGCCAAGGCGCATGCGATGCACGACCGCACCGACCGCTTCCTGCTCAAGTTCCGGAAGCCCTGACGGCAATCGCCGCATCGGCGGTAGGGGGATGGCATTGGCTTCCGTCCCAATCGGGGAGTACCGGTAATCGCGCTATCTCGATATGGCGTGCCAGCCGGTCTGCAACGCAAGTCGACGCTTCGGGAGAGATTGCAAATGTCAGTGCGCGCAACGGTCCAAGCCTTCGTCATCGTCGCCGCCGCGCTTTGCGCCGCCGCGACCCAGGCGGCAGACAAGTCCTTCCATCTTCAGGAAGCGACCATCGACGACATCCATGCCGGCATCCGCTCGGGCGAGCTGAGCTGCAAGCAGGTGGTCGAGGCCTATGTCGCCCGCGCCAAGGCCTACAACGGCTTCTGCGCCCGGCTGGTCACCGAAGATGGTGCCAAGGTGTCGGCCGCGAAGGGCGCGGTGCGGGCCGGTTCGGCGCTGAAGTTTCCGACCGAAACCCTGGCGATCAGCAAGCTGGTGCCGGACTTCGACAAGTACATCGGCATGAAGCCCGACTACGGCCGCATGGAACCGACGATGTCTGATCCCACGGTGCTGCAGCAGTACGGCATGGTCGCCGGCATTGCCAAGGCCGGGCAGGTCAACGCGCTGGAGACGCTGAACATTCGCGGCGAGCGTTCGGTGTCCTGCAAGGCCGGCTGCGATGCCGCGACCGGCGCGCTGCCGGCGAGTTGTCCGAAGGCCTGCGATGCCTTCCGCAAGCAGCCGGATGCGCTGGAGCGTGCCGCCGAGCTGGACAAGCAGTTCGGCAGGAACCCGGACTTGAAGGCCATGCCGCTGTACTGCGTGCCGATGTCGTTCAAGGCGGTCTATGACGCCAAGGACATGCGCACCACCGGCGGCGGCGACGTCAATTACGCGATGGACGTGCCGCCCAAGGATTCGACCTTGACCGCGCGCCTACGCGCAGCCGGCGCGATCGTCTACGCCCAGGCGCACAACTCCGAATACAACGCCGGCAGCGGCGATCCGGGCGGCGACGCCAAGGTGGTCCGCCCCTACATCGGCGCTGGCGGCTCGCGGGAATCCTGGGGCGGCATGACCTGCAATCCCTATGACACCGAGCGGGTCACCAGCGGCTCCAGCGGTGGCTCGGCGGTGTCGGTGGCCGCCAACCTGGTGGTCTGCTCGATCTGCGAGACCACCGGCGGTTCCTGCCGCGGCCCGGCCAATTACCAGGGCGTGGTCAACGTGGTGCCGACCAAGGGCATGATCTCCTACGGCGGCGGCATCGGCGCCAATCCCTACCAGGATCGCCCCGGCATCATGTGCCGCACGGTCAAGGACTCGGTCAAGGTGCTCGACGCTTTCCGCGATACCAAGACCGGCAGCTACTTCGATGCCCGCGATCCGTACACCGCGTTGCCGCGGGTGATCGCCGCCAAGACGGCCTATGCGAGCGCGCTCAGCGATCCTTCGAACCCGAAGCCACTGGCTGGCCTGCGCATCGGCGTGATCCGCGAGCTGATGGTCAAGGACAGCCCCAGCGACGCGGCGGTCAGCGATGGCATCAACGCCGAGCTGAAAGTGCTGAAGGCGCTCGGCGCCGAGCTGGTCGAGTCCACCGATCCCAAGTACCCGGATGATCCCGCGATTCCGAACATGGAATTCGACTTCAACCAGGCGATCGCCGAGGTCCTGCCGTTCCACATGCCGGAAGTGTTCTCGTCGAAGAAGGACGGCAAGCCTGAATTCGAGGTTGCTGGCTGGGACGTCGCGAGCCGCAAGTATCTGGTCAGCCTGGCCACCCACAACGCTCCGCTGCCGGCGAACCTGAACTTCCGCCGGGTGTTCTCCAATCCGCCGCCCGATCCGGAGGCGGTGAGCGGCTACACCTTCGCCTACCAGTTCGCCGAGTACCTGATGAAGCGCGGCGATGCCCGCGTGTTCGACTGGGCCTCGCTGAACAGCAACGCCAAGTACTTCAACGACGTACGCCGCGCGGCGATGAAGAACTGGGAGAACAAGGAAATGGATATCCGTACCAATGCCATCACCTACACCATGAAGCGCCGCGACACCCTGCGCATGGTGATGATGAAGGTGCTGGAGCAGAACCGGATCGATGTCTTCGTCAATCCAGTGAGCCTGACCCTGCAGGGCAAGATCGGCGGCGCCACCGTCGGCGGTCCGGGCGGCGGCGGTGGCGGCTTCGGCTACGGCGCGATGCTCGGCATCCCCGAGGTCTTCGTGCCGGCCGGCTTCGCCGACGAGATCTACGAGCCGAGCTTCGTGCTCAGCAAGGACGGCACCAAGTACGAAGGCATCGAAGCCAGCAAGCCGACCAAGCTTGCCGCGCCGCTGCCCTACAACATCGCCTTCTGGGCCGGTCCCGGCGAGGAAGCGACCTTGATCAAGGTCGGCTCGGCCTACGAGGCCGCCAGCCATCGGCGCAAGCCGCCGGCCGCCTTCGGGCCGCTGGCCGGGGAGCCATGAAAGCCGCATCGCCGCAGCTCATCTAGCCGCTGCGGCGCAGGGAAGGCGCCGCAGCTTCAGGTCAACGCAGCCCGAATCTGAAGAGGACACACCATGCTGGCGCGCAAACTTGTTCGTACCGTGGTCCTGGCTGTACTGGCGCTAGGCGCCGGTGCAATCCAGGCCGCTGAGAAGGCCCCCGCAAACAGCTTTCATCTGCAGGAAACCTCGATCGCGGAAATCCATCGCGGCATCCGTGCCGGCGAAGTCAGCTGCAAGCAGATCGTCGAGGCCTACGCCGCCCGCGCCAAGGCCTACAACGGCGTCTGTACGGCGCTGATCACCGCCGATGGCGCCAAGGTCGCCGCGGTGCCGGGTACCGTGCGCGGTGGCGCGGCGCTGAAGTTTCCGACCGAGACGGTGGCGATCAGCAAGCTGATTCCGGACTTCACCAAGTACGCCGGCCTGAAGCCGGATTACGGCCGCATGGAACCGACCTTGTCCGATCCCAGCGTCTTCCAGCAATACGGCATGGTTGCCGGCATCGCCAATGCCGGGCAGGTCAACGGTCTGGAAACGATCAACCTCAGAGGCGAGCGTTCGGTGTCCTGCAAGGCGGAATGCGATGCCGCGACTGGCGCGCTGCCGGCCAGCTGCCCGAAGGCCTGTGACAGCTTTCGCAAGCAGCCGGACGCCATCGAGCGCGCCGCCGAACTGGACAAGCAGTTCGGCAAGAATCCGGACTTGAAGGCAATGCCGCTGTACTGCGTGCCGATGTCGTTCAAGGCGATCTATGACGCCAAGGACATGCGCTCCACCGGCGGTGGCGACGTCAAGTACGCGAGCGACTTCGCACCGGTCGATTCCACGCTCACCGCACGCATGCGTGCTGCCGGCGCGATCATCTACGCGCAGGCGCAGAACGCCGAGTACAACGGCGGCAGCGGCGATCCGGCTGGCGACGCCACCGTCACCCGGCCGACCTTGACCCAAGGCGGTTCCCGTGAAAGCTGGGGCGGCACCGCCTGCAATCCCTACGACACCACGCGCGTCACTGGTGGTTCCAGCGCCGGCTCCGGTGTCTCGGTGGCGGCCAATCTGGTCGTCTGTTCGATCTGCGAAACCACCGGCGGCTCCTGCCGCAATCCGGGCACCCACAACGGCGCGGTTACCCTGGTGCCGACCAAGGGCATGATCTCCTTCGGCGGCGGCATCGGCGCCGATCCTTATCGCGATCGTCCCGGCATCATCTGCAAGACGGTTGAGGACGCGGCGATGCTGCTCGACGGCTTCCGCGACAAGAAGACCGGCAGCTACTTCGATGCGCGCGACATCTACACCGCACTGCCGCGGGTGATCGCCGCCGACAAGCCTTACGTCAGCGCCTTGGTCCCGGCCGGCACCGCCAAGCCGTTGGCGGGATTGCGCATCGGCGTGCTGCGCGAACTGATGGTCAAGGACAAGCTCAGCGCCGCCGGCATCAGCGATGGCATCAACAAGGAACTGAAGGTGCTGCAGTCGCTGGGCGCGGAACTGGTGGAGTCGGTCGATCCGAATTATCCGGACGATCCTTCGATCCCCAACATGAAGTTCAATTTCATCGACGCGATCGCCGAGATCGTGCCGATGCACCTGCCCGAGGTGCTGGCCTGGAAGAAGGACGGCAAGCCGGAATTCGAAGTGCCGGGCTATGACGTGACCAGCCGCGATTACCTGATCAAGGCCTCGGTGCACAAGGCGCCGTGGCCGGCCGCTCTGAACTTCGGCCGCATGATGGGCAATCCGCCGACCGGGCCGGATCTGGTCACCGGCTACACCTTCGCTTTCAACTTCGGCCAGTACCTGGCGCTGCGCGGTGACAGCACCGTCCACGACTGGGCCACGCTGAATGCCAATGCCAAGTACTTCAACGACGTGCGCTACACGGCGATGAAGAACTGGGAAAACAAGGCGATCGATGCCCGCAGCTACGCCACCACCTGGACCATCAAGCGCCGCGATGCGATGCGCATGGCGATGATGAAGGTGATGGAGCAGAACGGCATCGACGTCTTCGTCAATCCGCCGCTGCTGACGCCGCCGACGGTGATCGGCGGGGCTGCCATGCAGGGCGGCGGCGGTGGCGCCGGTCATGGTTACGGCGCTTCTCTCGGCATTCCCGAAGTCTTCGTGCCGGCGGGCTTCCTCGATACCGTCTACGACCCGGTGTTCGCACTGAGCAAGGACGGCAAGAAGTACGAAGGCGCGGAAGGGACCAAGCCGACCAAGCTGAAGAGCCCGTTGCCTTACAACATCGCTTTCTGGGCTGGCCCTGGCGAGGAATCCCTGCTGGTGAAAGTCGGTTCCGCCTATGAGGCGGCCACTCATCACCGCAAGGCACCGGCGGCGTTCGGGCCGCTGGCCGGCGAGCCCTGAGTCTCGGTTGAAGTCTTTTGATGGTCTCCGTGGTGACGCGCTCGCGTCATCACGGAGCGCGGTTCAGGCAGGGCCGGACACGTCGACGCAGATCTTGCCGAAGCGCTGGCCGCTGGCCTGGTGACGGAGGGCGTCGGCCAGCGTCGGCAGCGGCAAGCGGCTGTCGATCGCCGCCGCTGGTCCCGGCCTGAGCGGAACCGCCCTTGCGGCTAGCCGCGTAGCTCGGACG
>UEXO01000036.1_pt1 | contig 47054 bp, 36 predicted proteins | sample 4301131 | NCBI WGS metagenome assembly UEXO01 (sample SAMEA4773185, study PRJEB27434) | metagenome | biome: 2259; feature: agricultural soil; material: soil | place: USA | collected 2014-09 | depth 0.25 m | reverse complement strand
TGCTCGTCCTTGCCCTGGTGCTGGTGGTGCTGAGGCGCCGGGTCAAGAGTCAATCGACGGCGTCGGCCGCGGTGCTGCCGCCCGAAGCGTTGTGGCTGTCCACTCCGCTGGTCGCGGATCCGCTTTTCGACGAGCGCGCCAAAACTCCGGTCGCCGGCAACGGCGCCGCCCCGGCCGAGCCGGTGATCGCCGATCCATCATCGAGCAAGCCGGACGCCCCAGGATTGCCTGGCGAGGCGGAGCCCGAAGCCGTGGACGAGCTGCCGCCGCTGCCCGATTCGGAGCTGCTGCCCGAGAGCGATGCCGGGCCCGAGCCGGGGCTGAATCTCGACAGTGGTGATCCGCTGACCGAGGCCGATTTCCACATCGCGTATGGCCTGCACGACGAAGCGATCCAGATGCTTCGAAAGGCGATTGCCGAGGAGCCGGCGCGCACCGAACTCAAGCTGAAGCTCGCGGAAGTCTATGCCGCAGCGGGCAGGCCGGCCGAGCTGCGGAGCCTGGCCGCAAGCCTGTCCGGGCAGCTCACGGACAGTGAAGCGGCGCGCCTTGCCGCGGTTCGGCAAGGTCTGCTGCCGGAGGCAACGCTGTCTGCCTCCGGTCCAGAGGTTGCTGCCGAGCCGGCCGCCGCGCAACGGCAGCCGGTCCAGGAGCTGTCGGTGACGGATTTCGATCTCGACATTGACCTGCCGGTGACCGAACCCGCAGTTGCCGAACCTGCCCCGGCACCGCCGGTCGAGCCGAAGCCGTCGCCGGCCGCCGATGGTGCTGATCCGCTATCCGATCCCGACAATTTCGATCTGGCCCAGGGGAGCGGCGGCCGGCAGCCCGATCCGGGACTGATCGATTTCAGCTTCGATGAGCTGGACCTCGCTGCCGAGATGGAGCCTCTGGACCCTTTGTCGGCCGCGGCCGACGAGATCGACACCAAGCTGGATCTGGCGCGCGCCTATGCCGACATGGGCGATGTCGAAGCCGCTGGCGCTCTGCTGGCGGAAGTGATCGCCAGCGGCAGCGAGCAGCAGCAATCCGAAGCCGAGGCGCTGAAGCTGCGCCTGAAGGACGTCGGCTGAAGCCCCACACGCAGGCGCCGCTGCTGCGCTGGACGGCGGGTGTCGAATACCACGGCTCCCGCTATTCCGGCTGGCAGTTGCAGGCCGGGCGGCCGAGCGTTCAGGGCGCGCTGGAAGCGGCCTTGTCCTCGGTGGCCAATGCGCCGGTCGAGACCATCTGCGCCGGCCGTACCGATGCCGGCGTGCATGCGCTTGGCCAGGTCGTCCATTTCGACAGTGCTGCGGCACGCTCGCCGTATGCTTGGCTGCTCGGCGGCAACTCGCGGCTGCCGCCGGACGTGTCGATCCGCTGGGTGCAGCCGGTGCTCGGCCCCAATAATGTCCAGTTCAGCGCCCGCTTCAGCGCGGTCTCGCGCCGCTATCGCTACGTGATCCACAACGACCGTGCCCGCTCGGCGCTGCTTGCCGAACGGGCAACCTGGTTCGCCCATGCGCTGGATGCCGAGGCCATGCACGAGGCGGCGCAGGCGCTGATCGGCGAGCACGATTTCTCGGCGTTCCGCGCCGCCGAGTGCCAGTCGACGACGCCGATGCGCAATGTCTCGGCGATCAGGGTCTGGCGCAGCCGGCAGTTCGTGGTCATCGACATTCGCGCCAATGCTTTCCTGCACCACATGGTGCGCAATATCACTGGCAGCCTGATGGAAGTCGGCAGCCAGCGCCGGCCGACGGGCTGGATTGCCGAACTGCTGGCCGGACGCGACCGCACCCGCGCCGGCATGACGGCCGCCGCGCAGGGTCTGTATTTTGTCGGCCCGGATTACCCGACCGAATTCGGCCTGCCGTCCCCTTCCGAACCCTGGTTTCCCGCATGAGCGATGCCTTGTTCCGCCGCACCCGCATCAAGTTCTGCGGCTTCACCCGTGCCGCCGACGTTGTCGAAGCGGTCGCGCTGGGTGTCGATGCCATCGGGCTGATCCTGGTTGCGCAGAGCCCGCGGGCAGTGACGATCGAGGCGGCCGCGCAGCTCAGAGCCGGCGTGCCGCCTTTCGTCAGCAGCGTGCTGCTGCTGCGCAATCCGGAGCCGGAACTGGTCCGCACCGCCTTGCATCGGGTCCGCCCCAGCCTGCTGCAGTTCCACGGCGAGGAGTCGGCCGAGTTCTGCGCCAGCTTTGGCCACCCCTACCTGAAGGCGATCGCGATGCAGAAGCAGGCTCGGACACTGGCCGAGATCGCCCGCGACTACGCCAGTGCCGAAGCTTTGCTGCTCGATGGCCATGCACCTGGCGGTCTGGGCGGGCAGGGCATGGCCTTCGACTGGGGGCTGGCGACCGAAGCGGTCGGCCTGCCGGTGATGCTGGCCGGCGGCATCCGTCCGGACAACGTCGCCACCGCGATCGCCGCGGCGCGGCCTTTTGCGGTCGATGTTTCCAGCGGCATCGAAGCGGCGCCGGGCCTCAAGGATTCAGGCAAAATGCGGGACTTCGTGCGCGAGGTTCGCCGCGCCGACCAGTTTTCCTGAAATCGAGTCGCTTCCCTCTGAAATGATTTACGAAAACCTGCCAGACGCCCGGGGCCATTTCGGCCCCTACGGCGGCCGTTTCGTGGCTGAAACCCTGATGGAGCCGCTGCGTGAGCTGGAAGCGGCGTACAACATGCTCAAGGTCGATCCGGCGTTCCGCGCCGAACTCGATCGTGACCTGGCGCTGTACGTCGGCCGCCCGAGCCCGCTGTATCCGGCTGAGCGTTTGACCAAGAAATGGGGCGGCGCACAGATCTTCCTGAAACGCGAGGACCTGAACCATACCGGCGCCCACAAGATCAACAACACGGTCGGCCAGGCACTGCTGGCCAAGCACCTCGGCAAGACCCGGATCATCGCCGAGACCGGCGCCGGCCAGCATGGTGTCGCCTCTGCAACGATCGCCGCCCGTCTGGGCTTGAAGTGCGTGGTCTACATGGGCGCCGACGACGTCGAGCGGCAGAGCCCGAACGTCTACCGCATGAAGCTGCTCGGCGCCGAAGTGGTGCCGGTGCAGAGCGGCACGAAAACACTCAAGGACGCACTCAACGAGGCGCTGCGCGACTGGGTCACCAATGTCGACGACACCTTCTACGTGATCGGCACCGTCGCCGGCCCTCATCCATATCCGATGCTGGTGCGTGATTTCAACTCGGTGGTCGGCCGCGAGGTCATCACCCAGTCGCAGGACATGCTCGGCCGCCTACCGGACGCGCTGGTCGCCTGCGTTGGCGGCGGCAGCAATGCCATCGGCCTGTTCCACCCGCTGATCCAGTACGACGGCATCAAGATGTATGGCGTCGAAGCCGGCGGCGACGGCATCGAGACCGGCCGTCATGCGGCACCGCTGTCGGCCGGCAAGCCGGGCGTCCTGCATGGCAATCGCACCTATGTGATGGCTGACGAAAACGGCCAGATCATCGGTACTCATTCGATCTCGGCCGGTCTCGATTATCCGGGTGTCGGGCCCGAACACGCCTGGCTCAAGGACATCGGCCGAGTGAATTACGTGTCGGTCACCGACGACGAAGCGCTTGCCGCGTTCCACGAATGCACCCGCGTCGAGGGCATCATCCCGGCGCTGGAGCCCTCGCATGCGATGGCCTACGCCAAGAAGCTCGCGCCGACCATGGCCAAGGACCAGGTCATCGTCGTCAACATGTCGGGGCGTGGCGACAAGGACATCTTCACGATCGCCAAGCGCGAAGGAATTAGTCTGCTCTGATGAAACGCATCGAAAGCACGCTGGCCACGCTCAAGGCTGCAGGCCGCAAGGCACTGATCCCCTACATCACCGGCGGCGATCCGCACCCCAGCCACACCGTCGGGCTGATGCAGGCGCTGGTCGCGGGGGGCGCCGACATCATTGAACTCGGCGTGCCGTTCTCGGATCCGATGGCCGACGGACCGGTGATCCAGCTCGCCTGCGAACGCGCGTTGCTGCACAACACCAGTCTCTGGGACTGCTGCGACATGGTCGCCGAGTTCCGCAAGACCGACGCGAAGACGCCGGTCGTGTTGATGGGCTACCTGAACCCGATCGAAACCCGCGGGCTGGAAGCCTTCTGTGTCCGCGCCAAGGCTTCCGGCGTCGACGGCGTGCTGATCGTCGACCTTGCGGTCGAGGAAGCGCCGGATTTCGCACCCAAGGTTCGCGCCCATGGTCTGGACCTGATCTTCCTGCTGGCGCCGACCAGCTCCGATGCCCGTATCGAAGCGATCGCCCGGGAAGCCAGCGGCTACCTGTATTACGTGTCGCTGAAGGGTGTGACTGGCTCGGCGATGCTCGACATCGACTCGGTCCGCGACAAGCTCGACCAGATTCGCCGTCACACCCGGCTGCCGCTGGCCGTCGGTTTCGGTATCCGCGATGCCGAGTCGGCTGCCAGGGTCGCTGCGGTCGCCGATGGCGTGATCGTCGGCAGTGCGTTGGTGTCACAGGTAGAAAAGCACCAGCGCGAGCCTGCGCTGCTGCCGGAACTGCTGAAATCCCAGCTGGCCGGGATGCGTGCGGCACTCGACGCCTTGGCCTGATCGTTGCACTCTCGCAACCCTAGTACGAATCGCAGACGGAAACTCCCATGAGCTGGCTTGAAAAAATCTCCGGATCGAAGCTGCTGACCGGCGGCGTGCGCAAGAAGAGCGTCCCCGAAGGCCTGTGGATGAAGTGCGATTCCTGCCAGTCGGTGCTGTACCGTGCCGAACTGGAGCGCACGCTGGAGGTGTGCCCGAAGTGCAGCGCCCACCGGCCGATCGCCGCTCGTGCGCGGATCAATCATTTTCTCGATGCCGAGCCGCGGGTCGAGATCGGCGCCAAGGTCCGCGCCACCGACCCCCTGAAGTTCAAGGATTCGCGCAAGTACACCGAACGCCTGACCGAGGCCCGCGAAGACACCGACGAGGAAGACGCGCTGGTGGTGTTCCGCGGCCAGCTGATCGGCCTGCCGGTCGTGGTCTGCGTGTTCGAGTTCGGCTTCATGGGCGGCTCGATGGGGTCGGTGGTCGGCGAGAAGTTCGTCCGTGGCGTCAACGCTGCCCTCGAGCACGGCTGTCCGGTGATCTGCTTTGCTGCCTCCGGCGGCGCGCGCATGCAGGAATCGCTGTTCTCGCTGATGCAGATGGCGAAGACCAGCGCCGCTTTGGCCAAGCTCGCCGAACGCGGCCTGCCGTTCATTTCGGTGCTGACCCATCCGACGATGGGCGGTGTGTCGGCTTCGCTGGCGATGCTCGGCGACATCAACGTTGCCGAGCCGAAGGCGCTCATTGGTTTTGCCGGCCCGCGAGTCATCGAGCAGACGGTGCGCCAGAAACTGCCGGAAGGCTTCCAGCGCGCCGAGTTCCTGCTCGAGAAGGGCGCTATCGACATGATCGTCGACCGCCGCGAGCTGCGCGAGAGGCTGCATCGCATGCTGGCCATGCTGACCCATTTCACGCCGGGTGTGCCGGTCGCGGCAGCCACGTCGCCGGCCGTTGCCGCGCACTGACGGCGCCGCCGCGGTCGCCTTCGACAACAGCGAGCGTCTCGGCTGGCGGCTGGCCGACTGGCTGGCCTGGCAGGAGCAGCTCAATCCCCGCGCCATCGAGCTGGGGCTGGAGCGCTCGCGCATCGTCGCTGGCCGCCTGGGTCTGCTCGACGGCCCGCCGATCACCGCGACGGTCGCCGGCACCAATGGCAAGGGCTCTTCGGCGACCCTGGCCGCCGGCATCTGGCAGGCGGCCGGCTTCCGGGTCGGCCGCTACCTGTCGCCGCATCTGCTGCGCTACAACGAGCGCATCGCCATCGATGGCGTCGATGCCGAGGACGCAGCGATCTGTCGCGCCTTCGCCGCGATCGATGCCGCCCGTGGCGAGCTGGCGCTGACCTATTTCGAATTCGGCACTCTGGCAGCGCTATGGCTATTCCGCGAGGCTGGGGTTGATGTCCAGGTGCTCGAAGTCGGCCTTGGCGGCCGGCTCGACGCCGTCAACATCGTCGACGCCGATGCCGCGCTGGTCACCAACATCGGCCTTGATCACACCGACTGGCTCGGCCCGGATCGCGACAGCATCGGCCGCGAGAAGGCCGGCATCTTCCGCGCCGGGCGGCCGGCGATCTGCGCCGAGCGCGCTGCGCCAGCCACGGTCGAAGCCGAGGCCCGGCGGATCGGTGCGCGCTGGATCGCGGCAGGCCGGCAGTTCGAGGCGCAGCGCGGCGTGGATCGCTGGAGCTGGATCGGCGAGGGCGTCGAGCATCGCGAACTGCCGCTGCCAGCCCTGGCCGGTGCTTTCCAGGTCGATAACGCGGCCGGCGTGCTGGCCATGATCGAGGCTCTGGGGGAAAGACTGCCGGTTGCTCGCCCGGCGATCGAGATCGGCCTGCGTGGTCTGGCGCTAGCCGGTCGCTACCAGCGCCATGCGGGCCTGATCCTCGATGTCGCCCACAACCTGGAATCGGCGACCGTGCTGGCTGAACAGCTGCGCGCCGAGCCCTGTGCCGGCCGCAGCCTGCTGGTGCTCGGCATGCTGGCCGACAAGCCGGTCGCCGAGGTCTGCCGGGTACTGGCAGGCGTTGTCGACGCCGTCTGGTGCGCCGGCTTGCCGCCTCCCCGCGGGCTCGGCGACGATGCCTTGGCCCGCATCGCGCGGCAGGCCGGACTGGTCGCGTTCGAGGCCGGCGCGGTCACCGACGCCGTCGCCGCTGCCCGTACAGCCGCCGGGCCTGATGATCGCATCATCGTCTGCGGGTCCTTCCTGACCGTGGCAGCCGCACTCGAGGACTGTCGATGAACGAGGTGTTTTGCCGCCGCCTGGTCGGCCTCGCCGTGCTGCTGGCACTGGTGTTCCTGCTGTCCCTGCTGCTGCCAGGGACACCGGCCCGGGAGGAGATCGAGCCGTCGACGACGATCAGCCTCAGCGGCGAGCCGCTGCAGGTCACCGAGGCCGATGCGGTGCCGCCGCCCGACGATTACACGCGGGACGATGGGACAGCTGTGGCCGAATCCGGCATCCGGGTCGACAAGCCTGCGTCCGCCGCTCCCGAGATCCCGATTTCCGACCTCAGCGGTTCCGAAGCTGCAGTAGCCACGGAACCACCACCACAGCTCAGTGCCGCGGCCAAGTCGCCGGCGCCGATCGAGGCCGTGAAGTCTGCCGGGGCGCTTCCTGCGACCAAGCCGCCGGTCCAGGTCGTGACTCCGCTGCCGAAGCTGTCGGAATCGCTTGCCAAGCCGCCGAGGCCGGCGGCAGACAATTCGATAGCGGGCACCTGGTACGTCCAGATAGGCAGTTTCTCGGAGCTCGGCACGGCGACGACGATCGTGAGCCTGATCCGCAAGCAGGGCTATCGCGGCGAAGTCAGCAAGATCAGCGGTGCCAAGGGCAAGACACTGCACCGGGTGCGCGCTGGCCCTTATCCGAGCGAGGCCGCGGCGCGCAGCGCCCAGGCCCGTATCGCCACCCAGGGTTATCCGCAGGCCCGTGTCGTGTCGGAGGCATCGCGTTAATCGCCATCTACGCCTAGAATGCGCGCGCAGTTCCGGAGAGATGGCAGAGTGGTCGATTGCGGCGGTCTTGAAAACCGCTGAACCGTAAGGTTCCGGGGGTTCGAATCCCTCTCTCTCCGCCACTTTTCCAAAACACCGACTGAACGTCGGTGTTTTGGAAAAACCGATCGGCAGCGAGGGAGGGATTCGAAGGCGCGGCAGCGCCTGGACCCGAAGGGACGCATCCCAAGCGGTAGGTAGCAAGGGAGCCCGCTTGTGATTCACCGCTGTAGTCGATCTCGACCGCCCTCGATTCCTTTGTGCAAACCAGTCAAAGCGCCCGTAGCTCAGTCGGATAGAGCATCGGCCTTCTAAGCCGAGGGTCGCAGGTTCGATTCCTGCCGGGCGCGCCAATTTTTTCTGACTTGTTCTCAAAGTGTCTTCCGGATTGCGACGGAACGAATGTCGGTTTCGGAAGGGGCGGGCGCTCAGGCAAGGCAGTTCCCATGATCGCTTGGGGAGCAATGTCCCTGGCGCGCCTTCGTCGCACAAGGGCACTCAGAATCGCTTTGCCAGTCGGTAAGCGGAAATTCAATGGCTTATCAACCCGACCCACGATAGCTCGGTCATCGTCGGGAAGGATGTTTTTGGGCCGGGTCAGTAACTAGGGATCACGCCATTTGCACTCGTTCGGCGGCGCGACGAAACAGTTCGATGCCGGCTGCATTGAACTGGAACGCGGCAAAGAAATCGGACACCGAGTATTGCGGCGAAATCCGTCGGATCGCGTCGGCCTGTGACTGGGCCTGCTCCATCGAGTCCGCCAGCACCAGGCTGTAGGCCGCGATCGCCTGGATGTGCACGTGGGCGTTGGGCCGGGCAGCGGCCTTCACCGCCCAGTCGGCGGATTCCTGGTAGCGACCCATGCGCGCCAGCGCCATGGCTCGCGACGCCAGCGTGCCGAGCTGTTCGACGCACATCCTCCAGGCTGCACGCAGCGGCGCGGATTCCAGACCCTCGGCCTCGAGCAGCGCCGAGCTTGCGGCCAGATGCTCCTCGCCCTCGCGCAGCCGTCCCCATGTCGCGCCAGGCTGATGAGCATTGTCTCGTGTGCGCGACGGTCCAGCGGCGCGAGTTGCAACCACTTTTCCAGATAGCCCGAGGCCTCGTCATCGTCCGCGCCCTGCGATAGCTGTTCCAGCAATGCGGCGTGGCAGCTGCGGAAGCGACGCCGCTGGGCGGTCAGCCAGCCGCCGAAAGCGGGACTGTCAGGAACCTCCAGCCCGTCCAAAAATTCCCGCGAACAGATCGACCAGCGCGCGCCTGCGGGCCGGCGTCAGCGTCTGGATGCCCTCGGCGATCGCACGCTCGACCTCGATGGCGTCGACCAGGCAGCCGTCGAGGTCGAGGTGGACTCGGTCGTCCCGGGGTGATCACGCGCGGCCGCCCGGCGTCTCGATGATGTGGCGGATCTTGCTCAGGCAACCGCGCAACTCGCCACGCGGGTCATTCGGGGCCTCCCACAGCAGTTCGCACAGCGGGCTGCGGCCGACGGGTCGCGGTGCCAGGGCCAGATAGGCAAACAGCGCGCGCAGCTTGCGTGACGACGGCAGCGCAATCGACTGACCGCTCCTGCTTACGGCGAACGGCCCGAGCATCTGCACGCGCAATCTGCCGTTCGCTGCAGATTCCACGGTCGATTCCACGCCGGCTGCCAGGCTCTCCTCCACGTTCGATGAATAGGCTATTCGTGTCGTCCTGAGAAGTATGCGTCAGAGGGTTGTGCCCTAACCAAGCAGCATTCTCCGACCGTTATCGGCATCCGGCGAGAACGGCGCCTGGTGCAGCAAGGCCACCCAGGCCTCGTCCCTCGCCTTACCGCCAGACGCCACCTACGCCGGCCCATCGGCATCGTTTATTACTGACAGGAGTTGACCATGGAAGCGATCGCAGCTACTCGTCCCCACACCTCATCGCCGATCGCCGCCGCCGATCTGCCCGCGCTGAAGACGCGCCAGCAGGCCGCGTGGTCATCCGGCGATCCTGCGGGACAGGCTGATCTCGAGCGCGACCTGCTGCAGCTCATCGCCCGGTTCAATCGTGCTGGCGACGGCAGCATGGTCGTCCCGAGCGACTATCTGGCGATCGTGATCACGCGGCGCTGATCCGAGCCGCATCCGGGCGTCACCGTCCGGGTGAAGCCCGGCTAAGCTTGGCCTGCCTAACCGGGGATACAGACATGGCGAGATTCGAGAGCGTCCTGGAAACCATCGGCAACACGCCGGTGGTCCGCATCAACCGGCTGGCACCCCCGGGTGTGAATCTGTTCGTCAAGGTGGAAGCATTCAATCCCCTGGGTTCGATCAAGGACCGCCTCGCGCTCGGCGTGATCGAAGCCGCCGAGCGAACCGGCCAGCTCAAGCCAGGGCAGACCGTCATCGAGGCCACCAGCGGCAACACCGGCATCGGGCTCGCCATGGTGTGCGCGGCCAAGGGCTATCCGCTGGTCGTCACCATGGCGGAGCAGTTCAGCGTCGAGCGGCGCCGGCTGATGCGCTTTCTCGGCGCCAAGGTCGTGCTCACACCCGCGGCTGGGCGCGCGATGGCGATGGTGACCAAGGCCGTCGAACTCGCCGAAACGCATGGCTGGTTCCTGACCCGCCAGTTCGAGAACGAGGCGAACCCCGATATCCACTCCCGCACCACTGCGCGCGAGATCCTCGCCGACTTCCAGGGCGAACGGCTCGACTACTGGGTCACCGGCTACGGTACCGGCGGCACCCTGAGGGGCGTCTCGCGGGTGCTCGCCCAGGAATCTCCGAGCACAAAGATCATCGTCTGCGAGCCTTCCGATGCGCCGCTGCTGGGCAGCGGACGAGAGCAGGCGCGCAACCCGGATGGCTCGGCCTCTTCACCTCATCCGGCGTTCAATCCGCACCCGATGCAGGGCTGGACCCCGGACTTCATCCCCAAGCTGACGGCGGATGTGGTGCTGGCCAAGGTGATCGACCGCGTGATTCCGATCACGGGTCCCGAAGCCTTGCGCTGGTCGGCCGAACTGGCGCGCAAGGAGGGCCTCTTTGTGGGCATCAGCTCGGGGGCGACGTTCGCCGGCGCGCTGCGGGTCGCCGCCGAGGCGCCGAAAGGCGCGAACATTCTCTGCATGCTGCCGGATACTGGGGAGCGTTACCTGAGCACGCCCTTGTTCGCCGAAGTACCCGTCGACATGACGCCGGACGAGTTGGCGATCTCCCGATCGACTCCGAGCGCCCAGTTCGTCGCCTGATGCTTCAGCGCAATCGAAAGCTTCGGAAGTACGCCTTGGCCAGTCCCTGCCTCGACGGATCACTCACGCGAGTGGCTTGGAAAACAAGCCGTGCCGCGCTATTTCGTCCACGGTGTCGAGAGATCGCTCGGGCTGCCTCTAGCCATTTGGCGAGCTCAGGCAAGCCGGACGCAGGTCCACCATAGGTTTGCACCTTTATCCTGCCCCGGCGCGCCATCGTGCAATGGACCAGACACCACAATGTCCGGCCTGCCGCTTCAGCTCGGCAGTGGCGTGAAACTTCAACATGGAAACTTCCATCAGTCTTGCGTCGATTACCGATGCCAAAAATGGGCACGATAACTGTTGCGACGCACCAAAGTCGTGATCTAGGGCACAGACGACCCGATTGATGCGCCTGCGAAGAACTGGTGCTGGCTGTTTCCGACGATGCCACCCAGAGCTGATCCGATACTGCTTTTTCTCAGGTCGCTGATCTGTTGTCGTATTTTCCGCCGCCAACCAGCGGTGAGCAGCTCTCTTGGCGCCCCACTGGGCGACATGGCATGTCGCTTGCTTAGACCCCCTGGGCACAAGACGCGAAGCGATAGTCATAACTTCCGTGTGCCATTCCGGTGGACAGTGAACGGGGCGAACAGCTATGGGAATTTTCACGCTGGCGGCTGCGACGACAACATTCACATCAACCGTTACCGACGAGCCTCGTCCGGCGCTGTCGGTGGATGCAGTGATTCGCGAAAATCACGGCGCGCTGGTTAATTTCCTCCGCCGCCGGATGCGCACTGCGGAAGACGCGAACGATGTTGCGCAGGAAGCCTATGTCCGCATGATGCAGTACGAGGGTGCGCGCGACATTCATTCACCGTCCTCGCTGCTGTTCCGGATCGCGACCAACGTCGCCAACGATTTTGCCCGCGCCGATCAGTCTCGCCGTGTGCAAGACCAGTGCAACATCGACGATCACGAGTTGGCCTCCCACGAGCCTTCGGCGGAGCGGCAGATCGCCGGTTGCGAGGATCTGGCGACGCTGCTGGTTGCGATACGGCAGCTGCCGCAGAAGTGCCAGCAGGTTTTTTTGCTGAGCCGGGTCAAGCATATGACCTATCCGGAGATCGCCAGGCATTGCGGCATCAGCGTCAAGATGGTGGAGAAGCACATCAGCCATGCACTAGCCGTGTGCATGAAGAAGGTAGGTGAAAACGATCGCGACCCGTCCTATAGAAAGTAGCCCGGTCGCAATCTGACCGTCGAAGCCTCCCTGCCGTGATCGGCAAGGCTTCGGTCTGACGGTCCTTTTCGGCTAACTGCAGCGGTACGCGGAGGGCTAATTGCCCGAATCCGGCGGCTGCCCGCCTGGTTAGGATCGCGGTCGACTGGCCAAAATATCGGCCCGAATCGCCGTTGCCGCCCGGCAATGGCAGAATTAGACGATGAACAGTCAACAAGAAAATCAACTGCTGGACGAGGCCGCCTACTGGGCAGCCCGTCTGGCTTCGCCGGAGTGCACGGCGGAGGAGCGGAAAACCTTTGATGCCTGGCGCTCGCGTAGCCCGGCTCACGGGCGGGCTTGGGCGAAGGTCGAGTGCGTAGACCAAGGGATGAGCCAGCTCGCTGGCGATCACGCCGAGTTGCTGGCGATGGCCGATGCCGCCTTCGCAGCCAGTGCCGCACCGCGCCGGGACGGCCGTCGCTGGCGGGCTCTCGCGCTGGCTGCCGGCATTGCAGCCGTCGGCGTGTTCGCGACCTCAATGACCCTGCTGCGGTCGGGTTCCGGCGTCTCGACTTATGAAAGTGCCGATGCGGCCAATGGTCGGCGCAGCCTGACACTCGACGATGGCTCGACCATCGAACTCGACGTCGGCACGGCCATTGAAGTCGAGATGACCTCGGCGGAGCGTCACATCGTCCTGCTGCGTGGACGCGCTTTGTTCCAGGTAGCGCACGACAGCTCCCGCCCATTCTCGGTGATCGCCGGCGAAGGCCGCACGGTGGCGCTGGGCACGCGCTTCCAGGTGGATCGCCGCGGTGATGCCATCGCCGTGACCCTCGCCGAAGGTTCGGTATCGGTGACCGGTCTGGGCGGCCTCAACGGCCAATCCGAACTGCTGCGTCCGGGCGAGCAGCTGAGCTATGCGGTTCAGCCTCGGGCCTGGAGCAAGCGCGAGATCGATCTTCAGGTTGCCACCGGCTGGGAACGCGGGCGTCTGGTGTTCCATGGCACGCCGCTCTCCGAGGCGCTGCTGGAGGTCAACCGCTACGTCGACCGGCCCATTCGTCTCGAAGACTCATCGCTGGCGACCTTGCCGGTCAGCGGCAACTTCATTGCCGGTGACAGCGATCTGGTGGTCTCGGCCCTCGTGCAGACGCTGCCGATCGTCGCTCGCGAACAGAGCCGGGAAATCCTGCTCCGGAGCCGCGTCGACTGAAGTTCTTCGGCGGCTGGCTGCCGCCGCGCCGTGATGCCGCTGGCATGATGCGTGCTTCACCCCTCTCCATGATCGTTCGTCGCTGCCATTGATCAGCGGCCGTTGTCGCGTCGGCATTCGGCCGTCGCGACCGCGAGCCCGTGGCTGCTCGGCTTGGCCGGCGGCTTGATCGAACCGGTCGGCGAACCGGGGGGTATCAGGGTCGATGGTAGTGCGGGGCGATCCTTGGCTGCGCTCATCGTCTTCGATGAGCGGTCCGCTCGGGTACCAGGCGAATCTCATGCACAGGCGGCGCTGTGGACGGAGGGGCTGGGGTTTGGTTTTTCGCGCGTCTCTGACTGCGTCGCTGGCGTTTTGGTCGACATCGGCAGCGGCCCTGAACGAGGACCTGCCGATCGCTTCGGCGCGGGCGCTGGTCAGCGTCTACGACATCGGTGCGTCCTCACTCGCCGATGCCTTGGATCGGTTCGGCGAGCAGAGCGGCTTGCAGGTCGTCTATCCGCACGGCGTCACCGACGGTTTCAAAACCGGGGCGGTGTCCGGACGCCTGAGTGCTGGCGAAGCGCTGGATCGGCTGCTGGCCGGCACCGGGCTACGCCTGCAGTTCGCCAATGCCCAGACCGTGGTGATCCTGTCCGACCGGCGTGACGCGCAGCCGGCCGGCGCAGGAGATGCCAACGACGGCGCTGAATCCCGGCGACGCGTGCAGACGGTTCAGCTCGGCCAGGTCAATGTCCGGGATGTTCGCCGCACCTTGCCGAAGGAAACCAGCGGCTCTGCGTTCGGCTTCGAGAAGCAGCTGCTGGAGACGCCGCGCTCGGTGTCGTTCATCAGCCAGGAAACCATCGATCTGTTCGGCCTGTCCTCGGTCGAGGATCTGGTCCGCGTCGTGCCCGGCGCTTTCACCACCACCCGTTTCGGCATCCAGGGCGGCATCGATGTGCGCTCGGTGCCGGCGGATACCTTTTTCCGCGGCATGAAGCGCCTGTACCTGCAGGGGCACGTCAACAGCGTGCTGTCGGCGAATGATTCGATCGAGGTCGTGCGCGGTCCGCCGTCGCCGATCTACGGCATGGGCAAGGTCGGTGGCTACACCAACGTGCAGCCGCGTTCCTCGCGCGCCGGCGACGGCCTCGGCGCCGTCGACGACAAGGGCTTCGTGCAATTGCAGGCCGGCAGCTACCAGCATCGCGGCGTCAGCTTTGGCGCCAACGGTCCGCTGACGATCGGCACCCGCCAGGGCGGCTATTCGGTGTTCGGCGCGCTGTCGAGCGCCAACGCCTACGCCCGCGGTGTCCCCAATGATGCCCAGCTGCTGCAGTTGTCGAACAGCCTGAATCGCTTCGCCGGGCGCTTTCGTCTGGAGTCCGGCCTGAGCCTGCAGCGCTCGATGACTGCCGGCGCGCTGATCGGCCGTTTCACCCAGGGTGTCGCCGACAACGGCCGCTACGTGCGCGGCACGCCGCTGGTCGATCTCGACGCCAACGGCAACGGCCGCATCGGCTTCCTGGAGATGCATCGCGGCTCACCGGTTACCGGCAACCTCAGCGTCGAGAACCAGCCGCTGGTGCAGATGTTCCCGTGGCAGTACGACGCCGCGGGCAAGCCTCTGCGGCTCGATCAGTTTGCCCAGGTGCCGGGTATTCCGCAGTCGCTGTTCGATTACCTGAGCGCGCATCCCGAGGCCGATCCGGGCGGCCTGCTCCAGGCCCAGGGAGTCGGTGGTCCGATGCCGCTGTCGGGCTCGGTGCCGGTCGGGCTGGCGCTTGATCCGCGTACCACCCGCTACGGCAAGCTCGATATCCGGCGCTTCGCCGCCTACGAAAAACGTCTCGAAGCCGATCTGGCGACTGGCTACATCGATCTGATCAGCGACGAAGATCCCGATTTCACGATCAAGAACCAGCTGTTCTTCGATTCGATGAACCAGTACAAGGAGTCCGAGCAGCCGTTCGGCACCGATCAGAATCCGCGCATCTGGGAAGACAAGCTGACGGTGACGCGGCGGCTCAAGCAACTGCCGTCCTGGCTGAGCGTCAACATGCTGGGTTCCCTGAACTACCGCAGCACCTATGCGCCCGCCGCGCATTGCTTCGGCGACTACAGCAACAACCGCACCGATGCCACCGCCAGCACCTGGAACGACAGCAATGGCGGCATGACACCGAACACCACGTTCGCCGTCTGCACTGCCAATGCCGACATCAACGACGACGGCTTCCCGTACACCGTGCACGGCAAGACCAAGTTTTCCGAGATGGGTGCCGCCGCCATGTTCGACATCGATTTCGCCACCGGCACCAATCTGCTGCTCGGCTATCGCATCGACGGATCCCGAGCGAGCAATGTCGAGTACGGCGGCACGCTGGACGTCACCCGAGGCACTTCGGCAAATCCCGGCCGGTTCGTCACCGGCAATGTCGCCGCCAGCGGCTGGGATGACGGTACCTCGTGGAGTCTGAGCCTGTCGCAGCGGCTACCAGGCCAGGTCGTGCCTTACGCGACCTATGCACGCTCGAGCCTGACGCTCGACAACAACGTCAACCGCATCAGCAACGCCCAGATCGGCCTCGGCCACATTGGCGCCTCGCGTTTCGTCGAGTTCGGCATCAAGGGCAGCCTGTTCGAACGTTCGCTGTTCTTCAGCACTGCTGTCTATGAGCAACGCCGCGTCGGCGTCAACAGCGTTGGTGATCCCAGCCTGGGCAATACCGAGGTTTCCGGCACCGTCACCCGCGGCTGGGAAAGCGAATTGAAGTGGGTGCCGCTGCGCAGCTTCCTGATGACCCTGTACGCGCTGGACCAGAAGACCGTGTACACGCCGAATCGTGGTGGCAACATCCAGGTCGACGCGCGTGCACTCGGCTTCAAGGATGTCGTCGATCCTGCGACCGGCGAGGTCATCTATCCGGCCGAGGCCTTCCTGTACGGCGGGCGCGCCTTCGTGATGCTGCCACCCGGAATCGCCGACTACCGCGAAAAGCAGGGCAATCCGAACACCCAGTTCGGCTTCACGACCCAGGTGATGGTCACTCCGCGCTTCGGCGTCACGCTGAGCGGCACCTACCTGTCCGCAGTCTCGGCCGGCCGCCTGCAGCTGACGGAACTGCCGGAGGCGCGGGTGTTCAATGCCGGCCTGTTCCAGGACTGGCGGCGCTGGCATCTGAAGGCCGATGTCTTCAACTTCACCAACCAGCGCTACTTCCGCGCCCGCAACGGCGACACCCTGGCCGACCTGCCGGTGTCGGCGATGCCCGGGCGGCGTTTCCAGCTCACCGTGCGACGTGATTTCTAGCGTTGCGATCCTCGGCGCGGGGTAGGGTGCCCCGCAGTGTTCCCGTCACATGAGCAGGGACGCCATGCGACAAGCCGCTTGTCGATGGCGCCCGCCTGACATCCACGGGGAACGCCATGCCCAGCCGCAGAAAGCTTCGGAAATCCGGCCTGAACCTTCGTGCTGCCACGAAGGATCTGACCGCCGCTCTCGCCATCCTGGTTCCGACCGGAATGGCCTACGCACAGACCGCTGCACCGGCCACGCCGGTGACGCAGGGGACATCCGCCGCGGCGGATTCCGCGCCGCCCGGCGACGCTTCGGTGCTCAGTGATCTGGTCGTCAATGCCAGCGCCATCCCGTCGATCGCCAGCGAGGCGGTTGGCGGCGCCGGCTTCGCCAAGCCCTTGCTGGAGACACCGCGCGCGGTGTCGCTGATCAACGAGGACACGCTGAACCTGCTCGGCATCAATGCGATCGAGGACATCGTCCGCGCCGTGCCCGGCACCTACACGACGACGCGCTACGGTCTGCAGGGCGGCATCAACGTTCGCGGTATTCCGGCCGACGTCTACTGGCGCGGCATGAAGCGCATCACCGCGCAGGGCCATTACCGCACCGACCTGTCATCGCTGTCGTCGATGGAAATCGTCAAGGGCGCGGCGCCGCCGATCTTCGGCCTCGGCCGCATCGGCGGTTACGTCAACCAGCAGCCGCGCTCCGGCGGCAAGGCCCAGACCGGTTCCTATCTCAGCGATCTCGCCGGCTTCGTGCAGGGCGTCGTCGGTTCCTTCGACAAGCTGGAAGCCACCACCGGCGTCGGCGGCCCGGTCGACATCGCCGGCAAGCAGGGCGGCTTCTACACCTACGGCCTGGTCGAGAACTCCGGCACCTGGGTGCGCCAGGTCAATGTCCGCCAGCGCCTGCTGCAGTCGGCGATCAGCGTCAACAACATCGGCATCTTCCGGGTCGAGAGCGGCTTCCAGGCGCAGAACTCGCAGACCTCCGGCGGCTACATGAACCGCGTCACTCAGGGGCTGATCGACAACGGCACCTATGTGCGCGGCAGCCCGCTGGTCAACCTCGATGCCGGCGCCGGCCCAAACAACGATGGCGCCGGCGACGGCTTCATCGGCCAGCGCGAGCAGCACGCCAATTCGCCGGTCAACGGCACGGTGAGCGCCGCCAACCGCCCGCTCGACCAGCGCTTCAACTGGCCGAAGTGCTCCGGCCCCAACGCGGCGCCGGGTGCCGATCCGGCCTTTGCCGGCCCCGGCGGCAACTGCCTGCCGGGTCACTTTCCGGTGCAGCCTGGTATTCCGGACAACCTCTTCACCTACCTCGAACAGCACCCCGAGAAAGATCCGAACCACACCATTCGAGACGCTTACCAGCTCGGCAGGGGCGTGGTGCCAGCATCGGGTCAGCTTCCCCAGGGCTTCTTCCTCGATCCGATGACGACCGGCTATGCCCAAGTCGACTACCGCCGCAACGGTGCCTACGAGCGCCTGCAGAACGCCAACGTCGGTCTTGCCTGGTTCGATCTGGTCTATGACACGAATCCGGACTTCACGATGAAGATCCAGACCTTCACCGACAACCTCGACACCTTCAAGGATTCCTATCTGCCTTACGGCGAGAAGCAGGGCATCCACCGTTTCGAGGAAAAGTTCACCGTCACCCGGCGCCTGCCGGAGAAGTGGCTGCCGGGCTGGGTCGACGTCAACACCCTGACCTCGATCAGCTACCGGCGTACCGGCGGCTACATCCGCAGCTCCTCGGGCGACTTCGATTACCGCCAGGACGTGCTGCGCGGCGATCCGCAATACGGCGATGGCAATCACTACCCGAACACCAAGTTCGCCAGCCAGCTCAACGATCCGTCCTGGTTGACCGGCGCGCCGGCGGAAAGCGAGCGGCGCAGCATCTATGACGAGTTCGGCGTCGGCTTCATGTTCGACGTCAACCTGCTGAAGAACACCAACCTGACCTTCGGCGGACGCTGGGATGGTTCCACCGCTCGCGACATCGAATACGCGCACAACAACCAGCAGCGGCCGACGGCTTCAGTCTCCTGCGTCTTCCCGGATTCGACAGTGGCGACTCCGACGTCGGAAGACATCGAGAATTCGGTGGTTCCGCTCGCTGCACTCCAGTCCGGTCGCTGCGACTACGGCCCGGCCTGGGACGACGGCAAGACCTGGAGTATCAGCCTGTCGCAACAGCTGCCCTATGGCTTCCGGCCGTACTTCACGATCGCCGACGCCTCGGTGATTCTCGATGCTTCGAACAACATCGTATCCAACGCCATCGTCACCGCCCCCGGCGGCCACATCGGCCGGTCGAAGCTGTCCGAGGCCGGCATCAAGGGCAACTGGTTCGGCGGCAAGCTTTACGCATCGGTGGCGATGTACCGGCAGCTGCGCACCGACGTGTCCAATCCCAGCGATCCGACCGCCGGTGCCGATTCCTCGGCGACCAAGACCCGCGGCCTGGAAATGCAGATCGACGCCAACCCGACGCGCAAGTTCCACATTGGCATGTACCTGGTCGGCCAGCACCAGAAGTACACATTCAACACCAATTCGCAGCTGCAGCTGGACGGCCGCATGCTCGGCTTCCAGGACATTCTCGGAGCCGACGGCTCAGTGCTCTATCCGGCCGAAGCCTTCGTCTACGGCGGCCGCGTGCAGGTGGTGCTGCCGGCGGACCTGGGCGCGCTGTACATGGATCGTGTCGGCGAGCCGCGCTACCAGACCGGCATCAACATGGACTACAAGCTCGGCGGCGGCTTCGCGGTGCATGTCGACGGCCAGCGCTTCTCGTCGTTCTACCTGGATCGCACCAAGCTCGTGCAGCTGCCGCAGTCGTTCACGATGAACACCGGCTTCACCTACGACCGCAATCGACTCCACTTGAAGCTCAGCGGCTTCAACGTGCTCGACCAGCGCTACTTCCGGGCCAGCACCGGCGATACCAACGTCAACCTCGTCTCGGTGATGCCGGGAGCCACGGTGCAGTTCCAGGCCAAGCTCGACTACTGATGAAGACCGGCACTGCGATTCAGCACCATCAACTGCCGCAGCTTTTCCGGCTGCGGCGCCAGGAAACGAAAAGGCAGGTGAAACCATGAACCTCAACTTGAAGAAGCTGACCGGTACGACCGCTGCGGCGCTGCTCTGTGCCCTCTATCTCGGCGACTTCGCCATCGCTGCCGACGCTCCGGTCAAGGCCGCGATCGGCGAGCAGGCCAAGGCCGAGGAATCCGGCAAGAACTCGCAGAAGCGCATCGATGAAATGGACGACGCAGTGACTGGCATCGTCGCCAACTATCGCCAGGCGCTGACCGAAACCAGCAGCCTGAAGGACTACAACGACCAGCTCAGCGTCCAGACCACGTCCCAGGACGAGGAGATCGCCGCGTTGAACCAGCAGCTGGCCGAGATCGACAAGACCGCGCGTGAAGTGACGCCGCTGATGTCGAACATGCTGGCCACGCTGGAAACCTTCGTGAAACTCGACACGCCGTTCCTGCCCGACGAGCGCGCCAAGCGCATCGCCGGCCTGAAGGAAATGATGGGTCGCGCCGACATCTCGGTGTCCGAGAAGTACCGTCGCATCGTCGAGGGCTACCAGATCGAAATGGAGTACGGCCGCACCCTCGAGGCCTACCAGGGCAAGGTCCAGGACAAGACTGTCGACTTCGTCCGGGCCGGTCGCGTCGCGCTGCTCTACCAGACGCTCGACGGCAAGGAGACCGGCTTCTGGGACGCCGACGCCAAGACCTGGAAGGTCGACAACAGCTACGAGCTGGAAGCCAAGGCCGGTCTGAAGATCGCCAAGAAGCAGTCCGCTCCCGATTTCCTCGTTGTTCCCGTGCATGCACCCGTGGAGGCCAAGTAATGTCCCGCAAGAATATGATCGCGACCGTCTTCGTCACGGCCGCCATGAGCCTCGGTTCGCTGCTGGTGACCAGCGTCCAGGCGGCTCCCGCGACGCTCGACGAGCTGCTCGAGCAGACCAAGACCGTACGTCAGCGCGAGGAGCAGCTGAACGCCGAGCGTGAGGCCAAGTTCAAGGCCGAGGTCGACAAGCAGTCGGCGCTGATGAACGAGGCGCAGGCCGAGTTGGCCAAGCAGCGCAAGCGCGGTACCGACCTGGCGGCGGCATTCGACGCCAACGAGAAAAAGATCGGCGAACTGCAGGCGCAGCTGGAAGCCCGCAGCGGCAACCTCGGCGAACTGTTCGGCGTGGTCCGCCAGGTGTCGAACGATTTCTCCTCGGTGGTTCGCAGCTCGATGATCTCGGCCCAGTATCCGGAGCGCGAGGATTTCATGACCACGCTGTCGGCGACCAAGGCAGTGCCGTCGATCGCCACGCTGGAGCGCTTCTGGTTCGAGCTGCAGCGGGAAATGACCGAGAGCGGCAAGGTCGTCCGCTTCAAGACCAAGATCGTCACCCCGGGTGGCGCGCCGGCCGATGCCACCGTGGTTCGCGTCGGTCCGTTCAACGCGATGGCCGACGGCAAGTTCCTGGCCTACTTGCCGTCCGAGAAGTCGCTGGCGGTGATGGCGCGGCAGCCGGATGACAAGTTCCAGGACGCCGCCAAGACCTTGCAGAAGGCCACCTCGGGCTACGCCAAGACCGTGCTCGATCCGACGCGTGGCGTGCTGCTGACCATCTACTCGCTCAGGCCCGATCTGATGGAGCGTATCGAGAAGGGCGAGTCCATCGGCTACGTGATCCTACTCGTCGGCTTCATCGGTGCGGCGCTGGCGATCTTCCAGTTCGGCTACCTGCTGCAGGTCCGCGGCAAGGTGCTCAAGCAGCTCAAGAACGTGCAGCTGCCGAAGCTCGACAATCCGCTGGGCCGCGTGCTCGCCTCGTTCACCGGCGGCAGCGCCAAGAAGATCGAGGAAGACGCCGAGATCGTCGAACTGCGCATCTCCGAAGCGGTGCTCAAGGAAGTGCCGAAGCTGGAACGTTTCCAGGCCTTCCTGCGGCTGGCGGTCGCGGCCGGTCCGCTGCTCGGCCTGATCGGCACCGTGGTCGGCATGATCATCACCTTCCAGTCGATCACCGAATCCGGCTCCAGCGATCCCAAGCTGATGGCCGCCGGTATCTCCCAGGCGATGATCGCCACGGTGCTCGGCCTCGGCATCGCCATCCCGCTGCTGTTCGCCAATGCCTGGCTGACCTCGATGTCCAAGGCGATTCTCCAGGTCCTCGACGAACAGAGCACCGGCCTGCTCGCCGGCATCCTCGAGAAAGAGGAGGCCCGTCGTGCTTGAACTGATCCTGGCTCCGATTTCCGCTTTCACCTCGATGATGAGTCTGGGCGGCGAAGTCGTCGCCCTGATCTTCGCGGCTTGCGTGGTCATGTGGTCGATCGTCATCGAGCGCTGGTGGTACTTCTTCGGCGTATTGCCCAAGCAATCGAAGAGCTTGCTGGCCAGCTGGAACGCGCGCAGCGAGCGTTCCAGCTGGAAGGCTCACCAGATTCGCAAGGCGATGATCTCGCGGCTCAACGCCGGCATGTCGACCAATCTGCTGCTGCTCCGGGTGCTGGTGCCGCTGTGCCCTCTGCTCGGCCTGCTCGGTACGGTCACCGGCATGCTCGCGGTCTTCGACGTGATGGCGGCCCGAGGTTCGGCCGACGCTCGCTCGATGGCCAACGGCGTCTCGGAAGCGATGATCTGCACCTTGACCGGCCTCGCGGTGAGCATCACCGGCCTCTACCCAAGCTTCTATTTCCGCCGTCGCGTCGCTCGGGAAACCGAGCGGCTGTCGGATCAGTTCACGTTCTGATCGCCACCTGATCGCCACCGGGGAATCACGTCATGCGCCAGCGCAAACGCGGCATCGTCCACATGGAGGAAAGCACCGGCATCGATCTGGCGCCGATGCTCGACTTCGTCCTCAACCTGCTGATCTTTTTCATCATCACCGCGGTGTTCCTGAAAGAAGTCGGCATCAACGTGAGCCGGCCGAATTCGTCCTCGTCGGCGGAGAAGAGCGAGTCCAGCAGCATCGTCATCCTGATCGCCGCCAATGGCGAGATCACCGTCGATCGCAAGGTCGTCGACCAGCGTTCGGTGCGCGCCAAGATCGAAAGCCTGCATGCCCAGAAGCCGGATGACCCGGTGGTGGTCGCCGCCGATCCGGGTGCCGCCACCGGCATCCTCGTCGATGTCATCGATCAGGTTCGCCAGGGCGGCGTGCAGGCGGTATCGATCGCTCCGACCAAGAGTTAAGCCCAGAGCTGACCAGTTCCACGAAACACAGGCCCCAGGAGTCTCATCGCCATGATGTCCAGACGACACGCCGAAGAGTCCGAGGAGACCGGCATCGACCTCGCGCCGATGCTCGACTTCGTACTCAATCTGCTGATCTTTTTCATCATCACCACGTCCTTCGTCAAGGAGTCGGGCATCCAGGTGACGCGCCCGCAAGCGCTCACCGCCGAGCACAAGGACAGCGGCAACATCCTGATCGCCATCCGTCCTAACGGCGACATCTGGATGGACAAGCGCCGCATGGGCGTCGGCGAGATTCGCGGCGCCATCGAACGACTCCACATCGAGCGTCCGGACGACACCGTGGTGATCATCGCCGACAAGGATTCCCAGACCGGCGTGCTGACCAAGGTCATGGACCAGGTGAAGCTCGGCGGCGTCGGTGACGTGTCCATTGCCGCTGCACCGCCGGCCTGACGGAGAACCCCATGTCGCCTGCAACTACGACCACGACTGAATTCGAACTCAACCTGCCGAAAGCCAGCTTCGGCACCCGCTGGACGACGGCGCTGTGCATGTCGATCGTCACTTCGCTGCTGTTCTTCTGGCTGATGTACGCGGTGATCCACGTCAGTGGCCACGGCGTCAACAAGGTCGAGAACCTGCCGACCATCGACTTCGTGCGCCTGAAGCGCGATAGCGCGCCCGAACAGACCGAACGGCGCAAGCCACCGCCGCCGCCGCCGGCGAAGCAGCCGGCGGCGCCGTCGAAGATGAAGATCGATGTCGACACCGCGGCTCCGGCGACCGGCATCGGCATCCCGACCAACCTCGGCCTGTCGGCCAACATGTCGGCCGGTGCCGGCGGTGGCGGCGGCGGCGTGTCGGCCTCGCTGGACAGCGACCTGATCCCGTTGCAGCGCATCCCGCCGACCTATCCGGCCGAAGCGCGCCGCGGCGGCATCAACGGCTGGGTGCAGATCGACGTCACCGTCAACACCGACGGCAGCGTGCGCAAGGCCCGGGTCGTCGACGCCAAGCCGAAGGGCTTGTTCGAGGCCGCCGCAGTCACCGCGGTCCAGAAGTGGCGCTTCAAGCCGAAGACGGTCGACGGCAAGGCGGTCGAGTTCCATGGCATCCAGCGCATCGAGTTCAACCTGAGCGCGGCGGAGTGAAGATCATGAACAGCAACAGTCACGCAGAGCTTTCAGGACGCCGTGCCTCGATGCCGGCCTGGCGTCGGGCCGCGCTGCTGGCCGCCTTCGGGCTGGCCGGCATCGGGACCGCAATCGCCCAGACCGCGCCGCCTCCCCAGCAGCGACCGCCGGCCCGTTTGACACCGGCCCAGATCGCCGCCGCCAAGGAAGCGGAGATGGTGGCAGCCGGCGTACGAGCCGAATGCCTGCCGTCGAAGCAGAAGGCGACGCCGAACATCAGCGAGGACATCATCGACGACATGCGCGAAGCCTCGGTGCTGCTCGGCGAGAAGAAGACCGACCTGGCGATCGAGAAGCTGAAGAAGCTCGTCAACAAGGGCGAGGACTACGACAAGGCGATGGTCAATTACAACCTCGGCATCGGCTACTCCGAGAAGAACGACCTCGCCGCGTCTGCTGCCGCCTTCGCCAAGGCGCTGTCGTACAACGCGCTGTCGCTGCAACACAGTGAGCAGCTGCGCTTCAATCTTGGCCAGCTGTATGTCGCCAGCGGCCAGTTCGAGCCCGGCATCGAGGCGCTGAAGGACTACATGGCCAAGGCCTGCGGCGCGGTGTCGCCGGACGCCCATGTGTTCCTGGCCAGTGCCTTGGCCGAGCGCAAGCGCTATCCGGAAGCGATCACTGAAGTCGATACCGCGCTGGCCAAGTCGAAGACGCCGAAGGAATCCTGGGTCCAGTTCAAGCTCGGCCTGCTTTACGAGCAGAAGGACTACAAGGCTTCGGCCGAGACGCTGCTGCAGCTGATCTCGATGAACGGCGGCAAGCCTGACTACTGGAAGCAGCTGGCCGGTGTGCTGCTGCAGATGGAAGACAGCACCCAGGCGGCGGCGGTGCTGGCGATCGCCGAGCGCCAGGGCATGCTCGGCGCGCCGGACGACATCCGCAATCTGTACAACACCTACATGATCATCGGCGAGCCGCAGAAGGCGGCGCTGCTGGTCGACGCCGCGATCGCCGAGAAGAAGCTGCCGCTCGACGAGAAGAATCTGGAGTCGGTGTCGAATGCCTGGATCAACGCCCGCGAAAGCGACAAGGCCGAAGCGACCCTGAAGCAGCTGGCGACGATGGCCGAGCGCGGCGAGTACTACTTCCGCCTCGGTGCGATGTACGGCGACCAGGAACGCTGGAAGGATTCCCGCGAGATGCTGGTGCGGGCGCTCGAAAAGGGCAGCCTGAAGAAGCCGGGCGAAGCCTGGTTCCGGATTGCCGTCGCCAGCTACGGCGCCAACGATGTCAAGGGTGCCATCGCCGCGCTGCACAAGGCGCTGGAATACGAAGACACCAAGGCACAGGCCAGCGAGTGGTTGCGGTCGCTGTCGACCCAGCCGGTACCGGCGGCGCCGGCGGCCAGCAATTCCTCGGCCTCATCGACGCCGGCGAACACGGCCGGCTAAGGGGCGATCGTCATGCCTGGCAGCTAGCCATTGATCAGCGCCGGTCAACTCAACAGTGACCGGCTGCTGTTTGCCGCAAGACCCGTTTCCGATCATCACGGCGCGCCCTCCGGCGCGCTCATGGGCCCGGTTGCGTCCGGTGCCTGCACCGATACAGGAGTCGTCGCGATGAAACTGAAGCTCAAGCCCAAGCTCACGGTCCTGGCCATTGCCATCTGTGCGTCCTTGGCGGCAGTCAGGCCGGCCAGCGCGATGGAGCTGGAGTCGGCGACCATCGCCGACCTGCAGGCGGCAATGGCCGCCGGCAAGCTCAGCGCCGAGAAGCTGACCCAGCTCTATCTCGCCCGCATCGACGCCTACGACCAGAAAGGCCCGGTGCTGAACACCGTCATCACCCTCAATCCGAAGGCGCTGGAACTGGCGCGCACGCTCGATGCCGAACGCAAGGCCGGCAAGCTGCGCGGCCCGCTGCACGGCATTCCGATCGTGCTCAAGGACAATTTCGATACCGCCGACCTGCCCACCACCGGCGGCAGCCAGTTGCTCAAGGGTTCGCTGCCTCCGGACGACGCCTTCGTGGTCAAGAAGCTGCGCGAAGCTGGCGCGATCGTGTTGGCCAAGGTCAACCTGTCGGAATGGGCGGGCGGCGGCGGCAGTGTCAGCGGCGCCACTGATCCGGCGGTGATCAAGGCCGGCACGGTGCCCAACGGTTCCAGTTCGATGGGCGGCCAGACCCGCAATCCGCACGACCTGACGCGCGGTCCCTCGGGCTCCAGCGGCGGCACCGGCGCGGCGATCGCCGCCAGCTTCGCGCAGTTCGGCCTCGGCACCGACACCGGCGGCTCGGTGCGCGGCCCATCGTCGGCGAACGGTATCGTCGGCTTGAAGCCGACCCTGGGCCTGATGAGCCGCGACGGCATCATCCCGCTGGCGCTGTCCTTCGATACCGGCGGCCCGATGGCGCGCAGCGTCTACGACCTGGCGCTGGCGCTCGGAGTGATGACCGGCGTCGACCCGGCCGATGCCGCGACCGCGAAGAGCGCCGGCCACGCCGAGAAGGATTACCTGAAGTACCTGAAGCGCGGCGCGCTCCAGGGTGCCCGGATCGGTCTGGCCCGCGACTTCATGGGCAAGGACGCCGGCACCGACGCGGTGATCGAGCGGGCGGTGAGCATGCTCAAGCTGCAGGGTGCCACCGTCGTCGACATCAAGTACCCGGACTACCTGCTGGCCGCCAAGCAGCCGCTGCTGACCCTGATGATGTCCTCGGAGTTCAAGGCCCAGATCACCGACTACCTGAAGACCACCGGGCCGGCCTATCCGAAGACCTTCGAGCAGGTGGTGGCGCTGTCCAACGATGCCAAGACCGGCTACCGCGCGCCCGAGAAGGCCTACGCGCTGAAGTACACGGCCTCGGTGGCGCTGCCGCTCGACGACCCGCGCTATCTGGCCGCCAAGAACCAGGGCCTGCCGGCGATCAAGGCCGGCATCGATGCCCTGTTCGCCGCCGACAAGCTGGACGCCATCGTCTATCCGACCTCGCCGCGACCGGCGACGGTGATCGGCGAGCCGACCGCGGGCGGCGTCTCGGCGACCAGCTTCGCCAACGAGACCGGCTACCCGGACCTGATCGTCCCGGCCGGCGTCACCACCTCCGGCCTGCCAGTGACCATCTCCTTCTTCGGCCCGGCCTGGAGCGAGCCGAAGCTGCTCGGCTACGGCTACGACTTCGAGCAGGCGACCAAGGCGCGGGTGCTGCCGAAGACGACGCCGCCACTGCCCGGCGACAGCCTGGCGATGCGCGACTGAGGCAGCCATGAATCCCACCACGAAGACCAACATGAAGACCTCCGGCCGCAAGCGCCTGGCAGTCCTGGTTGCCGCACTGTCGCTCGCCGCCAGCCTGCCGGCGCAGGCCGCGCTGGATCTCGCCACCGCCAGCATCGCCGAGCTGGAGGCGGCGATGGCGGCGGGTACGCTCAGCTCCGAGAAGCTGGTCAAGCTCTACCTCGCTCGCATCGAGGCCTACGACGCCAAGGGGCCGGCGCTGAACAGCGTGATCACCCTGAACAAGCGCGCGCTCGAAGAGGCGAAGGCGCTCGACAAGGAGCGCAAGGAAAAAGGCCCGCGCTCGCCGCTGCACGGCATCGTGGTGCTCGCCAAGGACGTCTACGACACCAAGGACATGCCGACCTCCGGCGGCTTCAAGCCGATGGCGACCTCGCAGCCGGCGCGCGACTCCTTCGTCATCGATCGTCTGCGCAAGGCCGGCGTGGTGATCCTCGCCAAGCTCAACCAGTCCGACTGGTATGGCGTCGCGGCACCCGGCGGCAGTTCGTTGAAGGGCCCGGTGGTCAGCCCCTACAACCCGAAGAAGTCGACCGGCGGATCGAGCAGCGGCACCGGCTCGGCGATCGCCGCCTGGTTCGGCACCGTGGGCCTGGGCAGCGATACCACCGGCTCGATCGTCATCCCCAGTACCCTGGCCAACCTGGTCGGCATCTCGGCCACCCATGGCCTGGTCAGCCGCACCGGCATGATGTGGAGCAGCCCCTCGCAGGAGAACGGCGGGCCGATGTGCCGGAGTGTGGCCGACTGCGCCGCCGTGCTCGACGTCATCGCCGGCTATGACGCCGCCGATCTCGCCACCCAGGCCGGCATCGGCAAGCTGCCGGAGCAGCCGTACACGAGCTATGTCTCGAAGACCGGCCTCAAGGGCGCCCGCATCGGCGTGCTGCGCGAGATGGTTCGCAATGGCCCGATGCACGAGGAAGGCCGGGCGCTGTTCGACAAGGCGATCGCCGACTTCAAGGCAGCCGGAGCGACCATCGTCGATCCGGTCGACACCGGGCTCGGCCTCGCCGAAAGCCAGACCCTGGCCGATGCACCGCGCTACGAACTGGCCACGGCGATCAACGCTTATCTCGCCGGCCTGCCGACTACCGCGCCGATCCGCAATGTCGGCGAGATGATCGCCAAGGGCGGGGCACTGGTGAAGCCGCGCATCGTCGAGTCCTACCAGTACGGATCGATCGACCACAGCCCGGAATTGCTGGCGGCGATGAAGCACCAGACGGTGATGCGCGAAGCCCTGACCGGGCTGATCGACAAGTACCAGCTCGACGGCCTGATCCTGCCGTATCGCACCGCGCTCGACGACGACTTCAAGAGCACGCCGAACCCGCCGGCCGTGCCCGGCGCGCGCAGCGAGAACCGCAATGCCATCGCCTCCTACACGGGGCTGCCGACCATCGTCGTGCCCGGCGGCTTCTTCGCTTCCGACGGCATGCCGTTCGCCGTGCAGTTCCTCGGCAAGCCATTTGCCGAGCCGACCCTGATCAAGCTCGCCAGCGGCTACGAGGCTGCCACCCATCACCGCAAGCCCCCGGCGCTGACCCCGGCCCTGGCCGGCGAAACGCTGGCGCCCTGAAGCCGCTCGCCCTGAATTTCACTGCCGCTCTTTTCGAGGAACCGCTTCCCATGACGCAGCTTCGCAAGTCCGTTATCGCGTTCGCTCTCGCGCTCGGCACCCTGTCCACGGCCGAGGCCGCGACCCTGAACCTGGCGACCGCGACCATCGCCGATCTCCAGGCCGCCTACAAGACCGGCAAGCTCAGTGCCGAGCAGGTCACCCAGGCCTACCTGAAGCGGATCGAGGCCTATGACAAGCAGGGCCCGGTGATCAACAGTGTGATCACCCTGAATCCGAAGGCACTCGACGTCGCCAAGGCGCTCGACGCCGAGCGCAAGGCCGGCAAGGTCCGTGGCCCGCTGCACGGGGTGCCGATCGTGCTCAAGGACAACTTCGATACCTTCGACCTGCCGACCACGGCCGGCTCGCAATTGCTGAAAGGCTCGATCCCGCCGGACGATGCCAACGTGGTCAAGAAGCTCAGAGACGCCGGCGCGATCATCGTCGCCAAGGTCAACCTGTCCGAATGGGCCGGTAGCGGCGGCAGCGTCAGCGGCGCCACCGATCCGGAAGTGCTCAAAGCGGGCGCGGTGCCCAACGGCTCCAGCTCGATGGGCGGCCAGACCCTCAATCCGCATGACCTGAAGCGTGGCCCGTCCGGTTCCAGCGGCGGTACCGGTGCGGCGATCGCGGCGGTATTCGCGCAGTTCGGTCTCGGCAGTGACACCGGTGGTTCGGTGCGCGGCCCGTCGACCGCCAACGGCATCGTCGGCCTGAAGCCGACCCACGGCCTGATGAGCCGCGACGGCATCGTGCCGCTGGCGCTTTCCTTCGACACCGGCGGCCCGATGGCGCGCAGCGTCTACGACATCGCGGTATCGCTCGGCGTGATGACCGGCGTCGATGCCGCCGACTCGGCCACCGCGAAGAGCGCCGGCCATTTCGAGAGCGATTACACCAAGTTCCTGAAAGCCGGCTCGCTGAAGGGCGCGCGCATCGGCTTCGCCAAGGACTTCACCGGCAAGGACGACGGCGTCGACGCGGTGATGAAAGCCTCGGTCGCCAAGCTCAAGGCGCTCGGCGCGACGGTGGTCGAGGTCAAGTACCCGGACTACCTGATCGCCGCCAAGCAGCCGATCTACAACCAGCTGGTGTCGACCGAGTTCAAGGCCCAGGTCACCCAGTACCTGAAGACCACCAAGCCGGGCTTTCCAAAGAGCTTCGACGAGGTGGTGGCCCTGTCCAACGATCCGAAGACCCATTACAGCGCCCCTGGCAAGGCCTATGCGCTGAAGTACACGGCGTCGATCGCCCAGACGCTCGACGATCCCGCTTATCTCGCGGTGAAGAACGAGCAGCTGGCTGCGGTGAAGTCCGGTATCGATGCGATCTTCACCAAGTACAAGGTCGACGCCATCGTCTATCCGACCTCGCCGAAGCCGGCGACCCTGATCGTGCCGGACAAGCCGCCGCAGCCCAGCGCCGGCACCGACAGCGCCACCAGCTTCGCCAACGAGACCGGCTATCCGGATCTGATCGTGCCGGCCGGCATGACGCCGGGCGGGCTGCCGGTGGCGATCTCCTTCTTCGGTCCCGCCTGGAGCGAGCCGAAGCTGCTCGGCTACGGCTATGACTTCGAGCAGGCCACCCATGCGCTGGTGGAACCGAAGTACACACCGGCGATGCCGGGCGACCTCATCAACTACTGACTCGGCTACTGATCCGGAGCCTGCCATGCCCACCGTGAAAGTCGTTCCCGCCCATCGCGCGCTGCTCTGCGGCATCGCACTAGCCTTCGGCCTGTCCGGCGTCGCCGAAGCGAAAACCTTCGAGCTTCAGAACGCCAGCATCGAGGACATCCAGGCCGCCGTCGATGCCGGCGCGCTGAGCTACGAAAAGCTGACCCGGCTCTACCTCGCGCGGATCGCCGCCTACGACAAGAAGGGGCCGTCGCTGAACACGGTGATCACCCTGAACAGCAAGGCGATCGACACCGCGAAGGCGCTCGACGCCGAGTTCAAGAAGAAGGGCCGGCGCTCGCCGCTGCACGGCATCCCGGTGCTGGCCAAGGACAACTACGACACTGCCGACATGCCGACCAGCGGCGGCGTGTTCCTGCTCGCCAAGTCGGTGCCATACCAGGATGCGCCGTCGATCAAGCAGCTGCGCGACGCCGGCGCGATCATCCTCGCCAAGGTCAACATGGACGAGTTCGCGCACGGCGGCATCGGCTTCAGCTCGCGTCTCGGCCAGACCAGGAATCCGCACGATCCGCGTCGCCATCCGGCCGGCTCCAGCGGCGGCACCGGGGCCGGGCTCGCGGCCTGGTTCGCGCCGCTCGGCCTCGGTTCCGACACCGGTGGTTCGATCCGCGGCCCGTCATCGGCGAACGGCGTGGTCGGCATCAAGCCCACCAACGGCCTGATTTCGCGCACCGGGATCATGCCCTGCGTGCTGACTTTCGATACCGGCGGCCCGATGGCGCGCACGGTCTACGACGCGGCACTGGCGCTCGGCTTCATGACCGGCGTCGACCCCAAGGACCCGCTGACCAGCACCAGCGCCGGCCTCGGCTTCAAGGACTACACGACGTTCCTGAAGAAGGACGCGCTGAAAGGCGTGCGGATCGGCGTCATCCGCGACCTCGCCGGCACCGATCCGGAAGTCGACCGGGTGTTCAACGAAAGCCTCGCCGAACTGGCCAAGCTCGGTGCGGTGCTGGTCGAGGATGTCCACTATCCGGCGATCGTCATGCAGAACCGCGCGGTGGTCATGGAGCCGATGCGCGCCGAAGTGAAGGACAACTATGTCGACTACCTCGCCACCCTACGGCCGGGGTTCCCGAAGACGGTCACCGAGCTGGCCGATCAGGGCATCAAGCTGACCGCGCCGCAGGGCGAGTTCCAGCCGCATCCCAGCGTCTACACGCGCTTCAAGGCGCTCGGCGAGCGGCCGCCATTGACCGCGCTCAGCTATACCTCGGCCAAGCAGTACGCGATGCCGGCGGTGCGTGGCGCGGTGCTCGGGCTGATGGAGGAGAAGAAGGTCGACGTGCTGGTCTACCCGACGCGCTCCCGTCAGCCCGAGCTGATCGACCCGCTGACGCCGTACATCGTCGATCGTCCGGGCACGCCGTCGCTGACCAGCATCGCCAACGTCACCCAGTTCCCTGACGTCATCGTTCCGGCCGGCGTCACCCGCGACAAGATGCCGGTGACCATCTCGTTCTTCGGCCCGGCCTGGAGCGAGCCCAAGCTGTTGTCCTACGCCTACAGCTACGAGCAGGCGACCAAGCATCGCGTCGCGCCCGGCACCACACCGCCGCTGCCAGGCGAGCGCTTCGAGTACTGACGCCCCGGCGCCGGATCGCTGCGACGGCGAATTGGCCGCTGCCACAGCGATCCGGCGCCGGAAGCGTTTTCTTCCCGCGCCGGCGGGTGATCGATGGTGACTGCCGGCGCCCTTTGCCCTGCATTGACGAGGAGTTCCCGATGTCCGGCTTCGACCGCAGTCTTGCCGCCGCGCTGCTGCTGGCTTCCGCCGCGGTCCATGCTGAAACTCACAACTTCGTCGCCGAGCAGTACTACACGACCTTTTCCGGTGCCCATCCGGTGGCGCTGCGAATCAGGCCGGGCGATCGGGTGATCACCAAGACGGTTGACGCCGGCGGCGCCGACTGGAACGGCACCGCGGTGGCCAGCCGCAGCAATCCGGAAACCGGCCCGTTCTTCGTCGAAGGCGCCGAGCCGGGCGACATGCTGGTGGTGCGCTTCGAAAAGATCGAGACCAACCGGGCCACGGCGTTCTCCGGCTCGCTGCTGGCGCCGTACACGGTCGATCCGTCGACCATCGCCGAACGCGTCGAACGCGAGCCGAAGCGCGTCACCTGGCTGATCGACAAGGCGCGCAAGCGGGCCCGGCTGGAGGACGAGAGCATCCAGCCCGGCAACATCGAACTGAGCCTGAATCCGATGCTGGGCTGTGTCGGCGTCGCTCCGGAGCGCAAGCAGGCAATCGCCACCAGCACCCCGGGCAACTTCGGCGGCAACATGGACTATGCCGGCGTCGTCGCCGGCGCCACGGTGATGCTGCCGGTGTTCGAGCCGGGCGCGCTGCTGTTCATCGGCGATGGCCACGCGCGGCAGGGGCAGGGCGAACTGGTCGGCAGCGGTCTCGAAACCTCGATGGACGTGCAGTTCTCGGTCGAGCTGGTCAAGAAGAAAACCATCGCCTGGCCACGGTTGGAGAACGATACCTACATCATGGTGCTCGGCAGCGCGCGGCCGCTCGGCGAAGCACTGCAGCACGCCAACAGCGAACTGCAGCGCTGGCTGATGGCCGATTACGGCTATACCGAGCGCGGCGCCCAGCTGCTGATGGGTCAGGCCGCCGAGCTGGAGATCGCCAACGTCGTTGATCCAGGCTTCACCGCGGTGGCCAAGATCCGCAAAGCACTGCTGCGCAAGCGCTAGGCCGCTGCCTCCTTGTTCGTGATGTGGAGATCCCGATGCATCCCGACGCCGTCCCCTTCGTCGCACCCGCAGCGCTGAACCGCCGTGGCTTCATGGTCACCGCGCTGGCCAGCGGTTTCGCGCTCGCCGTGCAGCCGGTCTCCGCACAAAGCCTGATCACCACACCGGCCGATGGCCTGCTGGCGGGCGAGGTCAGCATCCCGGTCAAGGACGGCAAGATGCCGGCCTATCGCGCCCAGCCGCGCGGCGGCCGCAACCTGCCGACGGTGCTGGTGGTGCAGGAAATCTTCGGCGTCCACGAGCACATCAAGGACGTCTGCCGGCGCTTCGCCCAGCTCGGCTACCTGGCGATCGCCCCGGAACTGTTCGCGCGCCAGGGCGACGCCAGCCGCTACACGGACACCAAGGAGCTGGTCGCGCAGCTAGTATCGAAAGTGCCGGACACGCAGGTATTGGCCGACCTCGACACCAGCGCGATCTGGGCTGCCAGCAATGGCGGCGACCCGGCCAGGCTGGCGGTGACCGGCTTCTGCTGGGGTGGGCGCATCACCTGGCTGTACGCGTCCCACAACCCGGCGGTGAAGGCGGCTGTGGCCTGGTACGGCGGCCTGGTCCGTCCGGCCACCGAACTGCAGCCGCAAAGCCCGATCGACCTCGTCGATCAGCTCAAGGCGCCGGTGCTCGGCCTGTACGGCGCGGCGGACAGCGGCATCCCGAACGACACGGTCGACAAGATGCTGGCCAGGCTCGCCGCCTCGACCAGCCCGGCCGCGAAGGCTTCGGAGATCGTCCTGTACCCGGACACGCCGCATGGGTTCCACGCCGACTACCGGCCAAGCTATCGGGCGACGCAGGCGCGGGACGGCTGGGCGCGGCTGCTCGACTGGTTCAGCCGCAACGGCGTTGCCTGAGGGCTGGACGAGCGCGGCTCGATCGATCGGCCGCTCTCCAAGACAGACGAACCGGGCCCGTCGATAATCGGCGCTCGGTTCGTGGCGCCGGGTCGGCGCCGATCAGGAGTTGTTCCATATGTCCGGTCCGGCAAGAAACGGCTTGTTCCTCTACGCCAAGGATCTCGAACGCCTGGCCGGCTTCTACCAGACCCTGCTGGCGATGGTCAGCGTCCATGCGACGCCGGAACTGGTGGTGCTGCAACTACCGGCCTCGGACATGCAGATGGTCATCCACGCCATTCCCGAGCCGATCGCCGCGACGATCACCATCGCCACGCCGCCGTTGCGTCGGGAAAACACCGCGCTGAAGTTCTTCCTGACCGTGCCCAGCCTGACGGCCGCCGAACAGCTTGTGTCCAGTCTCGGTGGCGAGCTGTATCCGGAACGCTGGCAGGGCCCGGGCTTCATCGTCGCCAATGCCTGCGATCCCGAAGGCAACGTCTTCCAGCTGCGCCAGAGCCTCGACGACCTTGATCGCTGAGGCTGGGAACCTGGCGGGCCGGCGCCCTCTGCCCATTACTCCGGAGTTCTTGCCGTGATTCGCCCTCCGATACCGGCGAAGCCTGCGATCGGGCCGGCAACCCGGCTTTGCATGTCGCTGGCGGCGCGGCCAGGCAGCTTCGGCTCGCGCTTCCACAACCGGCTCTACGAGCGTCTGGGTCTGGACTACGTCTACAAGGCGTTCACCACCACCGATCTCGCGGCCGCGATCGGCGGCATTCGCGCGCTGGGCATCCGCGGCTGTGCGATCTCGATGCCGTTCAAGGAGGCGGTGATCCCGCTGCTCGACCGTCTGGAGGCTTCGGCAGCCGCCATCGACAGCGTCAATACCATCGTCAACGACGACGGCCGGCTGAGCGGCTACAACACCGACTACATCTCGATCGTGCAGGTGTTGGATCGTGCCGGCATCACGCCGGACACGCCGTTCCTGCTGCGCGGCTCGGGCGGCATGGCCAAGGCGGTGGCGGCAGCGTTGCGCGATCGCGACCATCGCAACGGCACCATCGTCGCCCGTAACGAAGCCAGAGGACGCTCGCTGGCCGATATCTATGGCTTTTCCTGGGCGGCCAGCTCTGATGGCCTGGCCGCACCGCTGCTGATCAACGCCACGCCGCTGGGGATGGCCGGGGCCGATGCCGACCGGCTGGCTTTTGCCGAGGCTTTGATCGCCCTATCGGAGACCGTGTTCGACGTCGTCGCGCTGCCGGTGGAGACGCCTTTGCTGCAGGCCGCGCAGCGCCACGGCCGGCGGTGCATCTCGGGCGCCGATGTCGCCGTGCTTCAGGCGCTGGAGCAGTTCGTCCTTTACACCGGGCTGCGGCCGGATGCCGAGACTGTTGCGGAGGCGGCAGCCTTTGCGCGTTTGGGGTGAAGACCGAACAAGTCCATCTTGCGGCATGCCCCGTGCGTAAGACGAGCCTGTGAATACAGACCCCGCCGAAGCGATCACCCATAGCTGGCTCGACGACGCCCACGCGCTCGTCGCCGGCTCGCTGTTCGTGGCCCTGGGGATGACCATGTTCTCGTATGCCGGCCTGCTCACCGGCGGTGTCGCGGGTGTCGCCTTCCTCGCCAGCTACGCCACGGGTTCCAGCGTCGCTTTATTCTTCTTCCTGTTGAATCTCCCGTTCTTCGGGCTCGCCTGGTTCCGCCTCGGCACCGAATTCACGCTCAAGAGCTTCGCTGCCGTCGTGCTGGTCTCGGTGTGCACCGCGCTGGCGCCGAAAGTGGTGCGCTTCGAATTTCTCAACCCCTGGCTGGCCTCGGTGCTCGGCGGCTTCCTGATCGGCTTCGGCCTGCTGGCGCTGCTCCGTCACGGCGCGAGCGTCGGCGGCGTCAACATCGTTGCCCAGTGGTTGCAGCAATCGCGCGGCCTGAGCGCCGGCAAGGTGCAGATGGCCGTGGACGTGCTGGTGGTACTGGCTGCGCTGGTCGTCGTGCCGCCCGCCAGGGTCCTGCAATCGGTGGTCGGCGCGCTGGCCATCGGCGCGATCCTCGCGCTGAACCATCGGCCGGGCCGATACCTCGGTGTCTGAACCTCTGCTGCCGAGGCTGAGCCGGTGAAGCACGGCCTGCGTCTGCCGAGCCTGATCGCCTGCGCGCTGATCGCCTGCGCCGCCACAGCAGCCGAACCGGGCGCGGGATCGAAGCAGGTCGCAGTCGACTGTCTGCCGGCACAGCTGCAGGCGACGTTCGTGCTGTTCGATCCGGCGACGGAAAGCCTGCATGTCGCCAATCGCCAGCGGGCCGATCAGCGCTTCATTCCGGCGTCGACCTTCAAGATCGCCAACACCCTGATCGGCCTGGAGACCGGCGCGATCGGCAGTGTCAACGAAGTGCTGCCCTACGGTGGCCAGCCCCAGGCGTTCAAGCACTGGGAGCACGACATGGCGCTGCGCGAGGCGATCAAGCTGTCGGCGGTGCCGATCTACCAGGAACTGGCCCGGCGCATCGGTCTCGAACGGATGGGGGCGATGCTCAGGAAGCTGGGTTATGGCAATGCCGAGATCGGCACCGTGGTCGACCGCTTCTGGCTGCAGGGGCCGCTGGCGATCTCGGCGATCGAGCAGACCCGGTTCCTCACCCGGCTGGTGCAGGGCCGGCTGCCAGTCAGCGCGGCCAATCTAGCTGCGGTCGACGAGATCACGGTGCAGGAACGAACCGCGGAGTACGTGCTGCACTACAAGACCGGCTGGGCTGCCACCGCGCTGCCCCAGAGCGGTGGACGGGGCGGTGGACGGAGCGGCGGACAGATCGGCTGGGTGGTCGGCTGGCTGCGGCGGGGGACAGCCAGCTATCCGTTCGCGTTCAACATGGATATCGGCGGCGTCGACGACCTGCCGAAGCGCTGGCCGCTGGCGAGAGCCTGCCTGAGCGCGCTGGGCAAGCTGGAGCCCGGCTGAGCACCAGGCCACCACGCCGCAGCCGGCGCATCACTGGCGCCGGGGAAGTCGTGGCCGGACTCAGGCCACCGCGAATGCCGGCGGCTGTCGAAGCTGAAAGCCAGTCGCGTCCTGATAGGCCTTGGCCAGCGCTAGCAGCCTGGCCTCGGCAAACGGCTGGGCCATGAACAGCACGCTGGTCGGCGCGCCGCTTTCGGCGAAGCCATTCGGCAGGGCCAAACCGGGATAGCAGGCGAGGTTGGCCATCTGCGAGTGCTGCTGCGTGTAGTTCGGCGGCGGTGCCGGAATTGGCGCTACCGCACCTTCGGGCAGGCGCGGATTGCCGTTGGTGGACGGCGCCAGATAGACATCGACGCCGGCCGTCGCCTCGGCGAGCTTCGCCATCATCATTGAGCGCAGGCGTTGCGACTGCAGGTATTCCACGGCCGGGATCATCCGGCTGACCCGGAAGCGGTCGGCGCGGCTCTTGCTCGTCATCAGCTTGTCGCGGCCGGAGCGCAGCAGTTCGTCGAAGAACACCGCGGCCTCGACGCTGAGCATGGTCAGCTCGATGTCGAAGTCCGGCATCCTCAGCGGCACCAGGTTCACCCCCATTTTCCGCAGCTGCATCAGCGTGGCCTGGTCGTTGCGCTGCCAGTCGGCCAGACGATCGCCATCGCCGAAGGCCTCGGGCAGATAGCCGACCTTGAGCCTGCGCCAGTCGAGCGCCGCGTCCCAGTTGAACGGGATGTCGCTGACCGACAGGTCGCGGCCGTCGGGTCTGGCGATCACGCTCATCACCAGCGCGCAATCTTCCACCGAGCGGCACATCGGCCCGAGGCGATCCTGGGTCCAGCTCAGCGCCATCACGCCGTAGCGGCTGACCCGGCCGAAGGTCGGCCTCAGGCCGGTGACGCCACAACGCGCCGAGGGGCTGAGAATCGAGCCGCCGGTCTCGGTGCCGATCGCGAACGGCACGCAGCCGGCCGCGGTCGCCGAGCCGGGGCCGGCCGACGAACCGCTGGCGCCTTCGTCGAGCTTCCAGGGATTATTGGTGCGGCCGCCCCACCACTGGTCGCCGCCGGCGAGTTCGCCGGTCGACAGCTTGGCGACACAGACCGCGCCGGCCGCGGTGAGGATCTCGACGATGCTGGCGTCGTAGTCGAACACCTGATCCCTGTAGGCGCCGGAGCCCCAGGTGGTTGGATGGTTCTTGACCGAGATGATGTCCTTCGCCCCCCAGGGAATGCCGTGCAGCGGGCCGTGATCGTGGCCGGCGGCGAGATCGGCATCGGCCTTGGCCGCCTGCGCCAGCGCCAGCTCGTCGAGCATGGTCACCACGCAGTTGAGCTTGGCGTTGTGCGTCTTCAGCCGCGCCAGGTACATCCGGGTCAGCTCGACCGAAGTCAGCTGCCGGCTCTTGATCAGCTGCGACAGCGCGGTGACCGGCCAGAACGCGACCGCTTCGAGGTTCGTCGGCCGCTTCAGCGTCGCCGTGTTGCTGAAGCGCAGCGGCCGGGCTTCGCGGTCGATCTTCATGCCGGCGGTGATCGGGCTGAAATAGAACGGCGGGCCGACGTCGTTCGGGATCGTCGCGGCCCGGACCTTGCGGATGCGCTCGAAGCTCTGGTTGACCTGCTTGACCATCGCTTCGTATTCGGCATCGCTGAATTCGAGGCCGGAAATGCCTGCGGCGTTCCTGATCATCGCCGCGCTGATCGATGTGGCGCCGGATTTCTCGACCTCCGCCCAGAGCACGCCGGGCAGCAGGGTCGCCGACAGGCCGAGGGTCGAGAAGCTGGCGAGGAAGCGGCGACGGGTGGCGGCGAGCGTCTGGCTCATGGCAGGGGGTCCGGTTCGTTCAGCTCAGCGCAGCGGGCCGAAGGCCGGTGGGGCCAGGCGGTGATGGGTCGCCGACTCGTAAGCGGTGCCGATCTTGATCAGCACCGGCTCCTCGCCCTGGCCGGCGAAGAAGGTGATCGAAATCGGCAGCGGATGCTTGAGCTTGGTCGGCTTCGTGTCCGGGGCCAGCACCGGGACGTAATCGGTCTTGTCGGCGTTCAACGCGTACTGCGGTTCGACGATCGTCGTGGTGACACCGGCCGGCACCACCACCCGCGGAATCTGGAAGAACGGGCTGATGCCGTCGAGGCTGATCGAGCCGACGTTCGGGCCCTGGATCTTCGGGGTCGGCACCGTGTTCTCCGGGTGCACGAAGGCGTCGATCTTGTTCTCGTACATCACTCGCAAAAGTGCCAGGCGTGCGATGTGGCTGCGGGCGAGGGCATCGGCCTTGCCGGCCTGCTCGTGGCCCTGCCACTGTGCCCAGTTTCTTGCCCCGGCCAGTGACTTGTCCTCGCGGAACTTGGCGTTGGCCACCCAGTCGCCCCAGGTCTTGATCCGCGCATCACCGCGGTCGATCAGGTAGCGGTCGATGTCGAAGGCCAGGTCCGGGCACAGCGCGGTGTGGCAGGGCGTGGCGCCGAAACTTCCGAAGTTGGTGATGTTCACCGCGTCGGTCAGCGGCGCCTGGCGCTTGCTGAGCTTGAGCAGATAGTCGTAGGAGGTGACGTCGTAGCCCGGCACCTCGAAGGCCAGCTTGCCGGTCTTGGTCTTGCGCTGAAAGATTTCCGGCATCGCCCAGGGCAGCAGTTCGGACAGCGCATCGGAGAAGGTGTACTTCAGGTCCGGCACGCCGGGATCGTCCGGATATTCCGCGGCACGCATCTCGACCAGTTCGGCGCCGAGCTGATCACGAAGCACGCGCTTGATCTCGGCATCGATCTGATCGGAGATCGCCACATGGTTCGCGGTCTTCTTGATCATGTGCTCGCGGACGATGGCGACTCTCAGGCCCCTCAGCGGCTTGGCATCGGTCTTCAACGATGAATCACTGGCGATGAAGCTGCTGTACGGCTGCTCCGGCACTAGTGACTTCGGCACCGAGGTGAAGGCGTCGCGCGGATCGTAGTAACCGCTGACCGGATCCTTGACCGCATCGAGCACCTTCACCGCATCGGCCAAGGTGCGGGCATGGATGCCGGCGCGATCGTTGAACCACTGATAGCCGATGCCGCCGTTGTCCGGCAGCAGCCCCTTGGTGGTCAGCAGGGTCGCAACACCGTTGCGCGAAGCCGGGCCCTGGCAGGAGGCGCCCGACTGCTCGCAGATGCCGATCGCGACCAGATTGGCCGAGACGGCAACACCAGAGCCGCCGCTGGAGCCGCGCGAGACGCGCTCGGTGTCGTAGGGATTGCAGGACTGGCCGCCCCAGCTGCCCATGGTCTGGCCGCCGGCGACCAGGTTCTTCGTCGCCTTGTTCGGGCCGCCGGGATCGCCAGGGCCACCGTTGAATTCATGGGCCACCGACTTCGCGTAGATGATTGCGCCCTTCGCCCTCAGCCTGGCGACGATGGTCGCGTCGGCCGGCGGCACGTCCATCGCGAAATTGGCGTCGTTGTTCGCGGTCGTGCGCATGTCGCGGGTGTCGTAGACGTCCTTCACCGCGGTGGTGATGCAGTACATCGGAAGCTGAGCGAGATCGGGCTTGTTGCCGAACCGGGCGTCGAGTTCGGCGGCGCGTTCCAGCGCGTCCGGCAGCTTGCGGAAGGCTTCGCAGACAGTAGGCGCGCCAGGCGGCAGCGGGCCCTTCGATGGATGGCGGTCGTAGTCACCCTTGCAGGTCACCGAGCGCTCGCCACGGATGTTCAGCGTCTCCAGGGCATTGACCTGGCCGGCGTCCGGCACGCCGACTCTCATGCCGTTCTGGGCCATCACCGTCGGATCCGACAGCGTCGCTTCCATGCGACCGTATTCGAGCGGCAGGCCCCTGTACTGGCCCAAGTCCGGAAAGATCGTCGAGGCTTTCACCGTGTTGGTCGGGAAGTGCAAGGGCGAGCCGGCGCGGACGTAGCCGTCGGCCGCTGGAATCTTCTTGCCATCTGGCGTCACCAGAGCGGTGCAGACGCCGTTGTAGGCGCGGGCGCGGTCGATGTAGGCCTGGACGATGTCGCGGCAGCTCGCCTTGCCGGACGTGATCGCAGCCTGGGTATCGGCGACGCTGGCTTCGTTGACTTCGAATTTCGGGGCTGCGTGAGCCGGGGCGTTAGAGGCGAGCAGCAGCAGGAGCAGGCTGGCGCCTGCGAGCGGGCGGGGTGTGGTCAAGGGGGCAGCGGCGCGAGACCTGTTCAAGACGACACTCCGGCATGAGCTGGCCTTGATGGCCATGACATCTGCTCAGACGGGTGTGGTGGGGCGATCCCCCACCTTGGCTTGCTGTGGCTGCGTTGATTGAGCTGCCGTTCTTGATGGTTCTCGGCTTGATCGGCCTTTGCTGTTGTTTGCTGGCCACGGCGCCCTATTCCGCGCTGTCGCGCGGGTAACTTTCTTCGAACACCCGAAGAAAGTCACCAAAGAAGTGCGCCCCGCGGCATGCCGCCGGAGGACGATGAAGCTGTCATCCGGTGCCCTGTGCTTCTCGCGCTCTCCGGGGCACCGCGCTGACAGGCCATCCATGGCCTGGCAGCGCTTGACCGGCATCCATGCCGGTCGTCCCACTCCGATCGCTGCGATGCTCGGCGGCATGCAGGGGGGATGAACGTCCACAGCACGTCAAAAGCAACGGCAACAGCCGCCGCGCTCTGCTTTTGATTCTGTTGTTGCCGTGGACTTTGGTCCCCCTCAAGCGCAGCGCCGGGGGCGCCCTTCCTTTTGGTGACTTTTCCTTGGGCGTTCAAGGAAAAGTTACCCGCGCGACAGCGCGGAATAGTGCGCCAAGGCCAGCCAATAACCGCGCAGGCCGATCAAGCCGAGAACTCGCCGACAAGACGTCGGGCGCAGCTCGACCCACGGCAGCTCAATCCGACGGCGGATCAATGCGTCTGAAAAATCTCCTGATACAAGGCCAGCTTCTGCCGGATCGCCATCAACTCCTCGGTGCTCGGATGCGCCACATCCGCCACCCTCGGCAATGGCCCGAGCTTCATCAGCGCCGCGGTCAGCAGCAGCCGCGCCTTGGTCGTCGTCAGGTTGTTGCCTTCGATGAACAGGTTGCGCTGGTTGACCCGGACCAGGCCGCTGGCGTCGCCTCTCGCCGTCTTGACCACCGGCAGGCCCTGCAGCACGGCCAGCTCCAGCGCCTTGTCCTGCGAGGCGGACATGCTCGAATAAGGCGCCAGGCCTTCGCCGACGATGCCGGCCAGTGGGTACTTCGCCAGCAGCATGTCGATGGTCGCGGCGATGCCTTTCTCGGCGGCGGGATCGGGCGTGCCGCTGTCGTCGTACCAGTTGTCACCTTTCAGCATCGCAACCTTCGGGATCGCCGCCGGCAGCAGTTCGCCGGCTGCGTCCTTGATCGCCACCGCGACCGCTTCGACCTTGCCTTTCTTGCCCTTCAGCCAGCCGTTCTGGGTCGCCGGCAGCAGGCTCATGCGCAGCTCGGATTTCCAGGTGTGCTTGCGGGTCGGCACATTGGTCAGGTAGGCCCCGGCGGTCATCGAGCCGAAGACTCCGCCGTAGCCGCCGGTCGCGACATAGGCACCGGGATGGGCGTCGCCTTTCTCGACTTCGCGCGCCGAGTAGATGATCTCGTCCTGGACCATCACCGCGCCGAGCCGGTTGCGGCCCTGCTCGTCGGCCCAGACCCTGGAGTTGATGTAGTCGATCGAATCGAGAATGTTGCCGTCGCCATCGGCGCTGACCAGGCCCCGGTTGCGATGCGCCGAGTTGGCGGAGATCGGCAGCGTGGTGTCGATCAGCAGGCTCAGCCAGTAGGCGCTGTCCTCGACGGTCGGGCTGCCTTCCAGCCAGATCGCGCCGCTGTACTGGCCGCTGGCCAGCACCCGCTGTACGGCGTTCGCCTCGCGGGCCAGCATCGGCCGGATCTGGGAAGCGGAGTAGGGGCCGTAGCTGAAGAAGTCGGTGCCGAGCTTTTCCGGCGCGATATCGCCCTCGCCGGTATCGGTGCGCTGCGCCGCCGGCAGGCCCTTGGTATAGCCGCCGGCCGGCACCGGGCGATAGAAGTCGTAGTCGGCGCGCGCTTCGATGCCGCCGCCGTCGCGTTCGATCTCCTCGAAGATTCTCGAGGCGTCGGGAACGAAGGTCTGCCGTGACTGCGCGAACGGGGCACCCGGGAATGCGAAGGTATCTTCCCAGGGCTGGCCGTCGGCCTGACGGCCCATGTAGGGCAGCGCGTAGAGGCCGTCCTCGGGTGCCAGCGTGATCGCGTAGACCGGCTTGTCGTCGGCGCTGCCGCGCTGCTTCGAGAACACTCCGGCGGCGTTCACGTAGCCGTCCGGGGCCGCGTACAGCTCGGCGGCATCGGCCTCCAGCGGATGCGCCGAGAACTGCTCGACATAGACGGTCACCGGTGCCGCCAGGCGCTGGTAGCGCGGCCAGTCGGTCAGCGGCTTGCCCCAGGCGTCGGTCACCGGCGGCAGGCCGTACTGGGCGCGCGCTTTGTTGCTGGTGACCAGCGGCTTGTTGTTCTGGATGGTCGCCGTCGGCCCGGAGAACACGGCGATGCGCGGCTTGCCGTCGGCGGCAGCGGCGGTGGCGGCGATCAGCCCGCTGGCGAGCGCGGCGACGACGGCAGCAGCGAGTCGCGTGCGGCGCGGAACGAAACGGGACGGGAGCATGGGCGGTTCGGGAAAGGCTGCGGACATCCGCCAACTGAAGACGCGCGCCAGCGGCGCGCCCCCACCGTGACTAGGGCCTGTTCCGGGAGCCGGGGCGCTGGCGGCGGTTCAGGCTCGCGGGCTTCGGCAGGCCGCGCATGGGGCGGGCGGCCAGGGTAGGGCGCGCTGTCTGCGCGGCGTCTGAAGCAGGACGACCCCGTACCCGGAGAGCAGGCGATGACCCGATACCACCGACCGCCGGCACCCGCACGACGACGGTGGCGCACGGCCGCCGCGGCGGCTTCGCTGTGGCTGCTGGCGGCGACCACCACCGCGCACGCCGGAACGGTAGACCTGTCGACCGCGACGATCGCCGACCTGGCGGCGGCGATGGACGGCGGCACCCTGAGCTCCGAGCAGCTGGTGCGGCTGTACCTGCGGCGCATCGAGGCTTACGACCAGCAGGGTCCGAAGCTGAACACGGTGATCACGCTGAACGCGAAGGCGCTGGACACGGCGCGGGCGCTCGACGCCGAGCGCAAGGCCGGCCAGGTTCGCGGGCCGCTGCACGGCATCGTCGTGCTCGCCAAGGATGTCTACGACACCGCCGACATGCCAACCAGCGGCGGCTTCAAGCCGATGGCGAGCTCGCAGCCAGCGCGCGATTCGTTCGTCATCGACCGGCTGCGCAAGGCCGGCGCGATCATCCTCGCCAAGATGAACCAGTCGGACTGGTACGGTGTCGCGCCACGCGGCGCCAGCACGCTGAAGGGCCAGGTGCTGAGCCCGTACAACCCGGCCAAGTTCCCGGGCAGTTCCAGCTCCGGCTCCGGCGCCTCGATGGCAGCCTGGTTCGGCACCGTCGCGCTCGGCTCGGATACCGGCGGCTCGATCACCATTCCAACCGCCCAGAACAATCTGGTCGGCTTCTCGACCAGCCACGGCCTGGTGTCGCGCACCGGCATGATGTGGAGCAGCCCGCGTCAGGAGAACGGCGGGCCGATGTGCCGCAGCGTTGCCGACTGCGCCGCCGTGCTCGACGCCATCGCTGGCTACGACCCGGCCGATCTGGCCACCGAGGCCGGCCTCGGCAGGATTCCCGACGCGCCGTACACCAGCTTCGTGTCGAAGACCGGCCTCAAAGGCGCGCGGATCGGCGTGCTGCGCGACATGGTCCGCACCGGGCCCGGCCACGCTGAAGGCGTGGCGCTGTTCGAGCAGGCGGTCGCCGATTTCCGCAAGGCCGGCGCCGTGGTGCTCGACCCGGTCAGCACCGGGCTCGACCTGATCAGCGTGCAGGCCGATGCCGCCGCGTCGAAGTACGAGGTCGCGGCGGCGATCAACAAGTACCTGGCCGGGCTGCCGCCGACGGCGCCGATCCGCAATGTCGACGAAATGATCGCCAAGGGCGGCGCGCTGGTGAAGCCCGGCATCGTCGAAGCGAACAAGCTCGGCCCGCTCGATCACAACGCGCAGCTGCTTGCCGCCTACCGCCAGCAGGACATGCTGCGCGCGGCGCTGACCGGGCTGATGACGCGGCTCGAACTCGACGCGCTGATCCTGCCGTTCCGCACCTACCGTAGCGATCCGGTCGGCGGCGACGCCAGCAGCACGCAGTCGCCGGACACCCGCAACACGCTGAGCTCGTACACCGGCCTGCCGACGATCGTCGTGCCGGGCGGCTTCTTCCCGTCCGACGGCATGCCGTTCGGTCTGCAGTTCCTCGGCCAGCCGTTCGCCGAGCCGACGCTGATCCGCCTCGCCAGCGGCTACGAAGCCGCCACCGGCCATCGCAAGGCACCAGCGCTGACACCGGCCTTGCCCGGCGAGCGGATCGTCGTCGGCAAGCGCTGAAGCCTCCTCTCACTTGTCATGAACCCACGCGGAGCCTCGATGAACACCCGATTGCTGACCCGGCCTCTTTCCCTTCGCCTGCGTCCGCTGGCGCTTGCCGCGGCGCTGTTCGCGACCGCTCAGGTGGTGCAGGCGGCACCGATCCCGCTGACCGAGGCCAGCATCCCGGCGCTGCAGCAGGCGATGGCCGACGGGAGCTTGAGCAGCGAGCGCCTGGTGTCGCTGTACCTGAAACGCATCGAGGCCTACGACAACCACGGCCCGGCGATCCACAGCGTGATCACCCTCAACCCGAAGGCGCTGGAGGCCGCGCGGGCGCTGGACAAGGAGCGCAAGGCCGGCAAGGTCCGCGGCCCGCTGCACGGCATTCCGGTGGTGCTGAAGGACAACTACGACACCTACGATCTGCCGACCACCGCCGGCTCGTTCCTGCTCAAGGGCTCGATCCCGCCGGATGACGCCTACATGGTCAAGCGGCTGCGCGAAGCGGGGGCGATCGTGCTGGCCAAGGTCAACCTGTCGGAGTTCGCCTCCGGCGGCGCGCAAAGCTCGCTCGGCGGCCGCACTCGCAATCCGCATGACCTGACCCGCACGCCGTCCGGCTCCAGCGGCGGCACCGGTGCGGCCCTCGCGGCGGTGTTCGCGCCGCTCGGCTTCGGCACCGACACCGGTGGCTCGATCCGCGGCCCGTCGACCTCGAACGGCATCGTCGGACTCAAGCCCACGCACGGCCTGCTCAGTCGTGACGGCATCGTGCCGCTGGCGCTGAGCTTCGACACCGGCGGCCCGATGGGCCTCAGTGTTGCCGACATCGCCGTCTCGCTCGGCACCATGACCGGTGTCGATCCGGCCGATGCCGCGACGCAGAAGAGCGCCGGCAAATTCCAGACCGATTACACGAAGTACCTGAAGGCCGATGCGCTGAAGGGCGCGAAGATCGGCATCGCTCGCGATTTCATGGGCCAGGACGACGAGGTCGACTGGGTGATCGAGACCGCGCTCAGCACCATGCGCAAGGCCGGCGCGACGATCGTCGACGTCAAGTATCCGAAGTGGCTGCTCGACAGCCGCGCCGAGTTCTACAACGCGATCCGCCGGCCGGAATTCCGTGCCCAGATCGGCGACTACTTGAAGACCCTGAAGCCCGGCTATCCGAAGTCGCACGACGAGCTGATGGCCGGCGTCGAAGCCCTGGTGTCACCGACCGACGGCATGATCCCCAACGAAGGCCGCTGGATGCTGTTCAAGCAGGAAGCCAAGAGCGGCAGCCTGGAAGATGCCGAATACCTGACCATCCGCGACCATGCCTTGCCGCTGGTGCGCGCCGAGCTGGACGGGCTGATGAAGACCAATGGTCTCGACGCGATCGTCTATCCGACCTCGCCGAAGCGCCCGGCGCGCACCGACATCGACCCGGTCACCGGTGGGCCGGAAGGCCGCTCGGCGACCAACTTCGCGAACCTCAGCGGCTACCCGGATCTGATCGTGCCGGCCGGCTTCACCACCGGCGGCTTGCCGGTCGGCATCTCGTTCTT
>UEXO01000009.1_pt1 | contig 47492 bp, 43 predicted proteins | sample 4301131 | NCBI WGS metagenome assembly UEXO01 (sample SAMEA4773185, study PRJEB27434) | metagenome | biome: 2259; feature: agricultural soil; material: soil | place: USA | collected 2014-09 | depth 0.25 m | reverse complement strand
AGAACGCGTACTCGCCGCCAAGCAGAACGAAGCCGCAGGCTGGCCGGATTGGCAGCACGAGCCGGGTGTCGAAGTCGGCCGCGCCTCGACGGTTGGCGTCTGATTCGGGCCTGAAACGAACAAGGCGGCGTCCAGGCGGACGCCGCTTTTTTGTTGGCGTCGCCGCCGGCCGGGTCAGCCGGTGGTCACGTCCCGATCCAGCAGGCAATCGATGAAAGCGCGCAGTGCCGGCCTCGGGTGGCGCCGGTTGGCGTAGTACAGATGCAGGCCCGGCCGGGTCACCGACCAGCCCGGCAGGACACGCTGCAGCTGGCCGGCGGCGACCGCCGCTTCGACATCGCCGTCGTCGAATGTGTAAAGGATGCCCAGCCCCTGCAGCGCGGCCGCCATCATCAGGTCCTGGTGATTGGCGATCAGCGGGCCCGAAACCGCCAGTTCCAGCTGCTCGTCGGCGGATTGCATCTGCCAGCGGTACAGCCGGCCGCTGCCGGGAAAGCGCCAGTTGATGCAGGCATGGCGGTGCAGCTCGGCCGGCGTGGTCGGCTCGCCGGACCGCATCAGGTACTCGGGCGCAGCGACGGCGGACAGGCGCATGTCCGGCGTCAGCCGCACCGCGATCATGTCCTGCTCCAGACGCTCGCCGAAGCGGATTCCGGCGTCGAAGCGACCCGCAACGATATCGCTCAGGCCGTCATCGATGACGATGTCGAGCACCACATCGGGATGCGTTCGGTGAAAGCGGCCGAGCCGCGGCGCGATGAGGGTGCGCGCCGCCAGTCCCGGGGTGTTGATGCGCAGGGTGCCGGCCGTGCGGCGGTTGCTGGACACCGCTTCGGCGACTGCAGCGCTCATTTCCTCGAACAGCGGCGCGATCCGCTCGTGCAGGCGCACGCCGGCTTCCGTTGGCGCCACGCTGCGGGTGGTGCGGTTCAGCAGGCGCACCCCGAGTCGCGCTTCGAGCTGGCGAATGGTCTGACTGAGGGCCGATGGCGTCAGCCCCAGCTGGTCGGCTGCCCGCGCGAAACTCGCCCGCTCGACCACGGCGGCGAAGGCTTTCAGTTCGGAGAATTCGGCGCCGCGCATTATGTGATCCGGCTAATGAACGCATTCAGACCATAGCGGATTCCCCACGCAATCCGCGCGTCTCACCATGGCGGCACCCCAATCGAGGACCGCCGATGACCCCGCTCCCGTTACCCGCTGCACTGACCGCCTATTTCGCTGCCGATCGACAGAACGACAGCACTGCCGTGGCGCACTGCTTCGTGCCCCAGGGCGTGGTCGTCGACGAGGCGCGCACCCATGTCGGCCGTGCCGCGATCGCCGCCTGGAAAGCCGACGCCTCGGCCCGCTATCGCTACCAATGCGAACCGCTGCAGCTGGACACGGCAGGCGATCGCCACGTCGTCACCGGCCGGCTGACCGGCAATTTCCCGGGCAGCCCGATTGACCTGCGCTACACCTTTGTCCTCGACGGCACCGCGATCGCGCGACTGGAGATCGCCGCATGAACCGGGCACCGGCATTGGCGGGTCGGCGTGCGCGGGGCACCGGCGGCGGAATGCCGACCACCTGAGCGCGCCTGCCACCGCGCGCTACCGCAGGCCGCTCAGGACTTCTCGTCGGCGAAGATTGCGCTGGCGCTGATGTGGGCAACGGCCTTGATGACCCGGTCCAGTTCCTCGCCGTGGCGGATCGCGCTGAAGCGACCGAGGTAAGTAACGACGAACCAGGAGAGCGCATCGGCGACGTCGTCACCGGTGCCCGGTCGGCAGCCACCGCTGCGGTTGACTGCGGCGATCGCCGCTCGGCAACGGCCGCAGATGGTGTCCATCATCTTCTGGAACTGCAGGCCCAGCGCCTCGTCCTGGCGGGCACTATCGTTGAAGGCCGACAGGATCGCGCGGTGCTTCCGGAAGGTCTTGCTGACGCCGATCATGGTCGCTTCCATGTCCTCGCGCAGCGGCCGCTCGCCATCAGGCGCGGTGCCCAGCCAACTGCCGGCGCTGTCGACGATCTCGTCGGTGATCAGGCTCATCAGTCGGGCGATCAGTTCGTTCTTGTCGCGGAAGTGCGAATAGAAGGTGCCTCGTGACATCCCGGCCTCGGCGGCCAGTTCCTCGACCGACAGGCTGACAAAGCGCTGCCCCTGTTCGAGCATGCGCTCCATCGCCGCGAGCAGACGTTCCTCGATGGTCGGCTTCTTGCCACCGTGCTTGCTGCGGGTGCGGCGGGTCGGTCGTGGGCCAATCGTCAGCATTCGGGGTCCGGACAGGGCATCGAGATCAGACCCATTCTAGCCGCGGCGCAACAATTCCGGCCGCATCTCACACGTCTGCCAGTCAGGGCTTCTGCGCGCGCCAGGCACTCACGAACAAGGTCACCAGGGACTCGACCCAGCGCCGGCGGGTCGCCGGGTTGCGCGACGGCGTCAGCAACACGTAGCGCCCGGCCCCGCTGGCCATGCCGGAAATCTGCACCGAGGCGTCGAACGGCGATGCGATGTCGACCAGGCCCCGCTCCTTGAGCGTCTGCAGGTAGTCGACCAGCGGCTCGGAAATATGCTCGGCATCTTCGAGCATCGCGCGGCCCAGATTCGGAAAACGGCCAGCTTCGGCGATCACCATGCGCATCACCGCGATGTAGTCAGGGTGCGTATAGCCGTCGTAGAGCTTGGTGATGATCTCGCGCAACGCGGTTTCCAGCGGCACGTCGGCATCAGCCATGGTGCCCAGGCGCGCGCGCACCGACAGTTGCGCCCGTCGGGCCACTTCGACGAACAGCTGCTCCTTGGTCTCGTAGTGGCGATACAGCGTGATCTTGGCGACGCCAGCGGCACGGGCGATACCTTCCATGCTTGCCGCTTTCAGGCCACGGGCGATGAACACCTGCAGGGCGGCATCGAGAATGCTCTTGCGCAGGGCCTCGCCTTCCTCCCGCGTCGGTCGGCCACGGCTGCGCAAAGCGGCTCGCGACGCAGGTGGATTCGGCTTGGCAGCGGCGCCCGGATCGACGGTCCCGTTTGCGGGGTTCTTCTTCATCCTCACATGATGCGACATCGCGCGCGGCCATCGGAACCCGGCACCGGCAGACCACCGGCAATTGAAGCAGGTCCGGCAATATCGTATGGTACCGTACTTTATTCTCGACCCAGGAACATCCCGATGGCGCTCTATTCCGCAGAAGCACTGGCCGGCAAACGCATTCTCGTCACTGGTGGCGGCACCGGCCTCGGCAAGGGCATGGCGAAGCACTTCGCAGCGCTCGGCGCCAACGTTCACCTCTGGGGGCGCCGCATCGACGTGCTCGAAGCCGCCGCCGCCGAGATCAATGCCGACTACGCCTCGCCGCGTGCCTTCGTGCAGACGGTCGACATCCGCAAGGCCGATCTGGTCGATGCCGCCGTCGGCGAAATCTTCGACAAGTACGGCCCGCTGACCGGCCTGGTCAACAACGCCGCCGCCAACTTCATCGCCCCGACCAAGGATCTCTCGCCGCGCGGCTTCGAAGCGATCACCTCGACGGTGATGAACGGCGGCTTCTTCACCACCCACGCGGTGTGCAAGCGCTGGATCGCGCTCGGCCTGCCGGGTTCGGTGGTGTCGACCCTGGTCACCTGGATCTGGACCGGCTCCGCCTATGTCGTGCCGTCGGCGATGGCCAAGGCCGCGATCAATGCGATGACCATGTCGCTGGCCGTCGAATGGGCGAAGTACGGCATCCGCCTGAACGCCGTGGCACCCGGCCCGTTCCCGACTGAATACGCCTGGCAGATGCTCAGCCCGACCGGCGACGCCGCCGTTGGCGCCACCCAGGCCGATGAAGTGCCGGCCGGCCGCTACGGCAAGATCGAGGAACTCGGCAACCTGATGACCCTGCTGATGAGCGACGGCGCCGACTACATCACCGGCGAAACCATCTGCATCGACGGCGGCCATCACCTCGCCGCGCCGTCGACCTTCGCCGGCCTGAACAAGCTCGACGATGCCGCCTGGGGACGCATCAAGGAGGCCAGCCAGGCTGCGACCACAGCCAGCAAGGCCCAGCGCTCGGTCTGAACCTGTCGCAATGCCGCATCGACGCCGCCCCGGACGCCCGTGCCGGGTGGTGGCGTCGTTTAGAGAGTCCGATGGCAACTGCGAACGGCCACGATCTGCACAGCGATACATGACGATGCGGCTTGGGCCTCACGATGGAGGAGCATGTCCATGAGCCAGCAACAAGCGGCCAGCACCAGCATCGACCGCAAGACCTTCAGGCCGCGCTCGCCCATCAGACTCGCGGTGCCGACGTACTGCCTGCGCTACTGAAGGACGTGACTCCGGCTCGGGTCGCCGAGGAAACCGGCATCGCCTGGGCGCAGGTGCAGCAGCTGGCACGAGATTTCGCGGCTTCCCCTCTGCCGCGCTGTACGGCCGCTGCGGCGCGTCGCTGGGGCCGTTCTCGACCCTGACCAAGTACCTGATCGACGTCATCAACATCGTCACCGGCAACCTCGATCGCCGCGGCGGCATGGTCTACGGCCAGCCGATGCTCGATACCGAAGCCTTCACCAGGCTGTTCAAGGTCAATGGCTACGACCGCTGGCGGACCCGGGTCGACGGCATTCCGGAAGTGATGGGCACCTCGCCGCTCGCCACCCTGCCGCCGACCCTGTGGCTGGAGCGCGACGGCATGCCGATCTTCAGCCAGATGCACGCTGGCGTGCCGTATGCGCAATGGGCGCCGGCGACGGTCGCGCCGCGCGGCGATGCCCGCGACGGCTAGTGGATTCTCGACGAGATCTGCAAGCGCATCGGCATCGTGCCCTCGGCCTCGAAATTCATGCGGTTCCTCGGCAAGCTCGGCATCCGCCTGAGCCCGGCGACCGCCGTCGACCTGTTCATGCGCATCGGCCCGGCCGGCGACTGGTTCGGCCTGCGCCGTGGCATCAGCCGGAAAAAATTGTTCGCGCAGACCAGTGGCGTGCAGCTCAATAGCGAGCCGGAGGTCGGTGTCGGCCGCCGGCGCGTCCATCACCCGGGCGGGCTGATCTCGCTCGCCCAGCCGCTGATGCAGACCGAGATGGCGCGCCTCGTCGCCCGTCCCGCCGCCAACGATCCAGCGTTCCCGCCGCGGCTGATCTCGATGCGCGAACTGCGCTCGCAGAACAGCTGGCTGCACAACGTGCCGAAGCTGACCACAGGCGACCGGCGACCACATCTGCGCATCCACCCCGACGACGCACGGGCATTGAACCTACGCGACGGGGACGATGCGATCATCGCGTCGCGCTGGGGCGAGATCAAGGCGCCGGTCACGATCACCGGTGACATGATGCCCGGCACCGTCGCCCTCCCCCAGGGCTGGGGCCATGGCGGCGGCTGGCGGCGCGCCGTGGCGATCGGCGGCGGCCGCTACAACGACCTCACCTCGAACGACACTGCCGAGATCGACATCCCGTCCGGCAACGCCGTGCTCAACGGCCTGCGCGTCAGGGTCTCGCCGGCCTGCGCCGAGATGGCCCAGGCCAGCTGACTCCCGCCGAGATTCGAGCACCGGGCTGGGCTGGGCTGGGCTGGCGTCTTCGCAGTCCGAGCCTCTACGATGCGAGCCGATCACTGCTCCGCAGAAAGCAGCCTGACCCGTGGCCGGAGGCCCCATGCTGAAGATCCACCATCTCGTCGCATCCCGTTCCGACCGCATCGTCTGGCTCGCCGAGGAACTCGAAGTTCCCTACGAACTGGTGCGCCATCTGCGTGATCCGCAGACCTTCCGCGCGCCTGACTCGCTGCGCGCCATCACACCACTGGCCAAGGCACCGGTGATCGAGGACCAGGGCCAGGTGATCGCCGAATCGGCGGTGATCTGCGACTACCTGCTCGACCAGTACGGCCAGGGCCGTCTGCGGCCGTCGGCCGGCACGCCGGGCCGCCTCGAGTACGCCTACTGGATGGCAGCTGCGGAATCGACCTTGATGTATCCGGTGCTGATCGATGTGCTGTCGACGATGACTCAGAGCGATGCCCCGGGGCTGCTCGGCTTCGCGCTGGGTGAGTACAAGACCATGTTCGACCACGTCGAGCGCAATCTGGCCAAGCACCACTACATCGCCGGCGACAGCTTCACCGCCGCCGACGTGATGGTCTATTACACGATCGCCCTCGGCGCCGGCACCGCGATCCCGATGCCGACCCGCGCACCGCTGGCCGACTACCCGCTGATCCGCGACTACCTCGCCCGCCTCGAAGCACGGCCGGCCTGGCAGAAGTCGCACAAGCTCTGCGCGGTCTGATCTGAACTCATAGCCGCGCCGACGGAGCGATCGGCAGGCCATCCAGGATTTGCTTCACACCTTCGGCGGCGCCGCTTCCAGCGCTTCCACCAGCAGCGCCAGCGCCGCGTCGGCGAACACCCACATGTTGGCGACGCGATCGTCGCTGCCGGTGCGGATGGTCCGCACCAGCTTCACCGGGCCGACCACGGCGATGCAGGTATGGCCGGAAGGATCGCCATAGCGATTGCCGCCCGGCCCCGCCGCACCGGTTTCCGACAGCCCCCAGAGCACGCGGTCACCGTGCTTGGCACGCACCGCTTCGGCCAGCCATTCGGCATACGGCTCGGAACTGGAGCGGATATCGCGCGCCAGCATTTCCTCGATCGAGATCCCGGCCAGGCCGCGGATCGAACGCTTGGAGTAGGTGATCGCGCCACCGGCGAAATAGCTCGACGCGCCGGGCACGGCGAGCAGCGCGGCCGAGATCAGGCCGCCGGCCGAGGTTTCGCCGACCGACACTTTTTCGCCGCGCGCCTTCAGCAAGGCTGCTGCTCGGCTGCCCATCTGCAACAGGTCATGCATGGCGCGTCTCCTCGAGCGAATCGGTGATCGTGCTGGCTCAGCGACCGCTGAATACCGGCTTCTGCTTGGCCAGCACCGCCTGGATCGCCCGCCAGGAGTCCTCGGTCTTCGAGCAGCTGGCGATCGCCCGGGCTTCCATTTCCAGCTGGGTATCGAGCGAGGTGTCGAAAGTCGCCAGCAGCAGCTTGCGCATCTCGCCGAAGGTTCGCGTCGGGCCGGCAGCCAGCTGCGCGGCCAGCGCTTCGGCTTCAAGCAGCAGATGCTGATCGTCGACGACCCGGCTGACCAGGCCGTGGCGCTCGGCTTCTTCCGCGCTCCAGGTCTGGTTCAGCAACAGGAATTCCGCAGCGCGGCGACTGCCAACGCGGCGCGGAATGAACGCACTGCCGCCCCCATCGCTGGCGAAGCCGATGCCATTGTAGGCCGCGTAGAAGCGTGCGCTGCGCGCCGCGATCGCGAAGTCCGCCATCGCGGTCAGCGCGGTCGCCCCGCCGGTGACCAGACCGTGGGCGGCGAGCACCACCGGCGCATCGCAGCGGGACAATCTGGCGATCGCCATGTGCAGGTCGGCGGTGGCGGTCTTCAGCTTGCGTGGCAGCTGGTCGCGGTCGGCGCCCAGCCATTTCAGATCGGCGCCGACACTGAAGTACTTGCCCTCGGCGCGGATCAGCACCGCCCGCACGTCCGGGTTCTCGTCGCACTCGATCGCGTGCGCGCAGCTCGGCGCAGAACGCAGTATCGAGGGGATTGCCGCGCTGCGGCCGATCGAGGATCAGCCGCGCGATGCCGTCGCGCAGCTCGAAGCGGATCGCGACCTTGCCCACGGCCGGCTCAGGCGGCGATGCGCTCGCCGATCCAGGCGGTCAGGTCCTTGAACACACGAGCACGATCGGCGGGCAGCTCGTTGAAGATCTCGTGGTACAGCCCGTCGTAGATCTTCAGCGTCTTGTCGGAGGAGCTGATCCGGTCATAAACCATCTGGCTGCCGGCGACGCCGGCCAGCTTGTCGTCGCGGCCATGCAGCAGCAAGGTCGGCAGCTTCAGCGCCGGCAGCACGGCTGGCAGCCATTCGACGAAGCGGACGATCTCCGCCAGGGTCCGCACCGGCACCTTGCCGTGGGCGTTCAGCGGATCGCTGGCGTACCTGGCGACCTCGTTCTGGTCCCGGCTGACCAGGCTCGGATCGACGGCGAACATGCCGAGCTTCGGAAAGAACGAGGACAGCAGTTTCGACAACGGGCCGAGGAACGGCGGTGCGCCGTCGAGCGCGACGGCCGGGCCGGACAGGATCAGGCCGTTGAGCTTGGCGCCGTGCTTCAGCGCGTAGCTGAGCGACAACGCGCCGCCCATGCTGTGACCGAGCAGGAACAGGGGCTTGGCCGGCCGCGCACGGCGAGCGAAATCGACCAGGTGATCCATGTCGGCGACCGCGTTCGAGAACTTGTCGACGAAGGCGCGCGCGCCGTCGGACTTGCCGTGGCCGCGGTGATCGATTGCATAGACCGCGCAGCCGGCATCGACCAGCACTTGTGCGACCTGGACATAGCGGCCGCCGTGCTCGCCGAGGCCATGGGCGATCACTACCGTCGCCTTGGGCTTGGCCGGCAGCCAGCACTGGAAGTGGATACGCTGCTTCTTGACGCCGATGAAGCTGTGTTCTTCGTGTTTCATCTGGATCGATCTCAGCTCTGTTCGGTGACGGATTCTTGGGGCGCGGCAGCTACCGCGGCTTGGGTCGCGGGCTTGACGCGACCGAGCGCCAGCACTTCCTCGAGGCCTTCGCGGAAGCACTCCATCAGCAGCTCGGGTTCGGTGACGGCGGCGCGGTCGCTGTTGATGCCGATGCAGCAACGGCCGTTGTGGGAAATCATCGCGATCATCATGCCGCAGCCAGGCACCGGCGCGAACGGCCAAAGGTGGGTGACCTGGGCACCGCCGAAGTAGATCGGATACGGAATGCCCGGCACATTGCTGATCTGCGCATCCTGCGCGGTGGTGAAGTCGGCGGTCAGCCTGGTGATCACCGAGATCGGCAGCTTGGTGACCACCGGCATCATCCGGATCATCACGTCCAGCGCGGGTTCGGCGCGGGTGTTGCGGACGAAATCCTGGATGTGGCGGATGCGGGCAACCGGGTCCTTCTCGGCCACCGGTGCCGCGTACTGCGAGCCGGCGAACTTGTTGCCACCCATGGCATCGCTCTCGGTGCGCAGGGAGATCGGGAAGCCGATCGGCATCCGCTCGATCGCCACCCCCATGCGCTCGTGGTACAGCCGGAAGCCGCCGAGCAGAGCACTGAGGAAGGTATCGTTGACCGAGGCCTGCACCGCCTTCGAGGCGGCCTTCAGTTCATCGAGCGGAATCTCGATGCCGTCCATGCGCCAGGACAGGCTGCGACGCTTGAACAGGCCCGAACCCTTGACCGGCTTGATGCCGAGCATGCGCTTGGCGGAAGCCAGATAGTCGAGGGTTTCCTGCGCGTCCTCCGGATACTTCGCCAGCGCAGCAGCCTGCCGACCGAGCTGGCCGGCAGCCGCGACGGCACCGCGCGGCAGCCCCAGCAGGCGACCACGCAGCGCCTTGAAGCCGAGGCTGGCAGCACTGGCCGCGGCCCGCTGGCGACCTTGGCGTGGCGGCGGCAGCGGCCGGGTCGAGGCCTCGCGATCGCGACTGAACACGCGGCTCATCAGCTGGACGATGCCGAGGCCGTCGGTGGTCGAGTGATGCATCTTCAGGATGTAGGCGGCGCGACCGCCTTCCAGTCCCTCGACCAGGGTCGCTTCCCAGGGCGCGCGGGCCCGGTCGAACGGCGCCATCGCGATCAGCGCGCCGACGTCGAACATCTGGCGGCGGTCTCCCGGCTCCGGCAGGCGAACCCGGCGCACGTGGTAGTCGAGATCGAAGGCCGGATCCTCGACCCAGACCGGATTGCCCATGCCTTTCGGCACCACCACTTTCTGGCGGAAGCGCGGCACGGCTTCGGTGAGCCAGCGATGGTCGGCCTTGAAGCGCTCCCAGTCCGGCACCCGGTCGAGTTCCATCACCGAGACGATGGTCGAGCGCAGGCGCGGATCGACTTCGGCCAGCCACATGACCGCCTCGAAGGCGCTCATCTCGTTCGGGCCACCCCAGTGGCGAAGTTCGTCCAGCAGGGCCTGGTCGTGGTGCTTGTCCGGCTTGCTCATGTCGCGATGCCTCTCGTGTTCTTGCTGCGTGCAGCGAATGTTTCGCGCGGATCAGCCGGCGCTGTTCTCGTCGCCGGCGGCGAGCTTGCGCAGGCCCCGGAAGGCCTGGACCGCGCCATGCTCACCCTTGACCACGGCGGCCACTTCGGCGGCGATCGGCATCACCACGCCGTGCTGGGCAGCCAGTTCCATGACCACGCTCGAAGTCTTGATGCCTTCGGCGACCATGTTCATCGAAGCGACGATCTCGGCCGTGGTGCGGCCCCTGGCGAACTGCTCGCCGACCTGCCGATTGCGCGACAGCGGGCTCATGCAGGTGGTCAGCAGGTCGCCGAGGCCGGTCAGGCCGGAGAAGGTTTCGGCACGACCGCCGAGCGCCACACCCAGCCGGGTGATCTCGGCGAGACCACGGGTGATGACCATCGCGCGAGTGTTCTCGCCAACGCTCAGGCCTTCGGCCATGCCGGCGGAAATGGCGATGACATTCTTCAAGGGGCCACCGAGTTCACAGCCGATGACGTCGGTGTTGGTATAGGTGCGGAACACCGCGCTGGTAAACAAGGGCTGCAGCGCGCGGGCGACCTGTTCGTCCTGCATGGCCAGCACGGCGGCGGCGGCCATGCCCTGCAGCACTTCGCGAGCGATGTTGGGGCCGGCGAGCAGGCCGGCCGGATGGCCGGGCAGCTCGTTATTGATGATCTCGGTCATCCGGGCGTGCGTGCCCTGCTCCAGGCCCTTGGCGAGGCTGATCACCGGCACCCAGGGACGCAGCAGCGGCGCAACAGCCTTCAGCGTGTCGCGGAAGCTGTGCGAAGGCACGCCGACCACCAGCACGTCGCAGTCGCGGACCGCGTCGTCCAGCGATGATGTGGCCTGCAGGCGCGAACACAGCGGCAGATCCTTCAGGTAGGCCGAGTTGCGATGCTCGCGGTTGATCTCGTCGGCGGTCTCGGCCTTGCGTGCCCACAGCGTGGTCTGGGTATTTCGCGAAGCCAGCGACGCCACCGTGGTGCCCCAGGAGCCGGCACCGAGCACGGCAACGCGGATGCGGCGACTCATGAGCCCGCCCTGGCCTTTGCCTTCGAGGCCAGTTTCTTGTCGGTCGGCCAGTGATCCAGGGTGTCGACATACCGCTGGCGCACCTCGGCGATGCGGGCATCCATTTCCTCGAGCTTCCAGTTCGAGACATCGACCGGCGGCAGCACCGCGACCTGCAGCAGGCCCGAGCGCATGGTCTGATCGTTGCGGCCCATGATCTCGCCGGTGTTGCGGAAGATCACCGGCACGATCGGCACGCCGGCCTGCATCGCCAGGTGGAACGGGCCCTTCTTGAACTTGCCGACCTTCGGCGTCCAGGAGCGCGTGCCTTCCGGCGCGATGCACAGCGACAAGCCCTGCTTCAGGCGGTCGACGGCTGGCTTCAGTGCGTCGATGGCCTTGGCCGAATCGCTGCGGTCCAGGAAGGCAACCTCGGCCATCTCCATGAACTTGCCGAAGCCCGGCACCTTGCGTGCTTCGGCTTTGGCGACGCCGGTGAAGTCGCGACGGACCAGGTACATCATCGCGAACATGTCGAACTTGCTCTGGTGGTTGAGCGCGAAGATGCAGGGACGATGCGCCCACAGATGCTCCTCGCCGTGCACCTCGACATCGACGCCGAGCACCGCGAAGGCCGACTCGGCGGCGATCGAGGTGACCATGTCGACGGTTTTGCGCCGGTTGCCGGTGGCCCGGTAGTAGCCGAGGCCGGCGAGGAAGCTCGCTCCCATTGCCGCGTAGGCGCCCACTGTGCGCGCGATCTGCGTCGGCGTGCCGCGAGTGCGCCGCGGGAAGCGCAGCACCGGCCAACCAGCGGCGATCGCGGTCTGCTCGAGCTGCTCCTTCGGCTGGATCGCGGTGGCATATCCGACCGACCGCAGGAAAGCAATATCCTCATTGCCGTTGGCATAACCGTAGCTGCGCTTCAGCTCGACGCCCTGCTTCGCCGCGAAGGCTTTCACCGCCGCCGCCTTGCCCTCACCCCAGGCCGGCTGGCCCTCGATTCCACCGGTGAGTTTGCCGCTGCGCAGCTTCACTTCGGTGGCGACGATGTGCTCGATGCCGTATTCAGCGGCCAGCGGCTCGATCTGATAGCGGGTCGCCGACGAGGCGACCGCCACCGTGTGGCCCTTCTGCTGATGGGCGCGGACCAGCTTCCAGGATTCCGGGAACAGCGTACTGCCGATGCTCGACAGCCACAGCCGCTGCCAGAGCGCGCGCATCTCATCCTCACGCATGTCCGCCCAGTCGAGGATGCCCTTGCCGATCACTTCGCCGAACTCGGCGTCGGACAGATCCTTCTTGCGCGCCAGCTTCAGCGTCTCGATCAGTTCCTTGGCGCCCATGTCGCCGCGCTTGATGCGATCGGTGAAATAGGCAGCCGCCGAGTAGCCGTCGATGAGGGTACCGTCGTAATCGAAGAAGGCACCGATCTCCGGCCCCGAGGGGCCATCGGCGATGCGCTGCAGCTGTTGTTCGAGCTCGGTCATGCGGACGCGGTATCCAGGGCGGGTTCCAGCAGGGCTTCCAGCAAGGTTTCCGGGCCGCCCGCGCGGCGCGCCTTGTCCAGTTGTTCGATGACGGCGAGGCGCTGCACCACCGAAGCCAGTTCGTCGGCGAACTGCTGGCGGCGTTCGGCAAGACCGGCGGTGCCGGGTTTCAGCAGGTCGCGGTTGGCGGCCAGCGACAGGGCGTTGCCGAACACTTCCCGCGACACGCATTCCGGGCTGCTCAGCCGCTTCTGCAGCACATACTGGCGGCCGACGTTGACGCATTCCTCGGTCAGCGCCTTCTTGTCGATCTTGGCATCGACAGGCTGCGCCGCCAGGCGGTCGGCGACGATGAAATAGGCTTCGACGAAAGGCGTCAGCACCCGGTGGGCGATCAGGAACGAGGCGTTCAGCAGGATGCCCCGACGGCCTTGGGCGGTGAGTGTCTTCTGCCGGAACTTGACATCGAACAGCCGCGACTCGGCCTTCTGCTCTTCACGGAAGGTCGCCTTGTCGCTGAAGAAGAAATCGAACTTCAGCAGGTCGCGCAGCGCGAACGCCGACTGCCAGGCACGCTCCAGTGGGCCAGTGACATCCTCCTTGGAGGAATCGAGCAGTGCGATCTCGAGAATCGCGCGGTTGATGAACCAGTGCACCGCACTGTTGCGGTAGAACGCGGCGACCGAATGCTGGCCGGGCTCGATCGCGTAGACCACTTCGGTGCCGGCGTCGAAACGGCTGACCACGCCACTGTTCTTCAGCGAGCCCAGCGTCGCCTCGACGCCTTCGATGCCACGCAGCTCTTCCAGATGCGAGCTCGGCAGACCGCGGGCGTCGGCGTAGTCGAGCAGCGGCAGCACCAGCTCGTGGACTTCGGCCAGGGTCAGCGCGCGGTCGCGGACGCCGAGCAGGGCCAGGGTGACCAGCGCCGGCGCGGTCACCGGCGTGACGCGGTTGATGCGCTGGAATACTTCGAAGGCGATCTTGGCGACCGTCCACTTGCCGGGACCGTCGGCATCGGCGCGGGCCAGCGCCTCCTTGAGGCTCAGCGGCTCGCCGAAGCGCACGTAGGCGCTGCCGATCAGCTTCTGCTGGGTGCGCGCATAGCCGGCCAGCCAGAGCAGGTTCTCCTTGGCCTTGGCAGCGCCGGCTTCCTCGGCGGCCATGCGGCCGACCTCGTGCATCTGGTCATAAGTGGTCGATACCGGCACCAGCAGCATGTCGTCGGCGCCGCCGCTTTCGATCGCCGACACCAGATAGCTGAGCAGGCCGTACTTCGGCGGCCGCAGCTTGCCGGTGCGACTGCGTCCGCCTTCCATGTACCACTCGAGGTTCAAGCGCTGCGAGGCCAGCCACGCCAGGTACTCGCGGACCACCAGCTTGTAGATCTCGTCATCCTGGAAGCTCCGCCGGATCAGGATGCCGCCGGAGCGGCGGATGATGGTGCCCAGCGGCCAGAAACCGAGGTTGTTGCCGCCGAGGATGTGGTTGCGCGCCAGACCGTTGTCGCGCAGCAGGCGCGACAGGATGAAGGCGTCGGCGTAACTGCGGTGCGTCGGCAGGTAGACCAGGGCATTGGTCTCGTTGAGCGTCTTCAGCTTGGCCAGCGCGTCGAGATCGGCGTCGACGGTCCAGGCCCGGGTATGCAGCGGACCGAGGCCGTAGTCGAACATCGCCGCGAATGCCGGGCTCTGCACGGTGACGATCTCTTCGAGACCTTTCAGCGCCTCGGCAGCCACCTGATCGACCGGCAGCTTGAGCTGGTTGGCGAGCTTGCCGATCTGGTCGACGAAGCGCGGCGACTGCGACACCTTCCTGGCAACCTGCTTGCGCTGGATCAGCGTTGCCGCGAGAACGGGATTGAGGATCATCGGATTCATGCGGCCACCGCTGTGCCATCGCGATACTCGCCGTTCCTGGCTTCCGCACTGGCGATGGTTTCAAGGATCAGCCCGGCGACCTGCTCGGGCTCGTCGTACATCGGCACATGTCCGGCGTTGCGGACAATACGGGGCACCGAACCGGCCACCGCCTTCAGCATCGGCCGGCCATAGGCTTCGAAAGGAATGACCCGGTCGCGTGCGCACCAGGCGATATGCACCGGCAGCTCGCGCTCGGTCATCGGCCGGATCGGCCCGGCGATGGCCATGTTGTCGAGGAGCGCCGGCATCATCCTGGTGTCGCGCATCGCTTTCAGCGCCGTGCGACATTCATCCGCCGGCATCCGCTCGCCATGCTCCATGGCCTGCTTGTTCAGCCCGCGGCGAACGCAGGCGAAGCGCAGGAAGAACGACAGCAGCACGACCAGGACCGGCAGGATCGCGAACACGATGCGGAATGGCCGCGACACCGCGGCGTAGTCCCTGTCGGTCTGCCAGCCTCCGGCCGGCGACAGCGCGGTGACCGATAGCGCCACGCCGCGGCGCGCCAATTCCAGGGACAGCCAGCCCCCGAGCGAATTACCGGCGACATGGGCGTGTTCGATGCCGCGGGCACGCAAATCGACGACCAGGGCATCGGCGATGGCGTCGACGGAAGGGACGGCCCCCGGTAGCAGGGGCGGGCCACCGGAATGGCCAGGCAAGGTCAGCGCCAGCACCCGGAAGTGACTGGGCAGCAATTTCAGCACCGGCTTCCAGATATGCCAGGTCCCACCGAGACCATGCAGCAACAGCAGCACGGCACCCGAGCCCTGCTCGCAGGAATCCCCCGAAACGCGTCCGCCATCAGTCATCGCTCCCCCTGCCGCACAGTGTGCCGATGATGCTTCGGACAAGACCTTTTCAGGTCGTGAACCGGCGCCAGCGTGATCGCTTGCTAGCCGGGGGCCACCCTACTTTAGGTCAGGTGTTCCGGCACCAACGGGCCGATCCGGGCTTTGCCAACACGGATCGACATAGTAGTATGGTGCCATACTAAGTTGGATAACCCTTCTTATCAAGCGACCGTCCCATCAGGTTTTCCTGGTCGACGATCGCGCCGAAACCGGGCCTTCGCCCGAGATTCGATCACCCCAAGCGGCACCCCTTCCAGGAGAATTGATCTTGCGTGGACTCAAAGACAAGGTGGCACTGGTCACCGGCGCAGCCAGCGGCATCGGCCTCGCGATCGCCAAGCGTCTGGCGGAAGAAGGCATGATCGTCGGCGTGCTCGACATGAACGCCGAAGCGGCAGCCAAGGCCGTTGCCGAAATCGAAGCAGCCGGCGGCAAGGCCACGGCCGGCATCTGCGACATCACCGATTACGAAGCCGTGAAGAAGGCGGTTGCCGAAGTCGAAGCCAAGCTCGGCCCGACCTGGGCGCTGGTCAACAACGCCGGCTGGGACAAGCCGATCCCGTTCCTGAAGACCACCCCGGACTTCTGGAAGAAGGTTGTCGACATCAACTACATGGGCCCGCTGCACATGACCCATGCAGTCGTCCAGGGCATGGTCCAGCGTGGTGGCGGCCGGGTGATCTTCATCGCCTCCGACGCCGGCCGCGTCGGCTCTTCGGGCGAAGTCGTGTATTCGGGCACCAAGGGCGCGACGATCGCGTTCGCCAAGGCGCTGGCCCGTGAAGTGTCGCGCAAGAACGTGACCCTGAACTGCGTCGCACCCGGCCCGACCAACACGCCGGCAATGGACGCCTTCGTCGGCACCGGCGAAGAAGGCCAGAAGATTCGCGACGCCATGGTCCGCGGCGTGCCGCTGGGCCGCATCGGCGAGCCGAGCGACTACCCGGGCCTGGTGGCATTCCTCGCCAGCGACGACGCCTCGTTCATGACCGGCCAGACGATTTCCGTCTCGGGCGGCCTGACGATGCACGGGTAAAACGAGGCGCGAGCACTGCTCGCGCATCGTTTTAAGGATGGCCAGCGTTTGGCCATGTCGAGGCCTGAGTCGATGTCACGCCGAGATGAGCCAAACGCAGCCACCCCGAGGCTTTCCCGCGAAAGATCACACCACGCCACGGACGGCCAAGACACGCTCAGGCGTGAAGCCCGGCAAGGCCCGAAGGTATTGCCGGACTTTTTTTGACCAGACTTCTCGATAGCCAGACCATGAACAACCGCCAGATCACCCTCAAGTCCCGCCCGATCGGCATTCCACAGCCCGAGCATTTCGAGCTGAGGATCACCCCCGTGCCGGAGCTGAACGACGGCGAGTTCCTGGTCGAGAACCATTACCTGTCGGTGGACCCTGCCCAGCGCGGCTATGTCAACGACGAGAACAACTACGCCCCGCCGGTGCCGATCGGCGCCGTGATGCGGGCGATGGCGGTCGGCAGGGTGATCGCGTCGAAGCACGCGGACTTTGCCGAAGGCATTTACCTGTACGGCTGGTTCGGCTGGCAGGACTACTGCGCGGCGACCCCGGCCAGCGTGCTGCGCCGGGTCGATCCGATGCAGGCGCCGCTTTCCACCGGCGCCGGCCTGCTCGGCATCAACGGCCTGACCGCCTACCTGGCGCTGCACGACATCGGCGCGCCGAAGCCCGGCGAAACGGTGCTGGTCACCGCCGCAGCCGGCGCTGTCGGCAGCATCGTCGGCCAGCTGGCCAGGCAGGCCGGTGCGCGCGCCGTCGCCGTGGTCGGCTCCGACGACAAGGGTCGCCAAGCGATCGCCGACTACGGCTACGCGGCCTTCATCAACTACAAGCAGCCGCTGGAACCGCAGCTGAAGGACAGCTGTCCGAACGGCGTCAACGTGTTCTTCGACAACACGGCAGGCGAGATCGCCGATACCGTGATCCGCCACATGGCCTGGTTCGGCCGGGTGATCCAGTGCGGGACGATGTCGATCGCGTCCTGGGTACCGAACCCGACCGGTCCCCGCATCGAGCGGGAAATACTGACCCGCCGCCTGCGCCTCGAAGGCTTCGTGATCTTCGATCACATCGAGCGCTACGACGACACCGCCGCCAAGCTCGCCGCGATGCTGAACAACGGCTCGCTGCGCTATGCCGAGGACATCAGCAGCGACATCGCCGCAGCGCCGCAGGCGCTGGTCGACGTCTACTCGGGTCGCAACACCGGCAAGAAGCTGATCAAGCTGCGCTGAGCCGTAAGATGGGCAAGGCGATCGTGCCCACCGCGGTACGTCGACCGCGCGGGCAGATGAAGCTTGCCCACCCTCCCTCGCTGTCGGTGGAGAGCAGCGGCGGGAACAGCGCGACCTACGACAGCTTCAACTCCCCGGCACCACCGGCACCGTCACCAGCCGCGTCCAGTACGCGCCCAGCTGCTGCATCTTCGGCAGGAACTCGGCGAAGCTGACCGGCTTCGACAGATAGGAATTCGCACCGAGGTCATAGGCGCGGATCAGGTCGACATCGGCTTCCGAGGTGGTCAGCATGACCACCGGAATGCGGCGCAGCACGGGGTCGGCCTTCAACTCGGCCAGCGCTTCGATGCCGTTCATGCGCGGCATGTTGATGTCGAGGAACACGACGACCCTGCGGCCTCTCGGGGCCGCGCCGCGCAGCAGGTCGAGCAGCTGCTGGCCGTCCTCGACCTCGATCACCGGGTTATCGACGCCGCCCTTGCGCAACGCCTTGACGGCCAGCAGCCGGTCGCCAGGGTTGTCGTCGGCGATGATGATCAGGATCGGTTCCACGGCGGGCATGGACTGAGACTCAGGGGCAGCCGGCAACACGCAGGGTGAAATGGAATGTGGAGCCCCGCGCACCGTCGGACTCCACCCAGATGCGTCCGCCGTGGCGGGTGACGATCTTCTGGCAGATCGCCAGGCCGACACCGCTGCCGTCGTATTCGCGGGTCGTGTGCAGGCGCTGGAAGATCTGGAAGATGCGGACGTGGTGCTCGGGCTTGATGCCGATGCCCTGATCCCGTACCGAGAACGTCCATTCCTCTACGTCGCGCACGGCCGAGACATGCACCTTCGGGTTCGGACCCTTCTGGAACTTCAGTGCATTGCCGATCAGGTTCTGCAGCAGCTGCTTGATTTCATGCGGCGAGCCGCAGACAGTCGGCAGCGGCGCGTGACTGATCTCGGCATTGCGCTCGCGGGCAATGGCGAGGAACTGGGTTTCGACTTGGCGGAACAGCGCCTCGCAGTCCACCGCCGTCATCGCGACATCCTGCTTGCCGACTCGCGAAAAGCTCAGCAGGTCCTTGATCAACACCTGCATCTGCGCGCCGCTGTTGACGATGTGCTCCATGTAGGTGTGGGCATCGGAATCGGGCGCGATCTCCAGCTCCGTCTGCAGCAGCTGCGTGAAGCTGACGACATTGCGCAGCGGCGCCTGCAGGTCATGCGATGCGACGTAGGCGAACTGCTCCAGTTCGGCATTGCTCTGGCGCAGGCTTTCGGCGTACTTGGCGAGCTTTTCCTCGACCGCCTTGCGATCGGTGATATCGCGCACGGCAGCGGTCGCGAACTGGCCGTCCGAGGTTTCCATCGGGCTCAGGGAAATCTCGATCGGGAACTCGCTGCCATCCTTGCGACGTCCCCAGAGTTCCAGGCCCATGCCCATCGGCCGCACCTTGGGACTGTGGAAATACTCGCTGCGATGGCCGATGTGGCGGCCGTGCAGGCGTTCCGGGATCAGCTTTTCGACCGTCTCGCCGACCAACTCGCTGCGCGGGTAGCCGAACAGCCGTTCGGCCTGGGCGTTGACCAGCACGATGCGGCCACCGGCGCCGATGATGACCATCGCATCCGGCGCGGTTTCCAGCAGCGCGCGGAAGCGAGCCTCGGCCTTCATGCGTTCGGTGACATCGCGAACCGCGGCGGTCGCCCAGGTGCCGGTCTCGGTCTCCATCGGGCTCAGGGAAATCTCGATCGGGAACTCGCTGCCGTCCTTGCGACGTCCCCAAAGATCCAGCCCGGCGCCCATCTCGCGGACGTTCGGCGCCTGGAAGTAGCGCTCGCGATGACCGACATGATTGCCGCGCAGGCGTTCCGGAATCAGCACTTCCACCGACTTCCCGATCAGCGCTTCACGCTGGTAGCCGAACATGCGCTCGGTCTGGGCGTTGACCAGCTGGATCTTGCCGCGCTCGTCGAGGATGACCATCGCGTCCGGTGCCGATTCCAGCAGCGCCCGGAACTGCTGCTGCGATTTCCGGCGCGAACTGATGTCGCGCACCGATGCGGTCGCGTAGATGCCGCGCGCGGTCGCCAGAGGTGACAGGCTGATCTCGATCGGGAACTCGCTGCCATCGCGGCGCAGGCCGGACAGCTCCACGCCGGCACCCATGTCGCGCACCTTGGGCTCGGCGAAATAGGCATCGCGGTGAACGGTGTGACGGCGGCGGTAGCGCTCAGGAATCAGAGCTTCGACGGTCTGGCCGAGCAGTTCGCTGCGCGGGTAGCCGAACAGGCGCTCGGTCTGCGCGTTGACCAGGACGATGCGGCCCTCGCTGTCGATCAGGATCACCGCATCCGGGGCCGATTCGACCAGCCGCTGATACCACTGCGGATCAGCGTCGCCTGCCTCCGGATGATCAGTCTGGATGCCTTCCCGCGTCACGTCTTCCATCACCATGCCCGCGCTCCGGGGAGGATCGTTCAGGTGGTCGGCATTTCGGCGCCGATCACGTCACCCTGGGTGATGTGGTCGTACCAGAAGCCGTCGAGGTCCTTGAAGAACTTGACCAGCCCAGGCAGCGAAGCCGGCTTGATCACGTAAGCGTTGACGCCGGCTTCATACATCGGCCCGGTGTCGTGGGTTTCCAGCGCGGTGAGGAAGACCACCGGCGTGGCGCCGATGCGCGGATGGCGACGGATTTCCGCGAGTGTGCGCAGGCCGTCCCAGTCCGGCATCCGCATATCGAGCAGCACCAGGATGGGCTGGGTCTCGCTGCTAGCATCGCGCGCCTCCAGCCAGGGAATGGCGGCACGGCCGTTGTCGAGACAGTCCAGCTTCAGCGACACGCCGCTCTGGCGCAGCGCCGCACGGGCCAGCAGGCGATCGGGTTCGGAGTCGTCGACCAGCAAGATGTGCCGCTGCGCTTCGGTCGTCGTCGGATCGGACGCATTCGCCACGTGATTCTCTCCCTAAAGGTCAAGTTTGCTGCCTCGACCGGTTCTCAGCTTGCATGCTCGCAAACCGTAGCACCAGCCGGTATCGACGGGCTGATGGCCGGTCGAAATTGTCGGAGTTCGGCTATGGGAAGTACCGAATGAGCATCGGCAGGCGTCGCTGCCAGCCCCGTGTCTGCATCCGAGGACGACCTCAGCGCCCCTTGAATTGCGCCGGCCGGCGCTCGATGAACGCGGTGATGCCTTCGCGGGCGTCGGCCGTCGACGCGGCGCGCATCAAGCCCTGCACCTCATCCTCCATCTGCCGCTCGAAGCCGGCCCCCCGGGCCGTCGTCATCAGCCGACGCAGCTCGCCGTAGGCCCTGGTCGGGCCATGGGCCAGACGGATCGCCGCCGCCTCGGCTTCCTTGAGCACCTCGGCATCGTCGACCAGATAGTCGACCAGCCCTGCCCGCTCGCCCTCCTCGGCCGACAACACTTCGCCCAGCAGCAGGAAGCGCCGCGCCCGCGCCAGGCCCATCCGCGAGGCCAGGGTGAACGTCGCGCCCATGTCGCAGGTGTAGCCGATCGTCGTGTAGGCGCCACCGAGCTTCACCGAGCGCCCGCAGTAGACGAGATCACAGCCGGCGAACAGGCCGACCGCCCCGCCCATCGCAGTGCCGTGGATCGCGGCGACGATCGGGGCATCGAGCCGGGCGAGACGCGCGACGCCGAGATGCAGGCCGCCGGTCCAGATGCGGATCTGCTCGGGCAGGGTGTCGAGGGTCTGCGAAAACATCTTGATGTCGCCGCCGACGCTGAAATACGGGCCGTTGGCACTCAGCAGCACGGCGCGCACATCACGCCGACCGGCGAGTTCGCCAGCCGCGTCGGCGATCTCGCGGCAGAACGCCGCGTTGAACGGGTTGCCCAGCTTCGGCTGGTTCAACACCAGATGGGCAACGCCATCGCGGACATCGAGCAGCAGTGATTGATAGGTCATGGGAGGCTCCTGGTGGATGCCGGCGGGACCGCGGTCGGTCCGCGGCCGGTGCGCGCCGCAGCCTGCTCCAGCCACGGATGATCCCGTTGCTGCCACAAGCGCCGTCGCTTTGATATTATTGTATGGTTCCATACCATATGGCCCAAGACAAAGCTCGGACCTGTTGCCGTCACTGCTTCGTCCGCACCACCTTTCACCGATCGAGAAACGATATGTCGAACTACAAGGACATCACCTACGAAGTCGGCGCCAACGCCGTTCGCATCACCATCAACCGCCCGGAAGTGTTCAATGCCTTCCGCAACCAGACGGTCGAAGAGCTGATCGACGCCTTCCGCAAGGCTGATGAAGAGAAGTCGGTCAACACCGTGATCTTCGGCGGCGCCGGCGACAAGGCGTTCTGCACCGGCGGCGACCAGAAGGTGCATTACTCCGACGACGGCCTGTATGGCCCGCGCGGCATGGTCGGCTTCCCGATCGAGGAACTGCAGACCGCGATCCGCGACTGCCGCAAGGTGGTCATCGCCCGCGTCCAGGGCTTCGCGATCGGCGGCGGCAACGTGTTCTGCACCATCTGTGACCTGACCATCGCTTCCGAGAAGGCGCAGTTCGGCCAGGTCGGCCCGAAGGTCGGCTCGGTCGATCCAGGCTTCGGCACCGCCTACCTCGCCCGCGTGGTCGGCGAGAAGAAGGCGCGCGAGATCTGGTTCCTGTGCCGCCGCTACAAGGCCCAGGAAGCGCTGGAAATGGGCCTGGTCAACAAGGTCGTGCCGCATGACCAGCTCGACGCCGAATGCGAAGCCTGGGCCGCCGAGATCAACGTGCTGAGCCCGACCGCGATCGCCATCGCCAAGCGTTCGTTCAACGCCGACAGCGAAAACATCCGCGGCATCAGCTTCATGGGCGTGGCCGCGGTGAAGGGCTACTACCAGAGCGAGGAATCGAAGGAAGGTGTCGCGGCCTTCAATGAAAAGCGCAAGCCGGACTTCAAGAAGTTCGCCTGAACGCAGCCCCGATCCAGGCTGATTCAAGCCGCTGAAAACCCGAGCCAGCACCCAGAGCCCTGACATGTACAACGACTGCAACATCACGACCGAAATCGACGCCGACGGCATTCTCGTCGCCCGCATCGACATGCAGGGCCGCACGATGAACGTGTTCTCGCGCGCCATGATGGATTCGCTCGAAAGGCTGATGACTCACGTCGCAGGCGACGCTGCCGTGAAAGGCGTGGTCCTGACCTCGGGCAAGTCCGCCTTCCTCGCCGGTGCCGACCTGGACATGATCCGGGTTTTCACCGAGCGAGCGAAGGTCGACGCCGTGCCCCAACTCAATGAACTGTTCGGCCATCTCGGCCGGCTGTTCCGCCGCCTCGAACTGTCGACCAAGCCCTATGTCGCCGCCATCAACGGCCTGGCGCTCGGCGGCGGTCTGGAAGTCGCGATGGCCTGCCACGCCCGCGTGGTGCTGGACGACGACAAGGCCGTGCAGCTCGGCCTGCCGGAAATCAAGCTCGGCCTGCTGCCGGGCGCCGGCGGTACCCAGCGCCTGCCGCGCCTGGTCGGCACCGCCAAGGGCCTGGACATGCTGCTGACCGGCGATCCGGTCGGCCCTGCCGAGGCGCTCAGGCTCAAGCTCGTCGACGCCGTCGTGCCGGCCGACCAGCTGATCGCCAAGGCCAAGGAAACCGCCAGGAGCATGCCGCAGCCGCGCGCGCGCTGGGACCGCCATGGCGCCTCCTTCGACGCCGCGCCGTTCGATTTCAACAGCCCGACCGCGTCGGCCGAGATCGCCAAGGCGGTCGGCATCAGCGACTACCAGCTCCAGTACTACCCGGCCTATCACGCGATCATCGACTGCGTCGTCGGCGGCTGGAATCTGCCGCTGACCCAGGCCAGCGATCGCGAGATGGATATCTTCGTCGAGCTGATGCGCGACAGCGTCGCCGGCAACATGGTCCGCACCCTGTTCCTGAATCGCCAGAAGGCGGCCAAGCTCGGCCTGCTGGTGCCGGACAGCGTGCTGTCGCGCGGCGACGACTCGCTGCTGCCGCAGCTGCGCGCCGCCCGCGCCCAGACCGAAGGCGCCGATGAAGCGAGCAAGCTGGCCACCGCCACCTTGACCGCGCTGCGCGTCTGGCAGGCCGGCAAGGTCGGCGAGCCGACGCTCGCCGATGTCGCCGTCGTCGCCGCCAGCCTGTTCCCGTCCTACACCGGCGGCCCGTACAACTACGCAACGCAGATCGGCCCCGAGGCCCTGCGCACGGCCGCCGGCGACGACGCCGCGAGCCTCGCAGCAGTCGAAGCCTGGTTCGCGCCGCGCGCGGTGTCGGCCTCGGTCGCCGCCTGATGGCGATCGACCGCGCCCACATCGGCTACAGCCTGCCGACGTTCACCGTCGAAGCCACCCCCGAGCGGATCGCCAGGTTTCGCGCCGCGATCGGCGAAACCGCGGGCGACCTGCGCGTGGCGCCACCGACCTTCATGAAGATGGTCGAAGGCGAGCACAACAGCTCGCGACGCATCCTCGATGCGCTGGCCGTCGACCTGCGTCGGGTACTCCACGCCGAACAGCAGTTCGATTACCTCGGCCCCATCCTCGCCGGCGACCAGCTGGATGTGCTGCGCCAGGTGTCGGACATCTACGATCGCAAGAACGGCCAGATGGAATTCATCGTCATCGAATCGACCATCAGCCACGCCGAACGCGGCCTGCTCGGCCGCTCGCGCCAGGTGGTGCTGGTCCGCAACCCGAAGCCGGCGGTGGCCGCATGAACGACAGCGCCACGGTGCTCGCCGAATACGAGACCGGCCCGATCAGCCGCGAAATGCTCGCCGCCTATGCCGAAGCCTCGGGCGATCTCAATCCGCTGCACCTCGATCCAGCGTTCGCCCGGAAAGCCGGCTTCGCCGACGTCATCGTCCACGGCATGCTCGGCATGGCCCTGCTCGGCCGTCTGCTCGGCAGCAAGTTCGCCGACCGCGAGCTGCTGAAATTCGATGCCCGCTTCGCGGCGATCCTGACGGTCAACACCTCGCTGCGCTGCCGCGCCCGGCTCGCCGAAGTCGTCGACGGCCAGCCCGAAGACGGTCATCTGCGCCTGGCGCTGGAAGCCATCGATCCGGCCGGCACGGTGATCATCACCGGCAGCGCCGAACTCGCGGCGGCGCGCTGATGGCCGTGCCGCAGAAGCTCGGCATCGAGGCCGTCGTCGCCTCCCTGCGGCCGGGCATGACCGTGTTCGTACCCGGCGTGTCCGGTGAAAGCCTCGCCTTTCACGCCGCCCTCAAGGCGCAGCCGGAGTTCGCCGCTGGCGTGCGCTTCACCGGCCTGCACTTCCCCGGCATCAACCGCAGCGACTACCTCGGCCTGCACGCGGCGGCGCACCAGCGCGGTTACGTGATGACGCCGGGCCTGCGCGCCGGCATGGCCGATGGCCGCGCCGAACTGGTACCGGTCGACTACCCGGCGATCTACCGCGACCTCGCCAGCAACGTCGAGATCGATGTCGCGATCGCCCAGGTCAGCGCCCCGGACGCCGATGGCAACTGCAGCCTCGGCCCCAGCCTCGATTTCCATCCGGCGGTCTGGGCGAGAGCCAAGCGCCGCGTGCTGCACATCAACCCGCGGCTGCCGCGCACTCGCGGATCCTGGTCGATCCCCTATGCCTCGGCCGATGCCGTGTTCGAGGCCGACAGCGCCCTGGTCAGCTTCGATGCCGGCGGCAGCAGCGAAACCATCGAGCGCCACGCGGCCCTGGTGGCCCGCCTGGTGCGCGACGGCGACACCCTGGAGTTCGGCGTCGGCAAGCTGCCGGGCGCGATCCTGGCTTCGCTGCGCGGCCATCGCGATCTGCGTATCTGGTCGGGCATGGTCACGCCGCAGGTCGCCGCGCTGGTCGATGCCGGCGCGATTGCCGCCGAGGGTGCGATCGATGCCGGTGTCGCGCTGGGCGATGCCGCGTTCTACGAGCGTCTGGGACACGACCGCGCCTTCCATTTCCGGCCGGTCTCGGAAACCCACGACGTGCGGCGGATCGCGGCGATCGACAATTTCTGCGCGATCAATTCGGCAGTCGAAGTCGATCTGTTCGGCCAGGTCAATGCCGACAGCCTGAACGGTAAGCTGATGGCCGGCGTCGGCGGCCTGCCGGCGTTCGTTGCCGGGGCCCAGCTGTCGAACGGTGGCCGTTCGATCGTCGCCCTGCCGGCGGCGACCGACGACGGCCGATTCACCCGCATCGTCGGCAGCTTCGACCGCGGCATGGTCGCCCTGCCTCGTCACTGCGCCGACTACGTGGTCACCGAGCACGGCATCGCAGCGCTGCGCGGCTTGTCGATGCAGGAGCGCGCCCGCGCGCTGATCGCCGTCGCTGCCCCCGCTTTTCGCGAATCCCTCGAAGCGCGCTGGGCCGACATCGCCAGCCGCCTGTAGAACCGTACCGACCTCCCTCAACCAGGAATCCGAATCATGTCGAACCCGTCTACTCCAGGCCTGCTGGCCGGCAAGGTCGCCCTCGTCACCGGCGCCGGTCGCGGCATCGGTCGCGGCATCGCGCTGGAACTGGCCAAGGCCGGCGCCAAGGTCGTCATCAATGATCTGGGCGTGTCGCTGACCGGCGATGCGACGGCGGAATCGCCGGCCGACAGCGTCGTCCGCGAAATCAAGGAGCTGGGCAGCGACGCCGTCGCCGACACCCATTCGGTCGCCAGCTTCGAAGGCGCCCAGGCAATGATCGACTCAGCGATCAAGAACTTCGGCCGCATCGACATCGTCGTAAACAACGCCGGCAACCTGCGCGACGTGATCTTCCACAAGATGAGCGAGGAAGAGTTCGACGCGGTGATCGCCGTGCATCTGAAAGGCTCGTGGAACACCAGCCGCGCCGCCGCCCCCTACTTCAAGGAACAGGGCTCGGGCAGCTTCATCCACATGACCTCGACTTCGGGCCTAGTCGGCAACTTCGGTCAGGCCAACTACTGCGCCGCCAAGCTCGGCATCGTCGGCCTGAGCAAGGCCATCGCGCTCGACATGCAGCGCTTCGGCGTGCGCTCCAACGCCATCGCGCCGTTCGCCTGGACGCGCATGGTCAGCTCGATCCCGGACGAGACGCCGGAGCAGAAGAAGCGCGTCGAAGGCCTGAAAAAGCTGATCCCGGAAAAGATCGCGCCGTTCGTGGTCGCGCTGGCCTCCGATGCGGCGAAGAGCGTGTCCGGCCAGATCTTCGGCGTCCGCAACAACGAGATCTACCTGTTCAGCCAGCCGCGCCCGATCCGCACCGCGCACACCAGCGACGGCTGGACGCCGGAAGCGATCGTCGAGCGGGTGTTCCCTCAGTTCCAGAACGATTTCTATCCGCTGCACCGCTCGGGCGACGTGTTCACCTGGGATCCGGTCTAGGTCGAACCCTCGTCGCCACCGGATCGGTCGTCCTGACCGCTGTCCGGTCCTAGAATCTGCAGCCCCCCGCCCCGAGCTTGTCCGTCGAGGCGTTGTTTCAGCAGTCACAAATTCAGGAGAACACTGATGTCCAAGCGGGAAGTGGTGGTGGTAGGCGCAATGCGCACGGCGATCGGCAGCTTCGGCGGCACGCTGAAGGATGTGCCGCTGTCGCAGCTGGCAACGACCGCGGTCAAGGCCGCCCTCGCCCACGCCGGCGTCGATCCGAAGGAAGTGGGTCACATGGTGATGGGCAACGTCATCCCGACCGAGCCGCGCGATGCCTATCTCGGCCGCGTTGCCGCGGTGGAAGCCGGCATTCCCAAGGAAACCCCGGCCTTCAATGTCAACCGCCTTTGCGGTTCGGGCGTGCAGGCGATCATCTCGGCGGCCCAGGCGATCCTGCTCGGGGACTGCGACGTCGCCATCGGCGCCGGTGCCGAAGCGATGAGCCGTGGCCCCTACCTGCTGCCGGCCGGCCGCTGGGGTGCGCGCATGGGCGACTCGAAGATGCTCGACTACATGACCGGCATCCTTCACGACCCGTTCCACGCCATCCACATGGGCATCACCGCCGAGAACGTCGCCGCCCGCTACGGCATCACCCGCGAGATGCAGGACGCACTGGCCGTGACCAGCCAGCAGCGCGCCGCCAGGGCGATCGCCGAAGGCCGCTTCAAGGGCCAGATCGTTCCGGTCGAGATCGCCAGCCGCAAGGGCCCGATCCAGTTCGATACCGACGAGAACGTCCGCGGCGACTCCAGTATCGAAACGCTGGCCAAGATGAAGGCCGTGTTCAAGAAGGACGGCCTGGTCACCGCCGGCAATGCCTCGGGCATCAATGACGGCGCCGGCGCCGTGGTACTCGCCGAAGCCGGCCGCGCCGCCGCCCTCGGCTTGAAGCCGCTGGCCCGCCTGGTTTCCTACGGCCACGCAGGTGTGGAGCCGGAATACATGGGCATCGGCCCGGTCCCGGCGTCGAGGATCGCACTTGCCAAGGCTGGCCTGAAGGTGTCCGACATGGACGTCATCGAAGCCAACGAAGCCTTCGCGGCTCAGGCCTGCGCGGTGGCGCAGGAACTCGGCCTCGATCCGGCCAAGGTCAACCCGAACGGTTCGGGCATCTCGCTCGGCCATCCGGTCGGCGCCACCGGCGCCATCATCACCACCAAGGCGATCCACGAGCTGCACCGCACCGGCGGCCGCTACGCGCTGGTGACCATGTGCATCGGCGGCGGCCAGGGCATCGCGGCGATCTTCGAGCGTCTCTGAAGCCAGTGGTGGCTGCATGAAAAGGCCGGGACTCGCGAGAATCCCGGCCTTTCTTTTGCCGGCCGAGCCTCAGGGCGTCGGCGCGGCTTCGCCGTTGCGCATCTCCAGAGACGGCGTGTCGTCGGCGCGAGCGGCGAGCAGCAGCGCCATCTTCATGTAGTCCAGCGCCACCTGGCGATGCGCCTGCAGCTGGACCAGCGCCCGCTGGCCGACCAGCCCCTCGGCCTCGAGCCGGGAAATGGCGACCTGCCGGCTGGCAGTATCGAGCTTGGCCAGCACGGCGGCCGCATCCTCGCTGGCTGGCAGCGCTTCCAGGCGGGCCTTCGCGGCCCGCAAGGCATCCTCCAGCCGGCGATAGTCGCGCTGATCGTCGATCGCCGCGTACAACGGCCCGGTCTCGATGCCAGGCTCCAGGCGCAGGCGATTCATCAGGCCGTAGAGCGCCGAGTCATCGGCGCTGTCGATCCCGGACAGCGCCTGGACCAGTTCGCCGGACTGCACGAAGGTCAGGTCGCGCTCGATCGCCGCGTCGATGCCACGCAGGCCCGCCAGGGTGTCGGCATAGCTGGCGCGCGCCGCGCCGATATCGTGCAGCTGGTCCTGGGCGTGGGCGATCGCCAGCCGTGCTTCGAGCACTGCAGGATCGCGTTCGTCGCGGCCGAGCAGCACGCTCCAGATGGTGATCGCCCGGCGCAGGCCGTCGTTGCGATTCTTCGGTGGATCGTCGCGCTCGAAGCTGGCCGGGCCGAACTTGGTGGTCAGCTCCGGCTCCAGCACCTTGAGCCGGGCCAGCGAATTGCGCAGCGGTGCCGGCAGAGCGTTCAGCTGATCCGGCGCTCCGAGCCTTTCGTTGCGCAGCGTCGTGCGCGGCAGGCGCTCGCCATTGGGCGCCAACTGCGCCCAACCCATGCCGAGCAGCGCCCGGTTCGACGACAGGCCATCGGTACGCACACGCCCCAGCACGCCGAGCGCAGTACGGCCCTGACGCTCCTTCAGGAACTGCCAGCCCAGTGCCAGATTGGCCTTGTCACGCAGTTCCAGCAGTTCCGGATCGGTCGGCGTCGTGCGTCCGAGCAGATCGAGCCAGCTCCGGCCGTGCGCGGCATCACCGCTGCGGATCATCGCGATCGCCAGGTTGTAGCGTCCGTAGGCAGTGGCGCGCAGCGCCTCGGTCGACGCCGCCATGTAACGGAATGCTTCGATCGATTCGCTGTTGGCAACCTTCAGAGTGTCGGTCGCGTCACCCGGCCGCAGCCGTGCCAGTTCGATCAGGCCGCGGACGTTACGCAAGTCGGCATGCCGGTACTCGGGCAGCTTGCGCTGCGATAGCTCGAGCTGGGCTTCGGCGGACGCATAGTCGCCAGCCGAGTAGCGCGCTTCGGCGATCGCCAGACGCTCAGTCGCCACCGCCGCGCCGGCGAGCCGGGCAGCATCGAGCTGGTCGCAGACCGCCTGGGCGCGGTCGAGCACGCCGAGCCGGCGCAGCAGCGCCGCCTGCTCCAGCCAGTACGGCACGTCGAAGCGGCTGTTCGAATCTGCCGGCAGGGCTTCGGCCAGCAACTCCACCAGCGCCTCCGCAGGCCGCCCCATGCGGGCGAGGCTGCGCGCGTGGCCGAGTGCCGGATCGTTGTCGGCACCGGGCGGATAGCGGATCACGCCGATGTTCAGGCCCAGGGCATCAAGCGAGGTGCCGACCACCGAGGTCTTGCGTATCTCGTCGCGCTGCAGGCGGCGCAGCACCAGACTGGGCCGGCCGATGGCACCGGTTTCGACGCGCAGTTCGAGATCGCTGCCGGCAGCCAGATCGAGCGTCTGATCGAGCTGCAGCACCGGCGGTTCGCCCTTGGTATCGGCGTCGGCGGCGAGCGCGACCGTGGCCTGCACGCGGTGCTTGCCGGAGGCCAGCGTTGTCCGCGCCAGCCTTAGCGGGTTGCGACGCTCGGCCAGGGCCTCAATCTCGGCGCCGACCAGCGTGCGCTCGACCAGCGCCGTCTGCTCGTCGATCTGGACCTTGAGACTGGCGATGCTGACTCGGTTCAGGCCGGTGATCGCGACGTACAGGTTCAGTCGCCCGGCCGTCGGCAGCGCCTGCACTGCGGCCTGATGTTCGGCCTCGGCGAGGCGCTGGTAGACCGAGAAGCGCAAGGCCTGCGGACTGCTGAACACCAGCAGCGGAGTCGTCGTCGGCGCCAGCGGCGGCAGCACCGGCGGCGTGGCCGGCACCTCCGGCACCGACTCGACTGGCGCCTCGGCCAGCGGCACCTGGATCGCCGGCGTTACCGGCGCCAGTCCCGGAATCTGCTCGATGACCTGTTCCGGCGCCGACTTCGGGATCGGTGCTTCGAGCACCGGCGCCTGCGACTGGGCAGGGATCAGGATCACCGGCACCTCCGCTGCGGCTCCGCTCTCGCCGGCCGATGCCGCCGGCATCGAGCCCGCAGGGATCGACACGGTCGGGACTTCATGCGGCGCGGTGACTCCAGCCGGCGCCGTCGACTCGGCGGGGACCGCTTCGGCCGGCTCTCCAGGCGCGGGCTCCTGGGCGCCGGCTGGCATGGACAGCAGCAGCGACAACAGCATTGCGCCCCGCAGGCCTGACCGGCGGGGCGCTTGCGAAGCAGGCTTCGCAGGTACTCGATGCATGGTGTTCTCCATCAACAAAAAAGGGCGGCAGCCCAAGCATTGTCTGCCTGAGCTGCCGCCCGTGGTACCGCCCGGGTTCAGGCCGAGTGCGGCGCCGGTTCCTTCATGAACTGCGACAGGTCGATGTTCTCGCCCACCGCGAGGTCTTCGTTGTCCGCGAACTTCGGCTTGACCAGCCAGATGATCAGCGGCAGCACGACCAGTGACAACACCATGTTGATCAGCATGATCGCGACCAGGAGCATGCCCATGTCGGCCATGAACTTGAACTCCGACAGGAAGTACCAGGGCAGGATGCCGGACAGCATGATCGTCGCGGTGAACATGATCGCCTTGCCAGTGGTGGTCAGGGAGACGGTGATCGCCTTCTCCCAGTTCTTACCGTGCGCGTGGTACTCCTCGATGATGCGCGACAGCAGATAGATACCGTAATCGATACCGACGCCGACGCCCATGACCGCCACGATCACCGCGTTGATATCCAGACCGATGCCGAGCGAGTACATCGCGGCATTGAGCAGGAAGTTCGACATGTTCACCGGGATCAGCAGCAGCAGCGCTGCGACCACCGAGCGATAGGCATAGCCGGCAATCACGGCAATGGCGATGTTGACCATGCCGAGAATGAACCAGTGGTAGCGATGAACGACGTTGTTCATCGCCTGCTGCAGCGCGATGAAGCCGGTGCCAAGGCGAACCGTGAAGCCCGGATGGTCAACACCGACGATGTCCACGGCGCGCTGGGCGCTGGCCAGTGCCGCATCGACCGTTTCCTGCTTGTTGTCGGCGTACCACAGCGATACGGTGGAATGCTGCGCTTCGAAATCCATCACGTGACCGAAGTTCAGCGGCGTCGAACCGAACATCACCGCCGAACCGGCGCTGAACGCGGCGCGCTTGTTCGGGTCGACCGGCAGCCACTGCGGGTTGCCGCCGGAGAACAAGCGGTTGCCTTCGTACATGTAGTCGCTGAACGACAGCGTCGCGCGCGGCTTGAGCACCGGGTCAGCCTCGACGATTGCCTGGATCTGCGAGCGGATCTTCATCGCTTCCGGCGACAGTGCGACACGGTTGGTACCGTCCTTGTCATTCTTCGACTCGATGACGATTTCCAGCGTGTTGGTACCCGGGAACTGCGAGTTGATCGCCCGGATGGCGGTGTTGAACTCGGAATCGTAGTGCAGCAGGTTCGAGCCTTCGACCGGGTTGCCGATCTTGATTTCGAACGAAGCCCAGATACCCCAGGCGCCGAGCAGCACCGAGAAGATCGAGGTGTACAGCGCCGGCTTGCCGTAGGTGACGCTGGCGATCTTGCGCAGCAGATCACCCTGCAGCTTGTGGATGCCGGTTTCCTTGCCTTCGCCGCCGGTGATGCGGTCGATGTTCTTCGGCAGCGGCAGGTAGGACAGCAGGATCGAGATCAGGAACACGCCGGTCGGGATGATGAACAGCGCCCAGGCGCCGCAGAACAGGGCGTGCGCAAACATGGTGTGGATCGGCGCGATGGCGATGAAGATGATGCCGAACACGTCGGTCATGATGCCGAGGATCGACGGCGCCATCATCACGCCCATGGTGATCTCGGCCGCCTTGCGCTTGTCACCGATGTGCTTGAGCACCTCGTAATAGCGTTCGGTGAACTGGATGCAATGCGAGAAGGTTCGAGCCACCAGCAGCAGCGGCACGATCATCAGCAGAGGCTCGACCTTGTAGCCGGTCCAGCCGATGAAGCCGAAGCCCCAGACGCCGGCCATCGCGGCGCAGACGATCGGCGTGACCACGCCGGCGACGTTACGCATGTAGAGCACCAGCGCGATGATCAGCAGCGCGATGGTCACGCCGAAGATCATGTAGGTCTGATGCTGGAACTTGTAGACCCAGCCGGTCAGCGCCGGCTGGCCCGCCAGGAAGATCTCGTGGTTTTCGTCGGCAGCGGCCTTGACCAGACCATCGACGTAATTGAAGGCGACGTCGTACTCGATCGTGGTCTGGAAAGTCGCGCTGATCAGCGTCGACGAACCGTCGGCCGACACGTAGAAGTTGCGGGCATTCGGCGACTGGGCGACGCGTCGCTTGAAGTCTGCGACTTCGGCGTCATCCTTCGGCACGGCGTCACCCATCAGCGGACGCACGTCCACGCCTTCCGGCGTTGCCTCGACGTAGCGCAGCTTCTCGGTGGAAATCGAGATGATCTGATCGTGGTCGACACCATCGGTCAAATCGATGTTGCGAGTCATGTCCCAGACCTTCTGCAAGGTGTCGGCATGATAGATGTCGCCGTTCTTGCGCTTGATCATCACGAACATGGTCAGCGGATTGCCGAAGTTCGGATGCGCGTTGTAGATCTTCACGAACTCGTCGTCCTGCGGCAGCAGGTCGGCGAACACGGTCTTGATCTCCACACGCGGAATGCCGGCGGCAAAGGCGAGCGTGACAACCACGAACCAGATGGAGACCATGAAACGATGGTCCATGACCCATTTGGCCACGCGGAAACGAAGTGGGGGTTTTGATGCTACTTGGGTCATGGCAGTCAATCTTGGAATCGATGTAGGAAGAGCCTGCGGATCACTTCGGCGAGTGGTGATGCCGGCGGCGCGGGGATCGAAGCCTTGACAGGCGCGGGGTACCGGCTCCGCGGCTGCTGCGATATCGAACCTTGCAACGACTTCAACAGTGGTCCGGATGGCAGGTAGCCATCCAGACCACGATCTTCAACAGACACGGCAATCGACGCTACAGCGTGAATCAGAACTGATAGCCGAGACGAAGGGTGAGTTCGTTGGTCTGGCTGATTAGGTGCACGAGGTTCTTGTTGGGGTTGTTGCCCCAGGCATTGTCGAGCACCAGGTTGTAGAATATGTTCACCGTGATGTTGCCACGCGGCTTCCACTGCAGGCCCGGCTGGAACAGCACACCACCCTGCACGTCGATCAGCGTCGCGGCACTGAGTTCGTAGATATAGTTCGGGAACGGCTGCACTGCGGCCAGCACGACGTAGTTGGCACCGGCGCTGATACCCGGATTGATCTTCGGCGTGGTGCTGGTCGGCACATGCGGATCGAGCTTGATGCCGTTGCGGCTGTAGTTCTCGCTGCCGTAGCCATCGAGCAGCAGACCGACGAGATCGCTGTTCTTCTGCCACAGGTACTGGAACACCATGTAGGTGGCCGGGAACTCGGTCGAGAAACGCTGGTACTTTTCGGCAACGAAGCCGACCTGGATCTCTTCGCGCTTGTCGAAGTCCTTGCCCAGATCGATCGACGTGAACACGCGCTTCGGCGTGTACGTGGTTTCCAGATTCATGATGATCTGGTCGAAGATCGAGCCCGGCTCCGCTTCGGTGACGAAACCGCCACCGAGGCCGAACACGTTCTCGGCGAAGTACTGGCGCTCGATGTGGCCGCGCAGACCTTCACCGGCACTGAAGAAGGCGCTCAGTTCGTTCGCAGCAGCATCCGGATTCTGGCCGATGTTGCGAGCCAGCAGCATCTGCGAAGCGTCGAAATCATCGACCGCCTTGTTCAGACCGTCGAGGGCATCGAGCTTGATGTAGCCGGCGTAGTTGAACCATTCCTCGGCACTGAACACGCCGGCCGGCGACGCTTCGAACGGGGTTTCGGCGAGCAGCGGGCCGCAACCCTGGCCACCGGTGCCGAGCACCAGATTGCAGTACTGGTTGAACGCGGCGCCGAGCAGGTTCGAGTTCGGCAGCGCCTTGTTGACGGCCGACTTGGTCCAGCGGATCGCACCCAGCGGGTTGTAGCGATGGGTGGCCATCGCCTGCAGGTTGAAATTGCCGAACTCGCCCTTGAAGCGGATGCCGTAGTTGATGTTCTTGTTGTAGCCGCCCTGGTCGTAGCGATCATGGACCGTGAACTGCGACGGCACCACGTTGTACGAGGTGTTGACGTTGTTCAGCACCGTCGGGATGAACTGCTGGGCGAAGAAATCAGCGTTGATCGTATCGGTGATCTGGCTGGTGATGCGGATACCGGGAGCGGAGGAACGGGAATCGGCATATTCCTCGACCGCGCGGTTGAGAATCAGGTGACGGCGAAGATCGAGACCGTTGGCGGTGTCCATGATGCGGAAGAACAGCAGCTGACCCCAGGCGATCGTCTGATTGCCAACGCGCACCGTGGTGTTGCCGCTGTTCCACTGCACGAAGAACGCCGGCAGATCGACCATGTAGTTGCGACCGGAACGCTCGAAGAAGATCGGGTTCTTGTTGCCCTCGACCTGATAACCGAGCTTGTCCGGCGTGGAGTGAAACTGGCGCGCTTCGCCGCCCTGAATGCCACCGTTGATATCGTCGAAGTTGCGGTAGTCGAAATCGTTGTAGCCGAGATCGTCCGGGTCATAGACCGCCCGGATGCGGGTGATCAGCGACCAGTCGCCCCAGGACAGGGTCGGCGTCATCTCGAAGCGCAGCAGGTGATAGTTGAGCAGCTGATTCTTCAGCGGCACGTAGCGGGTGATGGTGTCGTTGACACCAACCTGATCGCTGACGCCGAGCGTCGGTGGCAGCACACCGATGCCGGAGAGTGGAATGATGCCAGCCGGGCCAATCAGGGCATCGGTCGGTTGCAGCGGAATGGCGTAGTTCAACGCTGGGTTGCCGGGCTCGCGGCGGATCGGCACGCCGTTGGCGAGGTCGCCGTACTGGTTGGCCTGCTGCACGCGATCATCGGTGCTGAACGCAGTGTCCAAACGAATGAAGCCGTTGTACGAGAAATCGGCGCCGAGAAACTTCGAACCTGCTCCGCCGGCGGCCTGCACGCCGCCGCTCGCAAGCGCGGCGATGCCGGCTGCGATCAATCCGCAATACTTCGTTTTGCAAACCTTCATGTTTTTCCCCCGCTGTTTATCCCGATCGCCCTGCCGATCGCACACTCGATGAACGAGAGGTCGTCGACCTTGTCGCGCTGGCTATCAACCGTTGATGCGGATGATCCGTCCCGCGTGCCCCACGGCCATCACCTGGCCTGTGTTCTGTTCCGTACGCACGGCCTGATACCAATCCGTCGTCGTATCGCCTTCTTCGATGAACTTCCAGTTGACGCCACCGTTGCTGCTGCTCGCCATCACGCGCATGCCGGTGATAACGACGCGACCGCCGGGGGCCGCCGTCACGCCGAGAAAGTTCGACGTGGTGTTCGCCTTGTTGCGGAACCACTTCTCGCCGTTGTCGGTGGAGATCAGGACTTCGCCGGATTGGCCGACCGCGTAGCTATTGCCGGCCGGACGGTCGGCGATATAGATCGCGAAGATCGTCGGCGTACCGCCGACGACCGGATTCAGCACGCGCCAGCTTTCGGCACCCGGATCGCGGCGCAGGATCATGCCGAACTCGCCGGCAATGGTGATCGCGCCCGATTCGGCGACCTGAACCGCATACACCGTCGGTTCGGCGGTGCCGGGCACGTTCGGATCTGCGTAGTCGGCCCAGTTCGGCGCGATGCTGGTCCAGCTTTCGCCACCGTCGTTGGAACCGAGCAGCAGACCGAATTCGCCGCCAGCCGCTGCAATGCCGCTGGAATTGACGCTGACCGACAAGAAGCGCGACTGGGTGCCCGGGTCGATCTTCTTCCAGGTGCCCGGCGCCGATTCGATGATCACCGCGCCCATCTGGCCGACGGCGATCGTATGGCTGCCGCGACGGGCCACCGACAGCAGCGCGAGATCGGTCGCTTCCTGCTTGACCGCCGTCCAGGTCTCACCGGCATCGGCCGAAGTGAGCACCGAACCATTGATACCGACGGCCACGCCGGCACCGCCATCAAAACTGATTCCGAACAATGCGGAATGGGGAATGCCGGCGGCCTTGACGCTGATCGCGCCTGCCTTGTCCGACTCGGCTGCCACGCTGACGGTGGCGGCCATGCTGATCGCAGCGGCGCACAGGGCGCCGATGATTTTTGCCTTCAAGACACTCTCCGGAAGCTCTCCGGCCGGCGCTTGGCCGACCGAAGAGTGGAACTAGGTTTGCGTGAGACTCAGACCGTTCCGAGGCGGGCGATGGCCGCCTGCGTGCAGAACTTCTCGTACACGGCCTTCTCGTCCGGGTTGTAGTAATTGCTGGAGTAGCCGCCGGAGATCTGCTTCACGTGGTTCAACAGCGACATGCGGTTCGACTGGATGTCGTGGATGTGCACCGACGTCCAGGTCCACACCGGATGGCCGGTTTCGTCCTTGTTGACGAACTTGCCCTGGATCTGCGGGCCAAACGCAGGATCGACCTGCTTCCAGATCTTGCCGCGGCGATCGTAGGTGATGTACGCGATGACCATCGCGTTGCGGGCATCGACCCAGATCTTCTTCTTGCCGACCGGAGCGCGCGGGTAGCCCGTCGGTTCCGATTCGATCACGACGCATTCCGGCACGAGTTCCATGGTGTAGTCCATGAAGGTCTCGCCCTTCGCGCCGCCGTGGCGCTTGTGGTTTTCCCAGTTCGGATGCTCTTCACCACGGAAGTTGCCACCGAGCGCCGCCAGATGCGGTTCGCGACCGACGATCTTGGTATTGCCCCAGGTGCGCATCGGGTCGCCGGCTGCCCAGGCGTCGGACAGGAACAGCGTGATGCCCGGCACCAGCGGTTCGAAGCGCTGGTTGGCAGGGAACTGGCGAACGCGGCGGAACTGCGGCAGGTAGCCGTAGATTTCCGGGAATTTGCGCTGGTCGTAGTACCACGGCACCAGGAACGAGGCGCCAGCCTGCTCCTGCGGCGACGTGAAGAACACCGACTGGTAGCGCAGCATGTCCTTCTTGCCCTGGAAGTACTTTTCCTTGCCGACGCGGGCTGCGGTATTCAGCTCGGTCCAGAAGAAGTCATACGTGTAGGCCGGCGAACCGTCCGGATTGACGTCGAAATCGCGCACGGCGTACTGCGACATGTCGTGGCGGCCCCAGCTCAGCGTCAGGTTGGCAATGCCTTCGTCGCCGGTCTTGATATCCGGGAACGGATTGCCACCGATCCATGGATCGCCGGTCGCCGCTTCGATGACGTTGCCGGTATCGTCGAACTTGGCCTTGCCGTAATTCTTCAGCGTGGCCTCCATGTACGCATACGGAAACATCTCGGAGATGTCCTTCGTAGGTGCGCGGATCTTGAACTTACGACCGTGCTTGGAAACCTGCTCGTAGAAAATCGGATCGAGCAGATGCTTGACGTGCTCGACGTTCGCTGCAGTGATCTCGTCACCGACCTTGATCTTGCCCTTGGTGTTGACTTCGATCGAGGTGACTTCATCCGGATACGCCTTGGAGACTTCGCCGGACTGGGCGATGGTCGGCCACAGCGGAGCAAGGACGCCACCGCCGACACCGGCCGCGACGTTCTGCATCATCTTGCGACGCGAGTAGTCGAAATCGTATTTTCTGATATGCATCTTTATCTCCTCACAGATGATTGAAGCACTGGATTGGCGAGAACGCCTGATCTTTGTTGTTAGGCGCGAACCATTGCTGACGAGCCCTCAGCCGTCCCCGAACTTAGGTACGGCTGGATACGAATGTTTGGACGCGTGCAGCGGCGGATGTCGCGCTGCAGCAAGAATCGAATGGACGGCCTGCGCCGGAAAAACGGGACCGTCGCTGCTCAGGACATTGATAGGGGATCGAGCCCCTTGTCCGCTGGTTCGCAATCACTTTCACCCTCTCCGTGCACGATCCACTCGCTTTATTGGTGCGCCGACTTTGCAATCCGTCGTTCGCATACCAAGCTGATCTTCGGTATCAGCCACTTCTTTGGCCCGATCCGGTCACTTCGGAGCGAGGTGCGATGGCCTTGCCATCTCTTGCCTCACTGACACGTTTCAGGTGTCACCGTAATCGTATGGTGCCATATTAAATTCGATTTGCAAGCGCTCTTGCCGAAAAGTTTTTACCGGTCCCGATCGATGGGCCGGCACGGAAAACTCATCATTAAGGCGTATTGCAGTGCAGCGAGGCACTTAACCGCCATAACATTCACATGATCCCCGCGCAGCCGCAAGCAATTGACCCATTCGAGGGATCGCATCGAAGTACGGGAACAAAAAGTCGCCGCCAATCTGACGGCGACCGGGCTTATGCCGGTGACGTCAGGCGCCTTTCAGTGCAACCTTGAAGTCGGCTTCGGTAACCGAGCGCAACTCATCGAGCGTCACGCCAGGCGCCATCTCGGTCAGCACCGCACCGCCGCCACGACGGTCGATCTCGAATACGGCAAGGTCGGTGATCAGCAGGTCGACCACGCCCTTGCCGGTCAGCGGCAGCGAGCAGGTCCGCTTGAACTTGGCGTCGCCGCCCTTTTCGCGGTGATCCATGACCACGACCACGCGCGGCACGCCAGCGACCAGATCCATCGCGCCGCCCATGCCCTTGATCATCTTGCCGGGCACCATCCAGTTGGCGAGATCACCGGTGGCCGAGACCTGCATGCCGCCGAGAATCGACAGCTGAATGTGGCCGCCGCGGATCATGCCGAACGAGTCCGCGCTTGAGAAATAGCTGGTCTGGGCCAGTTCGGTGATGGTCTGCTTGCCGGCGTTGATCAGGTCGGCGTCCTGCTCGCCCTCGAACGGGAACGGGCCCATGCCGAGCATGCCGTTCTCGCTCTGCAGGGTGACCTGCATGCCTTTGGGGATCATGTTGGCGACCAGGGTCGGAATGCCGATGCCAAGGTTCACGTAGAAGCCGTCACGCAGTTCCTTCGCAGCGCGCGCGGCCATTTCATCGCGGGTCCAGGCCATTACTTGTTCTCCTGTGCAGCAGGGCGCGGCCGCGTGGTGACGCGCTCGATGTGCTTGACGTAATTAGTGCCCAGCACCAGGCGCTGGACGAAGATGCCCGGCGTGTGGATCTGGTTCGGATCGAGTTCGCCCGGCTGCACGATTTCCTCGACCTCGGCGATGGTGATACGGCCGGCCGTGGCGATCATCGGATTGAAGTTGCGCGCGGTCTTGCGATAGACGAGGTTGCCCTCGGTATCGGCTTTCCAGGCCTTGACCAGCGAAATATCGGCGGTCAGACCGGTTTCCATCACGTACCAGTCCAGCTTGCCGTCGGTGCCGATCATCTCGCGCGTTTCCTTGCCTTCGGCGACCTTGGTGCCGTAGCCGGTGCGCGTGTAGAACGCCGGGATGCCGGCGCCGCCAGCGCGGATGCGCTCGGCCAGCGTGCCCTGCGGGTTGAATTCGATCTCGATCTCGCCACTCATGTAGCGCTGCTCGAGGATCTTGTTCTCGCCGACGTAGCTGGCGAGCACTTTCTTGATCTGGTTGTTGGCCAGCACCAGCCACATGCCGTGGTTGTCGCAGCCGACGTTGTTGCCGATCACGGTCAGATCCTTGGCGCCGCTGTCACGCAGCGCCACGATCAGGTTCTCGGGGATGCCGCAGAGGCCGAAACCTCCGGACATGACGGTCATGCCGTCGAAGGTGATCCCGGCCAGCGCACTGGCGGCATCGGGATAGAGTTTATTTGCCATCGACCTGCGTTCTCCTCGTCGTTGATGGGGACTGCGGCAGATGGTCCTCGAGACCGCCTGCCCGGATCGGGTTCAGACGCCGGCCGAAGCCAGCAGGCGGCGCGCCGCCTTCAGATGCGGGATGTCGAGCATCTTGCCGTCGAGCTTGACCGCACCGTCGCCACTCTCGAAGGCTGCGATCACGCGGCGGGCCTGGGCCAACTCCTCCTCGCTGGGAGAGAACGCGGCATTGATCACCGGCACCTGGTCCGGGTGAATGGCGATCTTGCCGGTAAAGCCGTCGTAGCGAGCCGACTCGCTGTTGGTCCGGCAGCCTTCCTGATTCTTGAAGTCGACATAAACGGTATCCATCGCCTCGATGCCGAGCGCATGAGCCGCGAGCAAGCACTGGGTACGAGCGTGCTCGTAGACCGGGCGCCAGCGGCCATCGGCAGCGCGCGGATCACCGGCGCCCATCGCCGAGCTCAGGTCCTCGCCGCCCCACATCAGTGCTTTCAGGCGCGGCAGGCTGGCGCGGGTGAACTCGCCCATGCGCAGCACCGCGGCCGGGGTTTCGGTGATCACCGCGGCGATCGCGATGGAGCCCAGCGGCAGGCCGGCCTGGGTCTCGGCCATGTCGAGGTAGTGACTGACCGTGGTGATGTCCTCGGGACCGAACACCTTGGGCAGCACGATGCCGACCGGCTTCGAGGCGACCACCGCGGCGAGATCACGCAGCAGTTCACCGGACGCGAGGTCGTTGACCCGGATCCAGGCCTCGCTGGTGCCGGCATAGGTCTTCAGGTATTCGACGAGCAAGGTGCGCGCCAGCGGCTTGCGATCCGGCAGCACCGAATCCTCGAGGTCAAAGGCCAGCGCGTCGGCACCGCAGCTGACCGCCTTGGCGAGCTTGCGCTCATTGTCGGCGGGCACGAACAGGATCGATTTCATCGGGATTGGTCGGCAGTTTTATGGTTTTCGGAACAGCGTCGGGCACCACATCTTCAGGCATTTGACCGCGTGCCTCCCTACCCTGCGGTCGACTTATAGTATGGTTCCGTACTATTATTTGCACATACACGCGCCGTCGTCATCTGTCGCGATCGACGGTGGCTGCGGCACCCCGAATATAGTCAGCAACGGAGACATCGTCTTGACTCGACTCACCCGTGGCATCGTCTCCTACGGCGCCCACGTCCCCCGCCTGCGCGTCAGCCGCGCGGCGATCGCCGAAGCGCACGCCTGGGCACTGCCCGGCCTGAAGGGTCAAGCCAGAGGCGAACGCGCCCTGTGCAGCTGGGACGAGGACGCGATCACGCTCGCCGTCGCCGCTGCCCGCGACGCGGCCCGCAACAACGGCCGCGCCAAGCCCACGGCCCTGACCCTGGCCTCCACCACCGCTCCGTTCGCAGACCTGCAGAACGCCGTGATCGTCGCCAGCGCGCTGAACCTGGCCGCTAGCACCCAGTGCAGCGACCTCGCCGGCTCGACGCGTGCCGGCCTGTCGGCCCTGGCTCAGGCGCTGGAATCCGGCGCCGAGGGCGACGCCCTGGTGGTCGCCGCCGACCGCCGCTCGGCGAAGCCGGGCAGCACCCAGGAAATGCAGTTCGGCGCCGGTGCCGCCGCGATCCAGGTCGGCGAGGACGCCTCGCTTGCCAAGTACCTTGGCCGCGAATCGGTATCGCATCTGTTCGTCGACCACTTCCGCGCCGCCGGCGAAAAGCACGACTACTACTGGGAAGAGCGCTGGATCCGCGACGAAGGGGTTGCCAAGGTGATCCCGGCGGCAGTCAAGCGACTGCTGGCCAAGACCGGCCGCACGGCCGCCGACGTCAAGTGGTTCGGCCTCGCCGGCGCGCCCTCGGGTTCGGACAAGCTGGTCGCCAAGACGCTCGGCATCGCGCCCGAGCAGGTCATTCCGGACCTGCACGCCACGGTCGGGGATTGCGGCACGGCGCATGCGCCGCTGCAGCTGATCCACGCGCTGGAAAATGCCAAGGCTGGCGATCTGATCATCGTCGCCGCGTTCGGCCAGGGCTGCGAAGTGCTGGCTTTCGAGATGGGGGAAGGCACGCACCGTCCAGCGATCGGTCTGGCGAAATCGATTGCCGCCCGCATCCCGGAAACCTCGTATCTGAAGATGGCTTCGTTCGAAGGCGAGATCGACCTCGACTGGGGCATGCGCGCCGAGACCGACGTCAAGGCCGCGTTGACCCAGCACTACCGCGCCGCCGACCAGATCAATGCTTTCGTCGGTGGCCGCTGCAAGGTCTGCAACACGGTGCAGTTCCCGCGTCTGCCAGTCTGCGTCAGCTGCGCGGCCTCGGACTCACAGGAGCCGTTCAACCTCGCCGACGAGGAAGGCCAGGTCGCCACCTTCAGCGCCGACTGGCTGCAGTTCTATTACGCCCCGCCGCTGTATGTCGGCCTCGTGCAGTTCGACGTCGGCGCTCGCCTGCTGATGGAAATCGTCGAAGTCGGCAACCCGGCAACGGGTGGCGGCATCGATGTCGGCACCCGCCTGTCAATGCAGTTCCGGGTCAAGGCGCGCGATCGCAAGCGGCATTACAGCCGCTATTTCTGGAAAGCGGTCCCCATTCGCTGAACCAACCGGAAAACGAGACTGACAATGGCATCCGGAATCAAGGACAAGGTCGCAATCCTCGGCATGGGCTGCTCGCGCTTCGGCGAGCGCTGGGACGTGGGCAGCGAACAGCTGATCAATGAGGCATTCACCGAGGCCCTGGCCGACGCCGGCATCGAGCGCAGCCAGATCGATGCCGCCTGGTTCGGCTCGGCACTCGACTCGGTCAACGTCGGCAATTCGGCGATCCCGCTGACCACCGCGCTGCGGCTGCAGGGCATCCCGGTGACCCGCGTCGAGAACATGTGCGCCACCGGCACCGAAGCGCTCAGAGGCGCGACCTATGCAGTCGCCTCGGGGGCCGTAGACATCGCGCTCGCCGTCGGCGTCGAAAAGCTCAAGGACACCGGCTACGGCGGCCTGCCGGTGCCGGGCAAGGGCACGCTGAACGATCTGTGGATGCCGTACTGCTCGGCGCCCGCCGGCTTCGCCCAGCTGGCCGCCGGCTACCGTGCCAGGTACGGCATCGACCGCGAGTTGCTGAAGCGCGCGCTCGCCACCGTGTCCTGGAAGAGCCACCAGAACGGCGTCAAAAGCCCGAAGGCCCATCTGCGCAAGGCCGTGACGATGGAAACCATCCTCAACGCACCGATGATCGCCGAGCCGCTGGGCGTGTTCGACTGCTGCGGCGTCAGCGACGGTGCCGCGGTGTCGATCGTCACCACGCCGGCAATCGCTCGTGCGCTCGGCAAGAAGGACCTGGTCACCATCAAGGCGCTGCAGCTCGCATCAAGCAGCGGCCGTGAATCGGGCATGACCGAGTGGGACGGCGCCCGGGTGCCGAATACCCGGATGGCCGCTGCGGCAGCCTACAAGGAAGCCGGCATCAGCGATCCGCGCAAAGAGCTCAGCCAGATCGAAGTCCATGACTGCTTCTCGATCACCGAGCTGGTCACCATGGAAGACCTCGGCCTGTCGGAAGACGGCCACGCCGTGCAGGACGTGCTCGACGGTGTCTACAACGCCGACGGCAAGCTTCCCTGCCAGATCGATGGCGGCCTGAAGTGCTTCGGCCATCCGATCGGCGCCACCGGCCTGCGCATGGTCTACGAGCACTACCTGCAGCTGCTCGGCCGGGCCGGCGAACGCCAGCTGAAGAACCCGACGCTGGGCTTGAGCCACAACCTCGGCGGCGTGCCCTACAACGGCGTGGCGGCGATCAGCATCGTCGGCCTGATGTAGTCCCTTTGCAGCGGACTGCAACTCGACGCCAGAGGCCGGCGGGGCCTCTGGCTTTTTTTGCGTGTCCGGAGTGATACGCGCCGTGACCTGATCAAGCTATCCTTGAATCGTGACAGTACCAACTGTCTGCACCCTTACCACAGGATCGAACATGGCAGTTCCGCGCAGCAAGGCCAGCAAGCCGGCCGCTGACACTTCACGCAGTGGCCGCACGCAGGCGCCGGTCAAGGCCGGCAGCAAAACGATCGGCATCGACCCGGTACCGCCGGAACTCGACGAAGTTGCCCGTGACAGCATCCGTCTCAGCTTCCTGATGCACGACGTGTCGAGAATGCGGCGCAACACCTACGACCAGTACATGAAGCCGCTGGGCATCACTCGCGCCCAGTGGTGGGTGCTGGCGCATCTGTCCCGCCACGACGGCATGATGCAGACCCAGCTTGCCGACGTGCTGGAAGTCGGCAAGGCCAGCCTCGGCGTGGTCATCGAAGGGCTGGAAGCCAGTGGCTGGATCACCCGCCGACCAGATCCGACCGACAAGCGCGCCAAGCGCGTCTACCTGACCAAGCCCGCACAGGGCTTGATCAAGCGGATGACGGTGCTGGAGGTCGAATTCAACGACAAGATATTTTCCGAGCTGCCGCTGGCTGAGCGTGCTGCACTCTACCGCTCGCTGACCAAGGTCAAGCAGGCGTTGGCACGAGTGACCAGCAGCATGAACGAGAACGGCGGCAACCTGTCTGGCTGAGCCGTTCTCGCCTCCCGGCGGCTAGCCGCCGGGAGGCGAGAACGCTCAGCCTTGGGTGGAGGCCTCGCGGTCGAGTTCCTTGTACATGAACCAGGCGGTCAAGTTGAGATACAGCCCCCAGACCACCATCGGGACGTAGAAACCGAACAGGCCGTGGTAGGCAAAAGGCCCAACCTTGAAGAACGCCGGGCCAGCCGCGGTCAGCAGGGATGCAGCGCCAGCGAATGTCAGCCAGGTCAGCCAGCGCGGGATCATCGGCTGTGCACGCTGGTCCTGCAGTTCGACGATGCCGGTGGCAATCATCTCGACGGCCAGATAGATCCAGCCGAGCAGGAACGCGAACCAGGCCCAGTCGTACCAGGACTGGATCACGTCGGCGCCGGTCTCCGGCCGGTAGGCGCAGACGATCCAGGCGCAGGCGTTCATGAAAATGATCAGCGAGATGAAGATGCCGCTGACCGTGGTGGTGATCGACCACAACGGCCGGCGTCCCTCGATCTGCGCCAGCATCAAGCCGAACTGGACCGACGCCGGAACCAGGAAGCCGCAGGCGATGTAAAAGATCGTGCAGCCGATGATCGTGCCCCAGCGGTGGGTTTCACTGAACCAGATCTTGGTCGCTTCGAGACCGGCGTCGGCCGGCAGCGGCGCCCAGAAATGGGCGATACCCAGCCAGCCGATGACGGTCAGCGCGCTGAAGATCCAGCTGCACCAGAGGCCGGCCTTCTGGGAGGCGATGTTGGAACGTTCCTGCATAAGCCCATGGCCCTCGCGAAGCAATGAATGAATAAAGGGTGGCCGGCCGGAGCCACAGGCGTCCCGGCCGGGACTGGCCTTAGAACACCATCACCGGCTTGATCGCGCCGCCCTTCTCGGAGGCGTGCGCGGCTTCGTTGATCTCGCTGAACTTGAACTGGGTGATCAGGCGATCGAACGGGAACTTGCCGGCCTTGTACCAGTCGAGCATGCGCGGGATGAATTCCTTCGGCCGGGCATCGCCTTCGGTGATGTACTTCACGCCGGCGCCGCGGATCAGCAGGCTCATCATGTTGGCGGGCAGGCTCGCTTCCGGCGGCGGCACGGCGACCATGCCGAGCATGCCGTTCGGCAGCATGGTTTCCACCGCGACGCCGATCACCGCCGGGATACCAGTGGTGTCGAAGGCGTGGGTGACGCCGCCGCCGCTGAGTTCCTTGATCCTGGCCAGCACGTCGGCCTCGGCCTTCGGGTCGATGACGTGGGTGGCGCCGAGTTCCAGTGCCAGCTTGCGACGGCCTTCGTTCGGCTCGACGACGATCACCGTGCCGGCGCCGATGGCACGGGCGCCGAGCAGGCCGGACAGGCCAACCGCGCCGCCGCCGAAGATCGCCAGCGACTGGCCGGCCTTCAGGCCGAGTGAGTTGACCACGGCGCCGGCGCCAGTCTGAATGCCGCAGCCGAGCGGCCCCATGATTTCCAGCGGCAGAGCCTTGTCGATCACCACGGCATTGCGCTCGTGGGCGATGGCATAGCTACCGAACGAGGACTGGCCGAAGAAGTTGCCGAACACCACGGCGCCTTCCTGGCTCAGCGGCGTGCTGCCATCGTCCGGGCGGATGCCGGAGAAATTGTTGGCCATGAAGTTGAAGCAGTAGGCCGGCTTGGCGTCCGAGCAGCTCGGGCAGGTGTCACAGGAGTTGAAGCTGAGCACCACGTGGTCGCCCGGCTTGATGCCGGTGACCTTGGCGCCTATCGATTCGACCACTCCCGAGCCTTCGTGACCGAGCACTACCGGCATCTGGATCGGGAAGCCGTCGCGAACGACGAGATCGGTATGGCACATGCCGACGCCGACCATCTTCACGCGCACTTCATGGTCACGTGGTGCGGCGACGGAAATCGATTCGATCGTGAACGGGCCGCCGACCTGACGGACGAGCGCGGCGGTAGCGGTGATGGCTGCAGACATTCGTAATCTCCTGAGTTGGATTCAGCGTGCTGCTTGTTGTTGTGGCTTGCGTTTCGCGCGGCGACGATCCGTCAACGATCCGCTGGCGGCTGGTGAACACGTCATCGATCGGGATCGCGTGAACGCCCCCGGTGACGTCCGAGCGAACGGAACTCGATCGGCAGCAATCACGGAACGACAGCCGATTGCGCCACGCACGCGGCGCGGCAGCGGCCCAGGACTGCACCTCTTGTTCGTTCAGCTCCGATCACACGACCCGTGCAGGGCATGCGTCGCTCCCTCCATATGCTCCGGGACCCAGATCGAGTCGCCATACATTCGTCTTGTTGTCCTGCCGCTCCGGTCAGCCGGCGCCCTTGCAGGCACTCGCGGCAAGCGCCGAGGACAGGCCGGCTTTGTTGCCGCAGATCGTATGGTGCCTTACTATATGGCCACTGACAAACACGTCCCCGTTCGGCGCCGCCGATCCCAGAGGACGGCCACCCGGAGCGGAGAGCAATATGGGTTTTCTGAAATCGCTGTTTGCTGCGAAGGAAGCGAAGTTTGTCGAAGTGGCGCCGTTCGGTGCTCGCTACGAGGTGCCGAGCGGGGAAACCATGCTCGAAGCCGCGCTCAAGAACGGCGTGCCGTTCCCGCACAACTGCA
>UEXO01000047.1_pt1 | contig 47869 bp, 44 predicted proteins | sample 4301131 | NCBI WGS metagenome assembly UEXO01 (sample SAMEA4773185, study PRJEB27434) | metagenome | biome: 2259; feature: agricultural soil; material: soil | place: USA | collected 2014-09 | depth 0.25 m | reverse complement strand
TCCGCGCGCGTGCGCACGGCCTGCAGGTCCGAACCGGTGCCGGGTTCGGTCATGGCGATGGCCCCGACCATCTCGCCCGATACCAGCTTCGGCAGCCAGCGCTTCTTCTGCTCCGGCGTGGCGCAGCCTACGATGTAGTGGGTGACGATCTCGTGCACGCCCTTGGCCCAGGCGGTATTACCAGCGTAGGCCTGTTCTTCCATGATCACGGCTTCGTGCGCGAAGGTGCCGCCCGCGCCGCCGAATTCTTCGGCGACATCCGTGCACAGCAGCCCCGCGGCACCCGCCTTGAGCCACAGCGAGCGGTCAACGTACTGCTGCTCGGCCCAACGCTCCTCGTGTGGCGTGATTTCCGCAGCGATGAACTTGCGCACGTTGTCGCGGAACAGCGTCAGTTCCTCGTTCATCCATGCCGATTCTGGCTTCTTCATCGTCATGCTCACATCGAGAAGCCGCCGCCGCAGACGAGCACCTGTCCGCTGACGTAGTTGGACTCCGGGATGCAGAACAGGTACACGGAGCCTGCCGCCTCGGTCGGCGTGCCGGCGCGGCCAATCGGCACCGTGGCTTCCATCGTCTTCAGCAGGTCGGGATTGACGCCGACCTTGATCTTGCGACCTTCGACGTCGATGCTCGCATCGCTTCCGGCCGCAGCCTCCGTCAGGCGCGTCTTGATGAGGCCGAAGGCCACGCAATTGACGTTCACCTTGTAGCGGCCCCATTCCTTGGACATCGCCTTGGTCAGGCCGATGATCGCCGCCTTGCCGGCCGAATAATTGGCCTGGCCCGCGTTGCCGCCAGTGCCGGCGATCGAGGAGATGTTGACGACCTTGCGGAACACCTCGCGCCCTTCCATGGCTTCCTTCTTGGTCTGCACGCGCAGGTACTCGGAGGCGGCGCGCAGGATCTGGAACGGCGCGGTGACGTGCACGTCCATGATGGCGTGCCACTGCTCGTCGGTCATCTTGTGGATGACGTTGTCCCAGGTATAGCCGGCGTTGTTGACGATGATGTCGAGTCCGCCCAGTTGCTCGACTGCGGTGTTGACGAAGCGTTCGGCGAAACCCTTTTCGGTCACGCTGCCGGTGCATGCGATCGCCTTGCGTCCCATGGCCTGGATTGCCGCGACGGTTTCTTCGGCCGGGCCTGCATCGAGATCGTTGACGACCACGTTGGCGCCTTCCGAGGCGAGCTTGAGCGCGATTTCACGGCCGATGCCGCGGCCCGATCCGGTGACCAGTGCCACCTTGCCTTCGAGTTTCATGATTTCAGTTTCCTGTCTGAATGGGGATGGGTTACTTCAGTGCGACCAGCGCATCGCCGGAGAGCTTCAGCTCACCCTTGTCGTCGACCACGCCAATCTCGAGCTTCACGACCTGTTCGCCATTGCGTTCGAGTTTCTCCACCACCTTGCCGCCGCAGGTGAGCTTGGCGCCGATTGGCGTGATCGCCGAGAAGCGAACCGCGTAATGCCGAAGCTGCGTCTGCGGTGCCCAGTTGGTGAGGAAGCGGCCGAGGTAGGCCATCGGCAACATGCCGTGGGCGAACACGTCCGGCATGCCGGCGGACTTGGCAAAATCCAGGTCGATGTGGACCGGGTTGTGGTCGCCCGAGGCGCCAGCGAACAAGGCCAGTGTGGTGCGCGTGATGCGCGGCAGCTTCAACGCGGGCAGTTCGTCGCCGACCTTGATCTGATCGAAAGTGGGGACGCTCATGCCGCCTTCTCCTTGGGGTTGCGGGCGACGATGATGCTGCGGGCTTCCATGACCTTGACGCCGTTCTGATCGGTGATGACCGAGTCCTTCACGATGAATTCGAGAGCTCCGCCTTTTTTCTGGTAGATGTCGGCGATGCGCGAATCCACTTTCAGCACGTCGCCGGCACAGACCTGCGCGAGGTAGGTGAAACTCTGTTCGCCGTGCAGGATATTGCCGATGGGCACGCCCAGTTCGTCGAGCAGCGTGAACATGATCCCTGCATCGAGATCCGCGCCCATGAGGAAGGTCGGCGGCACCGGCAGGCTGCGGTAGCCCGCCGCCTTGGCCGCAGCCTCGTCGATGTATTCGGGCCGGGTTTCACCGGTGGCCTTGGCGAAGAAGCGCAGGCGCCCTTTTTCCACTTCGAAAGTGGTGCTCGGCAACTGACGGCCGATGTGCTTGGTATCTATCATGGAAGCCCTCCCTCTCAGACCTGGTACATGGTCACAACGCAGGCGCCACCCAGGCCCAGGTTGTGCTGCAGCGCCGTGCGTGCACCCTTGACCTGACGCGCCTCGGCCGTGCCGCGCAACTGCTGGACCAGCTCGGTGCACTGGGCCAGACCGGTGGCACCCAGCGGATGGCCCTTGGACAGCAGGCCGCCTGAGGGATTGGTCACGACGCGACCGCCGTAGGTGTTTTCGCCGTCGTTCACCATCTTCTCGGCGCCGCCGTCCGGTGCCAGGCGCAAGGCCTCGTAGGTGAGCAGTTCGTTGGTCGCGAAACAGTCGTGGAGCTCGACGACGCTGACATCCTTGGGGTCGACGCCGGAGGCGGCGTAGACCTGGTCGCCGGCCGCGCGCGCCATGTCGAAGCCGACCAGCTGCATCATGTTGCGCGCTTCGAAGGTCTCCGGCGTGTCGGTGGTCATGGCCTGCGCAATGATCTTCACGCGGGAGTCCAGGCCGTGTTTCTTGGCGAACTTCTCCGAGCAGACGATCGCGGCCGCAGCGCCGCAGGTGGGCGGGCAGGCCATCAGGCGCGTCATCGGCCCGATCAGCACCGGTGAAGCCATGACTTCCTCCACCGTCACTTCCTTGCGGAACAGGGCGACCGGGTTGTTCATGGCATGACGGCTGGCCTTGGCGCGAATCTTCGCGAAGGTCTCGGCCTTGGTGCCGTATTTTTCCATGTGCGCCATGCCGGCGCCGCCGAAGTAGCGGATCGCGAGCGGCACGTCCGGCTGGCCGACCAGTTCGTCGCAAACCGTGTCGAAGGGCTGGAAAGGACTCGGTCGGTCATGGAAGTACGAACCCAGCGCGCCCGGTTTCATCTGCTCGAAGCCGAGCGCGATCACACAGTCCGCGGCACCGCTCTGCACGGCCTGGCGCGCAAGAAACAGCGCCGTGGATCCCGTCGAGCAATTGTTGTTGACATTGATCACCGGGATGCCGGTCATGCCCACCGGGTACAGCGCGCGCTGCCCGCAGGTGGAGTCGCCGTACACGTAGCCGACGTAGGCCTGCTGAACGAGCTTGTAATCGATGCCAGCATCGGCCAGCGCGCGACGGGCCGCCTCGGCACCCATGTCGTAATAAGGTTCGGAAGTGCCCGGCTTGGTGAAGGGCACCATGCCCACGCCGGCAACAACGACGGTTTGACTCATTGGTAACGCTCCAGGGGGTTGAGTTGGATGTGGATGACGCGAAGAAAGGAGACCTCTATTCCGAGGCCAATCACGGGAGCATTCAGGAGGGAAGACTCCATGAAACAAGAATCAGGCGAACCAGCGCAATGTCATCGCGATCAGGCGCTTAACGCGCTCGGTGTAGGGGGGATAGAACATCTTCACCAGGCCGATTCTTGTGTCTGCGATCGCCCGGGCGTGCGAGAACGCGCGAAAGCCGAATTCGCCATGGGTGCTGCCCAGTCCGGAATTGTTGACGCCGCCGAAGGGCAACAGGGGGTGGAGGGCATGCACCACGGTGTTGTTGACGCAGGCGCCTCCCGAAGAGGTGCGGTCGAGGACGCGGCGGATGCGTGCGCGATCCTGGCCCCAGACGTAAAGCGCCAGCGGCTTTTCACCGGCATTGATGCGGTCAATGACCTCGTCGAGTTCTCCGAACCGGATCACCGGCAGCAGGGGTCCGAAAATCTCCTCCTGCAGGATCGCGGCATCCGCCGGCACGCGCTCGAGGATGGTCGGTGAGACGTAGCAATGTTCCTCCCGCACGTCGCCGCCGGCGACGACGATGGCACCGCGTTCGCGCGCATCATCCAGCAACCTACGCACGCGCGAGGTGTGGCGAGCGTTGACGATGCGGGCAAGGTCGGGCGAACCGAAACGGGCCTCGTCGTCCTTTCCGTATACCTCGGTGAGACGTTCGCGCAGAAGATCCAGAAACCTGTCGGCGACCGATTGGTGCACGAACAGGTGATCGGGTGCGATGCAGGTCTGGCCGTTGTTCATGAACTTCGACCAGCACACGTTGTGCGCGGCTGCCTTCAGATCGGCGCTGGCATCGATGATAGTCGGGCTCTTGCCGCCCAGTTCCAGGGTCACGCTGGTCAGATGGCGCGAGGCTGCGGCCATCACCACTTTTCCCAGGGCGGGGGCGCCGGTGAAGAAAATATGATCGAAAGGCAGGTCGAGCAGGGTCTTGGAGAGTTCAGCATCGCCCTGGAACAGCGCGACCTCGTCGTGGGCGAAGGTCGCGTCGATGATCTTCTGCATCTCCGCCGACAAATGCGGTGTCATTTCCGAGGGCTTGACGATAGCGGTATTGCCCGCGGCAAGCGCCAGCACCAGGGGACAGAAGCTCAGGTTCACCGGGTAGTTCCACGGCGAGATGATCAGGCAGCGCCCGCGCGACTGGTATTCGATGCGTCCCTGCGTCCCGGCCATCAGCGGCGAGAAGCCGACCCGCGTGGGCTTCATCCACCGCTTGAGCCTGCGTATCGCCATGTTGGCTTCTGAGACGACGGTGAAGATTTCCGTCAGGTCGACTTCCACCTCTGGCTTCCAGAAATCTGCAGCAGCCGCAGCACGGATCGCCGGGGCAGCCGCCTGAACTGCATCACGCAGCTTGCGGATGCGTTCGATGCGTTCGTCCGCGGTGGAACTGCGCCAGTTCAGCGCCGTTGACCGTTGCGCTTCGAAGGCGGCCAGTGCCTGTGCGTTCGGCGCGCAATCTGCGGATGTCGCGGGGAAGGGGGTCAGCAGGGGGGCGTTCATCCGTCGATCTCCAGCGTGTAAGTAGCGGCCGTCGGCAGACAGCCCATCGTGGGCAAGCTTGACGAAGCTGGAAGTCTATCAGCCAAGCGTTTGTTAGAAAAGTGGTCAATTGACGACAAGCCCACCATGAGATGGCGCAGCCCATCCGACACGCGATAGAGTGCGTCGCCTTGGCCTGCCCCTCGCCCCACTGGCAACACTGCCCTTGTTCATTCTCTCGAATGTCGAAGTGCGCAGTGCAGCTACGTGCTATTGACTTGGTGGTCTTCCGAGATTATGGTCGATGCATGCCGGTAAATGGCTGGCAACTCTGCGGTATCCGGTAACTAATCAGATCAGGAGGTTCACCTCATGAGTTCCGTCATGCAAAACAACACCTATGTGTCTCCCAAGGGGCCTTGGGCCAAGCTGTTTCTCGCTCTTTTCGGCGTGGGAATCCTCTACGGCAGCTACCGCATCTATCAGAATGCCACCGCGTTCACGGTAGGCCTCGATTATTTTTCTGAAGATTTCCAGACTTACTGGATGACCCTGCTGTATATCCAGTTGCCGGTGCTGTTCGGGTCTGGGGCCGCTATCGTCGGGTGGATCTGGCATACGCGGGATCGCCACCTAGACAAGCTAGCTCCGGCAGAAGAACTGCGGCGTTACTTTGTGGTGTTGGCGCAGATCATGGCGTTCGCAGTCATCGCCTACCTGACCGCTTCGCCTTTCACCGAGGCTGACGCTGCCTGGCATCAGGTCACGGTGCGCGATACCGACTTCACTCCTACCCACATCGTGCTGTTTTACTTCGGCATCCCGATGTTCATTATTTCCGGGGTTATCGCCTTTGCCTACGCCCGCACCCGGCTTCCGCAGTTTGCGAACAGGCTGTCCTTGCCGTTTGCGATGGTTGTTGCAGGCCCGATCATGATCATGCCCAATCTGGGACTGAATGAATGGGGGCACACGTTCTTCTATGCGGAAGAGCTGTTCGCTGCGCCAATCCACTGGGGCTTCGTGTTGCTCGGTTGGGCGACTTTCGCGGCCGGCGGATTGGTGGTGCAGATTCTGACCCGTATCGTCGAGCTTACGAAAGTCGTAGGTGCGAGCGACGGTGTAGAATTGCCTCAGGCTGGCATGGGTGGCGTGGCTGCTTGATGTTCAGCGATAAGAAAAAGTCGATTTAACGACTGAAAGGCGACGAAGGCGCACCCAAGGTGCGCCTTCGTCGTGCTGAAGAACACCATTCGTGCGGCAGGATGCCGGGTGCCTCACCTTAATTGAGGGGATGAGACCCGGCTGGCAATATCAGAAAAAATAAATCAAGCGTTTGCCCCAACGCGGGCTTCGCTGCGTAAAACCAACGGCAGAGATCCCTATAAATGAAGGCGATAGATAACCCGGCGAGCGTCAGCGCAGGCCAACACGGGCTCAGTTCAGCGATTGAGCAGCGAAAGGCGTATGTCCAAGTCGATCTGCTGGTCATCCCCTTGATCGTGCTGCTGTTCATGGGCATCTTCAGTTTTCACTTCGCGCTGCTGGTCGGTGACTGGGACTACTGGGTTGACTGGCGCGATCGTCGCTGGTGGCCGCTGGTTACTCCGCTGGCACTCTCGGTATTGCCTGGCGTTTTCGGGTTCCTGCTATGGGACAAATTGCGCTTGCCGCTGGGCGGGACGCTCACGATCCTGTGCCTGACGCTTGCGGCCTGGATCAGCCGTTATCTGAATTTCCATATTTTTGCTGATTTCCCGATGAACTTCGTGTGGCCTTCGACCTACATCGGTCTGGGTCTCATCCTGGATTGCATGCTGCTTCTCACGCGCAGCTTCTTCTGGACTGGTCTTTTCGGCGGATTCGCCTTCGGCCTGCTGATCTATCCACTTAACTGGTCGATGCTGGCGCCGTTCCAGGTGCCGCTGGAACTCAATGGCACGATGCTGACCGTTGCGGACCTGATGGGATACGAGTACATCCGCACGGCGATTCCCGAGTACGTTCGGATCATCGAGGAGTCCACGCTTCGTACCTTTGGATCTGCGGTGACGCCCCTGACCGCCGTGTTCGCAGGCTTTCTGAACATCTTGAACTACTGGTTCTGGCTTTGGATCGGTTATCTCGGAGCGAAAGCGCTTTGGATCCGGAAGATCGTCTAAGGAACATGACCATGAAATTTCTCCGTACCCTTTTGCTGCCATTGCTTTTGCTGTGCGTGACCTATCCCGCTACATCGATGGCGCACGGTGAACGTGCCCAGATGCCGCAGTTGCGCATGCGCACGGTGCACTGGATCGACGTCCAGGCATCGACGACCAAACTGGCGATCAACGAGATCGTCAAGATCAAGGGCAAATTCATGCCCTCGGAGTACTGGCCGCACCACGTGAACTCGATCGAGGAGACCGCCTTCCTCAATATCGGTGTTCCGGGCCCGTCGTTCGTGCGACTGGACTCGCGCGTCAACGGGGTGCCGATGATCCGGTCCACCTCCTTCCACAAGGGCGAGGTATACGACTTCGAGATCACCCTGAAGGCGCGCAAGGTCGGGCGGTATCACGTTCATACGGTCATCAACGTCGAAGGTGCCGGCCCGATGATCGGTCCCGGCATGTGGGTCGAAGTCACGGGCGATGAATCCACCTTCCAGAACACCGCCAAGACACTGCTGGGTGAAACCATCGATCTGGAGACTTATGGCTTGGGCAATGTCATGTTCTGGTCCGCGCTCTGGTTTGCGGTCGGCCTGGCATGGTTCGTCTACTGGCTCACCAAGTGCCCCATCATCGTGCCCCGCTTCAAGCGCACGGCAGAGTTGGGTTTCGAGGCAGACCAGTTGATCACGCCGATGGATCGTCGCATTGGCGGCATCTTCCTGGTGTTGACCCTGAGCCTGATCGTGGGCGGCTACGGCTACGCTCAGGAAAAGTGGCCGATCACCACGCCGCTGCAGACCGGCCGAATCGACATTCCTCCGCTGGATCAGCCGCCGACTCCGATCTCCATCAAGCTCATCGAAGCCCGCTACAGAATCCCAGGCCGCAGCTTCAGGATGGAATTCGACGTCATCAACGGCAGTGATCGCCCTGTGACCATCGGCGAATTCGCCGCCGGCAACCTGCGCTTCATCAATGCCAAGGTTCTCGACGTCAAGGCCAAGGATGAGCACGACCTGGTGGCTTCCGACGCCCTGCGCGTCGAAGGTGCGCCGGTTGCTGCCGGTGCCACCCAGCGCGTAGTGATCTATGCCGACGATGCGATGTGGGAAACCGAGCGGATGACCACGATGATCTCCTCGCCGGACGCGGTGGTGGCGGGCATGCTGTCGTTCTTCGACGATAAAGGCGGCCGGCACCTGGTCGAGTTTGGCGGTCCCATGATTCCCGACTTCGGAATGGTGAAGGGTTGATGGCGAAGCGTCGTGGTTTTCATGCCCTGATCGGCCTGGTTGCGTTGTTGACGGCAGCCGTGGCCAGTGGACACGGCGGCGTGTCCATGGAAGACGACAATTGCGTGATGAAGATTGGGGCGATGCGCGCGCATTTCACCGGCTATCAGCCGGAGAAGCGCGCGACGCAGGAATTCTGCGAAGACATTCCCGAACTCGGACGCGCCATCATTGTCGTGGACTACGTCACGGCGGCCTTGCGTGAGCAGGAGGTCGAATTCAGGGTTCTCAAGGACGTGAAGAACCTCAAGGCGCGTGGCCGCTACGAGGACCTGGGTTCGGAGGCCGACATCGCCGCCGCCACGCTGGTTCATGTTCCTTCCCAGGTGTATCCAAGAGGCACTCTGACGTTTGACCAGAGCTTTGATGCGCCGGGCTGGTATATCGGCATGATCACCGCGAAGGACACTGCCAACGGAACCGTGGTGCATTCGGTGTTTCCGTTCAAGGTCGGCGTTCACAGCCTTTGGCGCTACCTGCCGGCCTTCATGATCGTCTTTGCCTTGGCGGGGCTCACCTATCGCCTCACTGGGCGCAAGAAAGTGGCTGCCAAGGTGAATTGATGGCAAGTCCGGTGTGCAGATGCTGGGCCTCGTTGATCGTGTGTTCCTTTGGCGCGTACGGTCAGCTTGCACAGGCACATGCCGGACTGGTCAGTTCCGATCCTGGGCGGAGAGCGGCATTGACCGTGCCCCCGAAAGAAATCCGCCTGTGTTTCAACGAGAATATCGAGGCAAAATTTTCCGCAGTCACCCTGTCCCAGGCGGACAAAGCGACAGTCTCCCTGGGCGAAATCCAGATCGACCCTAAAGCACCCGCCTGTCTGATCGTTGCTCTGGTATCGCCGCTCGGCAACGGCAGCTATACGGTCAGGTACCGCGTGCTTTCCGTCGATGGTCACGTCATCGAGTACGGGTACGGGTTTGAACTGAAAACACCCTGAGGCTGGGGTGATCGAAATTCTGGCCGCAGCATCTCGACTGCTCGCATTTGGGAGCGCGGCTTCTATCATCGGGGTGACTTGCTTCCACTCCTGGTGTGTGCCGGCCGGATTCCGCAGCGCTGCGGTGCCCAGCGGCAGGATGCTGCTGACTGCTGCCGCGCTGCTTGCGACAGGTCATGCGGGATTGATGTGGGCACAGTCGCTTACCCTCGCTCCGCTCGGGGGGACTGAGTCCGATTGGCGTGACCTCGTCATGGGCACCCACTTCGGCCGGGTCTGGCTGCTGCGAGCCAGTGTGGCCGCGCTGCTGCTTCTGGTGTGTGCGCTGCTCGCGGTGGCACGGCGGATTCACGGCGCACGATGGGGATGCGCGATTGCGTCGGCCGTCTATCTTGGGCTCGCACCCTTGGGTGGCCACGCGGCGGGTGCGGAGTCGCCGTGGCAGGTTCTGGTGCCCAACGTCGTCCACATTCTGGCGATCTCGGTCTGGTTCGGTGCCTTGCCTTGGTGGCTGCTGGCTGTCCGAGCTTATGCCCTCGGGGAGGCTTATGCCTTGGCGACGCCCGCCCTTTCGGCCGCGCTGCAGCGTTTCTCGCGACTGTCGATGGGGCTGATGCTCATCATTGTCCTCACGGGGGTATTGCTGGCCGATCTCTACATCGATAGCGAGGGAGACCTGCTGGGCACGCGCTATGGCTGGCTGGTGCTCGGAAAGGTCGGTCTGCTGGCCTGCGCGCTGCTGTTCGCGAACCAGCTGAGAACGTGGTTTCTGCCGGCGCTGATGATGTCGGGCGATAACGTCGACCCCCGCGCCCGTGCAGCTCTGGCCCTCCGTCACATTGCTGTCGAATTGGGTGCTGCCTCGGGCGTTCTGCTCTGCGCGGCCTGGCTGGCTCAGACCACCCCGGCCTTGCACGAGGCCGCTCCGAACTGGTGGCTGCCGTTTCGCTGGTCCTTTGATGCAACCTGGCCAGATTCATCGCTGCGGGGATGGTTTCTGGGAGCCTTCACAGTCTTGATGTTGGCCGGCTTTGCGGCAACCTGGGGTCGCCGCGATACGCTGCGCATTCCCGCCGCGCTGCTCGCCGTGGCAGCGACCAGCGTGCTCGCCTGGGCCTTTGCCGTCCCGGCTTATCCGGACACCTTTCGACGCTCGCAAGTCCCGTATCTGACGCAGTCCGTCGCCAGCGGACGCGAGCTGTTCGTCGAGCACTGCACGACCTGTCACGGTGCCGGTGGTCTCGGTGACGGCGCGCTGGCGGCCAAGCTGCCCAAGCCGCCGGCTGATCTGAGCAAGCCGCACACCGCCCTGCATACCGCTGGCGACATGTACTGGTGGCTGACGCACGGTATTCCCGAGAGCGGAATGCCCGCTTTGGGCTCTGTGCTCTCCGAGGACGATCGCTGGGATCTGATCAATTTCATGCGCAGCTTCTCGCAAGGCTTCGAAAGCCGGGTGATGCGGGCCAGTGTCGTTTCTGGGCAGGCCTGGCTCGGCGCGATCAATTTCTACATCGAGGGCTCGTCGGGGCCGACCGAACTCAAGGGCTATCGCGACTCGCACAACGTCCTGCTGGTGTTTCTCGGAGGACCGGATGCGGATGGGCGCGCGCGGGCGCTGGCTGCGGCGAATCCCGAGTTGCAGTCGCGTCGCACACAGATCCTCGCGGTACCGCTCGGTGACGATCATCTCCCCGCCGACTTGCCTTATCCGGTCTTGAGAGCCGGCGCTGCCGATGTCTGGTCCGCTTACGAACTGCTGGCACGCACGGTCGGTGATCGCGGGCTACCTGACCGCCTGGGCATGGACTGGATGCATTCAGAATTCCTCATCGATCGTTTTGGCTACTTGCGCGCGCGCTGGATTGCCCAGGATGACGCGGTTGGATGGGCCGACCCCGCGAAGCTGTACCCCGACCTTGATCGGCTCAATGCCGAGCCCCGATTGCGTCCGCCACCGGACGATCACATTCACTGAACTCTCCTGGAATCCACCCATGAAGCGAAGCCGCATTTTTTTTCTGATCGTATTCCTCGGCAGCAGCCTGTCGGTCGGTGCCCGTGCCGAAAGCAAGGACGCGCACGACCATCACGCGCATCATCATGGACACGCGAAAGCCAAGATCGACGGAGCGGCAGAGAAGTCTGCTACCGAGGCGCCGCCGCTTCGCATCCTGTTTCCCGAGTCCGGCGCCAAGGTGGGGACGCAGCTTGCGGTGGTGTTCGAGACGCCCGGCGAAATGGCAAAGCTGACGATGAGCGCGCCGGTGGTGGGCACCCATCTGCATATCGAAACCGATGGCATTTCTCTGATGCCCGGCGAAAACCAGCTCATCCGGCTAGGCGGCAATCGTTATGTCTTCGTGTTCGATCTGCCGGTCGAGGCCGGCGAGCGCAGCCTGCGGGTGTATTGGTCGGATGGCATGCACCGGACCATCGAGTCGAGCATGCAGACAGTGAAGGTTCTCGTCGAGGACGTTGTCACCGCGAAAAAATAAATGTAGCGAAGGACCCCTCTGGGGGCAGCCGTTGACGTCCGTCGGTACGTGCTGGCACCTCGCACATTGAGCGACCGCCGACTCTGGACGTCCTGTTGCCAGAACGCCTCGCGAAGGAAGGTATCGGTTGGTCGGGCGGTCCAGCCTGACCAGCCTCACCACCCATCCTGCTCAAGCGTATTTCTTCATCCCGTCCAGCATGCGCCACAAACTGCACCGGGTGGTCGAGGCCAGCGCGCGGCGGCCCGGGCCTGCAGGTTCTACATCCGCGAGGACAGCCGGAAAGCGGTGCCGGTCGAGAAGAGGGGCCGCCATGGCAAGCCCTGCGCTTCCTTGAAGTACTTCCTGCCGGCGACCGTTTGGGCGAAGTGCCTGTACTGACGCCGGCGGGCAAGATTCAATCCGCCGCGTTCTTGAACCACGCGATCAGGCGCACGCCCCAATCCGCCACCGTGGCCATCACCCCATAGAGCCAGTGCTTGACACTGGTCCAGGTTGAATCCCGGCTCTGCTCGGCTTCGAGCGTGCGGTGCCCGACCCGGGTCAGGTAGGCATGGATGGCGACGGATTGCTCAGCCTTGAGCGTGTCGGAAAACGCCGGCATGCCTCGCTCGCGCTGCGAGCCGCCCAGCACGATGGCATCGAATACCTGGTGCGTTTCCGCGCTCATGTAGCGCAGGTCCGCCAGGTTGGGATGACTGATGCCGCCAGGGCCGTGACAGTACACGCAGTACTTGTGATAAAGCTTGTTGCCCTCGTCGATCTGCTCGGAAGTTGCCGTCTCCGGCGGCGGCTGGGGCAGCAGGCGCGGCCGGTCCACGGCCGGCAGTTGTGCAGCTCCGCCGATCTTGAAGGTCATCAGGCGGCCCTGGGTGGAAGGGCTTTCGCGCGTGTTGCTGGAGAAGCCGAAGGACATGCCGAATGCACCGCCCCAGCCGACCAGCACGCTCACGTACTGCTCGCCGCCCACCGTGTAAGTGATCGGCGATCCGATCACGCCTTGCTGCACGTCGTAGTGCCAGAGCAGCTTGCCGGTGCGCGCATCGTAGGCGTCGAAATAGCCGCGTCCTGTGCCTTCGAAGACCAGATCGTCACCGGAGCAAAGCGCGCCGCTGTTCCAGGGTGTCTCGCTGTTGTGGCGCCAGACTTCCTTCTGCTTGACCGGATCCCAGGCGAGCAGAAAACCTTGTGCAGTGGCGGCACCGACCTTCTTGACAATCTCCCGGTCGAGCCAGGCCGGCACCGTGAGATCCTTCATCACGTCCATGCCCACGTTCCAGAACTTCGGATTGAACTCGAAGGTGTCGTCCTGACGGTAGATCATCGCCAGTTCGCGCGCCGGGATGTAGACATAGCCGGTGCCGGGGTGGAAACACATCGGCTGCCAGTTGTGTCCGCCCATGGGCGAGGGGAACTGGTACACCGGGCTGGTCTTGTAGCTATTGTCCGTCTCGACGGGGCGGCCGGTCTTGAGGTCGATGCTCTTGGCCCAGGACACATGCACGTAGTTTTCGGCGGACAGCAATTCGCCACTGGCGCGGTCCAGCACATAGAAAAAGCCGTTCTTGGGCGCCTGCAGGATGACCTTGCGCGGCTTGCCAGCGATTTCCAGGTCGGCCAGCACCAGATGCTGGGTGGCGGTGTAATCCCAGCCATCGCCGGGCGTGGTCTGGTAGTGCCAGACGTACTCGCCAGTCTCCGGACGCAGCGCGACGATGGAGGACAGGAACAGATTGTCGCCGCCGGCCGGGCTGCGAATCTCCTTGTTCCAGGGCGAGCCGTTGCCGACGCCGATGTAGAGCAGATCCAGCTCCGGGTCGTAGGCCATCGAATCCCAGACGGTGCCGCCGCCGCCGATTTCCCAGTACTTGCCGCTCGGATCCCAGGTCGCTGCGGCCTTCTCCAGAATTGGGCTTTCGAAGGGCTTGGAAGGGTCGCCGGGCACGGTGTAGAAGCGCCAGGCCATGTCGCCGGTCTCGGCGTCGTAGGCGCTGACATAACCGCGCACGCCCAGTTCCGCACCGCCGTTGCCGATCAGCACCTTGCCCTTCACCACGCGCGGCGCGCCGGTGATGGTGTAGGGGCGCGCAAGGTCGACGGTGAGCTTGTCCCAGACGATGGTGCCGGTCGCGGCATCGAGCGCGACCAGCCGCCCGTCGAAGGTGCCGACATAGACCTTTCCGTTCCACATCGCCATGCCGCGGTTGACGATGTCGCAGCAGCCGTACTGGCCGCGGTCGCGGTCCACCTTGAGATCGTTCTGCCACAGCAACTTGCCGCTGCGCGCATCCACCGCGTAGGCCGTGCTCCATTCGCCAGTGAAATACATCACGCCGTCGACGACCAGGGGCGTGCCCTCCAGCCCGCGCTTTGTGCCCAGGTCCAGGTACCAGCTAAGGCCAAGATCCTTGACGTTGGCGCTGCTGATCTGGGTCAGCGGGCTGTAGCGCTGCTCGCCCTGCGTGCGACCGTGCTGGATCCAGTTCGCGGTTTCGGCCCCGGCCCCGGCCGCGGCGAGTCGCGAGGCGTCTACCGCGGTGCCATCGGCCACAGCGGTGCCGCTGATCGCAAGCAACAGCAGGAAACGCAAGCTTGCGCGGCGAAGGCCGCACGGTGGAAAACGGGTCACAAGGGCTCTCCTAAAGCTAATGAAGAAAGTACGGGCCAGGGCCGGCGTGATTCAGAAACCGACCCCGCGCCTTCAGGATGCGGCTGGCAGTTCCAGCGCGCTTTCCAGTTCGGTCAACGCTTCCGCGCAGTACACCGAGATGCGCTGGACGTGGGGCAGGGCGTCGCGCCAGGCGGTGAAACCGAAATTCAGATCATCGCAGTAGCGCACGCAGGTGATGTTCAAGGCCTGCCCGTGGTACAGCACCGAGGCGGGGTACATCGCTTCCATACGGGCCCCGAACAGGTGCAGCGGCTCCGTGGGGCCCGGCACATTCGACACGACGACGTTGAACATCGGCCGGGTGCGGCCCGCCAGGCCCAGGGCCTGCTGCAAGGCGTAAGGGCCCATTACGGCCAGCGAGAACGCGCCCACCGTGGTGCGCGGCAGCGCGCTGACCTGCTCCTTGAGTGCACGCGTGGAGGCGTGGACCCGTTCCAGCCTCACGAGGGGATCGGTCTCGTTGGTCGCAAGGTCGGCAAAGCCGAAGCTGATCGCCGTGCCGACGCTGATCTCGTCCGCGGCGCGGACGCTGATCGGGATGCAGGTATTGAGACTTGTCTTCTCGGGCAGTTCGCCGGCTTCGGACAGTAGTCGACGCAAGCCGGCGCCGCAGATCGCCAGCACCACGTCATTGACCGACACCTTGGCTGCATCTGCCACGCGCTTGAGCCGCGCCAGCGGGTAGCGCTGTGTGGACAGGCGCCGCTGCACGGTGATACGGCCATTCAGCACGGTGCTGGGGGCCGAGAACGCGGTGACCAGATTGGGCACGCGTCGCGCCCGTGGCATCAGCATGGGGTACAGGTTGGCGACCGATTTCATCACCAGGCCGCGGCGTGAGGGGACGGGTGCTTCGGTCGCGATGGGCTTCGCCTGCTTCTTCTTCCCCTTCGAGCGGCTCGGGTCCACGTAGGCCCAGGGTGCAGGCCGGATTTCACTGGGGACCGCCGACATTGCACGCTGGAACATGCGCATGCCGGCCACGCCGTCGATCAGCACATGGTGAATCTTGATGAACAGGGCGAAACGATTGCCCTCCAAGCCCTCAATGACGTGGCACTCCCACATCGGACGGCGCAGGTCCAGCGCATTGGCATGCAGGCGAGAAACCAGTTCTCCGAGTTCGCGTTCGCCACCGGGTTGCGGCAAGGCCAGCCTGCGGACGTGGTACTCCATGTCCGGCTTGCCGGAGGTGTCCAGCATCGGCACTAGACCGGCCATCAGACCCTCGCGCAGATGCAGATTCCAAGGCTTGACAAGCGTGTCGATTGACCGCAGATGGTCAGTTAGATCGCGCATGTAGGTCGGCCCGGCATTCGTGGGCAGTTCGAAGATCATCAACGCGCCGACATGATTGGGCGTGTCTTTCGTTTCAAGGTACAACCAGCCCAAATCGAGAGCGGGAACTAGGCGAGTCGTCATATCGTGCGTCCTCCGGGTGCGTGCAGGATTCCCCCTCGGCGCGAAGGGCAGCCTCGTGCATTTATTTGTTATTTAGGTCGAGACAGGGTTGAAACCCGTTTTTTTCTAGTTTAGATTAACTCCGAGTATTAAGTTTAGGGTCAAAATCGAGGTGATGCCAGAGTTTCCGGGCGCGGTACACCATGGGCCTTCACTCCGTCGCACCGAAAGCCATGCTTGAATTTTTCGGTCCGCTTCGCTTCGGCTCATCCAACGTCGCCGCTGCAACGGACAGCCATCGGCATCGAACGCTGGTGCTGATTTCGGTTTAATCTGTTGGCCCGCTTGCGTGTGCCCTCTGGGAACTCCGCACCTGAGACCGATTGCGACCTCATCCCATTGGCGACAGCGATCCGGATCTCGCTGACGGCTTGAACCCTTGGTTCGTTGACGGTCTGCAACTTGCTTGGGTCTATGGTATTCGCTGGGAATACGGAATACAGACGTGTCGAGAAAGAAGGCAGAGGGACCGGCGGAAGCGCCTTATCGCATCAAGGATTTGGTTGAGGCATCTGGATTCAGCCGGGAAACCATCCGGTTCTACATTCACCAGGGGCTCCTGCCTCCGCCGGTCAAGACTTCCCTGAACATGGGTTGGTACACGGATCGCCATCTAGAACTGCTGTCGCTGATCCGCAAGCTGCAGAACGAGCGCTTCCTACCCCTCAAGGCGATCAAGAGCCTCATACAGGGGGCGACCGAAGAATTCGAATTTTCCGAACAGCAGACGGAAGTGCTCGGCGAGTTGCGCCGACTCCTCGTCACGGACCATCGCGATCTGGTGGTCAGCGAAGATCCGAGCAAGCTCGCACAGGAAATGGGGCTCTCACGGCGAGAGCAGAAAGAATTACGTGCACTGGGCTTTGCGGAATCCGGTGTTGCCACGTTTTCCGACGTGGAGGTCACCCGTGTCTGGTTGCAGATGAAGGAAGCCGGGCTCACCGAGGAGCGCGGATTCAGCCCGCGGGACCTAGGGTACATCATCGATCTGGTCGAGTCCGCTGTTGCGTGCGAGCTGGAGATCTTTCAGCGCCGTATCGATCACATGTCTACGACCGAGGCGCGCAAACTGCTGGATGTGGTCATCCCGTCGATCAATTCAATTTTCTCGATTTTGCACGAGCGTCGCCTGAACGCTTACGTCCAGGCCTATTTCGAGAACGCGCTCAAGCGCAAGAAAGTCCCCGGAAAATCGACTATTCCGGACGAACAAAGGGCCGCCTGAAGGGGCCCCGAACGGGGCGGCGACGGTCTGAAGGGCTAAAGCCGTCCAACTTGTGAGGAACCGAGTGAAAAGCCGACGCGCCCAACCCCGTCCGGGAACCGCCTATCGGATAGGCGAGTTGTCAAGACTCGGCGGCGTCTCGGTCGAGACCATCCGTTTTTATGTAACGAAGGGGCTGTTGCTGCGCCCGTCAAGACCTCGCGCAACATGGGTTGGTACTCGGAACGTCACGTACGCCTGCTCGAATTGATCCAGCAGCTGCAACGCGAACGATTTCTTCCGCTGAAGACCATACGAACGCTGGTAATGGCGAACGAAGGTCTGGAATTTACCGGCGATGACGATGAGCGCTTGGAACACCTGCGGATGCGTCTGCAATCCGGCCGGGCGGCACCGATTCTGGTCGACGCAACGCCGGTTTTACTGGATATCGGGCAATTGACGAAAAAGGAGCGCACTGTCCTGAGCGGTCTTGACCGCTACCCAGAGCACAAGGGGCGCGAACCCGATCCCGCCCTCGTCAAGCAATGGGTCGCGATCCGCAACGCAGTCGGTGTCTCGCCGGAATTTCTGACGCACATCAGTGAATGGGTCGACGAGGCCGTTGCGCATGAGCTGGATTTTCTGGGCAGTCGGTTTCGCGCCATGACGCCGGAGGAAGCGGAAAGGATTCTGGATGTCGTGATCCCCGGTCTCAACACGCTTTTCGGATTGATGCACCAGCGCAGGATTTGTCAGTACTTCGAGACGTTGATATAAGTGTCAATAACAGAGGTTGTCGGTCGGCTTGATGTTGAAGCCGAAGGCCAGAGAACCCACCACGAGGAGAAAACAGGATGAATGCCGCATACACAGCCGTTCCGCAGGAGCAGAAGAACCCCGCCTACGCGATCCCGCTCGAGGACATCGACGTCAGCGATCCCGAGTTGTATCGCAGCAACACGATGTGGGGCTACTTCGAGCGACTGCGCCGCGAGGACCCTGTGCATTACTGCGCCAAGAGCCTGTTTGGTCCGTACTGGTCGGTGACCAAGTACAAGGACATCATGCAGGTGGAAACCCTTCCCGGTATCTACTCTTCGGACTCGCGAAGGGGCGGCGTCACCATCCTCGACTCCAATACGGCAGTGCAGTTGCCGATGTTCATCCAGATGGACCCGCCGCAGCACGACGAGCATCGCAAGGCGGTCAGCCCCATCGTTGCGCCGGAAAATCTCGCGCGCATGGAAGGGATCATCCGCCGGCGTACAGGCGAGGCTCTGGACAGTTTGCCAGTCGGTCGGGAGTTCAACTGGGTCGAGAAGGTTTCGATCAATCTCACCACCCAGATGCTGGCGACCCTGTTCGATTTCCCCTGGGAAGACCGTTCCAAGCTCACCTACTGGTCTGATGCCACGGTGGCCCTGCCGGGCGAGGGTCTGGTGGACTCCGAGGAACATCGCATGCAGATCATGGGCGAGTGCGCGGCGTACATGACCCGACTCTGGAACGAGCGCGTCAACGCCGAGCCGCGAGCCGACCTGATTTCGATGATGGCGCATGACGAGCGCACGCGGAACATGTCGCCCGAAGAATATCTAGGCAACGTCCTGCTGCTGATCGTCGGCGGCAACGACACCACGCGCAGTTCTATGAGCGGCGGCCTGCTGGCACTGAATGAAAGTCCCGAGCAGTACGCAAAGCTGTGCGCCAATCCGGCGCTGGTTGCGTCGATGATTCCGGAGATCGTGCGCTGGCAGACGCCGCTGTCGCACATGCGGCGGACGGCGACCGAAGACACCGTGCTCGGCGGCAAGAACATCCGCAAGGGCGACAAGGTGGTGATGTGGTACGTCTCCGGCAACCGTGACGAAGAGGCCATCGAGAATCCGAACGATTTCATCATTGATCGTGCCCGGCCGCGTCAGCATCTGTCGTTCGGCTTCGGCATCCACCGCTGCGTCGGCAACCGGCTGGCGGAAATGCAGCTCCGCATCCTGTGGGAGGAGATCCTGCAGCGTTGGCCGAAACCCGGGCAGCTCAAGGTGATCGGAGAGCCCGTGCGCGTGCCTTCGCCGTTCATCAAGGGCTATGAATCGATGCGGGTGCGGATCGACGCCTGAGCCCGCGCTTCGCAGGGCGTTCAGTGCACCGCCTCAGCCATGAATGCCCCGCCCGCGGCGGGGTCATTCCAGACAGGAATCAACAATGATCAAGGTCACGTTTATCGAACACAACGGCACCATCCGCAGCGTCGAAGTCGCGGAGGGCACGTCGATGATGGAAGCAGCGGTCGGCAACCTCGTGCCGGGCATCGACGGCGATTGCGGCGGCGCCTGCGCCTGTGCCACCTGCCATCTGTTCGTCGAGCCCGAATGGCTGGACAAGCTGGTGCCGGCAGAGGACATGGAAAAATCGATGCTCGAACTCGCCGAGGGTGGCAGACCCGGGTCGAGACTGGGGTGCCAGATCAAGCTTTCCAGGGCGCTCGACGGCATCGTGGCCCGAACGCCGCTGGGTCAGCACTGAGAGGTCCTGAAGTTTTCTACTGCCGGGCGCAGTAGAAGAATTCACAAGATCTGAAATCTATTGCTTGCGAGTGGCCGCCGCGTCGAGCAGGCGACGGGCGATGATCAGGCGCTGCATTTCGTTGGTGCCTTCGCCGATCGCGAGCAGGGGCGCGTCCCGGTATAGCCGTTCCACCCGCACTTCGCGCGAATAGCCGTAGGCACCGTGGATGCGCAGGGATTCGGCGGCGTTTTCCATCGCGGCTTCGGTGGCGAACAGCTTGGCCATGCCCGCCTCCAGGTCGCAGCGCCGTCCGGCGTCGTAGGCGCGGGCGGCGGAGTCCACCAGCAGCCGGGCCGCCTCCACGCGCGTGGCCATGTCGGCGAGCTTGAGCTGGATCGCCTGGTGCTCACAGATCGGCTTGCCGAAGGTCTTGCGCTGCTGCGAATAACTCAGCGCCTCCTCGTAGGCCGAGCGAGCGACGCCCACCCCGCGCGCGGCGACGTTGATGCGGCCCAGTTCCAGGCCGCCGAGAATCTGCTGCAACCCGCGGCCCTCGACGCCACCGACCAGGCGCGCGGCCGAAATGCGGTAGTCCTGGAACAGCATCTCCACGGTGTCGATGCCGCGGTAGCCCAGTTTCGGCAGCTTGCGCGGCACCGAGAAGCCGGGGCCTTTTTCGGCAATGAACAGGCTCATGCCGCGGTGGCGCGGGTCGGCCTTGGGGTCGGTCTTGACCAGCAGCGCGAAGCAGTTGCCGTGCAGCCCGTTGGTGATCCAGGTCTTGGCGCCGTTGACGAGGTAGTGCTCGCCTTCGCGGCGGGCGACGGTGCGGATGGCCTGCAGGTCGGTGCCGCAGTCCGGCTCGGTCAGCGCGATGCCGCCGCGCAGCTCGGCCCTGGCGAAGCGGGGCAGAAAATATTCCTTCTGAGCTTCCGTGCCGAAACGCAGCACCGCCGAAGCCATGATCAGGTGCGAGTTGATGACGCCGGACAGCGACATCCACTCGGCCGCGATGGTCTCGATCAGCCGCGCGTAGGTCTGCACGCTGAGCCCGAGTCCGCCGTAGGCCTCGGGAATGATGGCGCCGAACAGGCCCATCTCGCGCATCTGCTCGACGATGGCCTCGGGATACTCGTCGGCCTGTTCGAGCGCGATGGCCACCGGCCGCACTTCGCCCGCGAGGAAGCGCTCGACCGCGTCGATCAGCGCGTCGTCATCCCTGGCCCCATCGTCGTGGCTCATCTCAATCACATCCGGAACACGCCATAGCGCTGCTCGGCGAGGGGCACGTTGGCCGCGCAGGACAGCGCGATGCCGAGCGCGTTGCGCGTATCGAGCGGATCCAGCACGCCGTCGTCCTGGCAGCGCGCGGAGAACCACAGGGTGCTGGTCTCACGCTCGGATTTCTCGCGCGTGCGCTTGCGCAGCTCGGCCACTTCCTCGTCGCCGGCCTCGGGACGATCACGGCGCAACTGGCGCAGCTTGACGTCGGCCAGCGTGTTGCCGGCCTGCTCCGGTCCCATCACGCCCATCTTGGCCTGCGGCCAGGAGAAGATCATGCGCGGGTCCCAGGAGCGGCCGCACATGCCGTAGTAGCCAGCGCCGAACGCGCCGCTGGTGACGACGGTGAGCTTGGGCACTTCGGAGCCGGCCTGCGCCATCAGCATCTTCGCGCCGTCCTTGGTGATGCCGCGCTCCTCGTACTCGCGCCCGATCATGTAGCCCGTGGTGTTCTGCAGGAAGATCATGGGCGTGCCCATCTGGTTGCAGAGCTGGATGAAGTGCGCGGCCTTGAGCGAGCTGTCGGAGAACAGCACGCCGTTGTTGCCGAGCAGTCCCACCTTGCAGCCCCACAGCCGCGCCCATCCGCAGACCAGGGTCGTGCCGTAGTTGGGCTGGTATTCCTGGAAGCGGCTGGCGTCCACCATGCGCGCGATCACCTCGCGCATGTCGAACTGGGTCTTGTAGTCCACCGGAACGATGCCGTACAGCTCGCGCGGATCGTAGTAGGGCGCCTCGGCATCCACCCAGTCGAAGTGCTTCTTCGGCTGCGAGAAGCTGGCGACGATGGCGCGGGCCAGCGCGATGCCTTCTTCCTCGCTGTCCACCGCATAGTCCGCGACACCGGACACCGAGGTGTGCATGTCGGCACCGCCGAGCGCATCGACCGTGACTTCCTCGCCGGTCGCCGCTTTCACCAGCGGTGGCCCGCCGAGAAACACCGCGCCGGTGCCGCGCACCATGATCGTGTGTTCGCACAGGGCGGGCACGTAGGCGCCACCGGCGGTGCAGTGTCCGAGCACCACGGCGACCTGCGGAATGCCCATCTTCGACAGGATGCACTGGTTGCGAAACACGCGGCCGCCCATCACGTACACGCCGGAGAGGTCTTCCAGATAGCCGCCCGCGCTGTCGCAGAGATGCACGACCGGCAGGCGGTTCTCGATGGCGATTTCCAGCGCGCGCACGATCTTCGGCGCCGACAAGGGGTACCAGGCGCCGCCCTTGTTGCTGGAATCGTCGGCATGGATCATCACCTCGCGGCCGTTGACCACGCCGATGCCGGAGATGACGTTCGCGCCCGGTGCCTCGCCGTTGAACTGGTCGTAGGCCGCGATGCTGGACAGTTCGAGAAACGGCGTGCCTGGGTCGAGCAGCAATTCCAGCCGCTCGCGCACCAGCAGTTTCTTCTGCCGCCGCAGGCGTTCGATGTCGCGTTGCGGGCGCTCGTGACGGATGCGTTCCTGCAGGGCCTTGAAGTCGCCGCAGATGCGCTGCATCGCCACGCTGTTGGCGCGGAACGCGGCCGAGGCCGGCGATATCCGCGTTTCGATACGCTGCATCATGAGGTGGCCTCCGCCTTTGCCGCGAAGCGCACCAGGGTGGCCTTGACCGGCACGCTCTGTCCGGGTGCGCACAGCACTTCGGCGATCTCGCCGTCGTGCGGCGCAGTGATGGTCACTTCCAGTTTCATGCTTTCCATGGTGAGCAGGACCTGGCCGGATTTCACCGTCTCGCCGACCTTCACCTGCACGGTGAGGATGGTGCCGGGCATCGGCGACAGGGCGCTGTCCGCGCCGCCGCGGCCGCTGGCGGCGAGGAGGTCGAGCGGGTTGATGCGCTGGATCGTGTGCGTGCGGCCATCCAGGTGGATCCAGACCTGATCACCGTGCTGGGCAATCAGCGCTTCGCGCCGCGCATCGCCGGCGCGCACGCGGTAGCGGCCGTCGCCGAGCGCGTCGAGCGCGCAGTCGAAGCTGCGTTCGCCGGCCTGCAGGCGCAGGCTGCCGGGTGTGCGTGTCAGCGTGCAGGCGTACTGCTCGCCGTCGATGGCTAGAATTTTTTTCATGGTCGATTGTTCAGTTGCGCCAGCCGCCCATCGCGGCGTAGATCGCCGGCACCGAGGAGGCGGCGTCGACCAGTTGGCGGTCGCTCAGAGCGGCCGCGGCCATCAGCAGGTCCAGGGGCTGGACCTCGTCCTTGCCCGACAGCACGGCAGACTGCTCGTCGAGAAACGCGGTGCTGTAGTCGCCGGCCGCAAACAGCGGGTGGGCGAGCACGCGATCCAGATAGGCCGTGTTGGTGGTCACGCCGAGCAGCGCGGTGTCACGCAAGGCCTGTCGCGCGCGCGCAATGGCCTCGCGGCGATCACGGCCATGCACGATCAGCTTCGACAGCAGGGGGTCGAAGTCCGAGCCGACGCGCTGACCCTGGTGTACGCCGCTGTCCACGCGCACGCCGGGACCGCTGGCCTCGCGCAGCAGATGGATGGTTCCGGTGGCCGGCACGAAGCCCTGCGCGGGGTCTTCGGCGCAGATGCGCAGCTCGATGGAATGACCCTGCGTGGTGATTGCGGACTGCGCGTAGCCAAGCGCCTCGCCCTCGCAGACGCGCAACTGCTCGGCCACCAGGTCGAAGCCGGTGACCATCTCGGTGACCGGGTGCTCGACCTGCAGGCGCGTGTTCATTTCCAGGAAATAGAACTCGCCGCCGGCACCGTAGATGAACTCCACCGTGCCGGCACCGACATAACCGGCCGCGCGCGCGATGCCGGCCGCGGCTTCGCAGATGTCGGCGCGCTTCTTGGGCGTCAGCGCCGGTGACGGGGTTTCCTCGATGATCTTCTGGAAGCGCCGCTGCACCGAGCACTCGCGCTCGCCGAAATGCACGACGTTGCCGTGGCTGTCGCCGAACACCTGCACCTCGATGTGCCGGGGGCGCTCGACGTAACGCTCGACGAACAGGCGGCCGTCGCCGAAGTAGCGCTCGCCCTCGCGGCGCGCGGTGGCGAGTTCGGTTTCCAGCACCGCCGCGTCGCGCACGATGCGCATGCCCTTGCCGCCGCCGCCCGCGGCGGGCTTGATCAGGATGGGCAGGCCGACGGCGAGCGCACGTTTTGCGAACGTGGCCGGGTCATCCGCCTCGACGGCGCTGGGCGCGACCGGGAAGCCGCGCTCGACGACGAAATTGCGCGCGCGGATCTTGTCGCCCATCAGCTCGATGACCTCGGGCGTGGGTCCGACGAAGCGGATGCCGGCCTCGGCCAGACCGCGCGCGAGGCGCGCGTTTTCGGACAGGAAGCCGTAGCCCGGATGCACCGCGTCCGCGCCCCATTCGCGCGCCACGCGCACGATCTCGGCCACGTCGAGATAGGCCGCCACCGGTGTCGCGCCGTTGATGGTCAGGCAGGCGTCGGCCAGGCGTGGTGCCAGGCCGCCTTCCTCGTCCGGGTGGCGCACGATGGCCGTGCTGATGCCGCGCGCGCGCGCGGTACGCAGGATGCGGGCGGCGATCTCGCCGCGGTTGGCGACCAGCAGTCGCCGTATCGGTTGCGGGCTCATTCGGTCACAAGCCCGGCAGGCACGGGAACGGGGAAGTCGAGCAGCATCTGCGCGTAAGCCTTGCCCTGGGGATCAATGCGGATCGAGGCCATGCCGCCTCCGCCGAGCGCTTTTTCCAGCAGGAAATTCAGGCCCAGGACACCGGGCATGTCCCAGCGATGCACCGGCCCTTCGGCGCGGTGGGCAAACCATTTCGCGACCGCATCAGCCGTCAGCGCCGCGCGGATGTAGGGCAGGTAGTCGGCCTTGCGCGCGAGGATGCCGATGTTCGCGGAGTCGCCCTTGTCGCCGCTGCGGCCGTAGGCGAGCTGCACCAGCGGCACCAGGCGCGTGCCATCGGCGAACGCCGCGGCTGCCGGTAGCGGTCCACCGATGTCGGGAAGCTTTGCGGGATCGAAAGGCAGGCCGCTCATCTGCGGGCAGGCCAGGTCCTGGCCATCGAGTTCCAGGCGCACCGGGATCTTCGATTTCGGCCACAGGTAGGAGAACAGGCGCACCACCGGCTGCACCTTGGGACGGCCGCCGAGGAAGCCGGTGATGCCGGGGGAGGTGGCCAGCGCCATCGGCGCCATCTCGCGGGAGAAGATGTCCAGCGCATCCTTGTTCGGGTGACGCGCGCCGATCTTCACCATCACCTCGCGCGGCTGCACCCGCGCATGCGGGCCGTAGGTCGCTTCGGCACCAAGGACCTCGATGCTCGTTTCGCTGAAGTCTCCCAGGCTGCGCTCGGCGAACAGACGCCGGCAGCGCGCGAGCAGCGCCTCGGCGGTGCGCGTGCCCTTGGTCGAGGCGTCGATGCCGCCGATCATGAACATGGCGGTGGCGCGGAAGCCGTCGAGATAGGTCGCGCTGACCTTGCAGTGTGGCGTGGGTGCGCTGCCCCTGGCACCCGCGACGCGCACGCGCTGCTCGCCGACCTGTTCGAGCGTCACCTGGGTGAAGTCGCAGTTCACGTCGGGCAGCAGGTAGGCGCGCGGATCGCCGATCTCGTAGACCATCTGCTCGCCCACCGTGGACGGCACGATCAGGCCGCCGGAGCCCGCGGGCTTTTCGATCACGAAGCTGCCGTCGGGCGAGCAGTCGGCGATCGGGAAGCCCATGTCGTCCCAGCCCTTGACCAGATGCCAGTCGGTGTAGTTGCCGCCAGTGCACTGCGCGCCGCATTCGATGATGTGGCCGGCCAGGCTGCCCTGGGCCAATTGATCGTAGTCGTGCTGCTTCCAGCCGAAGGCCTGGATCAATGGGCCGAGCACCACCGCGCTGTCGACACAGCGGCCGGTCACGACGATGTCCGCGCCGGCTTCCAGCGCGGCGGCGATCGGGAAGGCACCGAGATAGGCATTGGCGCTCATGATCCTTGCCGGCATCGCCTGGCCGGAGAACATCTCGCGCGTGCCTTCACCGCGTGCGCTTTCCGTCTGCGGCAGCAGGTCATCGCCCAGCACGGCGGCGATCTTCAGCTCCACGCCCTCGGCCTGTGCCGCCCTGGCCAGCGCTTCGCGGCAGGCGGCGGGATTGACGCCGCCGGCATTGCTCACCACCTTGATGCCGCGCGCCTTGATCTCCTTGAGCAGCGGCTTGAGCGTGGTCACGAAGTCCGGCGCAAAACCGGCGTTGGGATCCTTGGCCTTGACCCGGATCAGCAGGGACATGGTGACTTCGGCCAGGTAGTCGAAGACCAGCACGTCGATGTTGCCTCTGGTCACCAGCTGGGCGGCGGCGTACTCGGTGTCGCCCCAGAAGCCGGAGGCGCAGCCGATGCGTAGGGAAGCAGGTTTCATGTTCGGATTCGGTTAAGAAGAAGTGGGCGGCTCACTGCAGCGGCCAGAACACGCGCCAGATGCCCTTGGCGGTGGCGCAGACCTCGCCACGTCCGTTGAGCAGTTCGCCCTGCGCAAAGGCGGTGCTGCGGCCGACGCGCAACACCCTGCCGACGGCGCTGAACGACCCGCCCTGCGCGGCCGCGAGATAGGTGATGTCGAGATTAATCGTGACCTGCGAATAGGCAGCCCGGGACAGGCCTGCAGCCTCCAGGCGAGGGATCTGTGCCGAGACGATGGCATAGCCCAGCGCGCCGTCGAACATGTAGGAAATCACCCCGCCGTTGATGGCGTCCGGCGGCCCGCCCGCGCCGCGCTGGGCCAGCGTGGGCGAGCGCAGGTGAATCGCCACCTCGCCGGGCGCGATCTCCTCGGCCGTCAGCCCCTGGGCCTGCATGAACGGGCTTTCGTTCCAACGTTCCCTGAAAAGGTAGGGCGCGACGGTGACGGACAGATCATTGGCCATGACGGGGATCGTTCGAGTGAGCAGGTGGTTCAGTACGAGCGCGGCAGGCCGAGCACGTGCTCGCCGATGTAGTTGAGGATCATCTCGTTGTTGACCGGCGCCACGCGCATCAGGCGGGCGAAGGGCCACAGCGTGACCACGTCGTAATCCTGGTCGAAGCCGTAGCCGCCATGGACCTGCAGCGCAATGTCCACTGCCTCGTCACAGGCCTCCGAGGTGAGCAGCTTGGCCATGTTCGACAGCGGGCCGGCGTCCTCCCCACGATCAAAGGTGCGGGCGGCTTCCAGCATCATCAGGCGCGAGGCTTCGAGATGCGCCTTGGCGCGTGCCATGGGGTGCTGCAGGCCCTGGTAGCTGCCAATGGGCGTGCCAAAAGGCGAGCGCTCCTTCGAGTACGCCACCGCCTTGTCCAGCGCGCGATTGCCCAGGCCCACGGCCATCGAGGCCAGCGCGAGGCGCTCGGTGTTGAGGCCGTCGAACAGGTACTTCATGCCCTTGCCTTCTTCGCCGATCAGCGCGTCCTGCGGCAGCTGCGCATCCTTGAAGAACACCAGGTACTGGCTTTCGCCGAGCACGTCGATGTTCAGGCGCTGGTACTCGATGCCCGGCGTGTGCGAATCCAGGATGAACAGCGACAGCCCGCCGCGCGGCTTGGCCGGATCGAACGCCGAGGTGCGCGCGATCAGCAGCATCGACGTCGATTCCTTCGCGCCGGTGATGAACACCTTGGAGCCGTTGACCAGCCAGCCGCCGCTGTTCCTTGCGGCCGTGGTCTGCAGGCGGAAGGTGTTGGTGCCGGCATTGGGCTCGGTCACGCCGAAGCACATCTTGCCCTCGCCGGTGGCGGTGGGCGTGACGAATTTTCTGATCTGCGCCGGTGTGCCGTGCTTGATGATCGGCATGCGCGCGAAGCTGCCGAGCACGAAGAACAGCGAGATGACGCCGGCGCGGGCAGTGACCTCGTTGAGCACCATCAGTTCGGACAGGCCGCCGCCGCTGCCGCCGTATTCCTCGGGCACGGTCAGACCGAGCAGGCCGGTTTCGGCCATCGCATCCCAGAGTTTCTGCGGGAACTTCTTTTCCTTCGCGCACTGCAACCAGTATTCGCGCGAGATGCCGCGGGTGAGCCCCTCGGCGGCTTCACGGACGGCAGCGACGGATTCTTCGCTCATGGGATGCTCGCTATTGAAGGATTCAGGCCGGTTCGAACTGCGGAATCTTGAAGCCGCCGCTGCGGGTCTCGAAGCAGACCTTGACCTTCATCCCGATGCGCACGGATTCCGGATCGCAGTTGAGGACGTTGCTCATCATCTGCGGACCTTCGTCGAGCTGGATGATGGCCATCACGAACGGGCAGTCGGCCTTGAATGCCGCATAAGGCGGCTGGTACACGACGGTGTAGCTGAACACCGTGCCCAGCCCGCTGGCCTTTTCCCAGATGGGGTCGGGCGAGAAGTCGAAGGGGCTCCAGCAGCGCGCGTACATGAAGGGCTTGCCGGTGCCGCGGCAGCGCTGAATCATCAGCTCGCCGCGCTGTGCGCCGTGCCAGTAGGGCTTGCTGTGGGCGTTGATTTCGGGGATCGGCTTGGGGTTGACGGCGGGGTTGCTCATTACGCGCTCCCGAGAACGAGGGTGGCGTGCTCGGACATCATTCCGCCGTAGCAGTGAACGACGCCGAGATCGGCTTTCTTCAACTGGCGTGCTTCGCCGGCAATACCCATGATCTGGCGTGCCGCTTCCACGATCATGGTCTGGCCGGAGGCATCGCCGACGTGGCCGAAGGACATCAGCCCGCCATAGGTATTGACCGGGAATTCGCCGCCCGGCGCGGTGCGGCCGCCGGCGAAGAACGCGCCGCCCTGGCCCTTGGCGCATAGGCCAAGATCTTCGGCGTAGATGATCGGGTTGATGCTGAAGGAGTCGTAGAGCTGGGCGAAGTCCATGTCCTTGGGTCCGACACCGGCCATGCGGTAGGCCTGCGCCGAGGTTTCCCTGGAGCCGAGCGTGGTCAGGTCATGCGCCTGGCTGATGCTGGAATGGGTGTGCTTCTCGCCGAAGCCATACAGGAAGCAGGGTTTCTTGGCGTAGCGCTGGGCGATCTTCGGCGACACCACCAGCACCGCCGATCCGCCTTCGCTGGGCACCGAGCAGTCGAGCAGATTGAACGGGTAGGTGATCGGGCGCGAGGACAGCACCTTGTCGATCGTCAGCCGCCCCTGCGGGGCCATCAGCGCATCCGGATGCAGCAGCGACCACTCGCGCTGCGACACCGCGACCTGCGCGAGCTGCTCGCGCGTGGTGCCGAATTCGTGCATGTGGCGCGTGGCGTTGAGCGCGAAGATCGGCGGGATATAGGTGCCGTACGGATATTCGAACTCGGGATGGCTGATCAGCTTGCTCATCATCTCGGCCATGCCGCTGCCCACGTTGGGGAAGCGCCCGGCACCCAGGCAGAGCACGGAATCGCAGAGTCCGCGCTCGATGGCCAGGGACGCGCGGATCAGCATCAGCGCGTAGGTGCCGCCGCCGGCATTGATGGTCTCGCTGAAGGTCGGCTCGATGCCGAGTTCTTCCGAGATCTTTTCGTGCGCGAACACATCGGTGCCGTCGGCCGAGGCCATGCCGGCGGGTGCTGACAGCAGGCCACCGATATCCGAGGGCCGCAGTTGCGGCCATTCGCGCAGGAACTGCGAGATGACCTGCCGGTACATCTCCATGCCGTTGTAGTTCGGGTAGCGTCCGGGCTTCATCTCGGACACGGCGACAATGGCCGCGAGTGGTTTCATGCGCAGGTTTTCCGGTGCAGTTGAAAGATGAAATTCATTGGTAGCGTCCGACGATGGAAATGCCGACGACGTTCTGGTGCGGAAAGCCACCGAGGTTGTGGGTCAGGCCGTAGCGCGGGTTCTTGAGCTGGCGCTCGCCGGCGCGGCCGAGCAGTTGCAGGTACATCTCGTAGACCATCCGGATGCCGGACGCGCCGATCGGATGGCCGAAGCACTTGAGGCCGCCGTCGATCTGGCAGGGAATCTTGCCGTCGGCGTTGTAGAAGCCGTCCATCACGTCCTTGATCGCGCCGCCATCGGAGGACAGTGACAGGTCCTCCATCGTCACCAGCTCGGTGATCGAGAAGCAGTCGTGAACCTCGAACATCGAGATTTCATCGCGCGGCCGGGTGATTCCGGCTTCGGCGTAAGCGCGCTTCGCGGCGACGCGCGTGGTGTGGATGTAGGAGCCGTCCCAGTCGTTGTAGCCGCCTTCGGAACCATTCGACAGCGCGAGTTGCAGCGCCTTGACCGTGACCATCTGGTCCGGGTGCTTGCCCAGCGATTTTGCAATCTCCGGCGTGGTGACGATGGCCGCGGCCGAGCCGTCGGACACGCCGCAGCAGTCGAACAGGCCCAGCGGCTCGGCGATCATCGGCGAGGCCATGATGGTGTCGCAGCTAACCGGGTTGCGCAGGTGCGCCTTCGGGTTCTTGGCGCCGTTGGCGTGGCTCTTGGCGGAAATTTCCGCGAGCGCGCGCTTGAGCACATCGCGCGGCACCTTGTAGCGGCTCATGTAGGCGCTCGCAACTTGAGCGAACACACCGGGTGCCGACAGGTTCGGCCACCACAGCGGCGGCATCGAGCCGCCGTCCAGCCCCGGTAGGCCACCGTAGCCGGTGTCCTTGAGCTTTTCCACGCCGATGGCGAGCGCGATGTCGCAGGCACCGGACGCCACCGCATACACCGCGCCGCGAAAGGCCTCGGTGCCGGTGGCGCAGTAGTTTTCGACTCGCGTCACCGAGATGTTGTTCAGGCGCAGGGCGATCGAGGCCGGCAGCGCCGACTTGCCGATGTTGACCTCGTCCATGCAGGAGCCCAGCCAGGCGGCCTGGATCTGCTTGCGGTCGATGCCGGCGTCGGCCAGAGCCTCGGTGAAGGACTCCACCATCAGTTCCTCCGCGCCCATGTCCCAGCGCTCGCCGAAGCGCGAGCAGCCCATGCCCAGGATGGCGACCTTGTCGCGAATTCCGTTGCTCATCTCAATGCTCCCCCGTGCCGGCCAGCGGCGCGGCTTTCCAGAAATAGCGAACCATGCCGCGCTGCGCATCCCGCCCGCGCACGCGGAACACCATGCGTACCGGCTGTCCGACCTCGACCTTGCCGAGATCCCAGTCGGTGATGTCGGCGACGAAGCGACCGCCGCGCTCGAACTCCACCATGCCGTAGTGCGCGGGCGGGTCGGGCGTGTAGGTGAGCCAGTCCGCGGACCAGGTCTTGATACGGGCCGCCTCGTCGGCGAAGCGGTACGGCTGCATCGGTCCCTGGTGATGGCAGGACGGATTGACGCAGATGTCGGCAGGCGGGAACTGCGCGGTGCCGCACTTCGTGCAACTGCCCCCGACCAGGCCGGACAGCATGCGCCGGTTGCGGTACATCGCCGACAGCGCGGTCTGCGGATTGGCTTCGCCGCGCAGACCCTTTTCCAGCGAAAGGGTCTCGTTGAAGGACAGGAACTTCGGGTAATTCTTTTCTTCCTTGCGTCGCTTGAGACTGCCGGCGACGCCGCTGCGCGCGGGCAGTTCGCCCAGCGCCGCGGTGGTGCGGAAGGCCAGTACATCGCAACCCTGGCCAAAGCCGACGACCACGACGGTCTGTCCGGGTTGCGCCTTCTGCAGCACCGCGGCAAGCATCAGCAGGGCGTGCGCCGAGCCGGCATGTCCGACCACGCCGAGCAGGCTGTCGGCGATGGCGGTCTCGGCGATGCCGCAACGCTTGGCGACCAGCGCCGAGAGCTTGGCGACCGGCTCGGCCAGCACGAAGTGATGGATGGCCTCCGGGTCGATCTCCATTTTTTCCAGCCCGGCTTTCACCGCGGCCGGCACCCATTTCTGGAAGGCCTCGTCGCGCAGCCAGCGCTCTTCCCAGATGTAATCGAATTCCTGACCCGTCGCGCGGTAGTGATCGACGAAATCCACCGACACGCTGTGGCTGCCGAGGAACTCGGCAATCACCGCGGAACTGCCGACAGTGAACGCCGCGGCGGCATCGCCGTACTGCAACTCCTGGGCGCTGCCGGGACGCGCCCGGCGATGTTCGGCGGCCACCACCAGGGCCTCGCCTGGACGTCCGGCAGCCGCGCGGTCCAGCGCGGCGATCAGCGCGGCGGTGCCCGCCTTCTGCGCGCCGCCGAGGTCGGAGGAGCTGATCGATTCCGGCAGGTCGAGCGCGGCGGCGACCAGGCCCGCGTTCTGGCGATCGGCGAAGGGATGCGTGGTGGAGCCGAAGTAGAGGGCGCCAATGCCGTCCGTGCTACGGCCGGCCAGCGCGTCGCGCGCGGCTTCCACCGCCATCGTCAGGCTGTCCTCATCCCAGTTGGCCATCGAGCGCTCGCCGCGCGCCTGGGCGAGCAGGCCCGGATTTGCCCATGCGTTGGCCTGTGCCGCTGCGGCACGGCTGAGCCGCAGTCTTGGCACATAGGCGCCGTAACAGGTGATACCGATCATGCTTGCTCCCCGGTCAGGTGATGGATCGCAGCGGCTTTCTGCACGCGGCAGAGGGCCCTGGTTGCGTGGCGTGAGTCTAACAAACACCTGTTAGATTGTGAAAAGCCACGAGCCTTCTTTTCTGGATCGGCCCGGTACGAGGATTGCGGGCGGCGTCAGCGTCGTGCGGACACCCGGCCGACGAGGTTCCTCACGGCTTGCCCGGCCCGGCGAAGACCTCCGTGATGCCGGGAACGCCCATGATCTCGTCGAAGCTCAGTCGCAGGCATTCCACCAGGCGATCCGGCTCGAGCACGGCGGCGGCGTCGGTGTTGATGCCGATGCAGCAGCGCTGGTCGTGCGAGAGCATCGCGAACATGGCGGCGCAGCCGGGCAGGGGACCGAAGCCGAAGAAGTGCGTGACTCGCGCGCCGGCGATGTACACCGGACGGCGCAGCCCCGGCACGTTGCTGGCCTGCACGTCCTGGGCGGCGGTGACGCCGGACATCATCTTGCTGAGCAGCGGCGTGGGCAGGCGGCCGACCATGGGCATCACGCGCAGCAGCACGTCGAGCGCCGGCTCCTCGCGCAGTTTCTCCACGAACGCGCCGACCTTCTTCATGCAGGCGACCGGATCGGGTTCGTCCAGCGGCGCGTCGAACTGGCCACCGACGAAACGGTTGCCGCCGAGGCCGTCCGCCGCGGTGCGTACGCTGACGGGGAACACGATGGGTAGCTTGGCGATCGGCTGGCCGAGTTGCTCGTGATAGCGCCGGAACCCGCCGGCGATACCGGCGATGTAGGCATCGTTGAGACTGGCGCCGGCACGCTTGGCGGCGGCCTTGAAATCGTCCAGCGGAAAATCCAGCGCGTCGAAATGCCAGGCCAGGCTGCGGCCGGCGAGTAGCGGCGACTTGGGTGCCGGCTTGCGGCCGAGGATGCGCGCTGCCGACCGCGCATAGCGCAGCGCCTCCTGCGCCGCGTCAGGACGCTGCAGGCCCTGCGCCACGTCGGCGGCCAGCTTGCGCGCCTGCTTTGGCAGCCGCGACAGGCCAGCGCGCAACTGCCGTCCGAGCACCTCACCTGTGGAGGGCAGCGGGGCGGCAGGCTTGCGCGCCGGCAGTTTCACCGGCGGTCCCGGTTCGGCGCTGCGGCTGTGTGCCTGGGACAGCAACTGCATCATGCCGTGGCCATCGGACAGGGCGTGGTGCATTTTCAGCACGTAGGCCGCGCGGCCGTCGGCGAGGCCCTCGATCAGGATCACCTCCCATGGTGGGCGGGCACGGTCGAAGGGCGTCATCGCGATCCATTGCGCCTGTTCCAGCAACTGACGCGGCGTCGCCGGTTCCGGCACGCGCAGCCGGCGCAGGTGGTAGTCGAGCGAAAAGTCCGGGTCATCGACCCAATGCGGCGTGCCCAGACCGAACAGGGGTTCCACCACGCGCTGCCTGAAGCGCGGAACCGACGCCGTGAGGCGCTCGTGGGCGGCGCGCAGGCGCTGCCAGTCCGGCGCGTGGTCGAGGATCTCCATCGCGGTCATGGTCGAACGCATGTGCGGGTTGGCGTCCAGACGCCACATCACGCCTTCGAAGTGGCTCATCTCCGGTCCGCCGCCCCAGCCGTCTAGAGGGTGCAGGTCGGTGGAGTTGAAGGCTCGGTTGTCATTCATGATTTTTCTCCCGTTGCGCATCGCGCGGTGCAGTCGGAACCGTTTCGCATTGCTTATTCGGTGCCTGTCATTGTGGATTCGCGGCAAAGGCCAGCATCACGTGGACCTGCATCTCGCCGACCAGGAAGCCCAATGCCGCACCCACCGCGATCAGGATCCATTCGTCCTGCTGGAAGGCGGGACGGAGCAGGCCCTCGTACTCGTCGACCGTTAGCTGCGCCATCTTGGACTTGAGCGTGTTCTCGATGTCGAGCGCCTCGAAGGCGTAGGCCTCGACATGACGCATGGCCTCGGGCAGGCGTTCCACGATCTTGCCCGCTACCAGTCGCTTCATCTCCAGGTACTTTTCGCCGCCCACCGACAGCACCACCAGCGGCCGCGCGAATCCCGCCTGCTCGTCGATGGCGGCGCGAACCTCGTTCTGGATCATCGTGTACAGGCGGTCGGACAGCGGGCCGCTCAGGACCGAGGCCATGATCGCGCTCGGCGTGAGCACGCGCTGCGCCATGAGCCGGCCGTACTCCGAGGCCACCTGCTGGCGGCGCTTGATGAACAGCCCCTGCCAGGTGAACAAGCCGAGGTAGCGCGTGGGCTCCTTGGGCCGGAACACCATTTTCAGCGCCAGCCAGTCGCTGAGCCAGCCGGTGAGTCCGCCGAACAGCGGCATGATCCACATCGAGTGCGTCAACGCCCAGGCCAGCGCCTGCACGCAGCCAATCACGAAGCCGAAGTAGATGCCGGAATTGCGGATGAACCGGAATTCGCCGCGACCCACCTCGCGGAACATCTGGTTGAGCAGTTCCTTGTCCTTCACAAGATTGCTCACCACCATGTCCTTGAGATCGAATACCGAGTTCAGGTCGCCGCGGATCTTCGACATGATGTCCTCGATCAGTTGCGGCGACTTGTCCTGGACCCGCCGGATCATGGTGCGCTTCATCGAGGCGGGCGCCGCGGTCCACAGGCCCGGCGAATAGTGCTCGAACACTTCGTGAACGATTTCCTCGACCGCCGCTCGCAGGGGCTGATCGACGGCCATCGCCACGCGCAACGGGTCGAGGCGGTCGAACAGTTCTTCGGGCTTGAGCAGACGCGAGGTGAGCGTGTCGCAGGCGATGGTTGCCATACGCGCCGCATTGCGCGGAATGATGCCCTGCCAGCCCAGGTAGGGCGGCCGGATGCCGACGAACTTGAGCGGCTGGAACATCATGTGAATGGCCGCGATCTTGGTGCCGTAGCCGATGGCCGCGGCCACCAGCGGCATGGAGGCGTAGAGAAACCAGTTGGCCTGCACATCCGTCAGGATGCCGTGCAGCCAGTTTGCGTCGACCATGCTCTCCCCCGATCTGGCCAGGCGGCCGGGATGCCGCCAGCAAGGCCAAACAATTGTTAGAATTAGTAGGTAATCAGTCTAATCAATCTGGTCGCTCGCCGGGGCTCAAATGGGCGGGCGTCCGGCCCATACATGAACGAACACAGGATCAGCGAGCATGGCGGTCAAGACCGGCTGGGAAGGACGCTTTTTCGAGGATTTCGAGGTGGGCGATGTCTACCCCCATCCGCTGGGCCGCACGCTGACGCAGAACGACAACATCTCGTTCACGCTGATGACGCAGAACACCGCGCCGCTGCACTTCGACCAGCACTACGCCGCGCAGACCGAGTTCAGGCGCCCGCTGATCAATTCCTGTCTGACGCTGGCGCTCGTCACCGGCCAGAGCGTCACCGACGTTTCACAGAACGTGTTCGCGAACCTGGGCTGGGACGAGGTGCGGCTGCCGAACCCGGTATTCGAGGGTGACACGCTCTACTCGCGCTCCGAGGTGCTGGAGACGCGCGAGTCACGCTCGCGGCCGGACGTCGGCGTGGTCACGGTGCGCACCGAGGGTCACAACCAGAACGGCGTGCTGGTGATTTCGTTTCGCCGCACGCTGCTGGTCTATCGCCGGGGCAAGAAGCCGCAGGTGGCCCGTCCCTAGGCGACGGGCTGAATCTTTCACTTTCCAAACCATCACATTCAGGAACGCGAATCTCAGATGAGCCACGCCAGTTTTCAATGGGAAGACCCGCTGCTGCTGGAAGCCCAGCTCAGTGACGAGGAGCGCCTGGTGCGCGAGGCCACGCGCAACTACTGCCAGGAGCGTCTGCTGCCGCGCGTGCGTGATGCGCACCGTAACGAGCATTTCGACCGCGAGATCATGACCGAGATGGGCGGGCTGGGCCTGCTGGGTGCGTCGCTGCACGGCTACGGTTGCCCGGGCGTGAGTCACGTCGCCTACGGCCTGATCGCGCGCGAGGTGGAGCGCGTGGATTCCGGCTATCGCTCGGCCATGAGCGTGCAGTCCTCGCTGGTGATGTATCCGATCTACGCCTACGGCACCGAGGCGCAGAAGCAGAAGTACCTGCCGAAACTCGCCAGCGGCGAATGGGTGGGTTGCTTCGGCCTGACCGAGCCGGATCACGGTTCCGATCCCGGCAGCATGATCACGCGCGCCCGCGCCACCGATGGCGGCTATCTCCTGAGCGGCGCGAAGATGTGGATCACCAACTCGCCGATTGCCGACGTGTTCGTGGTCTGGGCCAAGGACGACGCCGGGCAGATTCGCGGCTTCGTGCTCGAAAAGGGCATGAAGGGCCTGTCGGCACCGAAGATCGAGGGCAAGTTCAGCCTGCGCGCCTCGATCACCGGCGAGATCGTGATGGACTCGGTGTTCGTCCCGCAGGAAAACCTGCTGCCCGAGGTGCGCGGACTCAAGGGGCCTTTCGGCTGCCTCAACAAGGCGCGCTACGGTATTGCCTGGGGAGCGATGGGCGCGGCGGAGTTCTGCTGGCGGGGCGCGCGCGACTACACCCTGGGGCGCAAGCAGTTCGGTCGGCCGCTGGCGGCCAACCAGCTCATCCAGAAGAAGCTCGCCGACATGCAGACCGAGATCGCGCTGGGCCTGCACGCCGCACTGAGAGTGGGACGCCTGATGGACGAGGGCCAGGCCGCGCCGGAAATGATCTCGCTCATCAAGCGCAACAACTGCGGCAAGGCCCTGGACATCGCGCGCGTTGCGCGTGACATGCACGGCGGCAACGGCATCTCAGACGAGTACCACGTCATCCGCCACGTGCTGAACCTGGAAGCCGTCAACACCTACGAAGGCACGCACGACGTGCACGCGCTGATCCTCGGGCGGGCGCAGACCGGAATCGCCGCGTTTGCAGGCTGAGATCCTTGGCCGGGGGCCGGGGCGGGCCGGTAGTGTCTCGGGAACGGCAGCGGTCAGCGGGGAAGGGCACTGTCGATCATGTGATCGATGAACCGGACCACGGTCGCCTGATCGACGTGAGCGAATCGCATCATCACGATCATGTGCGCCTGGCCCACCAGGATGCGCGCGGCGTCGCCGGCGATGACCGCGGAACTGATCGAGCCCGCAGCGCGGCCGGCTTCGATCATCTGCTCGAACATGCCGATGATGCGCTCCTGCACCTCCACGTAATGCGGCCAGACGTCCTCGCGGATCGACGTGCTCCAATCCAGCCAGACCCGCATGTGCTGGGGCTGATCGTCTACGCAGCCTTGGAACGCATGGAAGATTTCCAGCACGCGGCCGCGTGTATCGGCGGCGGTGGTCCCGAGCGCCACCACCGCATACAGGAATTGCTCGATGTCCCTGAGCACCGCGTCGAGCAGGAGTTCGCGGGTGGGGAAGTATTCGAAGACCGTGGCGACCGATACCGGGGCGAGGCGCGCAACATCGGCGTGACCGGCCCGAGCGGTGCCGCGCTCGGCGAACGCCGTGATGGCGCAGTCGAGCAACTGGCGTGTACGCGCCTCGCGGTGCATGCGCCTGCGTGGCGGTCTGACGGCGGGTCGTCCTGACGACTTGGGATTCTTCATCGGGTACACGATAGCAGTGCGCGAGCCGGCGCCCCCGTCCCGCGGCGATCTGTCCGGGCTGCGGCGGCGCGCGGCGGGTATTCGGTCCCAGCAGGCTGATAACGGGACTGCTGCACGGCCGAATGTCATTCGTCAGCGTTCTGTTGACAAAACTATCAATATGGATTCTAGTCAGCTCGACAGACCCCGTTTACGGGGCTCGCGGCGAGGAGCAAAAAAATGACGGAATCGATCCATCGGTCGGTCCATTCGCGGGAGAGCATCGCGCGCGGCGTCACTGCGGCCCCGACTAGCCTTTGCCGTCAACAAGACCTGCGCCCGGCTCCCAAAGGCTGCGCCTTGCACCCGGCCGGTTTCTGCCAGATTTCCCCCCGCTGATCAGGAGACAAAGCATGTCGATCCAAGTGGCGTCGTCGATCCCGTCCGCACGGGCTTCCAGTGTTCCCAAGGAGCGCAAGATGTTCAGCCTCGGGCCAGTTGCCATTGGCTGGGGCCTGTTGCTGGCGGTATACGCCGGTCTTCGCCTTTACCAGGGTGCGTTTTCGTTCGAGTACGGACTCGACGCCACGTCGCCGGAATTTGCAACGTACTGGATGACACTGTTCAAGGTCGAGGTGCCGCTGATCTTCGGCAGCGGCCTGTGCGTCTGGATGTACCTGTGGTTCACCCGCGACCGCGACATGGACAGCATGAGCGGCGAGACGGAGTTGAAGCGGTATTTCGGCCTCATCGCCTGGTTCATGATGTACACGTTTTCGTTCCTGTGGATCGCCAGCTTCTTTGGCGAAGGTGATGCCACCTGGCACCAGACGGTGATCCGCGATACCGCGCTCACACCCAGTCACATCGTGGTGTTCTACGCCTGCGTGCCGATGTACATCGTGTTCGGCGTGAGCAGCCTGCTGTATGCCACCACGCGCATCCCGGCGTTCGCTCGTGGCTACTCGCTGCCGCTGATCATGGCGGTGCTCGGCCCAGGTCTGATTCTGCCCAACCTCGGCTTCAACGAGTGGGGTCACGCGTTCTGGATGACCGAGGAAATCTTCAGCCATCCCCTGCACTGGGGCTTTCCGATCCTGGGCTGGACCGGTCTCGCCCTGGGTGGCCTGTTCATCCAGGTGATCGGCCGCATGGCGGAGCTGTTCAAGGAAGTCGGCGGTACGGCAGACAACGCAAATCCGGCCTGAGTCGCCACTTCGCATCGCGGGTCGCGATACCGAAAAACAAAACGCTGTCGTCCATGACGGTGCCGATTACGGTGTCGCCATGGATAGACGCAGATGAATCCGAGGAGGGGACAAATGACTGAAAATGATCGTGCGATTCTGAAAGTATCCGAGTTGTCGTCCCGGGCGATCCCCTGGTCGCGCACGCTGGACGTGCTCATCATCGTTGTAGCCGCCTTCCTGGTCTGGTCGGTGTCGCACATCAGCTTCCTGCTGCTGGGTGGCGACTGGGATTTCTTCATCGACTGGAAGGATCGCCAGTACTGGATCCTGATCATCCCGATCACCACCATCATCATGGCCGCTTCGTTCCAGGCCATTTTCTGGAACCTGTTTCGTCTTCCGGTCGGCGCCACCGCGAGCCTGCTACTGCTGCTGCTCGGCACCTGGATCGTGCGCTACCACAGCTGGCAGGGACTGGCCTATTTTCCCTTGAGTCTGGTCGTGCCTGGAACCTGCCTGATGGGCGCGCTGGTGCTAGACGCCATCCTGGTGCTGTCGCGGAGCTGGCTGGTGACCGGCATGTTCGGCGCGGTGCTGTACGGCCTGCTGTTCTATCCAGCCAACTGGATCTACATGGCCGGCTATTTTCAGCCGGTGATGAACATGGGCGACATGACCTCGGTCGCTGACCTGATCGGCTACACCTTCCCGCGTGCCGGCACGCCGGAGTACATCCGCATCATCGAACGCGGCACCCTGCGCACCTTCGGCGACACGCCGACCTGGGTTTCGGCGTTCTTCTCCGCGTTCGTGTGCATCTTCCTGTACTACATGTTCTGGGGCCTCGGCGTGCTCGCCTGCAACGCAAGGTTTTTCCCGGTCGGCGAGCGCTTCAAGTTGATCTACGGCAACAAGGGGAAGGCTGCGGGGAAAGCGGTCGGTGCCGCGGCCGCGCAGCCGGGAGCGGCATCATGAGCCTGCACCGCATGTCGCTTCGGCGCTTTGGCCTGTCGATCCTGCTCGCTGCAATGACGGCTGCGACCACGCTGGTTTCGTTGCCCGCAGCCGCCCACGGCGAGCGTGCCACCGAGCCTTACATCCGCACGCGCACCGTGCACTGGTATGACGTGACCTGGTCCAGCGAAAAGATCGGCGTCAACGACAAGGTGACAGTGGAGGGCAAGTTCCATCTGTTCACGGACTGGCCTGATGCCGCGTCCAAGCCGGAGCTTGCCTTTCTGTCCAACGCCTCACCCGGCGCGGTGATGACGCGCGTGGAGTCGTACATCAACGACATGCCGGCGCAGCAGTCGGTGCGTCAACTGGAAATCGGCCGCGACTATCACTTCAAGATGGTGATGGCCGGCCGTGTTCCCGGCCGCTGGCACCTCCATCCGGTGCTCAACGTCCACGGTGCCGGTCCCATCGTCGGGCCTGGCCACTGGGTGGAAGTCGCCGGCAGCGCAGCGGACTACAAGCTGCCCGTCACGACCATGACCGGCGAGGTGATCGACGATCTCCAGCACTACGGCGTCGCACGCGTGCAGTGGTGGCAGGCCGGTTATGCCCTGCTCGCCTTGGCCTGGATACTCTGGTGGATCCGCCGGCCGCTGATCGTGCCGCGCTGGAATGCGATCCGGAAGGGACGCGAGGACCTGCTGATCACGCGCACCGACGATCGTGTCGCCGCCGGACTGCTGGTACTGGTGCTGGTGGTGGTGATCGGCGGTTATCACCACGCCACGCAGAAATACGAATACGTGGTGCCGCTGCAGGCGGGTTCGTTCAAGACCAAGCCGCTGCCGCAGGTGCCGTCCCTGGTGGCGGTCGAGATGAAGGATGCCACCTACGATGTTCCGGGCCGCAGCCTGCGGCTCGACGTGGAGATCACCAACCAGTCCGAATCGCCGATGCGGCTGGGGGAATTCACCACGGCCAATCTGCGCTTTCTGGACAAGTCGCTCGACGTTGCCGTCGCCGGGGTGGACCCTTCGTTCCCGAAAGACCTGGTTGCGGGTTCCAGTCTCAAGCTCAGTGACAGCTCGCCGATCGCCCCCGGCGAGAAGCGGACGCTGCGCATCGAGGCTACCGATGCGGCCTGGGAGATCGAGCGGCTGGTGAGTTTCCTGACCAATGTGGACAGCCGCGTCGGCGGCATGCTGTTCTTCTTCGACGCGAAAGGTCAGAGGCACATGGCGGAAGTGTTCGGCCCGATCGTTCCTGTCTTCACGCAGTTGCAGCTCGCGCAGTCTCACTGAAGAGCGCTTGCGAAATGCACAATCGGACTGGTTGCAGCTGGCGGCGCTCCACGCTCATCACGTGTAGCGCCGTGCTGGGACTCACGCTGAGTCAAGGGGCAGGGGCGCACGGCGGGCTGTCGGTCGACGACGACATGTGCAAGCTGCGGCTGGGACCGTTCAACATGCACTTCACCGGCTACCAGCCGGAGATCAACGGCAATCGCGAGTTCTGCGAGGACATTCCCAAGGTCGGGAACACCATCGTGGTGATGGACGCGATCGAACCGGAGCTGCGGGAAATTCCGATCGAGGTGAGGATCATCCGCGACACCGGCGACGAGAGCCAGCTGGATGCGGTCACCGTGGTGCACCTGCCGCCGAAGATCTACGTGTCGGGCAGCGTGCCGCTCGAATACAGCTTCACCACGCCGGGGAAATTCGTGGGCCTGGTGACGGCGGGAGCCCAGGGGCAATACGTTTCGCGCTTTCCGTTCAGTGTCGGCATCCCGCCGAAGCGCTACGGGTTCTACCTGCTGCTTCTCGGCGTCGTCGTGCTGGGCCTGGGGATGTACCGCTATTCGGGAATGAAGCGACAGCGCCAGATGGCCGGCCAGACCTGAGTCTGGCGGCCACCGGGTAGTCGTTAGCGGTTCACACCTTGAAGTTGGGCGTGCGCTTTTCCAGAAAGGCGTTCACGCCCTCGCGATGCTCGGGACTCTTGGCGGCGAGCACGAAGTGCGAGGAAACCTGATCGAGGTGGGTGGTGAAGTCCAGGTGCAGGCCCTGGTACGTCGCGCGCTTGGTCAGACGCATCGCGGTGGCGGCGCCGTCGGCGAGGCGACGCGCCAGTGAACGGGCCTCGTTCTCCAGATCCGCCAGCGGCACCACGCGATTGAACAGGCCGATGCGCTTGCCTTCCTCGGCTTCCACGAAATCGCCGGTGAGCAGCATCTCCAGCGCGCGCGGCAGGCCGACGATGCGGGGCAGCAGCCATGCGCCGCCATCACCGGGGACCAGACCGATCTTGACGTAGCTCGCCGCGACGCGCGCGTTGGCGGCGGCCACGCGGAAATCGCACTGCAGCGCCATGTCCAGACCGGCCCCGGTGGCCGCGCCCTGCATCGCGGCAACCACCGGCTTGTCGATCTGCATCATCAGTTTCGGAATGCGGTGCACGCCCGACCACAGCTTGTTCTTGTGGATCGAGGGCGGACCTTCCAGCTCGCGTTTCATGTCGTGCAGATCGCCACCGGCGCAGAAATGGCGGCCGTTGGCGCGCAGCAGCACGGCACGCACGGCGTCGTCGTCGTGGCATTGCTGCAGGGCCGCGACCCAGGCATCGAGCATGGGTTCGTCGAAGGCATTGCCGGCGTCCGTACGGTTGAGGACGATTTCGCCGACGCCGTCGACAACGCTGAACAGCAGAGGTGCAGTCATTTGCAGTAGTTCCTGTGAGAGTGGGCTGGGTTGAAATCCCAGCATGCGGATGAAGGCAAAACCAAATCAGCTGGCACGCGCGAGGATGGCGCGGGCGCGCTCGACGACCGGGCGATCCACCATCTGGCCGTTGAGCGCCACGGCGCAGCCGTCGGCGCTGTCGTCGGCCGCGACCACGCGGCGCGCCCAGTCGATGTCGGCCTGGGTCGGGCCGAAGCCGCGATGCACCGCTGCGATCTGCTGCGGGTGAATGCACAGCTTGCCGGTGAAGCCGAGCGACGCGGACCTTCGCGTGTCAGCCTCGACCACGGCCGGATCGGAAAAGCTGGTGGTCACGCCGTCCACGGGCGAGGGCAGGCCGGCAAGGCGCGAGGCCAGCACCAGTTGCATGCGGTAGGGATCGAGCACGGGCTCGTCGCCGGGAATGGCGAGGTCCAGGCGCAGGTCGATGCTGCCGAAAACCAGGCGCTCGGTGCCCGTCGCCGTGGCGATGGCCTCCAGCCGCGCCAGGCCCAGGCCACTTTCGATGGTGGGCAGCACCGGGCGCGCAGCAGCCGTGTGCAGTTCGGTGACGAGCGCGCCGGACTCGGCCTTGGGCAGCACGATGCCGGCGATGCCGAGCAACCCGCACAGCGCGCGATCCGCCGCGAACCACGGCGTCTGCTCGCCGTTGATGCGTAGCCAGATCGGTCGCGCAGCATCGAGACTGGCGAGCACCGCAGCGCGCGCGGCGTCCTTTTCGGCCGGCGGCACCGCGTCTTCCAGATCGACGATCACCGCATCGGCACCGCTGGCGATGGCCTTGGCGATGCGTTCGCAGCGGTTGCCCGGCACGAACAGGTAACTGCGCGCGGGGATCACGTCATCCAGCCCTGGACGCTGGTCTCGTTTTCGAGATTCCAGACCCGCTGGATGATCGCCTTCATCTCGCCATCGCTTGCGCCGCGCGCGTAGGACGCGAGCCTTTGCGCCTTGTCCTCGAGTTCCGGCCGGCTAAGCGTGTTGCCGGGATCGCCCTTGGGTTCATCGACACGCGCCTCGAAGCTGCGGCCGTCGGTGGTCTTGACCCAGACCTTGCCGATCCAGCGCGCCGGGTAGGCGCCTTCGACTTCCGCATCGAGCGTCATGCGCACCTTCTTGCGCACCGCGACCACCTTGGCATCCAGGTAGTGCGCGTCGAAATCCGGCAACTGCGCGCGGCCAAAGACGGCGATCAGACCCAGCACCGTGCCCATGGAGAACTTGGACTGATGCACGGAGGACGGTTCGACGACGGGTGCCAGCACGTCGATGGCGCTCTGGTGCACGCCGCACAGTACGTCGGCGAGATCCTCGTGCTTGAGATGTTCGCGCTGCATGAGCCTCTGCAGCGCATCGGCGGCCGGGTGCGTGTGACGGCAGGATGCATGGAACTTGAAGGAGGACTCGGCCAGGGTCCAGCGCGAGCCCAGGCCATCGACCAGCTTTGCCGGGTCGGCGCCCTCGGACATCGAGGCACCCATGCCACCGGCACCTTCCAGCGCGCGCCGCGCACCGGTATAGCCGTCGGCGGCCAGCTCCGCGGCGGTGATGCCGGCCATCGCGGCATGCGCGCAGTGCAGCTGCTTGGACTGTGCGCCTTCGCGCAGGTATTCCCAGAGGCCGCCGGCCTGCGTCGCGGCACTGCCGAAGGCCCAGGCCATCTGCTCGGCATTCAGATTGAGCAGGCGTCCGGCGGTGGCGGCGGCCGCGATGCAGCCGACCGTCGCCGTGGTGTGGAAGCGCTTGTAGTGCGCGCGGCCCAGGAACTCGCCGATCCGGATGCCCACCTCGTAACCGGCGACGATGGCTTCCAGCATTTGCGCGCCGCTGGCCTTGCGCGACTGTGCGAGGGCCAGCGCCGGCCCGAACACCACAGCGGCGGCGTGGAACACCGAGCCGTTGTGCACGTCGTCCTGCTCGACCATGTGCGAGGCGCCGGAATTGAGCATGGCGGCGAACAGCGGATCGACGCGCTTCCGCGAAGTCAGCAGTTCGGCGTCGCCGGGCTTGGCGTGGCGCTCGACGAAGCGTTCCAGCGCCTGCACCGGTTCACCGCTGCGGCCAGCCAGGGCACAGGCCATCCAGTCCAGGAACAGATCTTCGGCGCGGCGCAGCACATGGGCTGGAACGCTGGCGCAGGAAATCTCGGCGGCGAAGCGGGCGAGTTCGGCGCCCTGGTCGGCGGCGGGGGTGAGGGTGAGAGTCATGTGCGGTTCTTTGATTGGGTGAGGGGTGCTGGGTTCAGATCGCCTTGGCCGCGCGCAGATCGGCGATGTCGGCGTCGCTGTAGGCGAGTTCTTGCAGGATCGCGCGCGTGTGCTCGCCGAGGGCCGGCACCGGGCCGAGCCGGACATCGTCGGCATCGCGCCGTCCCGGTGGAATCAGGACCGGAATTTCTCCGCCCGGAATCGGCACCCGGTCCCAGCGGCCGCGCGCGGCGAGTTGCGGGTGGTTCCAGACCTCGTGCACGTCGTTGATGCGGCCATTGGCGATGCCGGCCTCGTCAAGGCGGCGCACCAGTTCGCTGATGGTGATGCTGGCAAAGGACGCGGTCGCGATCTCGTCGATCAGCTCCCGATGCGCCACGCGCGTCGCGTTTCCGGCGAAGCGCCCGTCGTCCGCCAGTTCGGGACGCTGCAGCACGACGCGCGCGAAGAGCTTCCACTCGCGATCATTCTGCACGCCCAGCAGCACGCTGCCGCCGTCGCCGGCCTTGAACGGGCCATAGGGGTAGATCGTGGCGTGCGCCGCACCGCTGCGCGGCGGCGGTGCTGCGCCGTCCAGCCCGAAATACAGCGGATAGCCCATCCACTCGGTCATCGACTCCAGCAGCGCGATGTCCACGCGCCGGCCGCGGCCGGTACGGCCACGCTCCAGCAGCGCCGCGAGAATGCCGCTGTAGGCATACATTCCGGCGGAAATGTCGGCGATGGAATTGCCGGCCTTGGCCGGTGCGTCGGCGGTGCCAGTGATCGACAGGAAGCCGGATTCGGCCTGGATCAGCAGGTCGTAAGCCTTCTTCTCGACATAGGGTCCGCTGTCGCCGTAACCGGAGATGTCGCAGACGATGATGCGCGGATAAAGCGCCGACAGGGCCTCGTACGACAGGCCCAGTCGCGCCGCCGCACCTGGCGCCAGGTTCTGCACCAGCACATCGGCCTTGGCCACCAGCTTCATCAGCGCGGCATTGGCCTGCGGGTGCTTGACGTCCAGCGTCAGGCTTTCCTTGCTGCGGTTGCACCAGGCGAAGTGCGAGGCCACGCCGCGCGCCCGCTGGTCGTAGGCGCGGGCGAAGTCGCCGCCCTCAGGCCGCTCGATCTTGATGACGCGCGCGCCGAGATCCGCGAGGTGCCGCGTCGCCAAGGGTGCCGCGATGGCGTGTTCCAGCGAAACGACCAGCAGGCCTTCCAGCGGCAGCATCAGAACGACCTCGGCAGGCCGAGCACGTGTTCGGCCACGTACGAGAAGATCAGGTTGGTGGAGATCGGGGCGACCTGGTACAGCCGCGTCTCGCGGAACTTGCGCTCGACGTGGTATTCCGACGCGAAGCCGAAACCGCCGTGGGTCTGCAGGCAGACGTTGGCGGCCTCGAACGATGACTTTGCGGCCAGGTACTTGGCCATGTTGGCCTCCGCACCGCAGGGCTGGTGCGTGTCGAACAGCTCGCAGGCGCGCCAGCGCATCAGGTTGGCGGCCTCGACCTCGATATAGGACTCGGCAATCGGGAACTGCACGCCCTGGTTCTGGCCGATGGGGCGGTCGAACACGATGCGATCCTTGGCGTAGCGGGTCGCGCGGTCGACGAACCAGTAGCCGTCGCCGATGCACTCGGCGGCGATCAGGGTGCGCTCGGCGTTGAGGCCGTCAAGGATGTACTTGAAGCCCTGGCCTTCCTTGCCGATGAGGTTCTCCTCGGGAATCTCCAGGTTGTCGAAGAACACCTGGTTGGTCTCGTGGTTGACCATGTTCGGGATCAGGCGCATTTCCATGCCGTGGCCCAGCGCCTGGTCGAGATGCACCATGAAGATCGACATGCCCTCGGACTTGCGCTTGACCTGGTCGATGGGCGTGGTGCGCGCGAGCAGGATCATCAGCTCCGAATGCTGCAGGCGCGAGATCCACACCTTCTGGCCGTTGACGACGTAGCGGTCGCCCTTCTTCACCGCCGTGGTCTTGAGCCTGGTTGTGTCGGTGCCGGTGGTCGGCTCGGTCACGGCCATCGACTGCAGGCGCCATTCACCGCTGGCGATCTTCGGCATGTACAGCTGCTTCTGCTTGTCCGAGCCGTGACGCAGCAGGGTGCTCATGTTGTACATCTGGCCGTGGCAGGCTCCGGCATTGCCGCCGCAGCGGTTGATCTCCTCCATGACGACGGAGGCCTCGGCGAGTCCCAGGCCGGAGCCGCCGTACTCCTGCGGGATCATCACAGACAGCCAGCCGGCCTCGGTCAGCGCCTTGATGAAGGCTTCCGGGTAGCCGCGCTGTTCGTCGATCTTCAGAAAATATTCGTCGGGGAAGCGGCTGCACAGGTCGCGCAGCGCGTCGCGCATTTCCGGGAACCGCTCGTGTCGTTCGATGGGCATTTGTCGTCTGGGTGTGTCTGTCGTGTTGAATGGATCAGGCGGCGTCGCGTCGGCGCAGCAGGCGCAGCGGCTTGTACACCAGCACATCCCTGCCGTGCTGGTTGACCACGCGATTGAGGCTGCGAACCAGGCCGCGGTCGCCCTTGGAGGTGGTGCGGGCCTCGATGACCTCGCACTCGACATGGATGGTATCGCCCACGCAGGTGGGTGCACGCACGTCGAGATCGGCATGCAGGAATGCCAGGCCGGTGTGCTGGATGGCGGGGGTGAGCAGGCCCTCGGCGAAGCTCATGACCAGGACACCAGGCACGACCTTGGCGGGCAGGGACAGGCCTTCGCGCGCGGCGTGGTTGGTGAAGACTTCCTCGGTGAGCCAGGTCAGGTTCACGAAGCTGCCGAGGTCGGCCTCGGCCAGCGTGCGGCCGGCGCTGCGGAAGTGGAAGCCGACGGGCAGATCCTCGAAGTGAAAGCCGATGCCGATGGTCTTCATGCCGCTCCCTTGGCGACGGCGGTGACCGTGGCTCGGCGTTCCGTGAGGCTGATGATCGCCGCCTCGTCGTAGCCGAGTTCGCGCAGCACCTCGGCCGTGTGCTCGCCCAGGCGCGGGGCGGGAC
>UEXO01000035.1_pt1 | contig 48094 bp, 44 predicted proteins | sample 4301131 | NCBI WGS metagenome assembly UEXO01 (sample SAMEA4773185, study PRJEB27434) | metagenome | biome: 2259; feature: agricultural soil; material: soil | place: USA | collected 2014-09 | depth 0.25 m | reverse complement strand
CCAGTTCGACGATCAGCTGCTTTTTGGGCTGTGGCGGCAGGCTCACCTGAGGGCGAACCAACTGGATCAGGTACAGGATCAACGTGCCATGGAAGATGATCGAGATGATCAGCCCCGTGCTCCACGTCTGCTTGCCCTTCTTGGGAGGATTGCTCACTGGGAATAGCTCCAGCCCGTCACTGCTGGGCTTCGGCCATCAACGAAACCTTGTAGAACCCGGAGGCACCGACGAGGCTGATGAGTTCGACCACCTTGCCGTACTCCACGCCCTTGTCGGAGCGGATGTAGACGAGGTTGTCGGCCTGCTTCGCCGCAATGGCGCGCAAGGCTTCACCGAGCTGTTCGAGGGGCACCTGCTGGGTCAGCGGGCCATTGTTGATGAAGTACTCGTTCGCGGTATCGATCGAGATGATGAGGGGATCGCGCGGCTTGCCCATCTCGTCGAGAGAGGCTTTCGGCAGCTCGATCGGCAATGTCGGCAGCATCAGCGGCGCCGTGACCATGAAGATAATCAGGAGCACCAGCATCACGTCGACCATCGGCGTGATGTTGATCTCGGCGACCGGCGACATCTCGCCTTCTTCGCCGTCTCCTGACGAGACCTTTACGTTCAGGCCCATGGCGTCAGCTCTTGGCGCCTGGGGCGAAACGCTTGGCGAGGCGACCGGCGTAGATGCCCACGGCGGTGCCGATGCGGCCCGAATAGCGGCCCATGTCGGTCGACAGCTTGTTGTAGGCCATGATCGCCGGGATGGCGGCGACCAGGCCGATGCCGGTGGCGAACAACGCTTCGGCGATACCCGGGGCGACGGTGGCCAGCGAGGTATCGCGGTTGGCGGCGATGCCGGTGAAGGTGTTCATGATGCCCCACACGGTGCCGAACAGGCCGACGAACGGCGCCGCCGAACCCACGGTGGCGAGGAACGGCAGGCCCTTGTTCAGGCGCCGCATCTCGTTGGACATCTCCAGGCGCATTGCATGCTCGATGCGGTCGCGCACTTCATGCAGCGCTTCGTGGCTGTGCTCGCCCGAACCTTCGCGCCACTCGGCGTTGCCGGCTTCGATGACCGACGCGAGCGGATGCTGCTTGTCGTCCGAGTAATTGATCATGTCTTCGAGCGTGCCGGTTTCGAGCTTGTTCTCGAGCCGACCGATCGCGCCATTCGCTTTCGCGACGGCAAAGAACTTCTCGAACATCACCGTCCAGCTCCACACCGAAAAGAAGCCGAGCAGCAACAGGATGCCCTTGACCACCGGGTCGGCCTGCTGCACGAGGCTCATGATCGAGAGATCGGCCGGATTGATGCTGCCAGCGGCTTCGGCCGCGATATTGATGAGACTGGCTGCCACGAGAGCTACTCCGAATGATTGTTTCTGTTTGCGCCGAAGGCGATGCGTGGTGCCAGCAAAAGTCGCACCAAAGCTGCACGGCGTACCGGGAAAGGGCGAATACTACTGACGTGTCACGACAATAAGCAAGGCAACGGAACTGTCTTAAAACCTTAATAATCGTATGTTTAGCAACGATTTACGGCCGGCTTTCCGCGCCTGACGCAAGCGCTCCGCTTGCCGCACGACAGCGGCTGACAGAGGCTCAGCGCATTGTCACCAGTTCTTCCGCACTGGTCGGATGAATCGCAACCGTGTCATCGAAGTCGCGCTTCGTGGCCCCCATCCGTACAGCAACGGCGAAGCCCTGGATCATTTCATCGGCACCGACGCCGATCACGTGGACGCCGACCACCTTCTGCGCCGGCCCGACACAGACCAGCTTCATCGCAGTCTCGTGCTTGTGGTCGAGCAGACCGAAATACAGTGCCTTGAAGCGCGTCGTGTAGACCGCCACCGAGTCGCCATGTTCCGCACGCGCCGCCGCTTCGCTCAAGCCCACCGTGCCGATCGGTGGATGGCTGAACACCACGCTGGCGATATTGGTGTAATCGAGCCGCCGTTCGCGCTGACCACCAAACAGGCGATCGGCAAGCCGCCGGCCAGCGGCGATCGCCACCGGCGTCAGCGGCACCCGGCCGGTGACATCGCCAACCGCATGGACACCAGGCCGCTTGCTGTCCTGCCAGTCGTCGACGACGACATGACCAGCCTCGTCGAGCGCGACGCCGGCTTCGGCCAGCCCGAGACCGGCGGTGTTCGCGTGCCGGCCGGTCGCCCAGATCAGGGCATCGACGGCTAGAACGGTGCGGTCGTTCAAGTCTGCATTGAGGCCGACCTCATCGCGCTCCAGGCGTTGCACTTCGCAACCGTAGCGAAGTCGCACGCCCTGCTGGCGAAACTCGCCGTCGAGCGCTTCGCCGAGCATGGCGTCGAAACTGCTCAACAAGCGCTGACCGCGCACGATCAGCGTCACCTCGGCGCCTAGCGCACGAAGCACGCCGCACAGCTCGACGGCGATGTAGCCGGCGCCGACCACCGCAACCCGCTTCGGCAGCGCTTGCAGCGCGAAGAAACCGTCGGAATCGATGCCGAGCTCGGCGCCGGGAATGGTCGGCCGCTGCGGCCGGCTGCCGGTGGCGATCAGCACATGCGCGGCCGACAGCCGCTGGTCCCCGCAGGCCACATCGCCATCCGGCAGCAGGCGGCCATGCGCTTCGACGATCGTTACCCGGTCGCGATCGAGACCTTCGCGATAGATGTCGTTCAGACGCCGGATATAGGCTTCGCGCCGCTCGACAAGGCGAAGCCAGTCGTGGCTATACCCGGACAGCTCGAAGCCATAGCCCTGAGCTTCCGTGAGTGTCCCTGCGATCTGCGCGGCATGCCACATCAGCTTCTTCGGCACGCAGCCGACGTTGACGCAGGTGCCGCCCAGCCGGGCCGGCTCGATCAGCGCCACCTTGGCGCCGTGCTGCGCCGCGCGCCGCGCCGTGGCGATACCGCCACTACCGCCGCCAAGCACCACGAGATCGAAATTCCGGGATGGCGTCGTCATCGTTCCTGCCTCGAATAAGGCGCAGCGCGCCGGTTCAGACCCAAGCCGGCATCATGCGCGCTTGCCGCCGACGAACACGACCCGGCCGCGCGTCGTGTCGCCGGTGCGCCTCGGCCGCGCCTCCATTTGCCGATGCGGCCCAGTCAGGCTTCCATTTGCCGCCGTGGCTCAGCCACGCTTCCATTTGATGTTGCAGCCGACGCTGGGCACCTGATCCTCGCCGACGGCACGCCCAGCCAGCAGCGCATCCAGCGCGCCACGCAGATCGGCGCCGGTCACCGGCTTGCCGTTGCCCGGACGGGAGTCGTCGAGCTGACCGCGATAGGCCAGCTTCATCGCGCCATCGAAGACGAAGAAATCCGGCGTGCAGGCAGCCTGGTAGGCGCGTGCCACGGCCTGCGACTCGTCGTACAGATAAGGAAACGGAAAGCTCAGCCGCGTGGCCAGCGCCGCCATCTTGTCCGGGGCGTCGTCCGGGTAGTTCGCCGCATCGTTGCTGCTGATCGCGACGAAGGCGACGCCGCGAGCCTGGTAGTCGCGGGCCAGTTGCAGCAGGCCGTCGCAGATATGGATCACGTAGGGACAGTGGTTGCAGATGAACATCACCACGGTCGCGCGGTCCGACTGCAGTTCGGCCAGCGACAGGCTGCGACCGCTGACGGTGTCCGGCAGGCTGAAGGCCGGCGCCGGCGTGGCCAGCGGCAGCATCGTCGACGGAGTCAGTGCCATGTCATCTCCTTGCATCGAGGAACGCGGCAGACTCGCCGCGAGGTGCGCCGGATTGTAGCCTCGCCCTCGGCCCAGCAAGCCGCGACAAGGTCGGACACATTGGTTCTTATGCAGGGGGTTACACCTTGCATTACGCTATCTGCTTATCCGCATGACCCGATCACACGAGGAACCCGCAGTGACTCAAGCCACGAGCAGCTATCTCTTCACGTCCGAATCCGTCTCCGAAGGCCATCCGGACAAGCTCGCCGACCAGATTTCCGATGCCGTGCTCGATGCGATCCTCACCCAGGACAAGCGCGCCCGCGTCGCCTGCGAGACCTTGGTCAAGACCGGCGTCGCGATCATCGCCGGCGAAGTCACCACCTCGGCCTGGGTCGACCTCGAAGCGCTGGTCCGCAAGGTGATCACCGACGTCGGCTACAACTCCTCCGACGTCGGCTTCGACGGCGCCACCTGTGGCATCCTGAACATCATCGGCAAGCAGTCGCCGGACATCGCGATGGGCGTCGACGGCACCAAGAAGAAGGAAAAGGCCGCCGAAGACATCGGCGCCGGAGACCAGGGCCTGATGTTCGGCTACGCCTGCGACGAGACCAAGGAACTGATGCCGGCGCCGATCTACTACTCGCACCGCCTGGTCGAGCAGCAGTCGAAGGTCCGCAAGGCCAAGAAGGGCGGCCTCGCCTGGCTGCGCCCGGACGCCAAGTCGCAGGTCACCTTGCGCTACGAGAACGGTGTCGCGGTCGGCGTCGACGCCGTCGTGCTGTCGACCCAGCACAGCCCGGACATCAAGCTCAAGGACCTGCGCGAAGCGGTCATGGAGTCGATCATCAAGCCGGTGATCCCTGAGAAGTGGATCAGCAAGGCGACCAAGTTCCACATCAACCCGACCGGCAACTTCGTGATCGGCGGACCCGTCGGTGACTGCGGCCTGACCGGCCGCAAGATCATCGTCGACAGCTACGGCGGCTGGGCTCGCCACGGCGGCGGCGCGTTCTCGGGCAAGGATCCGTCGAAGGTCGACCGCTCGGCCGCCTATGCCGCCCGCTATGTCGCCAAGAACATCGTCGCCGCCGGCCTCGCCTCGCGCTGCGAAGTGCAGGTGTCCTACGCGATCGGCGTCGCCGAACCGACTTCGATCTTCGTCACCAGCTTCGGCACCGGCAAGGTCAGCGACGAAGCGCTGGAGAAACTGGTCCGCAAGCATTTCGACCTGCGCCCGGGCGGCATCATCAAGATGCTGGATCTCATCCACCCGATGTACCAGGCCACTGCCGCCTACGGCCACTTCGGCCGCAAGCCATACGAAGTGACGCTGAACGGCGAAACCTTCACCGCGTTCTCGTGGGAGAAGACCGACAAGGCGGAACTGCTCAAGGATGCGGCGAAGAAGCTGAAGTAAGCAGCGGCTTCACGTACAAATGAAAGGGACGCTTCGGCGTCCCTTTTTTGTTGGTGGCGGCCACGCGAGTGTTCCCGGAATCCGGCCGCGCCCCGGCCATTTCCGCCTCCGGCGGAAATGGCGTTCGCCCCCGCGCGGCGTATACGCCGCAAGCTTGCGGGGGCTCACCCCGTATTCTGCAGCCCTTGGGCGACGCCGTTGACGGTGGCCACCAGCGCGTGCAGCAGGCTGTCGTCGCTGCTGCCGGAGGTGCGCCAGCGGGTCAGCAGGTCGACCTGCAGGAAGCTAATCGGGTCGACGTAGGGATTGCGGACCCGGATCGATTCGGCCAGCCGAGGCTCGCTGGCCAGCAGCGTTTCCTCGCCGCGCAGGCGCAGCACCCAGTGGCGGGTGCGCTCGAACTCGGCGGCGATCATCGGGAAAAAAGCCTCATGCAGTGCACCCGAAAGCTTCGAGAAGCGCTCGGCGATGTCGAGATCGCACTTGGCGAGGATCATGTCGGTGTCGTCGAGCAGCACGCGGAAGAAGGCCCAGTCACGGGACATCTCGAGCAGCCGCGCTTCGCCAAGTTCGGCGGCCGCCAGTTCCAGACCGCTGCCGAGACCGTACCAGGCGGTCAACCCGGACCGGCACTGGGTCCAGGCGAACACCCAGGGAATTGCCCGCAGGCTTTCGACACCGACCATCGTGCCGCGCCGGCTTGGCCGCGAGCCGAGGGTCATCTTTTCGATCACATCGATCGGCGTGGCGGTGCGGAAGTAATCGACGAAGTCCGGGGCATCGACAAAGTCGCGATAGGCCGCCCGGCTATACGTGGAGATCACGGTCATCGCTTCGCGCCAGGCACTCTCCCGGGCTTCCGGCACGCGTGGACGCAGGGACGCGCGCAAGGTCGCGCCGACCATCTGCTCCAGGCTGCGCAGCGCCAGCGCGCGAATGCCGTACTTGCGGTGGATGACCTCGCCCTGCTCGGTCACGCGCAGGGAGCCGGCGACCGAACCACGCGGGCTCGACATCAGCGCCGTCACGATCTTGCCACCGCCCCGACTCGCAGAGCCGCCACGGCCGTGGAAGAACTTGAGCTTGATGCCGTAGGCCTGCGCGGCTTCGAGCAGTTCCACCTGGGCACGCTGCAGGCCCCACCTGGAAGCCACGGTGCCGCCGTCCTTGCCGCTGTCCGAGTAGCCGAGCATCACTGCCTGGCGATCGCCGCGGGCGGCGAGGTGTTCGCGATAGACCGGGTCGGCGAACAGCGCACGCAGCGTGTCCGGGCCGGCGCGAAGATCGTCGACGGTTTCGAACAATGGCGCGATGTCCAGCGGCACCTGGCCGCGGGCGTCGATCAATCCGCCGTGACGCGCGAGCGCCAGTACCGCCAGCACGTCGGCAGCGCGCTGCGCCATGCTGATGATGTACAGGCCGACCGCCTCGGTACCGTAACGCTGGATCGATGCGGCGAGCGTCGCGAACACTGCCGTGCAGCGCACCGCCGTCGCATCGTCGGACGCGGCAAACGTCGCACCCGCACCGGCATAAGGACGCAGGCTTTCGGTCTGTACATCACCCTCGAATTCCGGCCATTCCGGATTGCCGATCAGCGCCGCGACTGCTTTGGCGTGCACCCGCGAATCCTGGCGGCAGTCGAGCCGCGCCAGATGAAAACCGAAAGTCCGCACCCGCCACAACAGGCGGCGCACCGCATACCAGCCGGCGTTCAGACCCTTGCCGGCGAGCAGGCTTTCGGCGACCAATTCGATGTCGGCAAGGAAAGCTCCGGCGTTCTCGTAGCCGCCGTCGGCATCGCGGGCGGTGGCGCGCAATCGGGCACGGACCAGCGTCAGGAACAAGCGGTACGGCATGTCGCCGTGGCGCGGTTTCAGGGCCGCGCCGGCTTCCGGCAGCAAGGTCTTGTAGGCGGCGATTCGGCGCAGCAGCTCGCCGGAGACATCGACCCGATCCGCCGTCTGGCTCAACGAATCGGACAGCTCGCCGACCTCGGCCGCATAGCGTTCGAGGATCCGTGCGCGCTGACTTTTCAGGGTGTCGGCGATGGTGTCGGCGCCGACGTTCGGGTTGCCGTCCATGTCGCCGCCGACCCAGGAGCCGAAGCGCAGCACCCGCGGCATCTCGACTTCGGTGCCATAGACGCTGCGGATCGCTTCCTCGAAAGCTTCGTAGAACGCCGGCACGATGTTGTAGATCGCGCCACCGAGATAGAAGCCGACGTGATCGCATTCGTCCTGCACGGTCGGCCGGGCGGCGGCGGTTTCCCGCGTCTGCCAGCTCGCGGTCAGCGCCACCCGCAGGCGGCCCCAGTCGGCGGCGCGCTCGGGCGCCGTCAGGCTCGGGTCAAATTCGTTGATCAGGCAGCGGACGATCTGCTTTTCCTTTTCCAGGATCGAGCCGCGTACCGCTTCGGTCGGATGGGCGGTGAACACCGGCTCGACGTCGAGCCGAGACAGCCACAGCAGCAGTTCGCGGGCGCTGACCCCAGCGGCCTTCAACTGGCCCAGGGCGTCGAGCAGGCTGTCGGGCTGGGCGGCCGCCCCAGCCCGCTCGTAATCGCGGCGGCGGCGGATGCGATGAACACGTTCGGCGATGTTGACGCCCTGGAAGTAGGTCGAGAACGCTCGCGTCAGCCACTCGGCCTGCACCACCGGCAAACCCGACAGCAGCGCCGACAGCTCTTGCGCTGTGGCCACGCCCTCGCGGCGCCGGATCGCCGTGGTGCGCACCGTTTCGACGCCGTCGAGAAAGGCGGCGCCCTGCTGCTCGGCAAGCATTTCGCCGACGGTCGCACCGATGCGGCGCACGTTTTCGCGCAACGGGGCATCGGCGGCATTGCGGGCACTGCGCGGATCGCTGATCGGATTGTCCATGCCCCGATGTACGCAAAGCCGATGCCGGATTGACCACGGGACCACTGCTGCCCACCGCCGATCACACGACCCGACAGGCATCTATCCTTTTATCCGCATAGGCGAATACAATGCCCGACACGATCCCCGAGGGGCGCTGCGACCGTCGACACGCGATGACGGCCAGGCTCGGGGGCAGGCTTTCAGCAACGGCGCCCGTTCCAACCGATTTCAACACTGGAGCGATGCTCATGAGCGCTGTCCTGCACCCCGTCACCACCCCGCACAAGAACGGCGTTGCCGACTTCAAGGTCCGCGACCTGTCGCTGGCCGAATTCGGCCGCAAGCGCATCCGCATGGCCGAGGAAGAAATGCCCGGCCTGATGTCGATCCGCAAGAAGTACGCGCCGCTGCAGCCGTTGAAGGGTGTCCGCGTCACCGGCTCGCTGCACATGACCAAGGAAACCGCCGTGCTGCTCGAGACGCTGAAAGCGATCGGCGGCGACGTGCGCTGGGCCTCGTGCAACATCTTTTCGACCCAGGACGACGCCGCAGCCGCCGTGGCGGCAGCCGGCACCCCGGTGTTCGCCTGGAAGGGTGAATCGCTCGAGGAATACTGGGACTGCACCCTGGACTGCGTCACCCATGTCCTGCCGGACGGCTCGCTCGGCGGCCCTGAGCTGGTCATCGACGATGGCGGCGACGTCACCCTGCTGATCCACAAGGGTGTCGAGATGGAAGCCGGCTCGAACTGGATCGACACGCTGTCCGGCAATCACGAAGAACAGGTGATCAAGGATCTGCTGCGCCGTACCAAGACCGAGCGCCCGGGCTACTGGACCAAGGTCGCCGCTGCCTGGCGCGGTGTCGCCGAGGAAACCACCACCGGCGTGCACCGCCTCTATCAGATGTTCGAAGCCGGCAAGCTGCTGGTGCCGGCGATCAACGTCAACGACTCGGTCACCAAGTCCAAGTTCGACAACCTGTACGGCTGCCGCGAATCGCTGGCCGACGGCATCAAGCGCGCCACCGATCTGATGATCGCCGGCAAGGTCGCCTTCGTCGCCGGTTACGGCGACGTCGGCAAGGGCTCGGCGCATAGCCTGCGCGGCCTCGGCGCTCGCGTGATCGTCTCGGAAGTCGATCCGATCAATGCCCTGCAGGCGGCGATGGAAGGCTTCGAAGTGAAGCCGATCGAGGATGTGCTCAGCTTCGCCGACATCTATGTCTCGGCCACCGGCAACAAGGACATCATCAGCCTCGAGCACATGAAGGCGATGAAGAACAACGCGCTGGTCTGCAACATCGGCCACTTCGACAACGAGATCCAGATGGATCGCCTGAACCAGGACGCGAGCGCCTCGCGCGACCAGATCAAGCCGCAGGTCGACCGCTACACCTTCAGCGACACCGGCAACAGCATCTACATCCTTGCCGAGGGGCGCCTGATCAATCTCGGCTGCGCCCACGGCCATCCGGCGTTCGTGATGTCGAATTCGTTCTCCAACCAGACGCTGGCTGCGATCGATCTCTGGAAGAACAAGGACGTCTACGAAAAGCAGGTCTACCGTCTGCCGAAGAAGCTCGACGAGGAAGTGGCCGCCCTGCACCTGGAGCAGATCGGGGTGAAGCTGACCAAGCTGACGCCGGCGCAGGCCGAGTATCTGGGCGTGCCGGTTGAAGGTCCGTACAAGCCGGACCACTACCGCTACTAAGCGTCATCCCGGACGCGAGCGCCGGAGCAACGGATCGGATTCGAGCGCACGCTTCGCGTCGCTCGATCCGGTCAGTTGTTGGTTTCGAAGGGGCGGGCGACTGCCCCTTTTTGTTGCCCCGATTTCGAGACAAAGAGTCATGGCCAGCCAGACCGCCCAGTTTTCGTTTGAACTGTTTCCCCCGCGCACGCCGGAAGGCGTGGCCAAGCTGCCGAATATTGCTGCCCAGCTGGCGGCGGTACAGCCGAAGTATTTCTCGGTGACCTACGGCGCCGGCGGTTCGGACCAAGACGGCACCTACGACACCGTGGTCAAGGTGGTCGAAAAGACTGGCATCGAAGCGGCGCCGCATCTGACCTGTGTCGGCTCCTCGCGTGCCAGGATCGCCGCCCTGCTCGATCGCTACAAGGCGGCCGGCGTGCGGCGCATCGTCGCCCTCCGCGGCGACCTGCCGGCGACGGCGATCGGCACCGGTGCTCCCGGCGACTTCCATTATGCGAACGAACTGGTGTCGTTCATTCGCGAGACGCACGGCGGCAGCTTCCAGCTGGAAGTCGCCGCCTATCCCGAAATGCACCCGCAGGCGCTTAGCCCGGCCGCCGATTTCGACGCCTTCCGGCGCAAGGTCGACGCCGGCGCCCACGCCGCGATCACCCAGTATTTCTACGTCGCCGACGCCTACCTCGATTTCATCGAACGCTGCGCGCGGGCGAACATCCGCATTCCGGTGATCGCCGGCATCATGCCGATCACCAACCACGCCCAGCTGACCCGCTTCTCGGCCGCCTGCGGCGCCGACATTCCCCGTTACGTCCGTCTGCGCCTCGAACAACTGCAGGACGACAAGCCGGCGCTGCTCGACTTCGGCCTCGACGTGGTTACCCGACTCTGTGAAACGGTGCTCAAGGCGGGCGCCCCGGGCATCCATTTCTACACCCTGAATCAGGCTGATCCGACCTTGCGGCTGTGGAAGAACCTCGGGCTACCCGTGCCCCACTGATGCCCTAGCCACCACTCGGCTTGGCGGCGATCCCATGAACAACCAGGGGAGCCTCGCCGCAGGCCTCGGATGGCCGCACCCACTTCCACACGCTCAATCAGGCCGATCCGACCTTGCAGCTGTGGAAGAACCTCGGCTCACCGGCACCGCACTGGCGGGGGCATCCAGCGTCCCGGTGACAGCCGCACAGCCCGGCCGTAAGCTCCGCGGCGCATGAAGATCCTGCATCTCCTCGATTACTGCGGCGTCGCCGTCTTCGCGATCAGCGGTGCGCTGGCGGCCGGACGCAAATCGCTGGACATGCTCGGCGTCGCGGTCATTGCCCTGGTCACCGCCACCGGCGGCGGCACCATCCGCGACCTGCTGCTCGACCGCCACCCGGTGTTCTGGATCGCTGATCCAATGTATGTCGTGGTGATCATCGCCGCAGCGCTGCTAACCATTCCCTACACGCGCTGGTCGCGGCCGCCGCTGCAGACCCTGCAGCTGGCCGACGCGCTGGGCCTGGCCTTTTTCTCGATCGCCGGCGCCCAGGTGACGCTGGCCGGCGGTCATTCCGGACTGATCGCGGTGATCATGGCAACCATCACCGGCTCCTTCGGCGGCCTGCTGCGCGATGTGCTGTGCAACGAGATCCCAATGATCCTGCGCCAGGGGCAGCTCTATGCCGTCGCGGTGATCGTCGGCGCGAGCCTGTACGTGCTGGCGCTGGAAATCGGCCTGCCACGCCTGCCGGCCACCCTGATCGGCATGTGCTCGGTCGCCGCGTTCCGGCTTGGCGCCATCGTCTGGAACTGGACGCTGCCGGTCTACAGCCTGCCGGACCACGACGGCCCGCCCCCGAAGGACAACGAGCCGCGACCATGAAGCGCCTGCGCCGACTGCGCCCAGGCTTGGGCCTGAGCCTCTGGCAGTGGCTGCTGCTGGCGCCGTTCGCGTTCGCCGGCTTTGCGATGCTGCAGGTGCTGATCCTACGCGTGGTGCCGCCGTTCACCAGCGCCTTCATGCTGGCCTCGGACGCGCCGACAGTCCGCTACGACTGGGTGCCGATGCGGCGCATCGCCCCGGTCGCCGGGCTGGCGATGGTCGCCGCCGAGGACCAGAAGTTTCCGGAGCACTGGGGCTTCGATTTCGAAGCGATCGACAAGGCTCTCGATCACAACCGCCGCTCGCGGCGGGTCCGCGGCGCCTCGACGATCAGCCAGCAGACCGCCAAGAACCTGTTCCTGTGGTCCGGCCGCTCCTATGTCCGCAAGGGCCTGGAAGTCGGCTACACGCTGTTGATCGAAGCGCTGTGGCCCAAACGGCGAGTGCTGGAGGTTTATCTGAACATCGCCCAGTTCGGCCCAGGCATCTTTGGCGTCGAAGCGGCCGCCCAGACCTACTTCCACAAGCCCGCTGCCAGACTGAGCCGCCAGGAGGCCGCGCTGCTGGCCGCGGTGCTGCCGAACCCGGTACGCCTAAGGGTCGACCGGCCATCAGCCTACGTGCTCGGCAGGGCCAACCAGATCGAGCGCCAGATGCAGGCTCTAGGCAGCGGCTATCTGAGCGATCTGCAGTGATCTGCACCGATTATGGGCGGATCTCCGCTTTACCTGAGAAAACCGCCCTTAACCTATGAAATCTATGGAAAAGCTCGTTTCGCACACAGCCTCTGTGGATAAGCCTGTGAACAAGACCGGGGGAGGCATGCTAAGTGTTGGTCCGCATAAGGCTTTTTGGCGCTGCGCCTAATTTGTGACCATATCTCTTTTATTATACAAATCAATATTTTGCATTGTTTTTTAAGATTTCCTGCAGTTTTATGTCGGTGGTAAAAGGCTTTGCGGTCGTTCGTCTCGGGTGATGTGCATAAGTACCCGGCTGGAGCTTGTGGAGGCGCCGCTGTCAAGTCTTTTAATTGTGCACTGCGATCAAATCGGCCCCCGCCAGGCGGCCATCTGCCCTTGCGTCCAGCCGGAATCGGAAAATGCAGCGCAATGCAAGACTCGGAAGTGCCGATAAAACGTGAACATGGCGTGATCTGCACTCATTGGGTGCGTATCTCGGCAAGTGCTGAGAAAACCTGCCTAGCCCACTGAAATCTATGGAAAAGCTGGATTGGCACACAGAGTCTGTGGATAAGCTTGTGAACAAGGCTGGGGGAGGCGTGCTAAGTAGCGGTCCTGACAGGGCTTTTTGGCGTTGCGCCGAAATTTTAACCAGGCCATTTTATTTATCAATATCAACGGTTTGTGCTGTTTTTCAGGCTTTCTTGCAGATTTATGTCGGCTACAAAAGGGTTTGCGGCGATTCCTCGTTTCGGTGTGCATAACTGCCGCCCCGGAGACCGGCGACGCCGCCGCTGTCAAGCCTTTTTTGTTCGCCACTTATAGACTGCGGTCATGTTGAGCTCTCAACCCCGCGTGCTTTGTCTGTCAGGCCTCGATCCGGCAGGTGGAGCCGGCCTGCAGGCCGACATCGAAACACTCGCCGCTCATGGGGTTCACGCGTTCGGACTGATCACGGCACTGACCGTGCAGGACAGCCACAACGTCCGCCGTGTGGTCGCCACCGACCCTGCCCTCCTTGACGAACAGCTGAGTGTGCTGCTGGCCGACGCGCGACCGGATGCCGTCAAGCTGGGCCTGCTCGGCGGCAGCGCGCAGCTGCCGGTGATCGCCACACACCTTGCGCGGCTCGCAGTGCCGGTGGTCTGCGATCCGGTACTGCGCGCCGGCGGCGGCACCGATCTGGCCACCGCCCAGTTCCCGGCGGCGCTGCGAGCCCGCCTGCTGCCGCTGGTGACCGTGCTGACCCCGAACGCGGCCGAGGCCCGCCGGCTGGTGCCGGCAGCCGCCACGCTCGCCGAGTGCGCGGCGGCGCTGCTTGCCGATGGCTGCGCCCGGGTACTGGTCACCGGCGGCGACGAGCCGGGTGCCAGCGTCATCAATTGGGCCTGGCGAGGTGACGGCAGCACCCGACATTGGCAATGGCCGCGGCTGCCGGAAACTTTCCACGGTGCCGGCTGCACGCTGGCCAGTGCGATCGCCGCCCGGCTGGCTCTCGGGGATGGACTCGACGACGCCCTCGACGCGGGCCAGCGCTGGACCCAGGCCGCGCTGACCCGAGCGATCAGCATTGGTAGCGGCCGGCGCATTCCTGGACGACTGCCGGCATGAGAGCGCAAGCGATCCCAGCGATAAGGCGCGGCCTTTACGCCATCACCCCGGACACCCTGGCCGAGGATCCGATCCGGCTACTGGCCGCTTGCGCCGCCGCACTGACTGGCGGGGCGGTGCTGCTGCAATACCGGGACAAGCGCAGCGACGCGTCGCGTCGCGAACAGAACGCCGTCGCGCTGCTGGCGCTGTGCCGGGACCACGGCGCGCGGCTGACCATCAATGACGACGCCGGACTCGCCGCCCGCATCGGCGCCGACGGCGTCCACCTCGGCGCCTCCGACGGTTCGCTGGCGGCCGCCCGGGCCCTGCTCGGCGCCGATGCCCTGATCGGCGCCAGCTGCGGCAACGCGCTGGCTCGCGCCGAGGCGGCGATCGCCTCCGGCGCCAGCTATGTCGCCTTCGGCCGCTACTTCCCGTCGCGAACCAAGCCCGACGCCCCACCGGCCTCGCTGGACACCCTGATTGCCGCTCGCCAGGCCCTCGCGGTGCCGCTGTGCGCAATCGGCGGCATTACCCCGGATAATGGCGCACCGCTGGTCGCCGCCGGCGCCGACTGGCTGGCCGCCGTCGACGGCCTGTTCGGCGATGGCGAACCGGCCGGCATCAGCCGCCGCGCCCGCGCCTACTGCGCGCTGTTCGTCGCAGCCGCCTGATTCGAAGCAAGCACACCGGAAACCGCCGTCCTCATGTCCCAACCCGAGTCCAGTTCCGAACAGTTGTTCCGTCGCGCCCAGGCCTCGATCCCCGGCGGCGTCAATTCCCCGGTGCGCGCCTTCCGCGCCGTCGGCGGCACGCCGCGCTTCATCGCCTCCGCCGATGGCGCGACCATCACCGACGCCGACGGCAAGACTTACGTCGACTACATCGGCAGCTGGGGCCCGATGATCCTCGGTCACCAGCACCCTGCAGTCCGCGACGCCATCGTCCGTCAGGCACAGATCGGCGTGTCCTACGGCGCGCCGACCGAAGCCGAGATCACCATGGCCGAACTGCTCTGCGCCCGGGTGCCGGGGCTGGAGCAGGTGCGCCTGTGTTCGAGCGGCACCGAAGCGACGATGAGCGCGCTGCGCCTGGCCCGCGGCTACACCGGCCGGGATCTGATCTTGAAGTTCGAGGGCTGCTACCACGGTCATTCGGATTCGCTGCTGGTCAAGGCCGGAAGCGGCGCGCTGACCTTCGGCGTGCCGACCTCGCCCGGCGTGCCGGCTGATTTCGCCAAGTACACCTTGACCGCCGACTACAACGATCTGGCTTCCGTTGAAGCCCTGTTCCAGGCCAATGTCGGCAAGATCGCCTGCGTGATCGTCGAGCCGGTGGCCGGCAACATGAACTGCATCCTGCCGAAGCCGGGCTTTCTCGAAGGCCTGCAGCGACTGTGCAAGGCCGATGGCGCGGTGCTGATCTTCGACGAAGTGATGACCGGCTTCCGGGTCGGCCCGAAGGGCGCGGCCGGCGTCTACGGCATCACCCCGGACATGGTCACCCTCGGCAAGATCATCGGCGGCGGCCTGCCGGTCGGCGCCTTCGGCGGACGGCGCGAGATCATGCAGAAGCTGTCCCCGGCCGGCCCGGTCTACCAGGCCGGCACCTTGAGCGGCAATCCGCTGGCGATGGCCGCCGGCATCGCCCTGCTGACCGCCCTCGACGACGCCGCGATCTACGCGCACCTCGAAGCGACGACCGCCGCGCTGCTCGCCGGCCTGAACGCTGAGGCAAAGGCAGCCGGCGTGCCGTTCACCACCGTGCAGCTCGGCTCGATGTTCGGCCTGTTCTTCACCGACAAGCCGGCGATCGAAAGCTTTGCCGAAGTCACCGCCTGCAATCTCGACCATTTCAAGCGCTTCTTCCACGCGATGCTCGATCGCGGCATCTACCTCGCACCGTCGGCCTATGAAGCCGGCTTCGTGTCCGCGGCCCACGGGCCGCGCGAAGTCGAGCTGACGATCATGGCCGCGCGCGAAGCTTTCGCGGAGCTGAAAGCCGCATGAGCGAGGAGAACAGCAGCTTCATCGCCAAGCTCAGGAAAAAGATCAACAAGGGTGATTCCTGGCTGACCTATGACCTCGGCCGCCTGTTCACCGACGAAAAGCTCAACGACGACGCCATCGAGGTCATCGAGGAACGTCTGCTGATCGCCGATGCCGGCGTCGAAGCGACCACCCAGCTGACCGAAGCGCTGCGCAACGAGGTGATGGCCGGCCGGATCAAGACCGAGGCCCAGCTGCGCAAGGAGCTGAAGAAGGCGCTGCTCGACATCATCGGGCCCTGCGCCAAGCCGCTGACCATCCCGGTGTTCATCAAGCCCTACGTGATCTTCGTCGCCGGCATCAACGGTGCCGGCAAGACCACGACCATCGGCAAGATCGCCGCCAAGCTGAAGAAAGAAGGCAAGAGCGTGCTGCTGGCCGCCGGCGACACCTTCCGCGCCGCGGCCGTCGAGCAGCTGACCACCTGGTCCGAGCGCGCCGGCGTGCCGATCCTGTCTCAAGGTGCCGGCGCCGATTCGGCCTCGGTGATCTACGACGCCGTGCAGGCCGCCAAGGCGCGCGGCATCGACGTGGTGATCGCCGACACCGCCGGCCGCCTGCATACCCAGAGCCACCTGATGGACGAGCTGCGCAAGATCCGTCGCGTGGTCCAGAAGCTCGATGCCTACGCGCCGCATGAAGTGATGCTGGTGGTCGACGGGACCGCCGGCGGCAATGCCCTGAACCAGGCCGTGCAGTTCCACGAAGCGATTGGGCTTACCGGCATCACCATCACCAAACTCGACGGTACCGCCAAGGGCGGCGTGCTGCTGGCGATCGCCAAGCGGCTGGCACTGCCGGTGCGCTATGTCGGCCTTGGCGAGGCGATCGACGATCTCGAAGTGTTCGATGCCGACGCCTATGCCGAAGCCCTGGTCGGCGGTGCCGCACTCGGAGAACCGCGTTGAGCAGCCAGAGCCTGATCCGCTTCGCCGGCGTCAGCCATCGCTATGACGATGGCAGCCGGGAAATTCTCAGCAATGCCAACTTCGAGCTGGACCGCGGCGAAATGGCTTTCCTGACCGGCCCGAGCGGCGCCGGCAAGTCGACGATGCTGAAGCTGATCGCCCGCCTGGCCCGGCCGACGCTCGGCGAGGTCACCGTCGATGGCATCGCCCTGTCGGGCTTGCGCGAACGCGACGTGCCGGCCTATCGCCGGCAGTTCGGGATGATCTTCCAGAACTTCAACCTGCTGCCCGATCGCACGGTATTCGACAACGTCGCGATGCCGCTGATGATCCGCGGCCACAGCGGCGACGACATCGCCCGCCGGGTACGCGCCGCGCTCGACGCGGTCGGCCTCCGAGGCAAGGAACGCAGCTGGCCGCAAACCCTGTCCGGCGGCGAGCAGCAGCGGGTCGGCATCGCCCGCGCCGTGGTCGCCAAGCCGCGGCTGCTGATCGCCGACGAGCCGACCGGCAACCTCGACCCGGAAATGGCCCAGGAAGTGATGCAGCTGTTCGGCCGCTTCAACGAGGTGGGCGTCAGCGTGCTGGTCGCGACGCACGCCCTCGGCCTGATCGCCAAGCTGCCGTACCGGATCCTGCGCCTGGAAAAGGGCCTGCTGAGCGAGATCAAGGCCAGCGAGTTCGAGTACGTCGACGACGAGGGGGCGCTGGACGCATGAGTTCGACACGACGGGTCAGCAATACCCCCAGCGGCTTCTCGCGCTGGCTGCTCGACCACACCCGCGCGATCGCCACGACGCTCGATCAGCTGAAAGCCCGGCCGTTCGGCACCCTGCTGACCGCCTTCGTGATCGGCGTGACCCTGGCGCTGCCGGCCGGCCTGTATACGCTGATCGGCAGCCTCGACGCCGCGTCGAGCGGCCTGAAGGGCTCGCTGCGCGCCTCGCTGTTCCTGCGTGACGACCTCGACGACGGCGCTGGCCGGGCGCTGGCCGCGAAGCTGGCGAAGCGTCCGGGCGTCGCCGAGGCACGCTACATCTCGCGCGACGAGGCGCTGGCCGAGTTCAAGGCCCATTCCGGCTTCGGTGAAGCACTGGATATCCTCGACAGCAATCCGCTGCCGGCGGTGATCGTGGTCACCCCGGACCGCAAGGCCGAGAAGGCGCAGGCCGCTTCGATGCTCGACGAGATGACCAAGCTGCCGGAGGTCGAGAGCGCCCGCCTCGACCGCGAATGGCTGGAACGCCTGTACGCGATCCTCGCCGTCATCGAGCGTCTGGTGCTGCTGATCGGCGGCAGCCTGGCGGTGGCGGTGCTGGTGGTGGTCGCCAATACCATCCGGCTCGACATCGCCGCCCGGCGCGAAGAGATCGTCGTGCTCAAGGTGATCGGCGCACCGGATGCCTTCATCCGCCGGCCGTTCCTGTACACCGGCCTGTGGTACGGCCTCTGCGGGGCCTTGCTGGCCTGCCTGATGGTGCTCGGCGCCCGCGCGGTGCTGTCGGAGCCGGCAGCGACGCTGTCCGGCCTTTACGGCTCGGGAGCCGGCTTCGGCAGCCTGAGCGCCGACACCGTATTCAGCATGTTCGGCGTCGGCGGCCTGCTCGGCTGGCTGGCGGCATTCTGGACGGTCGGCCGCCATCTCGGAGCGATCGAGCCCGATTGACGCCACTGGAACCCGGCCGGCTGACGGCGGTCCATGCCCTGTGGCTATCAACTTTCCTATTTCTTCGCGAACTTTTTTCGGTCTTAGCACTCCAATTTTTCGAGTGCTAACATTTCGGAAAACAGGGGGATCAAGATGACTGCTCTGGCAATCTCACAACGCTCCACCGCGCTGCCGGTGCCGCTGGCCGGCAGCCTGGATACCTATATCCGTTCGGTCAGCCAGATTCCGTTGCTGACGCCGGACGAGGAACAGAAGCTCGCGCACCAACTGCACGACGAGGGCAATCTCGCGTCCGCGCAGAAACTGGTGCTGTCGAACCTGCGCTTCGTCGTCCACATCGCCCGCGGCTACCAGGGCTACGGCCTGCCGCTGTCCGACCTGATCCAGGAAGGCAACATCGGCCTGATGAAGGCGGTGAAGCGCTTCGACCCGGGTGTCGGCGTGCGTCTGATCAGCTTTGCGGTGCACTGGATCAAGGCCGAGATCCACGAGTACATCCTGAAGAACTGGCGGATCGTCAAGATCGCCACCACCAAGGCCCAGCGCAAGCTGTTCTTCAACCTGCGCAAGTCCAAGACCCATCTCGGCTGGATGACCCAGTCGGAAGTCGAAGCGGTGGCCAAGGATCTCAAGGTCAAGCCGGAAGAAGTGCTGCAGATGGAATCCCGCCTCGGCGGCGCCGACGTCTCGTTCAGCGCCAGCCCGGACGACGGCGAGGAAAGCTCGTTCGTGCCCGAGGACTACCTCGCCGACCGCCACGACGCTTATTCGGCGATCGAGGAAGCGGAATGGCAGGACGCCCGCGAGGCGCGGATGACCTCGGCGCTGGCGGCCCTGGACGATCGCTCGCGTGACATCCTGAAGCGCCGCTGGCTGGCTGATGAATCGAAGGCCGGCCTGCAGGAACTCGGCGACGAGTACGGCGTGTCGGCCGAGCGCATTCGCCAGATCGAGGTCGCGGCGATGAAGAAGCTGCGCAAGGCGATCGAGGTCGAGGCCGAACCGGCCTGATTCCCGGCCCCAAACGCTCGCCCGATACGCAAAAAGCCCGGCACCGCCGGGCTTTTTGTTGTTCGCCGTTGCCGCCTACATCAGATAGTGGTCGACCAACAGCGCCGTGAAGATGCCCATCAGGTAGACGATCGAATAGCCGAAGGTCTTCATTTGCAGGCCCTTGCGCGGCGCGAACTTGATCTGGATCGCCAACTGCAGGAAGCGGCCGCCGAGCACCAGCGCTGCGGCCAGATACAGCCAGCCGCTCATGCCGACCGCGAACGGCAGGATGGTCACCGCGATCAGCAGGAAGGTGTAGAGCAGCACCTGGGTCGCGGTGTAGTCGACGCCGTGGGTGACCGGCAGCATCGGCACGCCGACCTTCGCGTATTCCTCGCGGCGCTCGATCGCCAGCACCCAGAAATGCGGTGGCGTCCAGATGAAGATGATCAGGAACAGGATCAGCGCGTGCGGATCGATGTTGCCAGTCACCGCCACCCAGCCGAGCACCGGCGGTGCAGCCCCGGAAGCACCGCCAATGACGATGTTCTGCGGCGTCGCCCGCTTCAGGAACAGCGTGTAGACGCCGGCATAGCCGACCAGGGTCAGCTGAGTCAGCACCGCGGTCAGCGGATTGACCAGGAACCACAGCACCACGAAGCCAGCGAGACCGAGGACGGTGGCGAAGGCGATCGATTCGGTCAGGCTCAAGGTGCCGGTGACCAGCGGCCGGCCGCAGGTGCGCGCCATGCGGGCGTCGATCTCGCGATCGATGATCTGGTTCACCGCGGCCGCCGACGCCGCCTGCAGCGAGATGCCGATCGTGCCCCAGAGCAGCGCCGCCAGCGGCGGCAGGCCGGGCACGGCGAGGAACATGCCGACGATCGCGGTGAACACGATCAGCATCACCACGCGCGGCTTGCACAGCTCGTAGTACTCGCGGCCGCGGGACGCCGGTGCGGCGACCTCGGCCTTGAGGGTGGAAGCGGGGTTCTGGCTCATGTCGGTCGGCTCGGGTTCAGGACTGCCCTGGACGCGGCAAGGCGCCACGCCAGACCGTGTGGTTCAGCGCCAGCACCACCAGCAGCAGCAGGGCCGCGCCGCCGTTGTGGGCATCGGCCAGCCACAGCGGCAGCTGCAGATGGATCAGACCGACGCCGATCACCAGCTGCAGCGCCAGCGCGCCCAGCAGCGCCAGCGCCAGGCGGCGATAGGATGGCGCCTTCAGGCTCAGCAGGTACAGTGCAACGCTGATCAGCACGACGCTGAGGATCAGCGCGCCGTAGCGGTGCACGAGGTGAATGGTGGCGCGCGTGGCGGTATCGAGCACGCCGAACTCGTAATCGATGCCGAGACCACGCCACAACGTGAAGGCTTCGCCGAGATCGCCCTTCGGGGCATAGGAAGCATGACAGGCCGGAAAGTCCGGGCAGGCCAGGGCCGCGTAGTTGGTACTGGTCCAGCCGCCGAGGAAGATCTGGCCGCAGAGCAGCAGCAGCGCCGCGATCGACAGCGGCTTCAACAGGCCGGCGTGCGGCAGGCCCTGGGCCGTCACCTGGCCCGAGGCACGGGTATCGAGCCACATCCAGAACACCAGCGACAACGTGGTCAGCCCGAGCAGCAGATGGGTGGTGACGATGATCGGCTTGACCTTGAGGGTCACGGTCAGTGCGCCGAACACGATCTGCATCAGCACCACGCCGACCGTAGCGCTGGCAATGCCGCGCGGCAGCCGACCGCCATGATCGCGCCAGGCGAGCACCGCCAGCGTTCCGATCAACAAGCCTACGATGCCGGCGAGATAGCGATGCACCATCTCCTTCCAGGCTTTCGGGGCTTCGACCGGACGTTCCGGGTAGGCCGTCTCGGCGGCGGCGATCTCGTGCGCCGCGTCGGGCACGCCGATATGGCCGTAGCAGCCGGGCCAGTCCGGGCAGCCGAGCCCGGCGTTGGACAGGCGCACATAGGCGCCCAGCACGATCAAGCAGAAGGTGAGAACCAGCGTCAGCAGGTTCAGACGATTAAAGTTCTGGAGCATGGGGATTCGTATCGCGAGCCGAGCATTTTACTACTGTGATGGCATGGCGATTTCGCCGCCCGCCGGATTGCGGATCGCAGGTGCTTCTGGAGCCAATCTGGTCAGGCCGGCCGCGTCACGGCATCCCTGCCGCAGAGTTCCCTCGTCCGATGGGCCTCGGCCCGCCATCCGTGGCCGGGCGTGAATTCTTCCACGAGCGGCTCTGCTCGGGCTGCCCACCTCACGGCATCCCTGCCGCAGCAGCTCCCTCGTCCGATGGGCCTCGGCCCGGCCATCCGTGGCCGGGCGTGAATTCTTCCACGAGCGGTGCTCGCGGAAGAATTCACCCTATCGAAGACAGCCGGAGCAGCTTCTTGAGGTCGCCGAGCAGGCCGCGCTGCAGCCGGTCGGCGTCAGCCTGATCCTTGTAGACCATCAGCCAGTTGCCATTCGGATCGATCAGGTATAGCGCCAGCGGATCGGCCGGCTTGAATACATCGGTGGCCCGTTGCCCGGCCACGCCGGCATCCGAAACGATGTGCAGGATCTTGTGCGTCTCGTGCAACTGCGCCGCAGCGGCCGCAGCCGCGGTGGCGTCCGGGACGATGTAGACCAGCTGCAGACGATCCTTGTTGACACCCGCGGCGCCCAGCGCGAGCCGCACCTGACGACCCAGGACCAGGCGCTCGGCGCAGGCCGAGTCGCAGGTCGCGGTCCCGAGCTGCACCAGGCTCCAGCGGCCGCTCAGCAGTTCCGGCTGCGCTTCGTCGTTCGGCGTCCTCAGTTCCAGCTTCGGCAGCGGCTGGGTCGGCAGCACCAGTTCGCCGTAATTGGTGGTCAGCGCGGGACGCATGCCCGCGCTGTACAACACCCAGGCGGCGATCAGCGGACCGATGAACAGGCCGCCCAGCAGCACCAGGGTCAGTCGGGATCGTCGCAGTTTGGCGGCTTGAGGATTCATGGGCGGCGTTTCAGGTTGAGTTTGAGAAAGATCACCAGCAGGGTCGCGGCGAACGCGAACCACTGCGCGGCGTAGCCATAGTGGCGCTGTGGCGGGAAACGGCGGTCGTCCTGCGACCAATCGCGCAGATAGCCGTCCGGAACATCGGCTGCCAGCAGCAGCATGCCGGCGGCAGTCTCCGCGCCATACAGGCAGCGCAGGTCCTCGGCGGTCGGATAGCCGACGATACGCGGCCAAGGCTGATCGGCAGCCGGGCAATTATCGATCTTCAGGCGCAGCGCCGGCTGTGGCAGGGAACGCCAGAGCCCGCTGACCGTCACCGCTCCCGTCGGCACCGGAAGTCTCGGCAGCACATGGCGATCCGGGTTCTGGGCAATCCAGCCGCGGTTGATCAGCGCGATGCCGCCCGAGGCCAGCCGCATCGGCGTCAGCACCTGGTAGCCGGGAATGCGGTCGTGCACCTGATTGTCGAGCAGCAGCTGGCGTGCGCCGTCGTACTCACCCTCGGCGGTAGCCAGCGCCGCATCGGCCCCTCCCGGCACCACGGTGTCGACATGCAGCGCTTCCGGCGCCTGCTGCGCGGCACTGACGTATTGGGCGTCGAGCGCTTCCCGAGCCAAGCCGCGCTGCCATTGCCACAGGCCGAGCCTGATCGTGAGCGCGCAACCGAGCACGGTGCCGAGGATCGCCCACCAAGGCGGCCTGAAGCGCCAGCGCGCGCTCATCGTGACGCACCGTCCCGCCGTTGACAGCCGCAGCGGTATCCGACGAAGGCGCCGGGCCTTACCATCTCGTCAATTCCCTGCCAGACCTTGTCCATGCTTGCCAAGCTGATCGTCGCCGTGCTGCTCGTTGCCATCGTCGTGTCCTTGTTCTCGGCCCTGTTCTTCATGCTCAAGGATTCGAGCAAGAGCAAGCGCACGGTGCGTGCGCTGACCATGCGGGTCGGCCTGCAGGTGGCGCTGATCGTATTCCTACTGATCGCGACGATGCTCGGCTGGATCCACCCTCACGGCATCGGCGGCTGATCGACCGCCGCCCGGCCGGAAGGTTCGCCGAAGCGGCTTTCCTGGGATCAACTCCACAAATGCGAAAGCCCGACCGGCAACGGTCGGGCTTTGCGATTCTGCAGGTCAGCTGCCAACTGCAGCTGACCGAGTCCCGTCCTCGTCAGAGGATGTAGACGAAGATGAACAAGCCGACCCAGACCACGTCGACGAAGTGCCAGTACCAGGCCACGCCTTCGAAGCCGAAGTGGCTTTCCGGCTTGAAGTGACCGGCCATGAGGCGGCCGGTGACCGAGATCATCATGATCGTGCCAAGCGTCACGTGCATGCCGTGGAAACCGGTCAGCATGAAGAATGTCGAACCGTAGATGCCCGAGCCGAGCGTGAGATTCAGCTCGTGATAGGCCTCGATGTACTCGGTGACCTGGAAGTACAGGAAGGTCGCGCCGAGCGCGATCGTCGCCCACATCCACAAGATCGTCGACTTGCGATGGCCTTCCTTGAGCGCGTGGTGCGCGAAGGTGATGGTCACCGACGAGGTCAGCAGCAGCAGCGTGTTGATCAGCGGCAGATGCCACGGCGAGATGGTCTTGAACTCGCCACCAATGGCGCCCGGACCATTGGTCGGCCAGGCGTTCTCGAAGGCCGGCCAGAGGATCTCGTTGGTCAGCACTCGCGCGCCTTCGCCGGACAGCCACGGCACCGACAGCTCGCGTGCGTAATACAGCGCGCCGAAGAACGCGGCGAAGAACATGACTTCCGAGAAGATGAACCAGCTCATGCCGAGACGGTAGGTGCGATCAACCTGGGCGCTGTACTGGCCGCTTTCGCTTTCCTTGGCAACGCCGCGGAACCAGGTGAACACGATATAGACGAACAGCAGGCCGCCGACGACGAACGGGACCGGTCCCGGGTGGCGCTCTTCGAGGTACATGCTGACGCTGTACAGGAGCGTGCCGAGCGCGATCGTCAGCAGGAACGGCCAGACGCTCGGTTCCGGGACGAAGTAACGGCGATTGCTGGAGTGATCTCCAACGGCGTGGCTTGCAGCGGCATGGGATGCCATGTCGGGTTCCTTATCTGTCTGCTTGAATCTGCTTTGAATGGCGGTACTACTTAGCTTTTCGGTGCAGCGACGGCTTGCTTCTGCAGTTCCTCGACCGCCTTGCCGCCAGCCAGCGCGGTAGCGTCGAAGAAGGTGTACGACAGGGTGACGACCTCGACATCGGCCGGCAGCTCCGGATCAAGCATGAACCGGACCGGCATGCGCTTTTCCTCGTTCGCCGCGAACGGCTGCTGATTGAAGCAGAAGCATTCGGTCTTGCGCAGATGCCGTGCCGCATTCCACGGCGCCACACTCGGCACAGCTTGGCCGATCACCGCCTCGTCGCGTTCATTGCGCGCGACGAAATCGACCGTGTACAGCTTGCCCGGATGCACCTGCACCGACGGCTGTTCCGCGCGAAAACTGAACACGCGACCGCCGTTGACGGTGGTCACGAACTCGACCTTGACGGTGCGCGTCACATCCTCGCGCTCGACGACATCCTTGGCCGACACCAGCATCGCGGTGTCCTTGCCATTGAGGTTCACCAGCTGGCAGATCGCGTTGTACATCGGCACCAGCACGAAGCCGAAGCAGAACATGCCGGCAACCACGACCAGCAGTTTCCAGGTGCCCCGGCTGTTACTGCCGCCCGTCTCGTTCATGGCCGGGTCCATCAGCGATTGCTGACGGCGATGAAGAAACCGACATAGAAACCGACGGCGACGAGGGCCAGCAGCGCCGCCAGCCGCCAGTTACGGCGTCCGGACGGCTGTTCGGCGGGCTTGCTCATCGTCGTCATGATTCCGGATCAGTGCGCGGCGGCCGGCTCGTCGCCGACGTGCGGCGGATCTTCGAAGGTGTGGTACGGGGCCGGCGACGGCACCGTCCATTCCAGACCCTTCGCGCCCTCCCAGACCTGCTGGGTAGCCGGCACCATTCCCTTCCGCCAGATGGCGCAGCGGAGGAAGTTGTAGACCATGATGAACTGGACGATGAAGTACAGGAACGCGCCGTAGGTCGAGATCACGTTGAAGTCGGTGAACTGCACCGCGTAATCCGGGATGCGCCGCGGCATGCCGGCCAGGCCGACAAAGTGCTGCGGGAAGAAGGTGACGTTGATGAAGATCGCGCTCAGCCAGAAATGCAGCTTGCCGAGCGTCTCGTTGTACATCACGCCGGTCCACTTCGGGATCCAGTAATAGATGGCGGCGATGATCGAGAAGATCGCGCCCGGCACCAGCACGTAGTGGAAGTGGGCAACCACGAAGTAGCTGTTGTGGTACTGGAAGTCGACCGGCGCCAGCGCCAGCATGATTCCCGAGAAGCCGCCGATGGTGAACAGGAACACGAAGCCGATCGCGAACAGCATCGGCGTCTCGAAGGTCATCGAGCCACGCCACATGGTCGCCAGCCAGTTGAACACCTTCACGCCGGTCGGTACCGCGATCAGCATCGTCGAGAACATGAAGAACAGCTCGCCGGCCAGCGGAATGCCGACAGTGAACATGTGGTGCGCCCAGACGATGAACGACAGGAAAGCGATCGAGGCGACCGCGTAGACCATCGAGTCATAGCCGAACAGCTGCTTGCGGGCGAAGGTCGGGATGATCGTCGACACGATGCCGAACGCCGGGAGGATCATGATGTAGACCTCCGGGTGGCCGAAGAACCAGAAGATGTGTTCGAACATCACCGGGTCGCCGCCGCCAGCCGCATTGAAGAAGCTGGTGCCGAAGTACTTGTCGGTCAGCAGCATCGTGACCGCACCGGCGAGCACCGGCATGACCGCGATCAGCAGGTAGGCGGTGATCAGCCAAGTCCAGACGAACAGCGGCATCTTCAGCAGGGTCATGCCCGGCGCGCGCATGTTCATGATGGTGACCACGACGTTGATCGCACCGGTGATCGACGAGATGCCAAGCATGTGGATCGCGAAGATGGTCAGCGGGAACGAGGCGCCCCCCTGGAGGACCAGCGGCGGATACAAGGTCCAGCCGCCGGCAGGACCGCCGCCCGGCAGGAACAGCGTCGACAGCAGCATCGAGAACGCGAATGGCAGGATCCAGAAGCCCCAGTTGTTGACACGCGGCAGCGCCAGATCGGAGCAGCCGATCATCATCGGCACCATCCAGTTGGCCAGGCCGACGAACGCCGGCATGACGCCACCGAAGATCATGACCAGCGCGTGCAGCGTGATCATCTGGTTGTAGAACTCGGGATCGACGAACTGCATGCCCGGCTGGAACAGCTCGGCACGGATCACCAGCGACATCAGGCCGCCGATGAAGAACATGATGAACGAGAACCACAGGTACAAGGTACCGAGGTCCTTGTGATTGGTGGTCTTGATCCAGCGCATCACGCCCTTGTCGGGGCCATGATGGTCGTGGTCGTGGGCATGATCATGCCCATGGTCGTGATGCGCGTGCGTGTTGGCCATGACTCGGTGCTCCTGACTCAATCAGAATTCTTGAAGGTTGCGACGTCAAGCCGCGCTGATCAGCGCAGTTTCTTGACCTGTTCGGCGGTGGCGGCATCGCCAATCTTGTTGCCGAGGTTGTTGCGCGTGTAGGTCACTACCGCAGCGATGTCGGCATCCGACAGATGGGCGAACGGCGGCATCGCATTCTTGCCCTTCAGCACCTGGGTGATCTGCGCCTCGATCGGGCCGGCGACGAGCTTGGAGCCGGTCAGCGCCGGGAAGGTCGGCGGCAGGCCTGAGCCATTGGCCTGGTGGCAGGCGGCGCAGTTGCCGAGGAACAGCTTCTCGCCGGCCTTGCCGTCGACGGCGGGAGCGGCGGCGGCCACTTCGACAGGCGCCGCTTCGGCGGCCGGGGCAGCCGGGGCATCGACGACGGCGTCGCTGGCAACGGCCGGCGCCGCAGCGGCGACTTCGGCACCGCCCTTCTGCTTGGCCAGCCAGGCGGCGTAATCGGCTTCGTTCATCGCGTGGACTACGACCGGCATGAAGCCATGGTCACGGCCGCAGAGCACGGTGCACTGGCCGCGATAGATGCCAGGCTCGTTGATCTGCGTCCACATTTCGTTGATGAAGCCGGGGATCGCGTCCTTCTTGATCGCGAGGTCCGGCACCCACCAGCCGTGGATGACGTCATTCGAAGTCAGCAGGAAGCGGACTTTCTTGCCGACCGGCAGCACCAGATAGTTGTCGACGTTGTGCAGGTAGTGCGGCACGGCCTTCGGGTCGATACCTGAATGCAGCTGGCGCGCCTCGTTCGACTGCGCGTCGAGCGTCGAGAAGAAGCTGACGCCTTCGCCGACATACTCGTACTGCCACTTCCACTGGTAGCCGGTGATCTTGACGGTCAGCTCGGCATTGCGGGTGTCGTACTGCTTGATCAATGTGCCGGCGGCCGGCACGGCAAGGCCGATCAGGATCAGGAACGGGATGATCGTCCAGATGATCTCGACCGTTGTCGAGTGGTGGAACGTCGCCGGCACCGGATGCTTCGAGCGGCGGTGCGCGAAGATCGAATAGAACATCACGCCGAACACCACGATGGCGATCACCACACAGACCCAGAAGGCCGCCATGTGCAGGTGCCAGACCTCATTGCTGATGTCGGTGACGCCCTTCGGCAGGTTCCAGTAGGCGTTTTCCATCGTGTCTGCAGCCCGCGCCGCAAAACTGCCAGCCATGCCGGTCATTGCGAATGCAAGGCCGCGCAGGCCGCGAATCAGGTTCGACATATCCACTCCAGCCCCAAATGTAGAAATCAGTTGCAGTCCGGCGTCGCGTCTTCTGTCGTCTCGGACGATCCGGTGCGCCAGACGGCCATTATCAATGCATGCAGTCTCACCGCGAGCCTTTCGCGTTCTTCGTCCGTCAGGCATCGGCCCAGTTCCAGACTTCGCGATCCGTTCACCAGCGTGAGCCGACTTGGATCGTTGCGACGCGCCCCCACTTCCACCAACACCCGCGTTGCCGACCTAGGCCAATCCACCGACAGCACCGCGCCTTCCCCGCTCATGCCGCATTCGACTCTCAGACGCCCGCCGTCGAAGGCGATCACTTCCCGGTACCGATTGCGCCGCAGGCTGACATGCAAGGCCAGCGCCAATGCCGCCAGTTCCAGCCCCGCGAACGGCAGGATCGGCCAGAAGCCGTGCCACGTGAACAAACCCGCAATGCCCAGCGACACCGCCGCCATCACCAGCATCACCCCTCGCGCCGCACGCACCGTCATCGATGCATTCGGACGGATCACCAGCAACGTGTCACTGGAAGTGCTCACGGTGCGGTCCTATCGGTCCTGAGAAGGGTCGGGTTTCGTAGCGGGCGGATTGTAGTGGATGAAGCGCCGGCCGCAAAGCCTTGACTCTGCTGAGCCGCGCGGTCTCCAGACCTACTGTGGCATTTCTGAAATAGGCTGCGCCGTGCCGGTTTCGCGGGCCAGGACCGCCGATGACCGCCAATGGGCCGGCACCGCCGCTCAGGCGCCCAGCACCGCCAGCAGGGCCTTGGTATCGACCGCCTCAGCCGCGGCCGCGGCATCGTCGGGCGGCAGGCAGCCAAGCAGCGACGCCGGCATCAGCTGTGTCAGCGTCGACACATTGTCGGCCCAGGCCGGCTGCACAGGCGGCAGACGATTGGCGATCCAGCCGACCAGCGGCGAGCGCCGCGCTATCGCTTCCGCGCTCAGCAGCGCGTGATTCAGGCAGCCGAGCCGCAAGCCGACGACCAGCAGCACCGGCCAGCCGTGCCCGGCAACCCAGCCCGCGTAGCCAGCCTGCCCCGCCCGATTGCTCAGCGGCACACGCCAGCCTCCGGCGCCTTCGACAACCAGCACCTCGCAATCGGCGGCCAGCCGGGCATGGGCGGCGTCAAGCACGGCGAAGTCGATTTCCACACCCGCCGCCGCCGCAGCCAGATGCGGCGCGATCGGGGGTTCGAAGGCATATGGATTGACATCGTCGTAGGCCAGCGGCCGTCCGGTGGCCTCGATCAGGGCCAGTGCGTCGTCATTCCGCATACCCTCGGCCCGCTGCTCGCAGCCGCTGGCGACCGGTTTCATCGCCCCGACCACCCGCCCTTCGGCCCGCAGCGCGCGGATCAGCGCGCAGGCCGCATGGGTCTTGCCGACGCCGGTGTCGGTCCCGGTGACGAAAATCGTGCGGTGCACGGGGGTCTTGGGCGCGCGAACGATCAGGCGACCGCGCCTGCGCCGATCGCCGGCAGCCGACAGGCCGCCAGCGCTTCGATCAGGCCATCGATCTGCGCCTCGGTATGAGCAGCCGACAGGGTCACGCGCAATCGTGAGGTGCCAGCCGGAACGGTTGGCGGCCGGATCGCCGCGACCCAGTAGCCGCGTTCGAACAGCTGGCGCGACAGTGCCATCGCCCGGCCGGCATCGCCGACGATCAGCGGCTGGATCGGCGTCGTCGAGGCCATCAGCTCAAATGGCAGCTGGTCACCGAGCGCGCCGATACCGGCCCGGAAACGGGCGATGTTGCACGCCAGCCGGGCCTGGTGCTCGGGCTCGGCGCGAATGATCGCCAGCGCTGCCCGCGCCGCGGCGGCGATCGCCGGTGGTGGCGCCGTCGAGAACACCCAGGTGCGGGCGCGCTGGATCAGAAATTCGATCAGCGCCTCGGAGCCGGCGACAAAGGCGCCGGAGGCGCCGAGGCTCTTGCCGAGCGTGGCGACATAGACTTCCGGCGCGTCGGCGCCCGGATAGCGGAGCGCCGGCGAAGGCAGCACGCCGAAGCCGTGGGCGTCGTCGACGATCAAGCTGGCACCGCTGCGCCGGGCCAGCCGGTTCAGCGCGGGGACATCAGCCTCGTCGCCATCCATGCTGAAGATCGAATCGCTGACGATGCCGATCTCCCCGCCGCGGCCTTGCGCGTCGCTCAGCGCGGCATCGACCGCGGCGACGTCGGCGTGCGGCACGCGGACATAGAGGGCGCCGGACAGGCGCGCGCCGTCGATCAGGCTGGCGTGGTTCAGCTCGTCGCAGATCAGTGTGTCTTCCTTGCCGAACAGCGCGCGCAGCAGTCCGAGGTTGGCCGCCCAGCCGCTGGAGAACAGCAGCACCCGGGCGCGGCCACAGTAGTCGGCCAGCGCTTCTTCGAGCCGGGCGTGCTCACCGTTGTAGCCGGAGATCAGCGCCGCCGCGCCGCTGCCGGTGCCGACCCGGGCCAGTGCCGCGCGGCCGGCTTCGGCGACCCGCGGATCGCTGGCCAGGCCAAGGTAATCGTTGCTGCAGAAACTGACGCAGGGCTTGCCGGCGACGGTCAGGCGGACGCCGTGGCTGCCGTCGATGACCCGGCGCTGGCGATACAGATCCGCTGCCCGCAGCCGTTCCAGCTCCCGGTTCAGCCGGGCATCCAGCTCCGAACCTGCGATCGGCGATCCGGCCACCGGCGCGTTCATTCGCCGCAGCAGGCCATCTGCGGCGTGCAGGCGTCTGCCGTCGTGGCGTCGGTGCGCTCGTGCAGCGAGGCCTTGCCTTCGACCCGCTGCTCGGTACGCATGCCGAGCTTGGCCAGCAGCGCACGGTCGCGGGCGTTCTGGGGGTTGGTCGTGGTCAGCAGGCGCTCGCCGTAGAAGATCGAATTGGCACCGGCGAAGAAGCACATCGCCTGGGTTTCGTCGCTCATCTGGGTGCGGCCGGCCGACAGCCGCACGTGGCTCAGCGGCATCATCAGGCGAGCGACGGCGATCATCCGCACGAAGTCGAACGGATCGAGCGGCGCGGCACCGGCGAGTGGCGTGCCTTCGACGGCGACCAGCTCATTGATCGGCACCGATTCCGGATGGACCGGCAGATTGGCCAGCGCGCGCAGGAATTCGACCCGGTCGGTCTCGGTCTCGCCCATGCCGACGATGCCGCCGCAGCAGACCTTGACGCCGGCTTCGCGGACATTGGCCAGGGTTTCCAGACGATCGTCGTAGGTGCGGGTGCTGATGATCTCGCCATAGAACTCCGGCGAGGTGTCGAGGTTGTGGTTGTAGTAGTCGAGGCCGGCGCTGGCCAGGTTCTTGGCCTGCTCGGGCTTCAGCATGCCCAGGGTGACGCAGGTTTCCAGACCCATGGCCTTCACTTCGCGGACCATTTCCGACACCTTTTCGATGTCCTTGTCCTTCGGTGCCCGCCAGGCGGCGCCCATGCAGAAACGGGTCGCGCCATTGGCCTTGGCGTCGGCGGCGGCCTTGACCACCTCGGCGAGCGGCATCAGCGGCTCGGCCTTCAGGCCGGTCTTGAAGCGGGCACTCTGCGGGCAGTAGCCGCAGTCTTCCGGGCAGGCGCCGGTCTTGATCGACAGCAGGGTGGACAGCTGCACCGTGTTGGGATCGAAATGCTGGCGGTGCACGCTCTGCGCCTGGAACAGCAGCTCGTTGAACGGCAGCGCGAACAGCGCTTCGACCTCGGCGCGCGTCCAGTCGTTGCGGACCGGGGCGCGGGAACCGCTGGACAGACTGCTGGAAGACGGCGCAAGGCTGAGCGACATGGGGCGATCCGGACGATGAGCGATATGCGCAGTGTTCTTGTCGGGCAGGCGGACTGTCAACCGAAACGGCCACCTCATGGTTGACGTGAGCAGCTGGCTGCGCCGCTGGATCGTTCCCTCGGCCTGTCTGCTGTGCGCCGGCCCGGCCGATCCGGGCACCATCTGCGCCGGCTGCCGGGCCAGCCTGCCGTGGAATCGCATCGCTTGCCCGGTCTGCGCGCTGCCCTTGCCCGGCAGCAAGGTCCATCCCTGCGGTCACTGCACGGCGGACGCGCCGCATTTCGAGCGCGCACTGTCGGCGTTCCGCTACGAGGCGCCGATCACCCAGGCGATCGCCGGCCTCAAGTACCACGCGCAGTTCCGCCAGGCGCGCTGGCTCGGAGGAGAAATCGCGACGCTGGTCGCCGACCGCTGCGACCCGCTGCCCGAACTGCTGGTCCCGGTGCCGCTGCACCCGAGCCGGCTGCGCGAGCGTGGCTACAACCAGGCGCTGGAACTGGCGCGCGGCATCCAGCGCCGGCTGCCGATCGCGATCGACTGGCGGTCGGCCGTCCGGGTCCGCGCCACCGCTGATCAGATCGGCAAGCGGGCGAAGGAGCGGCGCCGTGAAGTGCGTGGCGCGTTTGCCGTCGATACCCGGATCGCTGGCTGTCGGCTAGCGCTGATCGACGACGTGATGACCACCGGCAGCACGGTCAACGAACTGGCCCTTGCCTGCCGCGAAGCGGGCGCGGCGCGGATCGAGGTCTGGACCGCGGCCCGCGTCGCCTGAGGGATCAGCCGGCGCGCAGGTGGCGGTCGAGGAAGTCGAGGCCGCGCTGCACCGCCGCGCCATCCATCAGGAAGGCCGCGATATGGCCGAGGCCGCGCAGCAGGTAAAGCTCATTGGCCACCCCGGCCTGGTCGAGCGCGGCCTGGTAATCGATCGCCTGGTCGACCGGCACCAAGGTGTCCCAGCTGCCGTGGTAGAGGAACACCGGCGGATCGCCGGGCGTGACATAGGCGGCCGGGGACGATTCGAGGAACTTCACCGAGCCCTCGCTCCAGCGCTCGCCGAGGAAGTTCGGCACCAGGGTGCCGCCGTGGAACTTGCGCAGATCGGCGGGAATGCCACCGGCGACGACCGCCTGCACCCTTGCGTCTTCGGCGTACAAGCGATCGCCGGGACTCAGGGCGCCGAGCAGCGCCGCCAGATGGGCACCGGCTGAATAGCCCCAGGCGCCGATGCGAGCCGGATCGACCTGATAGCGCTCGGCATTGGCGCGCAGCCAGCGCAAGGCCTGCTGCACATCCTCGAGCGGCGCCGGAAACAGCACGTCCGGCACCAGGCGATAGGTGACGTTGACCGCGACATAGCCACGCCGGGCGATCCGCTCGGCCAGCGATTCGACCTGCTTGCGGTCGCCGCTTCTCCAGCCGCCGCCGTGGATCACCAGCACCGCCGGCCAGCGTGCGCCGGACGGCGGCGCGCCGGACGGCGTGTAGACGTCGGCGAGCAGCGGCTTCGACCAGTCCGGCGGCGTGAACAGCTGGTCGCGCTGCACCGTATAGCTGCGTTCGACGCGGGCCGGTTGCGGCAGTTCCGGCTTGCCGAGGTGGCGGGCACAGCTGCTGCTGAGCAGGGCGACCGGCAACAGGGTCGCGGAGACGAGTCTGAGCATCATGCGGGGAGACTTCCGGTTCGAAGGCGGGCGGCGCGGAGCGCACCATCTCCGGCCATTACGGAGCAGCCGGCAATCGGGATTCGCCGCCGCTCAGGGTGCCGCGCCGGTGCCCAGCCGCTGGTCGAGGAAATCGATTCCCTGCAGCAGCGCGTCGCGACCGGCGGCGCCGAGCGAATGGCCGAGGCCGGGCAACAGCAGCAGGGTGTTCGGCACGCCGGCTGCGGTCAGCGCGTCGCGATAGACGATGGCCTGCGACGGCGGCACGGTCTTGTCGGCATCGCCGTGGATCAGCAATACCGGCGGATCGTCCGCCGAGACATGGGCGATCGGCGAAGCCTCGATGAACACCTGGGAACCCTCATGCCAGCGCTCGCCGAGAAAGCGCGCCAGCGAACCATTGTTGCGGCCGCCGTCGCGGAAATCGGTCGGCGTGCCGGCGCCGATCATCGCCTGCAGCCGCGCCCCGGGATCGTAGTAGCGGTCGCCCGGACTGAGGCCGGCGGCCAGCGCCGCCAGATGGGCGCCAGCCGACGAGCCCCAGACCGCGATCCGCTGTGGATCGACACCGAGGGTCGCGGCGTTGCCGCGCAGCCAGCGCACCGCCTGCTGCAGGTCCTGGAGTTGCGCCGGGTAGATCGCTTCCGGCACCAGGCGGTAGTCGATGCTCAGCGCGACATAGCCGCGCGAGGCGAGTCGTTTGGCAAGGCTGGCGAGTTTCCGCCGATCGCCCTTGTTCCAACCGCCGCCGTGGAGAAGGACCACGGCCGGCCAACCACGCGCCGATGCCGCCGTGCCCGGTGTGAACAGGTCGCCCGGCAGCGCTTGCGGCCAGCCGGCCGGTGTGTAGACGACTTCACGCGGCGCGTTGCCGGCGCGGCTGGCCGCGGCGGGGCCGGCCACTTCGGGCACGGCGTCGTCATCGTCGTCAGCCTCTTTGGCCTGGGCGCAGATGCTCAGCCCGATGAACATGAACAACGCGGCGGCGAGCCAGGAGCGGCGGTTATCGAACATCGTGCGGGCCTCGTTCAGAACGGTGGCAGGGATGCGGCGAGCCCCAGGAAGACCAGCGCGCCGATGCGATTGTTGCCCAGAAAGGCCGCGAAACAGGCCGCACGCTCGCGGCGCCGCACCTGCCAGAGCTGGTGAGCGGCGAACAGCGCCGCCAGCAGCAGGCCGGCGTGGTACGGCCAGCCGAGCCCGACCCGCCAGCCGGCGAACGCCAGCAGGGCCAGCGCCGCCGCCTGCAGCAGGCCGACGATCAAGCGGTCGGCGGCGCCGAACAGGATGGCGCTCGACTTCACGCCGATTCGCAGGTCGTCGTCGCGATCGACCATCGCGTACAGCGTGTCGTAGGCGATCACCCAGCACAGGTTGGCGGTCATCAAGAGTGTGGCCATCGGCCAGTCGACCGCGCCGTTGACCGCCGCGAACGCCATCGGGATGCCCCAGGAAAAGGCGATGCCGAGATGGGCCTGCGGCAGGCTGTGGAAGCGCTTGGCGAACGGATAGCTGGCCGCCAGCACGATGGCCGGCACGGTCAGCCGCAGCGCCGCGGCGTTCAGCGGCGCCGCCACCGCCAGCGACAGCAGCGCCAGTACCACGAACAGGATCAGCGCTTCCCTCGCCGTCGCCCGGCCGGCGGCCAGCGGCCGCTGCCTGGTGCGTTCGACGTGGCCGTCGAAATTGCGGTCGGCAAGATCGTTGATCACGCAGCCGGCGCTGCGCATCAGCACGGTGCCGGCGACGAATACCGCCAGCAACAGCAGTGGCGGCAGGCCGCCGGCGGCGAACCACAACGCCCACAGGGTCGGCCAGAGCAGCAAGTAGATGCCGACCGGCTTGTCGAGCCGCATCAGCTGGGCCCAGACCTGCCAGCGTTCCCGCAGACGTTCGCGATTCATCGAGAGGGATTCAGCACTTGCGGATCGGCAGCACGCCGGCAACGAGTGGGCCGGCGACGAGCAGGCCGACGCTCAGGGCCACGTCGAGGCTCGGGATCAGGGCTTTCATCGCGCCATTGTGCCAGCGCCGCCGTGTCGGCCCGCGCCGCTACAGACCGCCGAGGCCCACCGTCTTCAGCAGCAGGCGGATCAGGCCACCGCTCCAGCCGAGCACGCCGGGCGTCTGGCTCAGGGTGATGGCGATCGCCAGGATCACGAACGGGAAGGCGATGTAGCCGAACAGCGCCGTCGACACCTTGCCGCTGCGCGGCTGGTTGCAGACGATGTTGCTGAGCACGTCGTCGCTCTCGAACTTCAGCGCGAAATGGCCGGACAGCAGGCCCACGCTCGCCAGCAGGGCCAGGTTCAGGAGCAGGAACGTGCTGCCGCCGGTGACCGGAAACAGGTACAGAACCGCCACGCTGGTCAGCGTCGCCAGGCTGGCGCCGAGGCCGACGAAACGGAACAGGAAAATCTCGCCGGTCAGGTAGACGAACAGCGCCAGGCGCGGCCCGGGCTGGCGATGACCGCCGGCGCTCAACAACGCGCGCAGGCCGGCGACGACTTCGTCGCGGCGCTGTTCGTCGCTGAGGCTGCGCGGCCGGTCATGGCCGCGCAGGCGTTGCGCCGCTGCGCCGCCGCTGTAACTCCAGGCCGCGACCGGCGTGCGCGGGAACGCCAGTGGCGTGCCGCCGCTGTCGCCGGGCCAGCAGCCGAGGCAGCCCTCGGCCGCCACCGGTTGGTCACCCGCCACGGCCTGCACCCGCTGGCGGATGTAGGCGCTGACCGAGAGAATCCTTCCGCCGAGGCTGATCTGGGCACACTGCAGCGCCAGCGCCGCCATCGTCGTGATCGCCAGACAGCTCAGCGCCGCCCGGGCCGCCAACGGGCCATACAGGGTCTGGCTCAGGCCCTGGTAGCCGACGATCGACACCAGCAGCGCGCCGACCAGGGCCAGCCCCAGCAGCAGCAGCGGATCGCGCCAGTGCAGGAACTTGCGGTAGGCGTCGGCGACATCGACGAATCTCGATCGCGCAAGCTCGTCCGCAGCCGGAGCTAGCGGCTCGCCGGCCGCCTCGCGGAGCAGCGCCGCATTGCGGTTGGTGCGCGCCACGGCACCGAGGATGGTGGTGAACACCATCAGGGACACGGTCGCCGCGAGCACCAGCGCCAGCTGGTAGGCAAGGCCGGATTCCGGATCCAGGCTTAAGCCATCGAGCGCCGAGGCGTCGATCAGCCCCGGCCGCGCCAGCGCCTCGACCCGGGCGCGCTCGAAGATCCAGACTGCGAACAGGGCCAGCCACAGGATGAAGGTCCAGGCAGTGCGCGGCGTCGTGTACTCGCGCGCCGAGACGTGCACGCCAGGGCGGATCGCCATGTGCCGGAGCAGCGGGATCGCGTAGTAGAGCAGCGCCACCAGCACCAGGCAGGTGAGCACCGCGATCAGGCTGTCGAGTGCGCCCGCCACCAGCAGCAGGCCGGCGATCGCGAACGGATAGGCCAGCGCCAGACCGGCGAGCCGCCCGGCCGGTCGCGCCACCCAGTCCCAGACCTTCCAGTCGCCGTGAGTGGCGAAGTATTCGCACAGCCACAGGCTGACGATGGCCAGGCTGTAGATCACCGTCAGCAGGCCGACGCGGCGCTGCAGCCAGGCGCGCAGCCCGGTCATGGCCGTGCGGCTGCCGGCCAGTGGCCGCAGCTGGTCATAGCCGACCACGTGCAGCAGCGGCGGCCGGTCGGCACAGGCGAGGCCGTCGCTGGCATCCGGGCAGTCGGCGGCACCGCGGCCGATCCGCGACACCGCTTTCTGCAGGATCGCCTGGCGATCGGTCGACCAGTTCGAGCGCCGCTGGTTGACGTAGCCCGGCTCGTGCTCGAAGCCGGCGGCATCGCGACAGTAGAGGTCGTTGGTCTCCAGGCAGTCGAGTTCCGAAGAGGCCAGGGTCAGCACGCCACGGCTGGCATGGGCGAAATCCGGATGGGCGAGCAGGCGGTCGGTCTCGAAATCGACCAGCAGCACACGCGGCAGCAGCTCGCGGATCTGGTCGAACAGGAAGGCGCGGTCGCGGACGTCGGTGGCGACGACGACGACCATCTCCGGCCGGTCGGCCTTGAGACGGTCGAGCACGTCGGTCAGCTCCAGCTCGACGCTGGCCGCAGTCAGCTGGGATTGGTGGCTTTCCGGCAGCTCGCTTTCGGTATCGCCGACGTCGGCGATCGGCAGATGCCGCTCGCGCACCGGCAGCGGCAGCGGGTTCTTGCGGCGCAGCTGGTCGGCTTCCTGCTGGGCGCCCTGGCGAATGCTGGAAATGTTCGACGGGAAGCCGATCTGCGTCGCCTCGGCGCAGAGCCGCCGGTGCGCCTCGGCGAGGCGGTCGTGCTGCGTGGTGTTCGGCGCCGGACAGATGCTGGCGCCGAACACCGTCGACTCGCTGAGGAAGGCGATCCGTTTCGGCTGGATCTGGAAGCGCGCAGCCAGCTGGGCCAGCGCCAGCATCTTGCGATCGTCGCCGACCGCCAGCTGCTGGAAGCTCAGCCGCGGTGTCGCGCCACTGCCCCCGAGCACCGCCGGCAGGAAGTGGTTGCTGTGCGCCGTGGTGCTGCTCGACACCACGCACAGGCCGGCGGGCGCGGCGCTCAGCGACCAGGCGCGCTGGCCCAAGGCATCGAGGGAACCCGAGAACACCGGGCCGAGCACCAGCAACTGGTCGGCCGCGCAGCCATCGAAGGCCGCAAGACGAATCGTCGGCTCCGTGATCGGCCGCCCCGCGCAGTGCGCGGCGACGCCGGGCGCGACACGCAGCTGGGTCCGGACCCGGGCCAGCACCGCCTCGACCGCTTGCGGATGGAAGCCGTCGGTCGCAGTTTCCGGCAGCAGGTAGACGGCGCGTAGCGCGGTGCCGTGGCCGGCTTCGTCCGCTTTCGGCGGATTGCGCCAGCCGTCGTCTCGGAACAGCAGCAGACCGTAGTCACTGCTGCGCAGCCCGTTGCCGTCCTTCGCTGCCAGCCAGGGCAAGTCGTAACGGTCGAGCACGTAACCGCCGTCGAGCATGCCCTGGGTGATCGCGGCGACCGCCTGGTCATAGCCACGGCGATGACGCGGCACCCGCGGATCGGGCACTGCGGCGGCGAGCAGATCGAGCGCGCAGTGGTCGGCGTACTGGGCGGCGATGTCGCCATCAGCCTTGAAGGCCGGAATCGGCGCCGGTGTCGCTGACGGCACATCGGCACCGGCCACCAGGGACAGCGCGATCGCCGCGCCCGCCACCATCGATCGTAAGCCTGCTGCATTCATCGCATCGCCCCCGAAGCCGTCGCCCGCTGGCGGCTGGCGCGCCGCTCGGGGTTCAGAGTGCAGCCGCGCTCCCGGCCTGTAAATCGTCGCGGCGGCGATCAGACCTGCGCATAGCGCTCTGCGTCACCAATCCAGCGCCCGATCATCCGTTTCGCGTCCTTGGGCGCCTTCAGCCACCAGTCGTCGGCGAGTTTCTGCAGGCCGGGGATCAGCGCCGAATCGCGCACCGGATCGGCGATCTTCATGCCGACGAGGCCAGTCTGGCGGCGACCGAGCAGTTCGCCCGGGCCACGAAGCTCGAGATCCTTCTGGGCGATCACGAAGCCATCGGTGGTGGTGCGCATGACTTCGAGTCGCGCCCGCGAGCCTTCGCCGAGCGGGCCCTGGTACATCAGCAGGCACTGGCTGGCGGTGGCACCACGGCCGACACGGCCGCGAAGCTGGTGCAGCTGCGACAGGCCGAGCCGCTCGGCGTTGTCGATGATCATGATGCTGGCGTTCGGCACATCGACGCCGACCTCGATCACCGTGGTCGCCACCAGCAACTGGATCGCCCCGCTCTGGAAGGCACGCATCTGCGCTTCCTTCTCGGCGGCCTTCAAGCGACCGTGGACCAGGCCGACGCGCAGTTCCGGCAGTTCCTCGCGCAGCTGGCGATAGGTTTCCTCTGCGGCCTGGGCCTGCAGTTCCGAGTTCTCCTCGATCAAGGTGCAGACCCAGTAGGCCTGACGTCCCTGCCGGCAGGCTTCGCCGATCCGCGACAGGACATCGAAACGGCGCTCGTTGGAAACCACGACGGTCTGCACCGGCGTGCGGCCGGGTGGCAGTTCGTCGATCACCGAGACATCGAGATCGGCGTAGACGGTCTGCGCCAGGGTGCGCGGGATCGGCGTGGCCGACATGATCAGCTGGTGCGGCGTGACCCCGGCCGGGCCTTTATCCCTGAGCGCCAGCCGCTGGCCGACGCCGAAGCGGTGCTGCTCGTCGACCACCACCAGCGCCAGCTTCTTGAATTTCAGATCGCCCTGGAACAGCGCGTGAGTGCCGACCCAGACCGGCACTTCGCCGGTCGCCGCGCGATGCAGGGCGGCGTCGCGCTCGGACTTCTTCATCTTGCCGGTCAGCAGACCGACTTCGACGCCGACCGCGTTCAGCCAGCCGGACAGGGTGCGCGCGTGCTGCTCGACCAGCAGCTCGGTCGGCGCCATCAACACCGATTGCAGGCCGCTCAGCGCGGCGCCGAGCATCGCCGCGGCGGCGACCACGGTCTTGCCGGAGCCGACGTCGCCCTGGATCAGCCGCAGCATCGGCTTGCCGGCGGCGAGGTCGTGGGCAATGTCGCCGATCACGCGCCGCTGGGCGCCGGTCATCGTGAACGGCAGCTTTTCCTGCAGCCTGCCCGCCGCCGGCAGCACCGCTTCGATGCGCGCGCCGGGTGCCGCCTTGGTCTGCTTGCGCAGCAGGCGCATGCACAGCTGATGGGCGAGCAGTTCCTCACGGACCAGCCGGATCTGCGCCGGGTGGCGATCGAGCAGCAGGTCACCGAGGTCGCGGCCATCCGGCTCGTGGAGGGTGCGCAGCGCCGCCAGGGTCGCCGGGCCGCCGAGGCCGGGGAAATCGGCCGCGTAGTCGGCGTCGTGCTGGGCTATGGCCAGCGCCTGCTGGATCAGCGCCCGGATGCGTGTCTGGGTGACGCCGGTGGTGGCGCCGTAGATCGGCGTCAGCCGGTCTTCGGGCGGCAGCTGCGCGGCGCTTTCGGCGACCCGATATTCCGGATGGACGATTTCCGGCCCGCTCGGGGTGACCCGCACGGTGCCGAAAGCGCGTAGCCAGTGGCCGGTCACCATGCCGGCTTTCTGCGCTTCGTTGAAATGGAAGTAGCGCAGCACCAGGCTGGCGCGGCCGTCGTCGATGACCACCCGCAACCAGCGCTTGGCGCCGAAGCGCACTTCGGCACCGACGATCCGGCCGCAGACCAGGGCTTCGGCACCGTGGACGACGTCGCTGATCGGCAGGATGCGGCGGCGGTCCTCGTAGCGGATCGGCAGATGCAGCAGCAGGTCGCGGACGTGCGTAAGTCCCAGCGGCTTCAGCTTCATCGCTACCGCCGGCCCGGCCCCCTTGAGGAAGGTCAGCTCGGTATCGAGCGTCAGCGGCGGCCGCTGGCCCGGCCGTGAAGGGCTGCGGTTGTCGCTCATCGCGCAGCCGGGGGCGGTCGGAGGCGGTCGGGCCTAGCCGAGCACCATCACCGCATCGGCCTCGATGCGGGCGCCCCTGGGCAGGCTGGCGACGCCGATCGCGGCGCGGGCCGGGAACGGCGCGGCGAAGTACTGGACCATGATGTCGTTGACCGTCGCGAAGTGGCCGAGATCGGTCAGGAAGATGTTCAGCTTGGCGATGTCGCCGAGGCCGCCGCCAGCGGCGACGCAGACCGCGCGCAGGTTCTTGAACACCTGGTGGGCTTCGTCCTCGATCGTCGCGTTGACCATCGTCATGGTCTTCGGATCGAGCGGGATCTGGCCCGACAGGTAAACGGTGCTGCCGATCTTGACGGCCTGGGAATACGGGCCGATCGCGGCAGGCGCGTCATCGGTATGGATGATCTGGCGGGACATGCAAGTTCTCGTGAGGAAGCGGCAAATGGGCGCGCGACACTATCGCGATCGAGGCGCGACGCGCCAGCTTCGGCAACGCGGCAACGCTCAGACGCGGACGACGCGCTGTACTGCTTCGATCCTGCGCAGGCGGCGCAACACCCGGGCCAGATGGACGCGGTCGCGTACGGTGATCACGAAGCGCATTTCCAGCGCCGCGTCGCCGCCGCCGCGCTCGGGCATCTGCACGTTCTCGATACCCGAGCCGCCACCGGCGATCTCGCCAGCCACGCCAGCAAGCAGGCCCCGGCGGTTCTCGGCCTTGAGCTTCAGCTCGGCGAGGAAATCGCCCTGCACGCTCGGCGACCAGATCAGCGGCACGCGCTCCTGCGCCGCGCCCTTGCGCGCCGACACGTGCTTGCATTCGAGGCGGTGAACGACGATGCCGCGGCCGATCGAGACGTAACCGCAGATCTCGTCGCCGGGGATCGGGTGGCAGCACTTGGCGTAATCGATGACCAGGCCTTCGGTGCCTTCCACCGCCAGCGGCACGCTTTCGCCGGGGATGGTTTCAGCACTCGGATCAGGCAGGAAGTGCCGTGCGACCAGCGGCGCCAGGCGCGAGCCCGAGCCGATCGACACGTACAGATCTTCGATGTCCGCCAGGCCGAAAGCTTTCAGCACGGCGCCGGTCGATTCTTCCTTGAGCACGGTCAGCGGCACGTTCAGCTCGCGCAGCGCAATCTCCAGCAGGCGGCGGCCGAGGCGGATCGCTTCGTCCTCGCGCTGGTTCTTCAGGAAGTTGCGGATGTGCTGGCGCGCCTTGACCGTCTTCACGTAGTTCAGCCAGGCCGCGTTCGGCCTGGCGTGACGGGCGGTGATGACTTCGATGGTCTGGCCGTTCTTCAGAATCGTGTTCAGCGGCTCCAGTTGCTGGTCGATGCGCACCGCCACGCAGTGGTCGCCGAGTTCGGTGTGCACCGAGTAGGCGAAGTCGACCGCCGTCGAGCCGCGCGGCAGCTGGCGGATGTGTCCCTTCGGGGTGAACACGTAGACCTCGTCCGGGAACAGGTCGACCTTGACGTTATCGATGAACTCCAGCGGGGCGGCACCAGTCTGGGCCGCGAACAGGTTGCCCAGCCATTCTCGGGCCCGGACCTGCGGGGCGCTCTGCGAGTCGTTCTTGCCGTGCGCGGTCTTGGTGAAGCCCTTGGTGTCGAGCTTGTACTGCCAGTGCGCCGCGATGCCGTTCTCGGCGATATGGTGCATGTCGCGGGTGCGGATCTGTACTTCGATCTTGCGACCCTGGGGACCGATGCAGGTCGTGTGCAGGCTCTGGTAGCCGTTGACCTTGGGGCTGGCGATGAAGTCGTTGAACTGCTCGGAGATCGGCCGGTAGGCGTGGTGGACGACACCGAGCGCGCGGTAGCAGTCGTCGACCTTGTTGACCAGGATGCGGAAACCGAGCAGGTCCATCACGTCGAGGAAGCGCAGACGCTTGCGCTGCATCTTTTCGTAGATGCCGTAGAGATTCTTCTGCCGGCCGACGACGCTGGCGCCGATGCCTTCCTCCTTCAGCGCCCGCTCGAGCTTGTGCTCGATTTCCTTGATCAGGCCCTTGGTGTCGCCGAGGCGGTCGTTGACCGCCTTGCGGAACACTTCGTAGCGGTTCGGGTAGAGGTTCTGGAAGGACAGGTCCTCCAGCTCCATGCGTAGCGTGTTGATGCCGAGGCGCTGGGCGATTGGCGCATAGATTTCCAGGGTTTCCAGCGACACCCGGCGGCGCTTGGCCGGCTCGACGCCATCGAGCGTACGGACGTTGTGCAGGCGGTCGGCGAGCTTGACCAGGATGACCCGCAGGTCCTGGGCCATCGCCAGCAGCAGCTTGCGGACGTTCTCGGCCTGGCGCTCGGCCCCGGACATGCCTTCGACTTTCTGGAACTTCGAAACACCGTCGACCAGCTCGGCGACATCGCGGCCGAACAGGCGGGCGATTTCGTCCTTGCCGACCGGTGTGTCTTCGATGACATCGTGGAGAATCGCGGCACAGAGCGTGGTCGCATCCAGGCGCATTTCCGCGAGGATCTTGGCCACCGCCAGCGGGTGGTAGATGTACGGCTCGCCACTGGAGCGGTTCTGGCCGGCGTGCATCTTGGCGCCGAACTCGTAGGCCCGGCGCACTTCGGAAATCTGCGGGGCCGGCAGGTACTCCTCGAGGATCTTGGTCAATGCCTCGATCCCGTACTCGCGCGCGACGCGCTGGGTACGGATGGCAGTGCCAATGCGGGAGATAACCGGGATATCCATGGTTTGAGTATAGACGCGGGCCGCGGGCACCCGGACGTCGCCCACGAAAAAGGGGCCCTAAGGCCCCTTTCGTTGCTGCGTATGTCTTGCCGCTTAGAGATCGAAGCTCGGATCGAGCGCTTCGAGTTCCATCTTCGGCTGCTGGATCGCCGGCAGGTCGGCTTCCGAGAGCACGCCGGTGTCGATGTAGCCGTGGGCAATTTCCTTCAAGGAGAGCACGGTCGACTTGTGGTTGCCCCACGGCAGCTTGGCTTCGGCGCCACGAGCGAGCTGGCGTGCGCGCTTGGCAGCGACCAGGGTCAGTTCGAACTGGTTCGGGATGCGGTCCAGACAATCTTCAACGGTCACACGTGCCATGGGCTTGTCGCTCTTGTGCTGCGGGAAAGTGACGGATTATAGCGGCGGCGCGAAAAGCGTGCCAGACAGCGCCTTCCATCCCCCGATCTGCCGGCCTGACTACTCGTCGAGCAGGCTGGCGATTAAGGTTTCGAAGCGGGCCTGCTGGGTGGCGCTGCGCAGGCGGCGGGCGACGAAAATCGCCGCCATCTCGTCCAGCGCGTGATCGAAATCCCGGTTGACCAGCAGGTAGTCGTACTCACCATGGTGCGACATCTCGGCGCGTGCGGCGCGCATGCGCGCGGCGATCACATCGTCCGTGTCCTGGCCCCGGGCGCGCAGCCTCCGTTCCAACTCGGCCGATGACGGCGGCAGGATGAACACGCTCTGCACGTCGGAGCGTCGGGCGCGGACCTGACGAGCGCCCTGCCAGTCGATGTCGAGGATGACGTCGATGCCCTGGCCGAGCAGCTGTTTGGTGCGGCTCAGCCCGGTGCCATAGTGACGACCGAACACTTCGGCGTGTTCGAGGAAATCGCCGTGCTCGACCATCGTCGCGAACGTCGCCTCGTCGACGAAGTGGTAGTGCAGGCCTTCTTGCTCGCCGGCTCTTGGCTGGCGGGTGGTGTAGGACACTGAGATTTCGGCTTTCCAGCCGCGTTCGGCGAGCCGCGGTAGCAGCGCACGAGTCAGGCTGGTCTTGCCGCCGCCGCTGGGCGCGGACACGATCCACAGGGTTCCGGGGATCAGCGATTCGTTCAAGGCAATGCGTCTCTTGTTGGGGCCTCGTCGTCGAGCGATGAGGCCGGTCACTATTTCAGGCAGGAAGTGCTGCGCCAGTCGGGATGGGGGCCGGGGTCGCCCAGCGACCTACTCGATGTTCTGCACCTGCTCCCGCATCTGCTCGATGATCACTTTCATCTCGACGGCGCAGCGAGTCATCTCGGCATCCTGAGATTTCGACGACAGAGTGTTGGCTTCCCGATTGAGTTCCTGCATCAGGAAATCCAGTCGACGGCCGATGGCTTCCTCACGAACCAGGGTGTCGCGCACTTCGGAGAAATGGCTGACCAGCCGGGACAACTCCTCATCGACGTCGAGGCGCTGCGCGGCCAGCGCGGCTTCTTGAGCAAGGCGAACCGGATCGACTTCAACCCCGAGATCGGCGATCTTCGCGCGCAATCTTTCCAGCCAGGCATCGCGGACCTGCGGAGCGCGCACTTTGACGCGCTCGACAAGGACCGCCATGGCGTCAAGCCGCTCGATCAGGTACAGGCGGGTACGCTCGCCTTCACGGCTGCGTGTGGCGGTGAAGTCGTCAAGTGCGGTCTGAAACAGCAACAGGGCATCCGCCAGCGGCACTTCGAGATCCGGCACACTGTCTGGACGAACCACACCGGGCCAAGCCAGGACCTGAACCGGATCCGGCGCTGTCGAAGTGCGCAGCTGTCCGGATATTTTCTCGATCGCCGCAAGCACTGCGCCGAGACGATCGGCGTCGATCTGCAGGGCGCCCGCCGTGGCGGCATCTCGGCTGTAGCGCAATCCGGCCTCGACCTTGCCGCGCCCGATGCGTTGAGTCGCAAGCTGCCGCAGATCGTTTTCCATCGGCCGGAACTCTTCCGGCAACTTGAACTGCAGCTCAAGATAGCGATGGTTGACCGAACGGAGCTCCCAGCTCAGTCGTCCGGAAGGGCCCTGCTGTTCGGCGCGGGCATAGCCCGTCATGCTGCGGATCATGGGTATTTATTCAAGTCGCGAGGCGAGCGTGCGGATTGTACTGGTGCTGCTGTGCTGCATGGGTTTGGCGGGTCAGACGGCGCTGGCGGCGCCGACGCTCGACTATCGCGTGGTGAGGTCAATGCCTCACGATCCCTCCGCGTTCACTCAGGGACTTGTCGTTGCCGGCGATCAACTGATCGAGGGCACGGGGCTCTATGGACAGTCGCATCTGACCGTACGCGACCGCGTCAGCGGAAAACTGCTGCACTCGGTGGATCTTGCCGCCAACGAGTTCGGGGAGGGTGTCGCGGTAGTGGGCGATCGAGTCATCCAGCTGACCTGGATGAACGCCATCGCCTATGTCTACGACCGCCAGTTGAAACGCATCGGCAGCTTTCCATTGAAGACCGAAGGCTGGGGGCTCACCTACGATGGCCACCGCCTGATCCTCAGCGATGGCTCGTCTCGTCTGCGCTTTCTTGATCCCTCGACCTTTGCTGAGACAGGTTATGTCGAGGTAACCGATCAGGGCTTGCGCATCGAGCGAATCAACGAACTGGAGATCATCCACGGCCTCGTTTACGCCAACATCTGGCAAAGCGACCGCATCGCAGTCATCAATCCGCAGTCAGGGACAGTTCGTGCGTGGCTGGATCTCACCGCTTTGAAAGATAGCCTCCCTCAGGACAGCAGTTGGGACGCACAGAATTTTGTACTCAACGGAATTGCTGTCCTTCCAAAGAACAACCACCTGCTAGTGACGGGCAAATGCTGGCCACTGATGTTCGAGATTGTCATCCCCGGACCGAACGCGGCGCAAAGCGGCAGAAGTTCCGTAACCACGCCTTGGAAAGAGCCACAGTGAATGATGGGCGAGTTTCGTCAAAATCAATCAAAGGAAAATTGAAATTACCATACCCGCCAAGTTTTTCTCTTCCTTTTACCGTAGACAAGCATTACTGCTATAAAACGCTGGCTATATCGCCATCGGAATTCAACAATGATTCTTACCCATGAGCATGAGGAACTTTATCGACAGGTCCGCAATTTCGTCGACAAGGAACTGAATCCGAACATCAAGGAATGGGAGAGAGCGGGCATCTGGCCAGCTCATGAGGTGCTCAAGAAAATGGGGCAACTAGGTCTGCTAGGCGTCGCCAAGCCAGAGGCCTATGGCGGCCTGGGTCTCGATTACTCCTATGAAGTGGTCTTTGCCCAAGCCCTCGGCAATTGCCAAAACGGTTCGTTGCCCATGGCCATCGGCGTACAAACTGATATGGCCACGCCAGCCTTGGCCAGATTCGGCAGCAAGGAGTTGTGCGCGGAATATCTGGCACCGGCCATCGCCGGCGACGCAGTGGTTTCCGTCGCGGTCTCCGAAGCCAGTGCCGGCTCGGACGTAGCTGGAATCAAAACCAGCGCTCGCAAGGACGGCGGCGACTACGTCATCAATGGCTCGAAGATGTGGATCACGAATGGCACACAGTCCGACTGGGCTTGCATGCTCGTGAATACATCCGACGGCAAACCACACCAGAACAAGTCGTTGATCGTCGTCCCCATGGACGCCAAGGGCGTGGATCGGAAGACGAAACTCGACAAGCTAGGTATGCGCGCTAGCGACACCGCGATGATTTTTCTCGACGACGTCCGCGTGCCTCGGCGCAATCTCATCGGCCAGGAAGGCATGGGCTTCACTTACCAGATGCTTCAGTTCCAGGAAGAGCGGCTTTACGCCGCGGCCTGCGGAATCGATGGTTACACCAATCTGATCGACGAAACCATCGAATACACGAGGCAACAACAGGCATTTGGGCAGCCACTGCTCGACAACCAGTACATTCATTTCCGGATGGCCGAGCTAAAAACTGAGGTTGAAGCGCTGAAAGCGATGGTTTACCAGGCGACGGAAGAATATGTCGCCGGTCGTGACGCAACGATGTTGGCCTCGATGTGCAAGCTCAAAGTCGGACGCCTGGGGCGCGAAGTGACCGACAGCTGCTTGCAGTACTGGGGCGGGCAGGGCTATATGTGGGACAACAGCATTTCCCGCGCCTATCGCGATTCGCGATTGACCTCCATCGGTGGTGGCGCCGACGAAGTGATGCTGGGGATCATCTGCAAGCTGATGAATATCCTACCCGGCAAAAAGGGGTAGGCGTCGTGTAGCTGTTGCCTTTCTTGCAATAGAACCGCTGAGAGCAATTTGCATTGCGTGTTGATTGTCTACAAAAGAAAAACCCCCTGACCGTTGATCGATCAGGGGGTTTTTGGTTGGAGCCTGGCAGTGTCCTACTCTCGCATGGTCTTAGCCA
>UEXO01000052.1_pt1 | contig 48237 bp, 41 predicted proteins | sample 4301131 | NCBI WGS metagenome assembly UEXO01 (sample SAMEA4773185, study PRJEB27434) | metagenome | biome: 2259; feature: agricultural soil; material: soil | place: USA | collected 2014-09 | depth 0.25 m | reverse complement strand
GGATTGCTGCCGAACGGGATGCGCAGGCCGACGTTGACCTGCGGCTCGTGATGCTCGAACTGCTGATTGCGGATCAGGCCTTCGGCGCGGATGCCGAAGTTCCTGCCGAACATCAGGTCGTAGCCGAGGCCGTAGTGGTAGTAGGTCTTGCTGCTGCCCAGCACATCGCCGTGGATGAACAGACCGCTGCCGGCATCGGTGCGGAACAGGTAGATGTTGGTGCCCAGACCGCCTGCCCCTTCCGACATGCTGCTCTGGCTGTCCTTGGCGCCGAAGCGCACATAGCTTCCGAGCAGTTCGACATCGACGTTGCGGCCGAGATGCGCCCCGAGCGCGACGGTGCCACCGATGCCGTTCTTGGTGCCTCGGCCATCGTCGGCGAAGACATAAGAGGCCATCGGCGCCAGGTAGTACGGAAGCACTTCGTCATCGGCGCGGGCAACGGCTGGACCGATCATCGTGGTCGCGATCACGGCGGGGATCAGGCGACGGCAAAGGTGTTTCATAAGGCTCCAGTGGACTCGATCTGAATGGCAAAAAAAAAGTCCGCGCACGTCGAACCTGTTGTTCGATGCACACGGACTTCGTTGTCTGTTAGATCAGGCGTCGTTGGCCGATCGAAACTGGTTTCTGCGGAAACCTGATTTAATTTAGCAATCGCCGTGCCAGATAATCGGAGATTCAGGTCGGCAGGAAATCGATCGGGTAGTTCGGATAGCTGAACGACGGCACATCCCTGGCGCCGAAATTCATCTGCCGGATGCGAGCCAGCAGCTTCTGCTCCAGCGCCGGATTGGCGAAGCTGCTGGAAACCAGTTCGCAGCGGCTCACCGAGCCATCCGGCGCAATGGTCAGGCTGACCACGATGCGGCCGGCACCCATACCTGTCCCCAAGCCGACACTCTCCCGCGCCGAGCGGCTGAAGATCGCGTTGAGGCTGGACTTGCTGCGATCGAAGCCGAGCTGCAGATCTTCGAGCCCGCGTCCGCCGCGCCCAGCGCCGCCTGCTTCGTTACCACGCACGGCGCCAGCGCCGGAGCCTGAGACGCCGCCCTGCACCTGTCCGGTGCGGCGCGCACCAAGATCAGCGCCGCGACCCTGCCCTGCGACGCCGCGTGTGGCGGTGCCGCCAGCGCCGGCGCTGCTCGTGGCGGCGCTCAACGTCGGACTGCTCCCGCTGCTGTTGCGGCTGCCGGCCACCAGCGCCTGCGGCCTGTTGATCGAAACCAGGCTGCGCTCATTGATCGCCGCCAGCTGCTCGCGCAGCCGCAGCAGGCCGGCCGCCGCCGCCTGCTGGCGTGGATCGGGACGGACCTCGGCCTCGACTTTCATCGCCGGCGCCGCCGCTGCCGCCGACTTCGTTGCGGCAAGCGCTTTCGGCAGCGGCCTGGCGACTGGCGGCAGCTCGACCTTCGGCCGCACCGGCTCGGGCAGCAACTCGACGCTGCGCACTGGCGGCGCGGCAATCTCCAGCTTCGGCAGCGGCTCGAAACGCAGCCAGGGCACGATGATCGCGAACAGCAGCATCGGCAGGCCGACCCGCAGCAGCAGGCGGAGGAAACGGCGATCCGCCTCGCCGATCAGGCCGTAACGATCACCAGACAGCAGCAGCCCGTGGCCGGCAATGTCACTGCACTCGAGTGTCGCACTCATGCGCCACCACCGGCAGGCTTCTCGACCACCGCCAGCGATACATGGGCGTACTGCTCCTCGGCGCAGACGCTCATCACCTGCTTGAGTACCCGGAACGGCAGGCGCCTGTCGGCGATGATGCTGACCTGCCTCGCGGTCGCGCCACCGCTCGACAGGCCGGCCTCATGCAGCGCCGCACGCAGCGCATCGACGGCGACGACGGTGGCTTCCCGACTGCCGGCCAGGCCACCCGGCGCCCGGCTGACCAGACGGCCGTCGATGTGGATCTCTCGCTCGCCGATCGCGATGGCGATCGTCGGCTGTGCTGTCTGCCGTGCCGCCGATTCGGCCAGCTTCAGCGCCGGCGGCACCGGCAGCACTTCGGGGTTCAGGGCGTTGACCAGCAGGTAGAAGACCAGGATCGCGAACACGTCGATCAGCGACACGATATTGAGCACCGCCGCGCCACCGCCGCGCAGCGCGCGCTGGGCGCGACGCAGGCCGCGCTTCGAGCTCATGGGCCGCCTCCGGCACCAGCGCCTGCCGCCTCGCCGACGGCCAGGCGCGGGAACAGTTCGCCGGGGTAGCCGGCGCGTATCGCGGCCGGAGTGCTGACGCGCATCGCGTCGATCACCGCGACCACCTCGGCGTAGGCAATGTCCGGCCCGACCAGCAGGTCGATCGCGTCCTGCTTCGGCGCGCGGCGCTTGGCCGCCAGCAGCAGTCCGGGCAGCGCCGCCAGCGCCTGGCCATCGGCAGCGAGCGCGAGCCGGCGCGGCTGGCCGTCGCCGATGTCGACGCGCAGCAGGCCGTCGAGCACGGTGACGCTGGGTCGGACCAGCGGCCGGACGCTGGCCGCGCTCGACTTGCCCGGCAGGTCCAGCGCCAGCGCGTTGAGACGCGCCGCGGTGATCGACGCGGTGACCAGCAGGAAGAACACCAGCACCGCGAACACGTCGATCATCGACACGATGTTCAGCTCGCCGTCGCGCGTCAGCCGTAGCTGGCGCTTGACCCGGCGTTCGCGACGCGCGGTCCGGCGCCGCGCGGCTTCGGCGTCCTCGTCGTCGAGCGGCAGCGGCGCCACCATGGCGGTCATCGCGGCTGCGCTCAGGCGATCGCGGCGACGGCGCCCGGCAACGGCGCCGGCCGGCCGCTCAGGGTGCTGAGGGCGCTGACGAAGCGCGAGCAGACCGACTCCAGGCTGTCGATCAGCTGCGTCGTGCGGCTCTGCATGTGGGCGTGGATGAACAGCGCGGGGATGGCCACCATCAGGCCGAAGGCGGTGCAGTTCATCGCTTCCGACACGCCGGACGACAGCAGGTCGGCCTTCTGCGCCGGGTCGGCATTGCCGAGCGCGGCGAATGCGCCGATCAGGCCGAGCACGGTGCCGAGCAGGCCGAGCAGGGTCGACATGTTCGAGAACGTCGCCAGGTAATGGGTACGGCTTTCGATCGCCGGCAGCACGTCCATCAGGCCTTGCTCGGCGGCGATCTCCAGCTCGCTGCGCCGGACATCGGTCTGTGCCTTCGCCGCGGCGCTGGCCAGCACCTTGGCCACGGCTGCCGGCGATTCCCGCAGCAGCCGGTCGATCGCCGGCAGGTCGGCGCGCTGCATCAGCGGCGCCAGCTCGCGGAGCAGCGCGCGGTTCTGGCGCTCGGTGCGGAGCAGGAAGATCAGCCGCTCGACCGACACGGCGATGACCATCAACAGCACCAGCGCGATCGGATACATGAAGACACCGCCCTGCTGGAAGAAGCGGATGACGAGATGAACGATTTCCATGGCGGCGATTCGGGAAAGGAGTACGAGTGGAGTTCAGTAGCTCAGGGACTGGCGGCGCATGCGTTCGTAGCTTTCGATGCTTTCCAGCGCGGCGTTGCGGGCACGGTCCTCGGTGGCGTCGGCCGGGGTCAGCGCCTGGGTGTAGCGCGACGGGCTGCGCGCAGCCGGACGCAGGTCCTCGTCCTTCCACGGCGTCAGGTAGAGGCCGATCGCCGCCTCGTCGTCGCCGACCACGGTGGTGCCGGCCTTGGGCGCGGGAACCGGGGCAGGCGCCAGCGGCGCAGCGGCGAGAGCATTCAGCGCAGCGCCAGCCAGCAGTGCGGACAACAGCGGCAGGAAGGGCTTCATCGGGCGCCTCCGTTGCCGGCGTCGGCAACCACCGGGCCTCGACTTTCGAGATCGCGCACCCAGGCGCTGACGATCAGATCCTTGCCGTCGGTCAGGGTCTGGTAGCGGCGGTACAGCGGCAGCGCATCCTGCGGCCGATGCATCGACACGTCGTAGAGGATCGCCAGGTTCAGCACCGCGGCGCCGTAATCCGCGCGCAGTTCGATGGCTTTCTGCCAGCGCTGCTCGGCGCGCTTGTAGTCGCCCGTCTCGCGATACAGCGCGCCGCACCAGTTCAGCGCCACGGTGTTCGTGGGATTCGCGGCGATGGCCCGCTCGAAGCTGTTCAGCGCCTGATCGCGCTGCTTGGCCCGGGCCTGGATGATGCCGGCATCGGTCCAGGCGCCGGACAGATCCGGATAGTCCTTGAGCAGACTCTGCAGCGCGATCTGGGCGTCCTGAGGACGCTGGTCCTGCATCAGCAGCAGCGCATTCTGGAAGCGCAATTCCGGCGCCGGGCGGCCGGGCACCGGCGCCAGCTTCTTCGGCTGGCCGGCGGCCGGCATCCGCGCATCGCTGGCCGCCGGGCCGGGCGCCGCAGCCGGGCGCCGCGCCGGGCTGCTGCAGGCGCTGAGCAGGAGTCCGGCGAGCAACAGCGCTGTGGCTCTAGTGCATCGATTCATAACGGTCTTCCAGGCGGACGTTCTTGCCATAACGCGCCGGCGCCAGTTCGCTAAGCGCGACGGTGCTCCGGCGTACCCATTCGTTCCAGACCCCTTCGCGCAGCCGCGCGAGGTTCGCTTCGTAGGCCTGCATCGCCTTTTCGTCGAAGCCGTTGGCCTGCTCTTCGAGCAGCAGCGTGTACTGCGCCAGCGCCTCGCCGCTCAGCGAGGCCGGGCGGTCGGACTCGACAATGGCGCGGCCGAATTCGCGGTAGACGGTGGCCAGCTCGTGAGTCGCGGCGGTGGTCACCTCGGCGTAGCCGTAGCTGGCGGCGCGATCGAGCAACTGCACGGCGCCTTCGAGCGCGGCGCGGCGCTGCGCCAGGCTGGTTTCCAGCGGCAGGCTCAGGCGCAGCTGCCGGGCCTGGGCGGCACCTGCCTGGCCGAGTTCGAGATTCGCCTGCGCCGCCAGCAGCCGCGCCGGCGAGGCCGTATCGGCGACCGGGCTGGCGCCGTCGGCCTTGACGATCTCCTGCAGCCAGTACCGGTGGCGGGCCGGGTCGCGGCTGGCGGTCCTGGCCAGCTCGGCCAACTGGTGGCGGGCCTCCTGGGCGCGATCCTGCGGTTGCGGCCAGGCGGCGACATAGAGCTCGAACATCCGAGCGGCACTGCCGGCCTCGCCGGCACGACGGTAGCCTTCACCGGCCAGCCACTGGGCGTTGCGACGAGTCTCGGCCGGCAGGCCATCGCGCTGGGCGATGGCGGCGTAGACGCCAGCGGCGCGGCCCGGCTTGTTGTCCTTGTCGTAGGCGCTGGCCAGCTTCTTCTCGGCATCGATGGCCAGCGCATGGGCCGGAAAGCGTTGGCGGAACGCTTCGAGGCTGGCCTCGGCATTGGCCCAGTCGCGCAGCTCGAAGTACGCCGACGCGGCATCGAAATCGGCGGCCGGGCGGATCGCGGCATCCGGCACCACGGCGCCGACCCGCTGGAATGCCCGCGCCGCAGTCTTCAGGTCGCCGGCTGTCCGCGCCAGCACCGCCTGCTCGTAGACGCTGCGGGCGAGACGCTCGGCCGCTGGCGCCCGCTGGGCGTCGTCGGCCGACAGCAACTTGAGCAGCTCGGCGTACGCGGTTTCCGCCGCCGCGTAATTCTGCTGGCTGTAACGGGCATCGGCGACCACGCCGAGCATCTCGCGGCGCAGCTCCGGCGCTGCCGGCGGCTGCGCCGCCAGCACCCGGGTGGCGACGCCGAAAGCGGCCTCCGGATCGTTCAGCGCCAGCAGATCGCCGGCGGCGCGGGTCAAGGTCAGCGCCCAGTGCGGATGCGCCGGGAACTGCTCGGCGAGCTTCAGGCTCGCGCGTACCGATTCCTTCAACGCCGCCGGCCGGGCCTCCGCCGCGCCATCACGGGCCAGCCGCTGCCAGGCCTGCACGGCCGCGTAGGCGCTGGCCGGCGCCGTCGTCGGCTGGCCACCGCTGCGGTAGTCGTAGGCGGCGCGCTCGTACTGGCGGGCCGCGGCTTCATAGCGACCGCCGTCGTACAGGGCATCGGCCTGCAGCAACGCCAGCTCCGCCGCCGCCGGATCGTTCGGGAACAGCTGCAGGCTGCGTGCGTACCAGTCCGCCGCCTTCAGGAAATCAGCCTGGCGTGCCGCGATCTCGGTTTCCGGCCGGGCCTGTGCCGTGGCGTGATAGTGGCGACCGAGCGCGGCCAGATTGCCTTTCAGCGCGGTCATCACCTCCGCCGTCGGCGTAGCGCCCTGCCAGTAGGCAGCACCCGGCAGGTAGTGCTCGACATAGCGCGCCTTGCCGGCGATCAGCAGTTCGTTGAAACCGCCCTGCTCCCAGGCCGCCAGCGCCCGGCTTTCGAAAGCCGGCGCCAGCGGATGGCGCGGATGGCGCTCGACGAAGGCCAGGCTGGCCTCGGCGGCGTCGGTATAGCGCTGCTGGGCCTGCAGCTGCTCGGCCAGCGACACATAGAGCAGGGTCGCGAAACGCGGCTCGGCACCTGCACGGTCGAAGCTGTCGCTGACACCGCGACCGCCGCCGAGCGCGGCCAGCGACAGGCCGGTGACCCGCAGCACTTCGGTGGCGACATCGAGCTTGCCGGGCTTGATCGCGGCCAGCGCCGCTTTCGGATCGGCCAGCACGCCGGGCGGCAGTTCGCGTTCGAGGATCGCGTAGAACACGGTCAGCGCTTCCTCGTGCTTGGCCTGGCGGACCAGGGTCCAGCCGTACTTGAACTGCGCCGGCTCGAAATACGGAGTCGCCGGGCCGCTGGCCAGCACCTGGCGATAGGCCGGCTCGGCCTCGGCGTAGCGCTTGCGCTGGAACAGCAGTTCGGCGGCGCGGAACAGGCCGTCCGGCGCCCGCAACGACGATGGATAGCGGCGGCCGAGCTGCAGCAGGCTGGCGATCGCCAGCTCGCTGTCGCCGACCGCCTGCTGGGCACGTGCCAGCTGGTAGAGCACGCGGTCGTTGAGCGGATGATCGGGCTGCTCAGCGAGCAGGGTCTGGTACAGGCTGATCGCCTTGCGCAGCACCGGGGCATTGATCTGGCCATCGACTTCGGCGAGCTGCACCCGCAGATCGGCGGCACGGCGCAGCGCATCGGCGCGGATCGCCGGCTCGGCCGGCAGCGCCAGCAGGCGGTCGTACTGGGCAAGCGCGGCGCCTGGGTTCGGCGGCACTTTCTGCTCACCACCGACCCTGAGAATGCTCGGCGTGCGCACCACGAAGCGGCCATTGAGCTGCAGGCCGTTGCTTTCGGTGGTCGAACCGACCGTCGATGGCCGGTCCTTGCCGAGCACCGCGGCCGGCGCCTGGCCGACGCCGCCGAGCAGCAGCGCCAGCGTCGCGGCGCGCAGGCCGGCGCTGGTGCCGCGGCTGGATCGAAGAAGGAGTTTCATTTCGACGCGACCTCGGCGGCACGGTCATAAAGATGGACGAGGCCGTAGCGCGCCTCGACGAGCGAGCGCTGCGCCTGTTCGCGGGTGCCTGCGATCTGCGCCAGCGCCTGGCTGTCGAGAGCACCGGCCAGTGCGCTGATCTCGGAGGCGACCGCCGGCAGCAGCGCGTCGATACGGGCGACCAGCTCGGTCGCCGGGACGTCGCCGACCGCCAGCAACCGCTGGCGATGGCTGTTCAGCGCGGCCTGCACTTCGTGGGCATCGCGCAGCTGGCGCAGCCCGGTGTCGAAGCCAGCCTGCTGCAGCAGCGGGATCAGATAGAACGATTCCATGTCCTTGGCCACCGGCAGCACCCACCAGCGTGGGTCCGGCAGGCGGTCGGCCAGCGCCCAGTGCCAGGCCTGATCCGGCGCCTGGCCGAGAATGCCGCTGCTCAGCGACTGCCTGGCCAGCTCGGCGCTGGCCTTGTCGCAGCGCTTGACCAGCGCTTCGAGCTGGGTGATGGCCCGGTTGTAGTAATCCTGGGCCTGAACCTCGGCGCCCAGCGTGCTCATCACCCAGGCGATCGCGATCTGCGCTTCCTGCACTGCCGGATCGCTGGGATCGCGGCCGACCAGTTCGATCCATGGCACCAGCGCCGCGCGCATCGCGTCGCCGCGCTCCTTGTCCTTCATCGCCCTCGGCTCATAACGGCCGCGACTGCCGGCGAGCACCGTCGCTGCACCCGCCTGATCACCGCCCTTGCCTGCTTCCGCCGCTGTCGCCGGCGCCAGCAGCGCCCAACCGAGACCGAGCAGCGCGGCGCTGGCCTGCGGACCCGGCGCCCGCACGCGGCGGAACGCCTCGGCGGCGCGGACGCCCTCGCCCTGGGCCAGCAGGGCGTAGCCCAGTTCGGTGTTGACGTGGTCGCAGAGCAGGGTCGGCCGGTCGCCACAGGGCGAACCGGCACCGAGGCGATCGATGGCGGCGAGATCGGCATTGCCGGCGAGCAGCGTGTTGTAGGCGGCGTAGAGGCCCGGCGTGCCCGGCGAGGGACCGTCCGGAATCACCAGTTCCTTCGCGGCGGTACCCGGCACTTCGGCCTGCAGTTCGCGGAGCAGGCGCTGCGCCTGATAGCCGCGGCCAGTCGCATCGAGGAAAGCGACGGCGCGGTAGCGCGGCTGCGCCTCGATCGCGACCGGGCTGTCGGCGCTGCGCTGCCAGTTGATCAGCTTCAGCGTCGAGCCCTGGACAACGCCGCCGGGCGCCCAGCTCAGTTCCAGTTCGAGCGGCGCTGCGCCCTGGGTGACGGTCTGATCGACGGCGGCGCGACGACGCAGATCATTGACCTGGGCGTCGATCGCCGCCGCGGCGGCCTGCGCACGAATGCGGTGCGGGCCCGGGGTCAGCCGGAGGGTCAGCAGACGATGCAGGCCGCTGCCGCGCAGTGCCTCGGCCTCGCGCTGCGAATACTGGTGGTGGTGCATCGGGCCGTTGTCGATCTGCAGCCAGACTTCACGCAGCCAGACGTCCTGCGCTCGCGCGCCGACATAGACGCTGAGGGTGTCGGCGGCGGCTTCGGCCGGCTCGCCGATGCGGCTCGCGGCCCAATCGAGTTCCAAAGCCTGGGCGCGCAGCGTCTCGAAGCCGTCGGCCGCCACCGGAGCAGCGAACCCGACCAGCAGGCCAGCCGCGACCAGCACGGCGCGCAGCCGCGCGACGAACAGTGGCGATCCGGGAGCGCCGAGATGAAGTGCGCGCGTGGCATGTGTGGCCATGGCGCTAGACCAGACCCTGCATCCACATCACCGTGACCGCGACCTGCGCGAACGCGGCGGCGATGATGGCGATCAGTTCGACGGTATTGACGGGACGCGGCGGCAGCTGGGACATGGTCGACCTTCAGGACGGTGGTGAACGCACTCTGGCAAAAAGCTGCCAGTGAACATGGACCTCGCTGTCCTGAAAGATCGGGCTACGTCGGCCGATCAGTAAGCCTGTTGCAAGCACTTGCCGGAATATCAGCAATAAGCCTGCCAAGCCCCGCCAATTCAGGCTTGCAGGACTTGCGCGGCAGGACCGCGCGGCTGACTGCACCGCCGTCACGCACCAGGATGGCCGGTACGCGCACTGCCGGTGCAATGCACAGGGATGGTCGCAATCAGCAGGCGGGCCGAGCTCTTTTCGTGCACCTCGCCTCGGCGAGGCGCACCACGGCAAGGCGCATTGCCTATACCCGGCGCAGCGACCTCGGCAGCGAGTGACGATCCGGGGCTCCGTTTCAGCATCACGAAAATTTTGTGAATGCTTGCGGCGCAAGCGTTTCAGCGCGATTTCAGAGTCGACGACAGCAAGCGAGGGACAACCCTTGGCACGCTGATTGCCCCATTGCTCTGGCAATACATCGGTGTTTCGCATTCCGGGATGGGATTTCCGGAGCGGCCAAAGACGGTCGGATCGCGAGGCACCGAACAACGGACAACGGGTAAAGGCGCCCATCTCTGCAGACCAGTCTGGTCTGCAGAGATGGGCGCCTTTTTTGTTGCCCGCACTAATAACAGCGATTTCAACAACGGGTAATTGCAATGAATGCAACCAAAGGGATGCGGGGGGTTCTGCGCGCCGCGATTCCAGCGACGAGCGCCGCATTGATGTTGTTCGGCCTTGCAGCACAGGCCGCCGATCCGCTCGCCGATCTGCCGTTCCGGCTGACTGGCGGCACACCGAATCTCGATGTCCGCCTGCGCTACGAGTACCTGCATTTGGACGATCCGCTGGCAGCACCGATCACCGAGGACACCGCCCGGTCGGCGACCATTCGCGTGCGCCTTGGCTACACGATCGCAGCCTGGAACGGCATCGACGGCCAGCTGGAATACGAAGGCGTCGACACCATCGGCGATGATCGCTACAACTCGCTGCGTAACGGCCGGGCCACCTATCCGACCATCGCCGACGGCCAGGTGCACGAGATCAATCAGGTCTGGCTGCGCTACGCCGGGCTGCCGAAGACGCAGATCAAGTATGGCCGCCAGCGCATCAACCTCGACAACCAGCGCTTCGTCGGCGGCGTCGCCTGGCGCCAGGACGAACAGACCTTCGATGCCGCCTACCTGACCACCACGCTGATCCCGAAAACGACGCTGCAGTACGCGCACCTGGACCGCGTCAACTCGTTCCGCAACTTTTCGATCAACGGCCGCAACGTCGATCGCCTCGACATCGACGGCCACCTGATCAACAGCTCGACCAGGATCATCGACAGGCTGCTGACCGCGACCGCCTACGGCTACTTCCTCGACTTCGGCGTGGTGCCGGGTGCCGCGGTAGGACGGCTGATGTCGAACTCCCAGACCATCGGCCTGCGCGCCACCGGTGGCTTGCCGGTGGCGGCCCTGAACCTGAGCTACTCGCTGGAATATGCCGTGCAGCAGGACTGGCGCGGCAGCACCGATCGCGACCACCGTTACGGCCTCGCCGAAGCCGTGGTCGGCTGGAAGCAGTTGAAGGGCACAGTGGGCTACGAAGTGCTCGGCGGCAACGGCAGCAGCAGCTTCCAGACGCCGCTGGCCACCGTGCATGCCTTCGACGGCTGGGCCGACCAGTTTCTGATCACCCCGACCGAAGGCCTGCGCCGCATCTACGCCTCGTTCGGCGCGACCGTTGCGAAGACCGGCCTGACCGCGGTGTTCCACGACTTCTCCGCCGATGCCGGTCCGCATTTCGGCAACGAGGTCGACGTGCTGGCGAGCTATCCGGTGCTCGAGAACTTCACCTTGTTCGCCAAGTTCGCCGCCTATTTCGCTGATCAGTTCCCAGTGGTCGCCGGCCAGGCCACCAACGTGCAGCGCGGCTGGCTGTACGCCGAATACAAGTTCTAAGCGTTCCCTCACCCCTTCACGAAACCTGTCACGAGCACCTTCCGATGACCGACATGAAAGAGCTGCAACGTCCGGCAGCGATCGACGAATCGCGCCGCCGTTTTCTCAACCGTTCGCTGCTGCTGGGCGCCGGCACGATGTTCGGCGGCCTGGCCCCGGCCTTCCTGCAGACCGCCGGCGCCGTCGACTTCGGCAAGCCGGAAAAGACCGATCTCACCATCGGCTTCATTCCGCTGACCGATTGCGCCAGCGTGGTGATGGCCGGCGAGCTGGGCCTGTTCAAGAAGTACGGCCTGAACGTGACCATCTCCAAGGAAGCCAGCTGGGCGGCGGTCCGCGACAAGCTGCTGCTCGGCCAGATCGACGCCGCCCACGTGCTCTACGGCCTGGTCTACGGCGCCCATCTCGGCATCGGCTCGCAGAAGAAGGACATGGCGATCCTGATGAACCTGAACGTCAATGGTCAGGCGATCACCATGTCCAACAAGCTGGCGGAAGCCGGCATCAAGGACGGCGCGGCACTGAAGAAGGCGGTGGCCAGGAAGGATCGCGAATACACCTTCGCACAGACCTTCCCGACCGGCACCCACGCGATGTGGCTGAACTACTGGCTGGCGGCGAACGGCATCGATCCGCTCAAGGACGTCAAGACCATCGTCATCCCGCCGCCGCAGATGGTCGCCAACATGCGGGTCGGCAATATGGATGGCTACTGCGTCGGCGAGCCCTGGAATGCCCGTGCGGTGTTCGATCGCATCGGCTTCACCGCGACGACCACGCAGGCGATCTGGAAGAACCATCCGGAGAAAGTGCTCGGCACCACCAGGGAATTCGTCGACAAGCATCCGAACACGGCGCGCGCGCTGATCGCCGCGGTGCTCGAGGCGAGCCAGTACATCGACGCGATGGCGAACCGCGACAAGGTCTCCGAGATCATCGGCGGCAAGGCTTATGTCAACGCACCGGCGCAGGTGATCCTCGGCCGCATGCAAGGCAATTACGAGGATGGTCTGGGCAAGAAGTGGAGTGATCCGGACTACATGAAGTTCTACGCCGACGGCGAAGTGAACTACCCCTACCTGTCGCACGGCGCCTGGTTCCTCACCCAGCACCGCCGCTGGGGTCTGCTCAAGGAAGACCTCGACTACCTCGCGGTCGCCAAGCAGGTGAATCAGGTCGACCTCTACTCCGGCGTCGCCAAGGCGCTCGGCGTGCCGGTGCCGGCCAGCCCGCTGAAGACCGAAACCCTGTTCGACGGCACCGTGTTCGATCCGTCGAAGGCCGCGGCCTACGCCAGCAGCTTCGCGATCAAGGCCTAAAGGACCGCCATGCCATCGAAACTGAAACTCGTGCGCCCAGAAATGCCATCGATCAAGCCCCCGCCGGAAGTAGTTCCCGCCAACGACGCCGGGACTCGCCCCGTTCCAGCGCTGACGCTGCCGGCCGCGCCCTCGAGAGCAGTGACGATGGCCAGGAACGGCCTCGCCGCCGCGTTGCCGCCGCTGCTCGGCGTCGGCGCGCTGGTGCTGGTCTGGGCGCTGGTTGCCCGCGGCTCGGACTACCTGCCCGGCCCCGGGTCGACGCTGACTTCGGCGATCGAACTGTTCTCCGATCCGTTCTACAGCCGTGGCCCAAACGATCAGGGCATCGGCTGGAACCTGCTGGCATCGCTGAGCCGGGTCGCCAAGGGTTTCGGCCTCGCCGCGCTGGTCGGCATTCCGCTCGGCTTCGTGCTCGGCCGCTTCGCGGTGGTCAGCCGGGCGTTCCAGCCGATCGTCTCACTGCTGCGGCCGGTGTCGCCGCTGGCCTGGCTGCCGATCGGCCTGGCGGTATTCCAGGCGGCGAATCCGGCGGCGATCTTCACCATCTTCATCTGCTCGATCTGGCCGATGCTGCTGAACACCGCACTCGGTGTCGCCAGCGTGCCGCAGGACTATCTGAACGTCGCCCGCGTACTGCGCCTCAGCGAATGGACGGTGTTCACCAAGATCCTGCTGCCGGCCTCGATTCCCTACGTGCTGACCGGCGCCAAGCTGGCGCTGGGTATCGCCTGGCTGTCGATCGTCGCCAGCGAGATGCTGACTGGCGGCGTCGGCATCGGTTTCTGGCTCTGGGATGAATGGAACAACTTGAACATGGAACACATCCTCATCGCGATCGGCGTCATCGGTGTCGTCGGTCTCGTCATCGAGCAGGGCATGAACCTGATCGCCAAGCGCTTTGATTACCGGAACCACTGACATGACCGCCTATCTCGAAATCGACAACGTCTCGGTGGTGTTCAAGGCCCGCGGCCAGAGTTTCGTCGCGGTGCAGGAAGTCGACCTCAAGGTCGAGCAAGGCGAGTTCGTCACCATCATCGGCCACTCCGGCTGCGGCAAGTCGACGGTGCTGAACGTCATCGCCGGCCTGGTCGAACCGGCGCGCGGCGGCGCGGTCCTGGCGGGTCGCGAGATCGACGGCCCGAGCCCGGAACGCGCCGTGGTGTTCCAGAACCATTCGTTGCTGCCCTGGCTCACCTGCTACGGCAACGTCCACCTCGCCGTCGATCGCGTGTTCGGCGCCAAGGAGAGCAAGGCCCAACTCGCCGAACGCAGCAACGCAGCGCTCGCACTGGTCGGCCTGACGCATGCGAAGGACAAGCGGCCGAATGAGATTTCCGGCGGCATGAAGCAGAGAGTCGGCATCGCCCGGGCGCTGGCGATGGAGCCGAAAGTGCTGCTGATGGATGAGCCGTTCGGCGCGCTCGATGCGCTGACCCGCGCCAACCTGCAGGACGCACTGATGGACATCCAGGCCAAGAGTCGCAACACGGTGGTGATGATCACTCACGACGTCGACGAAGCGGTGCTGCTGTCGGACCGCGTGGTGATGATGACCAACGGCCCGGCGGCGACCGTCGGCGAAGTGCTGGCCATCGACCTGCCCCGCCCGCGCCAGCGGCTCGCGCTGGCCACCGATCCCCGCTACCACGCGCTGCGCGCCGACATCCTGCGCTTCCTGCATGAACGGCAGGGCCATCCGGTCGCTGCCTGAACGATTCAAGCGGCGCTCTGCGATGCGCAGACGCTGATCAACCTAGCTCGTGACTGTCCCCGCCTATCCGGCTTCCTGGACGGCGGGGTTTTTTCTTCAACGCGACACCGCGTCCGTTCCGGTGCGCACGACTCGAAGCACCGGGATCGCGCACCGTGTCGGTGCATCAAAACCGGGCACAGTGCCGATTGATCGTCGCAAGTGACTGATCACGAAGGCCGATCAGAAACGGCACGGCCTTTGCTTGAAGTCCCTCAGCGTGGTTAACGGCGATCACGTGAGCACTGTTGGCGGCCAATGGCGACCGCGGAACTCACGTTATCCATTGGAGCCGACCATGACTGTCCCGACGTCCCCCGTCACCCTCGCGAAGGCCACCCGCGTCACCCTGAGCGACTTCTCGTCGCCCGCGATGCGCGCCTTCCACCTGACCTGGATGGCGTTCTTCGTCTGCTTCTTCGCCTGGTTCGCCTGCGCCCCGCTGATGCCGATCATCAAGGGCGAGTTCGGGCTGACCAAGGACCAGATTGCGAACATCAACATCGCGGCGGTCGCGGTCACCATCCTGGTACGCCTGATCATCGGCCCGCTCTGCGATCGCTACGGCCCGCGCAAGGCCTACACCGGCCTGCTGCTGTTCGGCGCCATTCCGGTCTTCGGCGTCGCCGCCGCCCAGAGCTACGAAAGCTTCCTGTTCTTCCGCCTCGCCATCGGTGCGATCGGCGCCAGCTTCGTGATCACCCAGTACCACACCAGCGTGATGTTCGCGCCGAACGTGGTCGGCACTGCGAACGCCGCAGCCGCCGGCTGGGGCAACTCCGGTGGCGGCGCCACCCAGACCCTGATGCCGCTGATCGTCGCTGCCCTTGCCCTGTTCGGTGTCGAGCAGGCCGGCGGCTGGCGCATCGCGCTGCTGGTGCCGGGCGTGCTGATGCTGGTGATGGCCTGGGCCTACTGGAAGTTCACCCAGGACTGCCCGGCCGGCAACTACGAGACGCTGCGCTCCACCGGCCTGATGCCGGATACCGGGAAGAAGGCCGGCTGGACCAGCTTCAAGCTGGCCAGCGGCAACTATCGCGTCTGGCTGCTGTTCATCACCTACGGCGCCTGCTTCGGCGTCGAGATCTTCATCCATAACGTCGCCGCGCTGTACTACGTCGAACGCTTCGGCCTGTCGCTGAAAGCCGCCGGCTTCGCCGCCGGCACCTTCGGCCTGCTGGCGCTGTTTGCCCGCGCGCTCGGCGGCATCGCCTCGGATCGCATCGCCAAGGTCCGCGGTCTCGACGGCCGCACCCTGCTGCTGTTCGTGCTGATGATCGGTGAAGGCCTGGGCTTGCTCTGGTGGGCGCAGATGGATCACGTCGCGATCGCGGTCATCGCCATGCTGACCTTCGGCCTGTTCACCCACATGGCCTGCGGCGCGACCTACGCGCTGGTGCCGTTCATCGACCGCCAGGCGCTCGGCGGCGTCGCCGGGATCATCGGCGCCGGCGGCAACGTCGGTGCGGTCGCTGCCGGCTTCCTGATGAAGGCTTCGCCGAACACCCAGAGCTGCCTGCTGATTCTCGGCGGCCTGGTCACCGTGTCGGCGCTGTGCGCGATCGCGGTGCGCTTCACTGCCGAGCACAAGACACGCGAGCAGCAGCTGTTCGAGCAGGCGGTCGCCGAACGTCAGGCGCTGGCGGCCTGAAATGCCTTGCCCGCGCGCGCGGGAAGGCCGAGGAAGGAACGCCTGAGGCTTCGGCCGCATCAGGCGCTCCGGTCCCGAGCTTCCCTCGTGCTACGCGGGAAGGACACACAAACCAATAACAGAGACTCACCATGAAACTCGTCGTCATCGGCAACGGCATGGTTGGCCACAAGCTGCTCGAAGAGCTTGCCGACGTGCCGAACCTCGTCCAGAAACTAGAGATCACCGTGCTCTGCGAAGAGCCGCGCCCGGCCTACGACCGCGTGCACCTGTCGGAATTCTTCAGCGGCAAGACCGCCGACGATCTGTCGCTGGTGCAGCCCGGCTTCTTCGATCGCGACAAGCTCACGCTCAAGCTCAATGCCAAGGCGATCGGCATCGACCGCGAGGCAAAGCTGGTGCAATTGGAGGACGGCGAAACCATCGCCTACGACCGCCTCGTGCTGGCCACCGGCTCCTACCCGTTCGTGCCGCCGGTGCCGGGGCGCGACCGCGATGGCTGCCTGGTCTATCGCACCATCGAAGACCTCGAAGCGATGACCGCCTGGGGCAGGAAATCCAAGGTCGGCGTAGTCGTCGGTGGTGGCCTGCTCGGTCTGGAATGCGCGAAGGCGCTGAAGGACATGGGTCTGCAGACCCATGTGGTGGAGTTCGCGCCGCGCCTGATGACCGTGCAGGTCGATGACATGGGCGGGCGGCTGCTGCGCCGCAAGATCGAGGCACTCGGCGTTACCGTGCACACCGGCAAGAACACGCTGGAAATCGTCGACGGCGCCGGCCTGGGCGTCGGCGGCCGCCACGCGATGAAGTTCGCCGACGGCTCGCAGTTGCAGACCGACATGATCGTGTTCTCGGCCGGCATCCGGCCGCGCGACGAGCTGGCGCGAGTCGCCGGCCTGCTCCGCGGCGAACGCGGCGGCATCCTGATCGACAACCAGTGCAAGACCTCCGACCCGGACATCTGGGCGATCGGCGAGTGCGCGCTGTGGAACGGCAAGATCTTCGGCCTGGTCGCGCCGGGGTATGACATGGCGCGCCTGGTCGCGGCCCAGATCAAGGGCACAGCGACCACCGAGTTCACCGGTGCCGACATGAGCACCAAGCTGAAGCTGCTCGGCGTCGATGTCGCGTCGATCGGCGATGCCCAGGGCGCCACACCGGGCAGCCTGAGCTATCTGTTCAACGACGACGTCGCCGGTGTCTACAAGAAGCTGGTGGTGTCGGCCGATGCCAAGACCCTGCTCGGTGCGGTGCTGGTCGGCGAAGCCGAGGACTACGGCACCCTGCTGCAGATGGCGCTGAACGGCATTCCGCTGCCGGCCCAGCCGGAATCGCTGATCCTGCCTTCGGTCGAAGGTGGCGCGAAGGGCCTGGGTGTCGACCTGCTGCCGGCAACGGCCTCGATCTGCTCCTGCAACAACGTGTCGAAGGGCGATCTCTGCGCGGCGATCGAAGGCGGCGCCACCAGCATCGGCGCGTTGAAGAAGTGCACCAAGGCGGCGACGTCCTGCGGCGGCTGCCTGCCGCTGGTCAAGCAGGTGCTCGATGCCGAGCTGAAGAAGAGCGGCGTGCTGGTGCTGAACCATCTCTGCGAGCACTTCGCGCACTCGCGCCAGGAGCTGTTCCATCTGGTGAAAGTGGGCGGCCAGAAGACCTTCGACGACACCATCCTGGCCCACGGCAAGGGTCGCGGCTGCGACATCTGCAAGCCGGCGGTCGCGTCGATCCTCGCCAGCTGCTGGAACGAACACGTGCTGAAGCCCAAGCACGCCTCGGTGCAGGACACCAACGACTACTTCCTCGCCAACATCCAGAAGGACGGCACCTACTCGGTGGTGCCGCGCATTCCCGGCGGCGAGATCACGCCGGACAAGCTGATCGTCATCGGTCAGGTGGCCAAGGACTACGGCCTGTACACCAAGATCACCGGCGGTCAGCGCATCGACCTGTTCGGTGCTCGCGTCGAACAGCTGCCGGACATATGGGGTGCCTTGGTCGCTGCCGGTTTCGAGTCCGGTCATGCCTATGGCAAGAGCCTGCGTACGGTGAAGTCCTGCGTCGGCAGCACCTGGTGCCGCTACGGCGTGCAGGACTCGGTGACCATGGCGATCCGCATCGAAGAGCGCTATCGCGGCCTGCGTTCGCCGCACAAGATCAAGATGGCGGTGTCCGGCTGCACCCGCGAATGCGCCGAAGCGCAGAGCAAGGACGTCGGCGTGATCGCCACCGAAAAGGGCTGGAACCTGTACGTCGCCGGCAACGGCGGCATGAAGCCGCGCCATGCCGAACTGCTGGCCGGCGACGTCGACGATGAAACGCTGATCAAGCTGATCGACCGCTTCCTGATGTTCTACATCCGCACCGGCGATCGCCTGCAGCGCACGGCGACCTGGATCGAGAACCTCGAAGGCGGCCTCGGCTACGTCAAGAAGGTGGTCATCGAGGATTCGCTCGGCATCTGCGCCGAGCTGGAAGCCGATATGGCACGCCAGGTCGAAACCTACGAATGCGAGTGGAAGAAGGCGATCACCACGCCGGAAACGCTGAAGCGCTTCAGCCATTTCGTGAACTCGAAGGAAGCCGACAGCAACATCCAGTTCGTCGACGAGCGCGGTCAGATCCGGCCGAAATCGGCGCTCGAGAAAAAGCTTGAGGTGGCACCGTGACCGACGCTGCCAGCTGGACCTTCGTCTGCCATCGCGATGACATCGTGCCGAATACCGGCGTCTGCGCGAAGGTCGGCGATGCGCAGGTCGCGGTGTTCCGGGTCGTGGCACCGAACGGCGATGAGGACGGCATCTTCGCGATCGACAACTTCGATGTCCGCTCGCAGGCCAATGTGCTGAGCCGCGGCCTGATCGGCGAGCTGAGCACCGAAGCTGGCCCGGCGCTGGTGGTGGCCTCGCCGGTCTACAAGAACCATCTGTGCCTGAAGACCGGCCGCTGCCTCGAAGACGAAGCCTGGTCGGTGAAGGCCTGGGCCGTTACCTGCGGCGACGATGGCGCGATCATGGTGCGGGCGTCGTGAGTGCGCCGGCCGTCGATGGAAAGAGGCGGCCGAGGCTGGTCGTCATCGGCAACGGCATGTCCGGCATCCGCACCGTCGAGGAGCTGCTGAAGCTCGACCCGGAGGCCTACGACATCACCGTGTTCGGCGCCGAGCCGCACGGCAACTACAACCGCATCCTGCTGTCGCCGGTGCTGGCCGGCGAGAAGCTGTTCGAAGACATCGTCACCCACGATCGCGCTTGGTATGCCCGCAACGGCATCAGCCTGCACGCCGGCGACATGGTCACGGCGATCGATCGCCAGCGCCGTGTCGTGGTCGCCGCCAGCGGCCTGGAAGTGCCCTACGACCGCCTGCTGATCGCCACCGGCTCCAAGCCGTTCGTGATCCCGGTGCCCGGCCATACGCTGCCCGGCGTCATCGCCTTCCGCGACATCCATGACGTGGAATCGATGCTGACTGCGGCTCGCAATCATCGCCATGCCGTGGTGATCGGCGGCGGCCTGCTCGGGCTGGAAGCCGCGAACGGCCTGCTGCGCCAGGGCATGGAAGTCAGCGTCGTCCACGTCATGGACAGCCTGATGGAACGCCAGCTCGACAAGCCGGCCGCCAAGCTGTTGAAGGCGGCCCTGGAAAAGCGTGGCATGCGCTTCCTGCTCGAAGCCAATACCGCCGAGATCTGTGGTCAAGAGCGGGTCACCTCGATCAGGTTCAAGGACGGTAGCGAGCTCGCCGCCGATCTGGTGGTGATGGCGGTCGGCATCCGGCCGAATGTCGAACTGGGCAAGGCGGCCGGCCTGCATGTCGAGCGCGCCATCGTCGTCGACGACAGCCTGCAGAGTCTCAGCGACCCACGCATCTACGCGGTCGGCGAATGCGTGCAGCACCGCAAGAACGTCTATGGCCTGGTCGCGCCGCTGTGGGAACAAGCGCGGGTCTGCGCCGCCCACCTCGCAGGCCTCGGCCATCGCCGCTATTCGGGCTCGGTCACCGCGACCCGCCTCAAGGTCACCGGCATCGACCTGTACTCGGCCGGCGACTTCATCGGCGACAAGGACAGCGAGGATCTGGTGCTGCGCGATCCCGGCCGCGGCGTCTACAAGCGCCTGGTCCTCAAGGGGGGCCGCATCGTCGGCGTTGTGCTCTACGGCGAAGTCGGCGACGGCCCCTGGTACTTCGAATTGATGCAGAAGCGGGTCGACATCACGGCGCTGCGTCAGCGCCTGCTGTTCGGCCGTGCCTATTGCGAACCGCAAGCGGCATGATTCCGGTCATGATCCCGCACGAGATAACGCGATGATGGATGGAAGCGCACCGCCTGCGGTGCCGCCCATGCCACCCGTACTGACAACCTGCCCGTACTGCGGCACCGGTTGCGGGGTGGCAGTGAGGGTCCTGGAAAGCAAGATCGAAGTCGCCGGTGACAGCAGCCACCCGACCAACTACGGCCGACTCTGCGTCAAGGGCGCCGCCCTCGGCGAAACAGTGATCCCGAAAGGCCGCCTGCTGTATCCGGCGCGGCGCGGCGCGGATGGCTACCGGCGCATCTCCTGGGATATCGCCCTCGATGAAGTCGCAAGCTCCTTCCAGCGAATCGTCGACAAGCACGGCCCGGACAGCGTCGCCTGGTACGTCTCCGGCCAGCTGCTGACCGAGGATTACTACGTCGCCAACAAGCTTGCCAAGGGCTTCGTCGGCACCGCGAACATCGACACCAATTCGCGGCTGTGCATGTCCTCTGCGGTCGCGGGGCACAAGCGCGCCTTCGGCGAAGACATCGTGCCGGTGTCCTACGAGGACTTCGAGAACGCCGAACTGGTGGTGCTGGTCGGCTCGAACACCGCCTGGTGCCATCCGATCCTGTTCCAGCGCCTGGTCAAGGCGCGCGAGCAGCGGCCGTCGATGAAGCTGGTGGTAATCGATCCGCGCCGCACCGCGACCAGCGAGATGGCCGACCTGCACCTGCCGATCCGCCCCGGTACCGACGTCTGGCTGTTCAACGGCCTGATGAGCTTCCTGCACCAGCACGGCGTCGTCGACACGGCGTTCATCGACGATCACACCAGCGGCCTGCCCCGGGCGATGGCGATCGCCGACAACACCGCTGGCGACCTGCGCTCGGTCGCCGCGCAATGCAAGGTCCAGGAATCGGTGCTAACCGAGTTCTATCGCCTGTTCGCCCGCACCGAACGCGTGGTCACCGCGTTTTCGATGGGCGTCAACCAGTCGTCCAGCGGCACCGACAAGGTCAACTCGATCATCAACTGCCATCTGATCACCGGACGCATCGGCAAACCCGGTGCCGGGCCGTTCTCGATCACCGGCCAGCCGAACGCGATGGGCGGCCGCGAAGTCGGCGGCCTGTCGAACATGCTGGCGGCGCATCTGGATCTGGAAAAGGCCGAGCACCGGACCTTGGTGCAGACGCATTGGCAGAGCCCGCGGATCGCCGACAAGCCGGGCCTGAAAGCGGTCGATCTGTTCGACGCGATCGACGCCGGCAAGGTCAAAGCGGTATGGATCATGGCGACCAATCCGGTGGTCAGCCTGCCCGATGCCGACAAGGTCAGGCGGGCGCTGGCCAAGTGCGAGCTGGTGGTGGTCTCCGATGTGATGGCCAACACCGACACCACGGCCTATGCCCACGTCCTGCTGCCCGCCCACGGCTGGGGCGAGAAGGACGGCACGGTGACCAACAGCGAGCGCTGCATCTCGCGCCAGCGCCCCTTCCTGCCGGCGGCCGGCGAAGCGCGGCCGGACTGGTGGGCGCTGTCGGAAGTGGCGCGCCGCTGGGGCTTCGGCGAGCAGTTTCCCTATCAATCGGCGCACGAGATCTTCGACGAGCATGCGCGGCTCACGGCGTTCGGCAATGCCGACGTCGCCAGCAGCGCCGCCGTGCCGGCGGCGCCGCGCTACCTCAACCTGTCCGGCCTGATCGGCCTCGACAAAGCGGCCTACGATGCGCTGCCGCCGACCCGCTGGCCGGTGCTGGCGCCGTCGCTGTCTCCGCAGTCGGGCGACGGTGCCGGCGAGTTGGCCTTCGCCGACGGCCGCTACTACACAGCAGACCGCCGCGCCCGTTTCGTGCCGACCGCGCCACAGATGCCGGGCGGACGAGTCGATGACGACTATCCTTTGGTGCTGAACACCGGTCGGGTACGCGATCACTGGCACACCATGACTCGCACCGGTCTCAGCGCCAGGCTGGCGACCCACGTCGCGGAACCCTTTGTCGACCTGCATCCCCAGGACGCCTTGCTTTGCGGCGTCCGCGAACACGAACTGGCCCGCGTCTCCTCGGCGCACGGCAGTTGTGTGGTCCGGGTCCGGACATCTGGCGAGATGCCGCGCAAGAGCGTGTTCGTGCCGATCCACTGGAACGCACAATTCGCCTCCGACGCGCGGGTCGGCGCGCTGGTCAATCCGATCGTCGACCCGGTGTCCGGCGAGCCCGAGTTCAAGCACACGCCGGTGCGGGTCGAACCGTTCATGGTCGCCTGGCATGGATTTGCATTGAGCCGGGATGGCGAACCCAGAGCGTTGAGCCGGGACGGCGGAACCCTGAGCCGGGACGGCGAACCGAGGACAGCCAGCCGCGACGGCGAACGGCAGACATCGGGCGGCGACGACGAACTGAAATCGCTGACCGCCGACGCCGCCTGGTGGACGAAGATCGCCGGCGAGGGCTATTCGCGCCATGAACTGGCCGGGCGACGCAGCGACGCCAGCTGGGCCAGTCGCGCCCGGGCCATGCTCGGTGCGACCGACCCGGACGCCGACTGGCTCGAGTACGAGGACGGCACCGCGGCGATCTACCGCTCCGCCCTGATCGTCGACGGCCGCATCGAGGCCTGCCTGTTCGTGTCGCCACGTCCGGACCTCCCTTCCCGCGCCTGGCTGTCCAGCCTGTTCGCGAAGGACAGGCTCGATGACGCCGATCGCATCGGCCTGCTGGTCGGCGAGCCGCTGACCCGCGGCGAAGACGCCGGCGCCACCGTCTGCTCATGCTTCGGCGTCGGCCGCAAGACCATCGAAACGGCGATCAAGGGCGGCTGCAGCACGCCGGCCGAACTGGGCGCGAAGCTGAAGTGCGGCACCAACTGCGGCTCCTGCGTGCCGGAGCTGAAAGGCATCATCGCGGAGCTGCGCGCCCGGCGGACAGCGGCCTGAACCCACCGTGGCCTTACAGATGCTGGCGGATCGCCAACCGGCGCACCGCATCGGCATCGATGCAGATCATCGCCACCGCTGCGACCTTGATGCGCAGGGGCAGCCACCAGGAAGGTCGGCGCCTCGAAGTGGCGCAGGTCCCAGGCCGGCAGACGTTGCCGGTCCTGGCCTCGCCGGTATCGGCGATCAGCACGTCGATGTCCTGGGCGAGGAACAGCTTGAACAGGTGGTCCGATTCAGCGAGGTCGAACTGGAACGGGTCGCAGCCGGCCGCCGTTTCATCGCGCGCCCAGCATCAGCGGAGCCTGCATGCGGTCGGTTCGACCGTTGCGCAGGCGGGGAATCATGCGCCGTGCCGGCAAGGCCGGGATAGCGTCTCAGTGACGATGCGCAGCTGGTCGCTGAGCTTGCCGTCCTCGATCAGCGCATCGCCGGGATCCTGGATGCCCTGGGCCAGGATGGCTTCGACTTCCCCTTGGTCTCGACGAGACCAGCGAACTCGACGCCGAACTGGCGCTCCCTGCTGGCGGCAACCGGGTCCAGACTTGAGTCGAAGACGGCGCGATCCGGCGTGGACGCATAAAAAATGTCCGCTGTCAAGCCCTTAGTGCGGGCATGCAGCGGTGCGGAAGGTCTTATGGGGGCAAGAGGTTAGGCCAGATTTCGACCGCCATGTGCTCTTGCTGCTTATCGAGCTAGGTGCCGCATAGGCGCTTCGCGGTAGTAAACGCAGGGGCGTCGTAGCGGGCAAGGTCGCGTCGTCATCATAGCCCCAACTTATCGCAAGACGCCCTCAAAAGCGAAGCGCAGCCCGTGGGCTGCGCTTCCGTCATTGGGATGCTAGCGGACTCGTCCGCAGCATCAGGGCGGTTTCGGCGGCGAAGCCTTGGCGACCGCCGCTCCCTTCCTGAATCCCCGATCCCCGGCGATGAATGCCTCCAGCATGTGCGGGATCAGCGTCGTTGCATCGACCGTTTCGCCGTAGGTCTGCGCGTGCAGCACCGCATAGCGGTCGAGGTCGGCCTTGAGGCCGGCTGGACAGGCGAAGGTCAGCTTGATGCTCTCGGTCTTGGGCAGCGGCCCGAGCCGCAGCTTCTTGGTCGTACTCATTGCGAAGCTCCCCGATTGAAGAACAGCGGCTGGTAGGGCCGCAGCACTAGGTCGCGGTTGACGATGATGCGCACCGGCAGGCCCGGCCGCTCGGTCAAAGTGGGCTGGATGTTGAGGTTGCGCCGGGTCATCTCCTGCCCGACCTGATTCACGCTGTCCTGCAGGCTGTCGCGGCCGGCGATGATGACGCGATCGCCGTTACGGTTCTCCGGCGCGGCCAGTTCGGCGCCGACGCCCAGCAGCGTCGTCAGCGCCGCACCGGCGAAGACGCGATCCCAATGCCAATCGACGCCATCCTCCAGGCCGGCGTAGCCGGCCGGATCGGTGCCAGCCAGGTTGTCCAGCGTGAGCGAGGACGTGTCCGGCAGGATGATGCGGTTCCACACCACTTGCACACGGCTCTGCCCGTAGGCGACCTGGCTGTTGTATTTGCCGAAGATGCGCGAGCCCTGCGGGATCAGCAGATAGCGGCCGGTCGCGGTGTCGTACACCGGCTCCGTCACCGTGCCGATCACGTCCCCCGGTAGATCGGACTTGATGCCCGTCACCAGCGCCGCCGCGATCACCGTCCCGGTCATCACCTGATACGGCGAGGTTGGCATTTGCAGGTTGCCGGAATTACGGGTTTCCGTGGTTCCGGCTTTCTGGAACGCCTCTTTCTGGTCTTGCCGGTTCTGCACTGTGGTCGGGTCGGCAGGCTGCGCCGCCGTCGAGGCCGGCCCAGCGGCCTGCGGGTCGAAGCCGGCCAAGCCAGATGACGGGCCGGCAGCCGCCACTTGCGCGGGCGCAGCAGCGGCACGCTGGTTGCTGGAGCGGAAGAACACCGACGATCCCGCTGCCGCTTCAGCTTCCTTGCGCCTCGCGTCACGCTCGGCTGCCGCCGCATCCTGGCCGGGCGGCGTGTAGCGGGCCACCGCTGGCTGCTGCGAGTTCACGATAGCCGGCCCCAGATCGCCCGGCAGCGGCGGCCCCAACTCTGGCACCTTCGGCGGCAGCTTCGAGTAGTCGGCGGGAAGCTGGTCGAGTCCTTCGGACTTCGACACGCGATCCACGTTGTAAAGCTCGGCCGGCTCGTTGCCGCCGCGCCGGTGCGTCGGCTGCAATGACCACATCGTTGCGCCCAGCACCGCGACGCCGAGGCCGCCAGTCAGCAGCGCCAGCGTGCGCCGATTGAGACGTGTCACCGGGCGCGGCTGCGCCCGCAGCGCCACATTCTCCGGCGCGACCTTCGGCGTGGCATCAGGAATCGGCACGTCCGGGATTCCGTCGTGGCTCATGGTCAGTTCCCCCGCGTGCCATCCGTACGCTCGATGCGCACCATGTCGCCCTTGTCTCCGCCGAGACGCAGTTCGGCCGCGCCGAACAGCCGATCCACGATGTAGTACGGCGAGCGGAAGCGGTAGTTCACGAGTTGCCCGTCGCCCTGCGCGCCGATGACGAACAGTGGCGGCAGTTCGCCTTGGGCGATGCCCGGTGGAAACTGGATATAGACCTTCTCGCCGTCATCGAAGGCGCGCAACGGCTTCCACGGTGGATTGCTGCCGCTGATCGCGTAGCGGAAGCGGATCTTTTCCAGCGACAAGCCGGTATCGACCGGCGCGGCCGCTTGCGCGGCTTGATCCTGACGCCGCAACGCGAGCATCTGGTCCTTGGGGTACTCCCAGGACACCGACGCCATCCACGCCTTGTCGGTCGAGGTCAGCTCGATCAGGTAGGTGCGCCGGCTGGTGGTGATGACCACGTTCGTTTTAAGGCCGGAGCGGATGGGCTTCACCAGCACGTTCACGCGCAGATCGTTGCCGGCGCCGCTGGATGTGTCGCCGACGATCCAGCGCACGGTATCGCCGGCGGCGACCGTTACCAGCTCCTCACCGGGCTGGAGCGAAATCACGGTGACGCGCCCCGGCGCGGCATAGACTTGGTATAGCGCGCCGTCGGTGAAGGGCCAGACCTGAATCGCATTGACGTAGCCCTCGCGCGTTGGCGCGATGCGCGCCTCGGCGTTGGCGCGCGACACGCGCACAATTTCGTCGGCCGGTTCCGGTGCGGGCTTGGCCTCGTCCGCTTCCGGCAGTGGCTTCATCTGCGCTGGCAGCGGCAACACCTTCGGCACCGTCACTACTTCGACAGGCTTGGGCGGTTCCGGTAGCGGCTGCGCCTGCACCGGCTCATCGAGCGAGATGCGTGGCGGCGGCTTGCCTTGCGAGGCGCAGCCAGCGAGCGCAGCCACCAAGGTCAACAAGCTGACCGTGTAGAGGACTTGGCGATCCAGTCCGAAGCGCGGCGAAAACAGCGGGAAAGCCAGCATCAGCCCATCGTTCAAACGCCGGCGGTATTCGTTTTCTGGTTGGCTGCGCCCAACACGGGTTTTTCTTTCGATACTGCCGGGCTGGGGTAATAGCAGAAGACGGGTTTGCAGTGATTTCATGGTTTGGCTCCTTCGGACGCATCCAGTTCGCGGCTCCACGACAGCCCGTTGACGTAGATGCCCAGCGGGTTCTTGCGCAGGCGCTGCTCGGTGCGCGGGGTTTGCAGGACGATGGAAAGCACGGCGTTCCAGCGTTCGGTGCCGGCCGGTGCGCCATTGATGAATCGCTGTTCCGTCCAGCGCACGTTGAATGACGAATCGCTGGCGCGCGTGACGCTGGTGATCTGCACCGTCACGGATTCTTTGCCGACGCGGGCGAACGGGTCGTTCTTGCTGGCGTAATCGTTGAGCACAGCCGCGCCGCGGTCGGTGGTGTAGTCGTAGGCGTCGAGCCAGTTCTGTCGCACGACGATCGGGTCGATGGAGAGCGAGCGAACCAGCGTGATGAAGTGCGCGAGGTGGTAGGCGATCTGCGCATCCGCCGGTCGGTATGGCGTGGCGGCTTCGCCGACGGCGCGAATCTGGCCGGTCTTGTCCACCTCCACCACGTAGGGCGTGACGATGGACTGCGCCGAGCGCCAGACTAGGCCGCCTGCCATCAGCAGGGCGAGCACGAGGCAGCCGAAGGCCATCAGTCGCCAGTTCTTCGCCTGCACGCGGCCCGAGCCGATACGCTCGTCCCACACCTGCGCGGCGGCTTGATACGGGGTGGCAGGCTGCGGTGTATCGGCGTAGCGCACCTGCGGTCGCTTGAATCGCATGGCTCGTTCTCCTCAAGAATCGGAATTGCCCAGGCTTGGGCCTTGCGCCGAGCCACCGCCGTCCCCGCCGCGCAGTGTGTGCGCGGCAGTGGTCGCCGCATGGGCGATCTGTTGACGGCGGTGCAGCCGCTTGGCCCAGGCGGGCTGCGACTGCTCGGCAGTGTTGGCTTGTGCTTCGCTCGCGGCCTGACCGGATGCGCTGGCACCGGATGCGGCGGCGCCCGCGCCGTCCGAGCGAAACGCGGCGGCTGCGCGCTGCCCAACTGAGCGCACCCCCGCGGTGGCCTTCTGGCCGACTGCTTGCGCGCCGGTCTTAGCAACATTGCCCAGGCCAGCCATTGCGCCTTTCGCGCCGCCGCCGGCGGCGGCGGAACCGGCTTGGAACGCCGACCGCGCGCCGGTCGCGGTCGAAGCAGCGGCACGGGCGCCGCTGCCGATGGCGCTGGCGGCGGCCGGCGCCATGCGAGCACCAGCAGCAACAGCACCGCCAACGCCGGTAGCGGCAGCGCCGACAGCGACGGCTGTTCCCGCCGCGCCTAGCGCCGCACCAGCCATCGCGCCGGCCCCGAGCTGCGGCGAGCCGGACACAAGGCCCGTGGCGATGCCCGGCCCGTAGATGCCGAGCGCGAGCATGGCGAGCGAGGCCAGCATCACGACCAGCGCATGATCGATGGAAGGTTCATCGGGCGTGACCTGGAACTCGGCGAACAAGCCCGTACTGATGCCGACAATGACGGCCAGCACCAACACCTTGATACCGGACGACACCACGTTGCCAAGCACCTTTTCGGCGAGGAACGCGGTCTTGTTCCAAAGCGCAAACGGCACAAGCACAAAGCCGGCGAGCGTGGTCAACTTGAACTCGATCAGCGTGATGAAAAGCTGCACCGCCAGCACGAAGAAACAGAGGATGACCACCAGCCAGGCGAGGAACATCACAACGATGGGCGTCAGATTGATGAACACCTCGGGGAAGCCGGCCATCTCACTAATTTGGTCAAGGATCGGCGCGGCGGCGTCGATGCCGGTCTTGGCGAGATGCCCCGGTTGAAGGAACGTCTCCATGCTCAAGGTCGAGCCGGTGGCCGTCAGGCCCAGGCCGGCGAATGAGCGAAACACGATGCTCGCCAGCATGTTGAAGTTGCCGATGATGTAGGCGAAGGCGCCGACGTAGAGCACCTTGCGAATGAGCTTCGCCATCACGTCCTCGCCTTGGCCGGTAGCGTGGCCGAGCGCCCAATAGAGGCCGGCGAGCGTCATGTCGATCGCCACCAGCGTTGCGGTCAGGAACGCGACCTCGCCCCGCAGCAAGCCAAAGCCGGAGTCGATGTAGGCGGAAAAGACGTTGAGGAAGTGGTCGATGATCGAAACGTCGTTCATGGCCGTTCCTCCAGCGGCGCGTCGGGGCCGTCGAAGCTGGCCGGGATCGGCGGCAGATCGGCGAGCGTCTGATATTCGTCCGGGCCGGCTTGGCCGGAGAGGAGACGGCGTAGGTCGGCTTGGGCGACCTGTGCGCAGAACGCGCCGTCATGTTCGCCATGCCGGCACTGCGCACGCAGCGCGTGCAGCCGTGTCGGATTGGCGGCCAGTGCATCGACCGACAGCGCCTGCCGCCGGTCGCAACCCGCCAGCAGGCACACGAAGGCAAACAGGACGGGCGCGTGCTTCATGGCCGTGCCCGTCAGTTGCCGTAGAAGTTGACCGACTGCGGCGTGTACGCCGTGCCGGTGCCGAGAAAGCGTCGCGTCACCTCACGGCCACGTTCGACGGCGGCGGCCTGACGCGCCAGTTCCAGCGACACCGCGCGCCCCTGCGTGAGCTGGAGCTGCTGCGCCTGAATGGACTGCTTGGCCTGCAAGGCCAAAAGCTGATTGGTCGCCTGCATGGCCTGCAAGGCGCCCGTGGCCGACTGGCTCTGGCCGACCAGATCGGTCAGCACGCCCTCGTCCTCGGTCACGTTCTGCGACACCTGCGCCTGCATCCGCATCGCGGTCTGCAAGCCTTCGAGCGTGTTCTGCCAACGCTGGTGGGCATCTTGGTACATCTGGTTGCCGCTCACGGTCGCGGCGTACTGCTCCGGGTACAGGCGCGCGAACTGCTGGTCCATGCTCTGCACCTGGAACGCCAGCCCTTGCGCCTGCGCGATGAGTTGCTGGGTGGTCGCCAGCGTTGAGCGCAGCCGGTTGACCACATTGAACGGCAGGCTCGCCAGGTTACGCCCCTGGTTGATGAGCATCTGCGCTTCGTTCTGGAGTTGCTGAATCTGGTTGTTGATCTGCTCCAGCGTGCGAACCGCGGTCAGCGTGTTCTGCACGAGGTTGGTTGGATCGACGACGACCCATTGCGCCTGCGCGGTGGACGTGACACCGATCAACGCAGCGATGGCGAGGGAAAGAAGGCGAATCTTCATTGCGAAATCTCCTGTGGTTGGGGAGCGAGGAAGGACGCGGCAGATGGTGCGGACGGCAGCAGGTCGGCGGCCCAATCGAGGCCGCGATGGCGCAGCCACGCGCCGGCGAAGCCGGGTGCGCCGGCCTGCGTCAGCACGCGGTCGATGTCGCGTTGGTCTTGCGGTGTGGATGCGCCCGCGAACGCGAGCGCGGCCGGCCCTAGGTCGAGGTCGAACAGGCGATTGCCGAGGCGCGATTGGTAGTAGTAGTCGCGCTTGGGCTGCGCGATGGCGACGATCTCGATTTGCCGGCTGTTGAGGCCGAAGCCCTCGTAGATCGAGCGAATCTGCGGCTCGGTGGCCTGCGGGTTAGGCAAGAAAATCCTGCTCGCGCAGCTTTCGATGATCGCTGGCGCGATGGTCGAATCCTTGATGTCGGCCAGCGATTGCGTGGCGAAGACGACGCTGACGTTCTTTTTTCTGAGCGTCTTGAGCCATTGCCGGATGCGGGCCGCGAAAGACGGTTCATCGAGGAACAGCCACGCTTCATCGAGAATAAGCAGCGTTGGTGCACCGTCGAAACGCTCGTCGAAGCGGGCGAACAGGTAGCGCAATACCGCTTGCACGGCGGCGGGGCTGTGCATCAGTTCTTCCATCTCGAAGCCCTGCACGCCGGCCATGCCAAGCCTATCGTGGTCGGCGTCCAGCAGCTTTCCGTGCGCGCCGCCCAGGACATAAGGCGCGAGTGCTTGGCGCAGCGCGTTCGATTGCAGCAGCACGGAAAGCCCGGTCATCGTGCGCTGTTCCTGCGGCGCACCGGCGAGGCTGCCCAGCGCCGACCAGATGGCCACCTTCTCGTCCGGGCCGACGGTCACGCCTTCATGCAGCAGGCGACCTTCCACCCATTCGGCGGCCCAGGAGCGGTAGCCCTCATGGTCGATGCGGGCGAGCGGCTGGAACGCGATGCCACCATCGGCGCCCAGGTCGTAGTGCTCGCCGCCCAGGCCCAGGATGGTGGCGCGCATCGAGCGGCCCATATCGAACGACAAGATCCGCGAACCGAAATAGCGGCGGAACTGCAAGGCCAGCGTCGCCAGCAAGACCGACTTGCCCATGCCGGTCGGGCCGGCGACCAGCGTGTGCCCCACGTCGCCGATGTGCAGCGACAGCCGGAACGGCGTCGCGCCATCGGTGCGGGTGACGATCAGCGGCGGGCCGTCCAGATGGTCATTCTTCTCCGGCCCGGCCCATACTGCCGACAGCGGCATCATGTGCGCCAGGTTCAGCGTCGAGACGATGGGCTGGCGCACGTTCGCATAGGCGTTGCCAGGGATGGACGATAGCCACGCATCCACGGCGTTGAGGGTTTCGGGGATGGTGACGAACCCGCGCCCTTGGATGACGCGCTCCACCATGCGCAGCTTCTCGTCGGCCACGGCCGGGTCGGCGTCGAGCACCGTCACCGTGGCGGTGAGATAGCCGAACGCGACTTGATCGCTGCCCAATTCCTGCAAGGCCGCGTCGGCATCGGCGGCCTTGTTGCTGGCGTCGGTATCGACCAGCGGGCTTTCCTGCTGGAAGATCGTCTCGCGCAGCAGCGCGACGACGTTCTTCCTTTTCGCAAACCACTGGCGGCGCAGGCGGCCCAGTTCCTTTTCCGCCTCGGCTTTGTCCATGCAGAGGAAGCGCGTGCTCCAGCGGTAGGCAAAGCCCAGGCGGTTGAGGTCGTCCAGCAAGCCCGGCCAGGTCGAGGTCGGAAAGCCGCGCACCGACACCACGCGCAGGTGCTGGTCGCCCAGCGTGGGCGCCAAGCCACCGACCAGTGCCGAATCGGCCAGTAGCGCGTCCAGATGGAAAGGCACCTCGGGAACACCGATGCGATAGCGCCGCGTCGAGACGGTCGCGTGCAGGTAGGTCAGCGTCTGGCTGTCGTCCAGCCACGCAATCTCCGGCATCACGCCATCGAGAAGGTCGAAGATGCGTTCGGTTTCGGCGACGAACGCGGTCAAGTGTTCACGCCAGTCCACGCCGGCGGTCGGCGTGTTCTCGTAGAGCAGCTTGGCCGCGCGGGCGCGGGATTCCTCCGGCGGCAGGTATTGCAGCGTGAAGTGATAGCCGCTCTCGAAATGGTTGCCGGATTCCTCGAAGGTCGCGCGCCGTTCCTCGTCCACCAGCCACGACAGCGGTTCGGGAAAGTCCGAGTGCGGATAGTCCGCCGCCGGCCGGCGCTCGGCTTCGACGAACAGCGCCCAGCCGGCACCGAGGCGGCGCAGTGCGTTGTTTAGGCGCGCAGTCTTGGCGATCAGTTCGCCTTGCGTTGCGCTTTCCAAGTCAGGTCCACGGAACCGCGCCGTACGTTGAAAACTGCCGTCCTTGTTCAAGACGACACCCGGCGCGACTAGGCCGGCCCACGGCAGCCAGTCGGCGAGCAAGGCCGGGCGCTGGCGGTATTCGGCGAGGTTGAGCACTGCGGCGTCCTCCCGTCACACGTCCAGCAGCGGCTTGTGCTTGAGGTGCTTGGCGAACACCTGCATGAACTGCGGATCGACGCGCGCACCCCACACCGCCAGCGAATGGCCGACGATCCAGAGCACGACACCGGGAATCCAGAGCTGCAGGCCCAAGCCCACGGCCGCGGCCAGCGTCCCGTTGGCGATCGCCACGGTGCGCGGCGCACCGCCCAGCAGGATCGGCTCGGTCAGCGAGCGATGCAGAGGCACCTCGAAGCCAGGCAGGTCGGTGGCCGTGCTCATACGACGGCCCCGCCGGAGAAACTGAAGAACGACAGGAAGAAGCTCGATGCCGCGAACGCAATGGACAGACCGAACACGATCTGGATCAGCTTGCGGAAGCCGCCGCTGGTGTCACCGAACGCAAGCGCGAGGCCGGTGGCGATGATGATGATGACCGCGACGATGCGCGCGACTGGCCCTTGGATAGATTCGAGGATGGATTGCAGCGGCCCTTCCCAGGGCATCGAGGAACCGGCGGCTTGTGCCGTGCCGGCGGTCGCCAGCATGACGGTCGCCGACAACAGGCCGTGGTGCGCCGGCCCGACCAGGCGGCGCAGGCGTGCGGGGATGGAAACCGGATTTACGGAAAAGCGGAAAGCATGGGCGTGCGTCTGCGTCATGGCAGTTCTCCAAGGTGGTTAGGGGACGGGGAAGAAAGCGGCACTTCTGGAAGCGGCTGCTCCAGCGCATCTGCCAGGCGATAGCCCACGCCGTCGAAGCCAAAGACGCGGGCGATGCTCTCGATACGACGGCGCCGGCCACGGCCGGCGATGTGGATGACGACATTGACCGCCTCGGCGACGAGCGCCCGCGGCGGGTTCACGGCCACTTCGAGAATCAGTTGCTCCAGGCGCAGCAATGCCCCAAGCGCGGAACCGGCGTGGATCGTGGCGATGCCGCCGGGATGGCCGGTGCCCCACACCTTGATGAGATCCAGCGCCTCGCCGCCGCGTACCTCGCCGACGATCACGCGGTCGGGGCGCAGGCGCATCGTGGCGCGCACCAGCTCGGTCATCGACACGACGCCGGCGCGCGTGCGCAGCGGTACGTGGTCGCGCGCCGCGCATTGCAGTTCGATGGTGTCTTCGAGCACCAGCACGCGGTCGCCGGTGGCAGCGATCTCGGCGAGCAAGGCATTTGCCAAGGTCGTCTTGCCGGTGCTGGTGCCGCCGGCGATGAGAATGTTCTGCCGCTCGCGTACCGCGTCACGCAGGAACGCAGCCTGCTCAGCAGTCATCATTCCGTCGGTGACGTAGCGTTCCAGCGGAATGACGCCGACCGCGCGCTTGCGCAGCGCAAAGGCTGGGCCAGGAGCGGCCGGCGGCAGAATGCCCTCGAAGCGTTCGCCGGTTTCCGGCAGCTCGGCGGTCAACAGCGGCTGACCGCGATGCACTTCCGCGCCGACGTGGGCCGCGACCAGGCGGATGATGCGTTCGCCGTCTGCCTCGGACAGCTCGGCGCCCATCGGGGCACGACCCGACGACAGGCGATCGACCCATAGCGTGCGGTCGGGGTTCAGCATGATTTCCACCACGTCCGGGTCTTCCAGCGCGGCGGCGATCAGCGGCCCCATCGCCGTGCGCAACATGCGGATGCGCCGGTCGAGCGATGTAGTGGCGAAGGATTGCGGCACGGCGCTCATGACCCACACTCCTCGGCCGCCGCCAGCGCCGCCGCGTCATCGAGCCGGGCGGCATCGGGGTTCAGTTCTTCCACCACGTCGCGTACAAGGCTGCGCCCGCGCATCAGGTGGCGGCCGAGCTGTTCGACGAACTGCTCGAAACGTGCCTTGCCCTGCGCGCGTGCGGCTTCCTGATGCGCCTCGGGAACCGGCGTGCTGACTGTGAGGTAGTAGCGAACGAACAGCGCCAGCGTCTCGATCTCGATGTTCTGGTCGCGCTCCAGCCGCTCGAACTGGCGCGACAACCGATCGAGCCGCTTGGCGATGGCTGCCTCGCGCTGGTCGCCTGCATCGGGTGACAGCCACGATGCGAGCGCCGCCGCGACGATGCTGGACTTCGAGACGCCTTTCTTGGTGGCCAGCTCGTCGAGGCGTTTTGCATGCTCGTGCGGAATGAACAGGTTGAGGCGGTACTGGCTCATAGCTCGATCCCGTCTTGTTGGTCGAGGGACGCCAGCCGGGCCGTGCGCTGCATGGCCGGGTCGAGCTGACGGGGAAGCGGCAACGGCAGGTCGTCGTCATCGAGCAACGCCAGGTCGTTGTCGGCCGGCTGCTGTTCGGGGCTGTATTCGGCGATTTCGGATAGCTCTGGCTGCCGGCGCGGCCCGCCGTCGTCGGCAGCGGCGCCGGTGTCGTCGTCCGCCAGGCCGGCGGCAGGCGCGACCGGCACAGCAGGAATAGCCAGCCCGCTCCAGTCGTCGGGCCGAACCGGCGGCGCATCGGCGTAGCGTCCGGCCGCGAGCGCGGGCGGCGGAAGCACGCGGCGCTTGAAATTGGCGTCGGCGTAATAGCGCAACTTCTTCGCCTTGATCGGTGCGACGCTGGACACCATCACCACGGCATCGTCGGGCGGGAGCTGCATCACTTCACCGGGCGTCAACAGTGGGCGCGCGGTTTCCTGGCGCGACACCATCAGGTGCCCCAGCCACGGTGCGAGCCGGTGGCCGGCGTAATTGCGCTGCGCACGCAGCTCGGTGGCCGTACCGAGCGTTTCGGAGATGCGTTTGGCGGTGCGTTCGTCGTTGGTGGCGAACGTCACGCGCACATGGCAGTTGTCGAGGATGGAATGGTTCTGGCCGTAGGCTTTGTCGATCTGGTTGAGCGACTGCGCGATGAGGAAGCTGCGGATGCCGTAGCCGGCCATGAACGCCAAGGCCGTCTCGAAGAAGTCGAGGCGGCCCAGCGCAGGGAACTCGTCGAGCATCAGCAGCAATTTGTGCCGACGCGCGATGCCATCGCTGCCGTCGAGCGATTCGGTTAGGCGCCGGCCGATCTGGTTGAGGATCAAGCGCACCAGCGGCTTGGTGCGGCTGATGTCCGAAGGCGGCACGACGAGGTACAGCGAGACTGGATGTTCGGACGCGATCAGGTCGGCGATGCGCCAATCGCAACGCGACGTGACTTCGGCCACCGTCGGATCGCGGTACAGGCCGAGGAACGACATGGCGGTGGACAGCACGCCCGATCGCTCGTTGTCCGACTTGTTGAGCACCTCGCGCGCAGCCGATGCGACGACGGGATGCGGCACGTCGCCCAGGTGCCGCGTGGTCATCATCCGGTGCAGCGTCAACTCAAACGGGCACGCGGGATCGGACAGGAAGTTGGCGACGCCGCGCAGCGTCTTGTCCTCGCCCGCATAGAGCACATGCAGGATGGCGCCGACCAGCAGCGCGTGCGAAGTCTTCTCCCAGTGGTTGCGGCGTTCGAGCGCACCTTCGGGATCAACGAGAATGTCCGCGATGTTCTGTACGTCGCGCACTTCATGCGCGCCGCGCCGGACTTCCAGCAGTGGGTTGTACGCGGCCGACTTCGGATCGGTCGGGTTGAACAGCAGGCAGTGCGAGAAGCGCGAACGCCAGCCGGCCGTGATCTGCCAGTTCTCGCCCTTGATGTCGTGGATGACGGCAGACGCTGGCCAGCTCAACAGCGTGGGCACTACCAGGCCGACGCCTTTGCCGGAGCGCGTCGGCGCGAAGGTCAGGACGTGTTCCGGGCCTTCATGCCGCAGGTATAGGCCACGATGCAGGCCGAGAAACACGCCGGCAGGCTTGTCCAGGCCGGCCTTGCGAATGTCTGCGGCTTCGGCCCAGCGTGCAGAGCCATAGGTCGTGACCAGCTTCGATTGCCGCGAGCGCCATACGGACATGGCAATAGCGACCAGCACGGCCACCAGGCCGCTGCCGCCAGCGATTGCGCCGCCGGTGTCAAAGATGCGCGGTGCGTAGGCGTCGAATGAGAACCACCACTCGAACAAGCGCCAAGGGTGATAGACCGGCGTGCCGAGTAAGTCGAACCAGGGCGAGCCAAGGCGTACTTGATAGCCCAGGGCGGCGGCTGTCCACTGCGTGGCGCTCCACACGCCGGCAATTACGATGCCGAACACGACACCGATTTGCCCGAACAGCACACCTTGACCTTGCATCCCGGCCTCCGCTTTCTCCTCGTTGTCACGCGGCACAAAAGCGTGCCGCACGCATAAGGATCGGAGTCAGGTCAAGGGTTGGTCAAAGACCGTTATCGGCAGGAATATCGCGGAAAAAGCAAGATTTCATGCACGGGCGAATGTACGGAAAACGCCGCCTACGACGGCGGGTTATGGCGTGTCGAGCGATATACGCGCGGCGCATGCGAATGCTTGCACCCTGAAAGTCGAAGTGCAGCACCCATCCCCTCAGAGCCACCCGAAAAATTCGCAGACTGCCTGCCGTTGCGCCAGCGTGTCGCGCTCACCCAGCGCCATTACCTCCTGGGTGAATGGAGCCTCGAACAGCAGATAGCTGACCAGGGCGGCGCCGCTCAGGTCGCCGCTCGCGCTGGACGAGCCGACGCCGCGCAACAGGGCGCGCACGGCCCGCGGTAGGTGCTTTTGGTGGCGTGCCGCGATGTCGTCGATGCGCTCGCTCGGCGCAATCACCAGCGCCTTCACCGGACGTAGTGAGGTGGCGAGGCGCTGGCCCAGCGTCATCATTCCAAGGGTACGGTTGACGCGCTCCATACGCTCGATGTCCACCGTGAGCGCGTCGAGAAATATGTTCGACAGCACGTGTCCTCCGACTTGGGCCAGTGTCGGGTAGCCGCCGTTACGCACGAGTCGCCCGCGAGGTTCGTGCATCCGACCAACGCCGACGATGAGCATACGTTGCGCGCCCAGGTGGATGGCCGGAGAGATCGGCGCGGTCTGCCGCATCGAGCCGTCGCCGTACCAGCCGGCATGCTCCATATGTTCGATGCGTTGTGCCGGGAACACGAATGGGATAGCCGCCGAAGCGAGCAGGTGTGCCAATCCCAGCCGCATGGGCACGGCCAGCCGCTGCGAGCGTTCGTAGCCCGTCATATCGCCGATGGACTCAAAGAAGGTGAAGTGCTCGCCGCTGGTGTAACTGGACGCGCCGATCGCCAGCGCACGCAGATGGCGCTGGGCCAGCATGTGCGGCAGCAGTTCCAAAGGCGCCCAATGTCGCAGCAGTTCGGCTAGTGGTCCATTGTCCAGTAGTGAATGCGGTCCTTCTTTGCGCCAGCGTGCCAACATCCAGCCTACCGAGATCGCGCTCAGCCACTGTGCGCCGCTGCGAGCGATACCAAGCGCGTCGGTGCGATACACCTGACCAGCATTGAAGTTGCGCCAAACTGCGGCGATGGCCTCCACGCCAGCGTCAAAGGAGTCTGCGCGACAGGCTAAAGCGGCGGCGTTGATTGCGCCTGCCGAGGTGCCGCATAGGATACCGAAGGGGTTGGGCGCCCCTTCGCCCAGGTGTTCACGGCGCAACGTCACCAAAGCCTGAAGCACACCGACCTGGTAGGCGGCGCGCGCACCGCCACCGGACAGCACGAGAGCCGTCTTTGCAGCACTAATGGCCGGCCTAGTGTGTGGCATCGCGGGCTCGCTTGATCATTAGGTAGGTGATGGCCCGATCAAAACTTCGGCTGCTCTTTCGGTGGGGTATAGGGCGCCTTCCCATCGCCAAAGAACCGTCGATTCGTCGCCTCAGCCACACGATTGCAGAGTTCGTCGCCCAGCTTGGCGCGATCCGTCTTGCACTGTTGCCGCAGTTCCTTCAATCGTTGGGGATTGGCGGCAAGTGCCTCTACCGTTTCGGTGGGTTCGGATTTGCCGCAGGCGGTCAGCATCGCAGCAAGCAGAATCAGCACAATCTTGTTCATGGCTCGATTTCCTCCGAAGCATCAAGGTCGGGTAGTACGGTCGGCTTCTTCGTCGCGGATGGTTCAAGGGTGCTTGTTCTCTCGATGAAACGAGCCAACACTTCCGAAGGCTCGTTGCCCCGGCGCAGCAGGTAAGTAGTGAGCATGGGTGTGCGGCCAGCCAGAGGCCGCGCGACCACACCCTGTTCACGGCTGGCGGCAATCTGCGAGGCTCCGGCCAGCCCAAGGGCGAAACCTGCTGCCACCATCGCCATCATCAAATCAACGGAGGCCACCCGTTCGGCGATCAACGGCTCTTGATCGACCCTACGCAGCACCCTTTCAATCTGCCGCGTATATCCTTCGCACGCATGGGGATCGCCAAGCACCAGCGGATGGCGTAGCACTTCCTCCAGTGGGATGCGCTTGTACGTCAACAGCGGGTGCCGAGAGGGCACCGCCACCATCAAGGGATCGCTCCAGACAGCTTCGGCGACGATGCCGTCGCCAACTTCATCCGACCGAGCAAACCCCACGTCGTAAAGGTCGTCGTGCAGCCCTTTGATCTGCTGGGCCAGCGAAACTTCAGATAGACGTATCTCGATTTCCGGTTCTTCTTCGCGACACAACGCCAGAAAGGTTGAGAAGCGCGAAGGCGGGATGCCATCCGATAACGCAACGCGCAACTGGTTATGAAAACCGTTGGCAGCCGCCTTCACGCTGTCGCGCGCCTGCTGCAAAGCCGTGAAGACGCGCGGCACATGTTCCAGAAATAGCTGGCCTGCGCGAGTCAGTCGGGTGCTGCGTGTATTGCGCACGAAAAGCTGTGCACCCAAGTCTTCTTCCAACTCTTTGATCGCGCGCGACAGGGGAGATTGCTCAATGTGCAGCCGCTCGGCAGCGCGAGCAAAGTGCAATTCCTCGGCGACTGCAATAAAGCAGCGAAGATGGCGTATTTCCATCGCAGTCTCCTAAGCGGACCGCTCGCGCCTTGCCGGTGCAATTTGCACGGTTCCCATCGTTGTCGCAGGCCACGAAAGCTGTCGGCAGTAGAACCTCGGTTAAGTTAGAAAGCTCTGATTTACAGGTGAATTGCTCAGTTCTTCCGCTGCGCGGGCGTTTAGAAGCATGTGCCTCAAGCATCGCTTGAGAGCATCAACATCGTTCTCATTCATTCCATCGAAGAGGATGGCGTAAGCGCCGTCAAAGACCGACGGCAGTTGCGAAGCTGCTTCCTTGCCATCGCGTGTTGCGAGGATGTACGTCACTCTGCGATCACGCTCACAAGGAACCCTCTGAACCAACCCTCGACTAACCAGACGATCTATCAGTCGTGTAATGCCACTCGGATAGAGCTTGTACTCACGCGCAAGATCAACGGAGGTCATGCTTTGGCGGCACGCCAACAGAAGCAGCACGCTCGCCTGCATGCCTGTAAGGCCGCCCAGCGCAGACGTTCTCTGAGTGATGAGATGCCAAATCGCCATGTTGGTCCGACTCATCAGATGAATGAGCCCATGTGGCACATCGGCGTTGCTTTCTCTTGCGTACATCAATTGCATGTCACACTCCCGTCGGCAGCATTCGCGCTCCTTGGATCAATGCCCCGTGACTTTCTGGAGTGGCCCCTTCGGCCGCTTGATCAGCCAGATAGCGCCGATCGAGAGAATCATCAGCACGGTGGCCAGAGCATAAAAGTCGTTCGTAGCCAGCATCACAGCCTGACCATCGACCAGGCGCGAGAAAAATGCTGTAGAACTCAATGGCGGTATTCCGGCGTGCACTGCCGCAGAAGCGATTTCATGCCCTGCATTCGGGTCGATGATGGAAACCAGCTCGGACCGGCTTGCCTTCGACATGTGCTCCCAATAGGTTTGGGTCAGGGACGATCCAAGCGCCATTGAGAGCACGCGCAGGAAGTTTTGCAGGCCGGCTCCATTCGCAATGCGCTCGGGCGGCAGGTCGGAAACACCCAACGAGGTCAGCGTAATCATGCAGGCGGGAATGCCAGCGCCGAGGACAAACATCGCGATGGCTACCGACATGAAGTCGGCCTGGGTCGTCAGATGCGCCCGCATGAAGAACGAGACGGCCAAGACACCCATGCCATAGGTGACGATCCAACGAGGGTCAACCTTCGGCAGGAGACGACCGACGATCGGTGAAGTCGCCACCGCGAGAATGCCCATCGGCGCGGTGGCGAAGCCCGCCCATGTCGCCGTGTATCCCATCTGTTGCTGGAGCCACAGAGGCGTCAACACGATGTTGCCGAAGAAGATGCCGAACATCAGGCTCAGCGTGATGGAGGAAACCAGCCAGTTGCGCGAGCGGAAGACACTCAGGTCGATCACAGGATCGGAGTCGGTGAGTTCCCAAATAATCAGATAGATCAGCGAAACGGCCGCAACGATGGCGCACGTGACCACTAGCGGCGAAGCGAACCAATCCAGCTCGCGGCCCTTGTCGATCATGATTTGGAAGCTTGTGACAAAAGCCACCAGAAGCGCCAGGCCGACTCCGTCGATGCGGGAACGCTCCGTGGGTTCGTCCCGGCCTCGAAGCACTTTCATGGCGCCCAGCATGACCAAGATGCCGAACCCGAAGTTGATGTGGAATACCCAGCCCCAGTGCCAGTTATCCGAAATGATCCCGCCCAAGATTGGGCCGAAGATCGGGGCCACGACCGTCATCATTCCCCACAACGAGAGCGCGATGTTTGACTTGTTCTTGGGGAACACCGCCAGCATCAACGTCGATGACAATGGAATCAGCGGTCCGCCGGCCAATCCCTGCAACACGCGAAAGAAGACGAGGCTTTCCAGAGACCATGACAGGCCGCAGCACACGGAGAACAGAACGAATGCCACGACGCAGATCATGAACAACCGCACTTCGCCGACCTGGCGAACGAGCCAGCCGGTCAGGGGGATGGTGATGGCCTCGGCAACAGCATAGGACGTGATGATCCAAGTACCCTGACTCGTCGAGACACCCATAGACCCCGAGATCGTGGGCATCGCCACGTTGGCGATAGTGGTATCGAGCACCACCATGAAATTCGCCAGAGACAGGATGATTGCCGCGATGACCAGATCCATTCCGGAAAGCGGCTTGTGTTCCGAGGAAGTCATGTCACTACCTCGTCGCAACCGGCTGGGACTCACCGTGGTCGCGCAGATCGACGGTAGCCTCCATTGACAGACCGACCCGCAGCGGATGCTGCTTCAACTGCTCGGGATCAATCCAAATCCGGACGGGTAGCCGCTGGACCACCTTGATCCAGTTGCCCGTGGCGTTCTGCGCGGGAATCGCTGCGAAGGCAGACCCTGATCCTCCGGCGAAGCCTTCGACACGGCCCGTATAAATGACATCGCTGCCGTAGAGGTCCGAGGTCAGTTCCACGTGCTGCCCGGGGCTGACCTTCTGCAACTGGCCTTCCTTGAAGTTCGCATCGACATAGATGCGGTCGATCGGCACCACGGTCATCAGTCGCACGCCTGTCTGAACCTGTTGTCCAATCTCCACCGAACGTTGCGCGATGACGCCATCGAAGGGCGCACGCAGCACCGTCCGTTCAAGATTCACGCGCGCCTGGTCAAGCCGCGCCTTCGCCGCGAGTACGGCGGGGTTGTCATCGACCGTGCTATCGACGATCAGCGCCGAGTTGGCCGTCCGGGCGCCGCTTGCAGCTTCCTTTGCGGCCTCGGCAGCGCGAACTCGGGCTTGAGCCTGGTCCAGCGCAGCCCGTGCCTCGCGCAACTGCGTCTGCGCATTCGTCAGCTCTTCTTTCGAGACAGCGCCTTCTTCGACCAGATTCCGCCTACGGCGCTCGTCGATGACCGCTTTTTCATAGGCGGCAGTTACACGGGTCAGATCACTGCGAGCGGTGGCGATTTCCGCAGCCCGCAGGGCCACTTGTCCCGCAAGGCTCTCGTCATTTCCCAGCAGTTGCCGTACTTGACGCTGAGTACGCGCCAAATCCGCCTCGGCCTGCGCGACAGCAATCTTGGCGTCGGTATCGTCCAGAATTACCAACACGTCGCCAGCTTTGACGGCCTGCGTGTCACTGACTTTGACTTCCTTTACAGGGCCGGCAACGAGTGGTGTGATTTGGGCCACTTCCGCTGCTGTGTAGGCGTTATCCGTGGTGACGGATTTGCCTGCGAACAGAAGCGCCCACGCACCGTAGAGAACACCGATGGCGACCAAACCAACCGTCGCGATTAAAACGAGACGTTTGCGCTTCGCTCGCTTTTGTGAAGCCTCCGGCGTTGCGGAAGAATCCTGAGGGTCAGGGGGCATCGGAGCACTCATCGGGTCACCTGTTCATTCATTGAGGAATCGGAAAAGCCGCCGCCAAGGGCCTTTGTCAGCGCAATGTCGAGGGATAGGCCGCGCACCCACAAGGCATTGACGGCCATCCGCGCATTGAGCGCGGCATCCTCCGTAGTCAGCACGGTTTGATAGTTGGATAGGCCGCCCTCGTAGCGGCGCTTGGCGAGTTGGTAGGCTTTGTCGCTGCTGACGACCGCCGACTCCGTTGCTTCGAGGCGGATCGGAAGCGCTTGCATGCTCCTCACCGCGTCCGCAGTTTCTCTCAATGCTTGGACCAGCGCATCGTTGTAGCTGGCTACTGCGAACTCGTATTCGGCCCAGGCTCGGCTGTAATTCGACCGGAGCCTTCCGCCCTCGAAAATGGGCAGGTGGATGGCGACTCCGGCGCGGCCCGCATCGGAACCTGAGTCGAACAGGCGGTTCAGGCCCAGCGACTCGTAGCCAACCAGGGCGACCAGATTAACGCTGGGATAGAAGCCTGCCTTTGCAACGCCGATACGCTTGGCGGCCGACTCCACACGCCATCTCGCTGCTACGATTTCGGGCTTGCGCCCGATCAGATCGCTCTTCAGTGTTTCCGGAAGCGTCAGGGACAGGCTCGGCGAAAGATGCGTCTCGTGGATATCCAGACCACGATCCGGTCCACGCCCCAGCAGAGCCGCGATCCCATTGCGAGCCAGTTCTATCCGCTCCTCCACGTCGGCCAAGTCAGCCCGTGCCAGCTTGGCCCTCGCATGTGCCTGTTCCAGTGTTGTCTGTGTATCGAGGCCCTGGTCAACGCGGTGCATCACCATGCGCTCAGAGTCCTCACGATTTCTGAGCGTGTCTCTCGCCAAATCGCGCTGTACATGCAAGCCATTGAGTTGGACATAGCGGCTTGCAAGCTCCGTCGTCAGCAGGACGCGGGCTGCGGCGGCATCGGCTTGCACCGCCAGCGCCTCGGATGTGGCCGCATCCAGTGCGGAGCGGTTCTTTCCCCAAAAGTCGAGTTCCCATCCGAAATTCAGAGAAGCCGCGCCATAGTCGTTCCATCCCTTGGGAACGACATCCTTTGGGAAGATGCTGTTGTACGTCAGCTTCTGCTCGCTGGCGGATGCGTCCAGTGAGATAGAGGGAAACAGCGCTGCGCGCGCACCTTTCGATCGCGCAATAGCGGCATTGAGGCGAGCTTGCGCTTGCGCCATCGACGGCGAGCTAGCCAGCGCTTCGTCCATCAATTGGTCAAGTTGTGGATCGCCAAAGGACTTCCACCACGCCTGCGTCGGCCATTCACCGACAGGCGCCCCAAGGCTCTTGTCGGCCGCAAGCCCGTCCATTGATGCGGGCTTTTCCATCGGCCCCAGGTCCGGGATGGAGGCGCATGACGCCAGTACTGCGCAGCAAATCGCTGCCGCAGCGGTTTTACGCCATGCGGCAGAGGACTTATCGACGAAAGATGAATATTGGAGCGATGGGCTTGACATGGAGGCACCCGTGACTTGGCATGGCGCCATGCTAAACCGAGCGGTTCGGTTTAGTCAAGAGCGGAGGTCAAACAGAAAATACAGCAATGTCAACATGTTGAGGCAAGATGATATAGTACCGATCGGTTTGACTTGGACCGCTTATGTGCTATCGTGCGGCTTTACTTTCCGCAGCGGTGGACCGAACACATGACCACTTCGTCAGCGCGCTCGAAGGCGAGCACGCCTTCCAAGCATCCCTCGTCCGCTGGGGGCGCAGTGCAATCAGAAAAAGCACGCCTTGTCCTTGCCGGCGCAAGGACTGTCTTCTTGGCAAACGGCTTTAGCGCTGCGACGACCGACATGATTCAGCAGGCCGCCGGCGTATCGAAATCGACGGTGTATTCGCACTACCCGAACAAGGAAGCTTTGTTCGTGGCCGTCGTCGAGGCCGAATGTGAGCGGTTTCTTAGAGCCGTTCGAAAGCCCAAGTTTCCAGAAGAACGGCTCGCCAATATTCTGAACGCAATGGCGCTCGCCTACTTGGAGATTGTGCTGTCGCGCGAGGGGTTGGCGCTATACCGCATGATTGCGGCCGAAGCGCCGAGGTTTCCCGAGCTTGGGAGGCGCTTCTATCTGGCCGGCCCTGCCGCCATAAACAACATCGTTGCGGAGACCTTGGAAGTCGCTGCCTCGAAGGGAGAATTGGATCTTGGAAGTATCGGATTCGACTCCGCGGCCTCGTTGTTTGTGAACATGGTGCGTGGTGAGGCCCAGATGCAATGCGTGATGCACCCTGATGCTCCGGCGTCCGCTGCCCAACGGGATCGGTGGGCGAAAGATGCCGTCACTACTTTTCTTCGCGCCTTTCAGAAGAATAATGGCTGAGTGCAATCTTCGCGTAAGCGATGCCTCTCGTTCCATGCGGTAGCGTTCAATCAGCCAATAGCGGGGCCGCGTGGTCGCCCCAGCTCCCACGATGTTGAGGCTCCTCGTACCGTCACGGCCAGTTGCCGCCCCAACCGTTGCTCGATCACCGGCTTCCACGGCACCAGCGAGAACCCCATGCCGTCGTCGAGCATCGCGTAGCGCCCGCTGGCGAGCATGACGGAACGCCGGTAGATACCAGTCACGCGCCGCCCGTCGGCTACCGGCCGGTGCTCCAGGCCGGTTTCGGCGGCGATCTCCTGCGCGGCCTTCGTCAATTCACGCCCGCGTAGCGTCCCCAGCAGGTTGCGCGCGAGGACGACGCGCTGCCCGCGATGTTCGGCCAGTCCCTGTTCGGCCAGGAAGTCGGCGCGTTGACGTAGCGCATCCTTGACCTCAGCTCCAAAGCCCAGGTCGCCCAGGCCCTTGCCGCCGCCGATCAACTGCTGGTCGAGCCAGGTGGCGCCGATCACGCGGGCCTGACGCTCGATGGGCAGGTGCGATTTCAGCTCGACCACCACACCACCACCGAGGCGCTGCGCGTCGTACTGGCGGCCTCGCTCGGCCAGGTCGGCGGGCACGCGCCAGACGCCTTCAGCCTCGCGCTCCACGATGCCAGCGCGGCGCAGGGCTTCGAGCCGGCGTACATGGGCGGCCACTACCTCGCGCGGATCGCGTTCGTTCATGGCCTGACCTTGGGCGAGCGCAAGGTGATGATCGGTGCGGTACACGCCATCGGCGGCCAGCGCGGCGATGTTCCGGTCGGCGGCGCGCACGTCGGCCGTGCCTTTCACCTCCACCACGGCCCCGGTCGGGTACTGCTCTAGCTCGGCACGCGGCGGCAGCGTGACGTAGTGCGCCTTGCCGTCCGCGCCATCGACGATCAGATAGCCCTTGTCGTACAGCTCGTCGGCCAGCCCCTTGCCGACGACGCGACCGATGACGGCGCGGCCACCCTCGCCGGCCTGGAACACGGCCAGTTCGCGCTGCTTGCCGCTCATCGCCCGTTGCATCGTGCGGATGATGTCGCCGCGCTCGCCCATTGCCCGCAAGGTTGGCTCGGCGTCGGCATGGACGGCCCACGTGCCGGGCTGCGGTTCGGACGCCAAGCCCATGCGTTGTAGGTGTTGCATGCGGCCGATCAGCACTTGCCGCTGGCGTTGCAACCGGCGTTCGGCGAAGCGTTCGACGCGCACCAAGCCATCATCGGCGGCCTCGCGCTGCAAGGTGCGATCCAGGCCCGTCCACCGCTCCTGATCGACTTCGCGCTGCATGGCGCGCTGCATCTCCAGCTCGGTGCGCGGCCCCAGCCATTCGGTCGCTAGTTCCGACGCACGCCGGCGCATCCCCTCGGCGATGTAGTCGCGGGAAATGATGAGGTCTTTGCCGGTGTCATCCTTGCCGCGTAGGACGACGTGCGTGTGCGGGTTGTCGGTGTTCCAGTGATCGACGGCGACCCATTCCAGCCGCGTGCCGAGGTCGGCCTCCATGCGCGCCATCAGGTGCCGGGTGTAAGTGCGCAGGTCGTCGAGTTGTTCGGCATCCTCCGGCGAGACGATGAAACGGAACTGGTGCCGGTCGTCAGCGCCGCGCTCCTTGAACGCTTCGAGGTCGGCGTCGTCGGTCGCCGGCCCGTAGGCGTGGCCCGGCCCGCCCTGGCGATCGACGCCTTCGCGCTCGATGTAGCGCAGGTGCGCGGCGGTCGAGCGCGGCCCAGCCTGCGCCAGATTCACCAGTCGCGCCTTGATCGTCACGCGCCGGGCGTTGGCCCCAAGTCCCCGGCCAGCGAAGCGCGCCGCGACATGCCCGCGGCCTAGCCGGGAACCGGGTCGCTGGCCGACCTTGCCTGCCACCTTGCCGAGCTTCGTGCCGGCTTTGTTGGCCTGCCGCAGCACCTTGTTGACGAAGGCATCGCCGCGCTGTTTCGGAGCGCCAGGCCGGACGCGGAATCGGTCATCGTCGCGCTGGCTCATGGCGTCGCTCCGTCCAAGACCAGCGCAGTCCAGCGGACGAAGCACGCGACTTCGCCAATGCCGATGCGGCATTGCGCACCTTCGCGGCACGCTGCCGCCCCGTGGCGCGTGCCGCGCTCCCCCCACGTGCAGACAAGGTTTTCAAGCGGCCATGTGCCGCGACCTTTTATCTTGCCTTCCGCCTTTGCCCTTCGCTGTCGCTCCGGGCGTCGGCGGCCCGGCGGCGCTGCGCTGCTTGCAACCCGCCCGCCGGCGAACGCGCCAATGGCTGCAGGCCGGGCGCGTTCGAGGCAAGACGCCTGCACGTTGGACGGCTGCGCCGGATGTTGCGCGAGGCGCGGCGCGGATGCGCCCGCGCTGCACGCGCGACGACACGGCGGCAGCCACCGGAACGACATGCCCGATGGCACGATGAGATGCACGGCAACGTGCAGCGAATCGGCGGCCATCATGGGCGTGTTTCCAGCCAGACCGGATACGCGACGCCGATCACGGCGGATGCGCTGACCGGCCCGAAATAGCGGCTGTCGAACGACGCTGGATTGGTCACGCTCAACAGGAACAGCTCGCCCGATTCGAGGCGGCGGCAAAGCTGCAAGGATGGCAGCGGCCGGCCCAGCCGGTCGGCAGGCAGCGCGGCGGCCGCAGGCACGCCGTCGATGCGTACCTGCCCGGCGACGATGCAAACGTGTTGCGGCGCGACCGCGCCCACACGTTTGAGCAGCGGAACGCGGGTCGGCAGGTAGCCGCGCTGCGCAGCCAGCATGGCGGCCCTGTCGGGCAGCGGCACCAGCACGATGCTGTCCACGGACAACGGACGTGGCAGCGAGGCGGTGCGCGGGTCGAACGGTTCGATGCGATACCAGCCGACCGCCACGCTGTCGGACGGGTTGTAGGTCAGACGCGGCAGCGGCGACACGAAAGCCGCCCAGGCCAGCGCAGCGAGGCCGACGGCGGCGAAGCCCGCCAGCACGATGCGAACGCGCAGGCGCGAGCGAGGTTGCGGCGCGACTTCGTGCGTGCATGGGGTGTTGGATTGGGTCGTCATGGCAGCGCCTTTCCGGCCAGCCAGGCGGCGTGCCGCTCGGCGGTGTATTCGGGCAGCGCCAGGCGGGCCGCCAGACGGTTGCCCAGCGTGCGCCAGTACGCTGGCGACACGTCGATGGCGGCGATGCCTTGCCCTTCGATGCCGTCGATGCGTTCCAGCACGGCACGCACCGCGTTTTCGCCTTCGGCGTGCAGCAGCAGGCGTGCGCCGGGCCGCACGCCGGGGATGCGCTGCATGTCGTCCAGCGGCGTGGCGGCTTGCATCACCATGAGCTGCCAGCGGATCGTGCCGTAGTCGTTTGCTTCCCAGCGCACGCGGCAGAACATTGCACGCGGCAGGAACACCGCGCAGCGCCGCCAGCGGTCGAGCCGCAACGTGCGTGCCGGTTCGCCGAAACGCAGGTAGAGCTTGAAGCGCGGTTCGATGTAGGCGAGCGATACGCGCGTCAGCGGCACGCTGCCGGCCTGGCCGGC
>UEXO01000084.1_pt1 | contig 49393 bp, 47 predicted proteins | sample 4301131 | NCBI WGS metagenome assembly UEXO01 (sample SAMEA4773185, study PRJEB27434) | metagenome | biome: 2259; feature: agricultural soil; material: soil | place: USA | collected 2014-09 | depth 0.25 m | reverse complement strand
CATCCAGCGACACGTCTCCTTCCGAAATGACGCCGACCGACGCGGCGAACGGGTGACCGGAGCAGCCAACCTTAGGATGGGGCGCGCTGGCCGGGCAACAGCCATGCTTTTCCTTTGATCAGGAGAGTGTGGGATGAGCGAAGCGTGGATCATCGATGCCTGCCGCACCCCGCGTGCGATTGGCAAGGCGGGCAAGGGTGCGTATACCGGCATTCATCCGCAGCGTTTGGGCGCAACGGTGCTCAAGGCGCTGGCCGAGCGCAACTGCCTGAACACGGCGGAGGTCGACGACATCATCTGGGCGACCAGTTCCCAGCGTGGCCAGCAGGGCGGCGATCTCGGGCGCATGTCCGCGCTGGATGCGGGCTACGACGTCCGCGCCAGCGCCGTGACGCTCGACCGCTTCTGCGGCTCCGGCATCACCAGCGTCACGCTCGCCGCGGCCTCGGTCCTGTCCGGCATGGAAGACTGCGTCATCGCCGGCGGCACCGAGATGATGTCCACCTACGGCTTCGGCGGTAACGATCTGCCGGCGTTCCTGGACAACGGCAATCTCCATCTGCGCCAGCTCCACCCGCAGCCGCATCAGGGCGTCTGTGCCGATGCGATCGCCGCGATGGAAGGCATCGGCCGCGAAGACTGCGACCGGGTCGGCCTGGTCAGTCAGGAACGTGCGGCACGCGCCATCGCGGAAGGACGCTTCGCGAAGAGCCTGGTGCCGGTGTTTCGCGATGACGGCTCGCTGGCGCTCGATCGGGATGAGTACCCGCGCGCGGGCACCACACTCGAAAGCCTGGCCCAGCTCAAGGCCGTGTTCGGGCAGTTCGCCGATCGCCCGCTCGATGAAGCCGGCACGACCTATCGCCAGCTGATTCAGGCCGTCTACCCGGAACTGACTTTCGACGCGGTCCACCACGCCGGCAACTCGTCGGGCGTGGTCGACGGTGCGGCCGCACTGCTGCTCGCCTCGCCGCAGTACGCGCGTGCGCAGGGATGGACGCCGCGTGCGCGCATCGTCGCCACCGCGAACATCGGCGACTCGCCGACCTTGATGCTCAACGCACCGGTGCCTGCCGCGCGCAAGGTGCTCGCGAAGGCCGGCCTGACGGTCGACGATATCGATCTGTTCGAGATCAACGAAGCTTTCGCGGTGGTCACCGAGAAGTTCATCCGCGACCTGGATCTGGACCGCGACAAGGTCAACGTCAACGGCGGCTCGATCGCGCTGGGCCACCCGATCGGCGCAACCGGCGCGATCCTGATCGGCACCGTGCTCGACGAACTGGAGCGTCGCGGCCTGCAGCGCGGGCTGGTGACGATGTGTGCGGCCGGTGGCATGGCGCCCGCCATCATCATCGAGCGCCTCTGATCGACCAGCCGACACGACAGCTGGCATGCAAGGTCGCCGCCAGCTTCATGGCAGTGGCACCTCGACAGCCGGGCCTGCCGGCGATCTTCGTCGCACGGCATGGACCCTGGCCGCAGGCCACAACAGGGCGCTGACCATGTAGAGCTGGAGGCTGTTTTCCGGCCACTACTTGCGAACCACCGGCACATGGCGCTGAAAGCACTCGGCCGCCGTTCGCGCCGCCGGGCCGGCCAGCTCCGGGCGGACCTGTACCAAGTACAACTCCATGTTGCGCTGGCCGCCCACGGCCAGCGGCAGCGCGCGAACCCTGTCCTCGGCCAGAGCGGGCGCCAGCAGATGCTCGGGTAGCCAGGCGTAGCCGAGCCCGGCCTTCACCGTCGCTAGCGAGGCTTCAATACTGCTGACCGTGCAGCGCCGATCGGCGCCGAGCCAGCCCTCGTTGCGCGGGTGCTTGCGGCCGGAGTCACGCACCACCACCTGGACATGCCGGGCCAGATGCTCGGTGCTCAGCGGCACCTCGACCTCGAACAGCGGATGGTCCGGACTGGCGACGGCGATGAAGCGCACGTCCATCAGGAAGTTGCCGAGGAAACCCGGCGGGACGCGGCTGCTGACCACCACATCGGCGATGGCGTCTTCGATCGCTTCTTCGGCGCCGGACAGCACGGCATCGGAAACCTGGATCTGGGTGCTGGGGCAAAGCCGCTGCAGCTCGGCGACGATGTTCAGCAGCAGCTCGCGCGGAAAGGCCACATCGACCACCAGCCGCAGCTCCGGCTCCCAACCCTGCTTCAGCTTGCGGGCCAACAATTCCAGGGTTTCGAGATCGCGCAGCAACGGCCTGGCTCGCTGCAGCAGCACGCGGCCATGCTCGGTCAGCACCGCCTTGCGGCCTTCGACGACCAGTAGCGGCACATCCAGCGCTTCCTGCAGGCGCGCGATCGCGTAGCTCACCGCCGGCTGGCTCTTGTTCAGCGCTACCGCCGCCTGCGCGTAGCCGCCATGATCGATCACCGCAGCCAGCACGGCCCATTGTTCCAGGGAGGTTCTCGCGATCGCCATGACGGAAAAATATCAATTTTCCTGATTGATGACATCCGAAAATCGAGCTTTTTTATAGGTTCCTCGGCGAATAAATTGTTTCCACACCAACCGGAGACACGCCATGAACCAGATCCGACTCAGCAACGAACGCGGCCACGCCGACCACGGCTGGCTGAACTCCCACCACAGCTTTTCGTTCGGCGACTACTTCGACGCCGAGCATGTCGAGTTCGGCCCGCTGCGGGTCATCAACGAAGACCGCGTGCAGCCGGGCAACGGCTTCGGCACTCACGGCCATCGCGACATGGAAATCATCAGCTACGTGCTGTCCGGCGAGCTGGCGCACAAGGATTCGCTCGGCAACGGTTCGGTGATCCGCCCCGGTGACGTGCAGCGGATGAGCGCGGGTTCCGGCGTGCGCCACAGCGAGTTCAATCCTTCGCAGGCCAAGCCGGTGCACTTCCTGCAGATCTGGATCCAGCCGAACCAGCAGGGCATCGCTCCGAGCTACGAGGAGAAGCGCTTCGAGGAAGCCGAGAAGCGCGGCCGCCTGCGGCTGATCGCGTCGCCGGATCAGGCCGAAGGTTCGGTGCTGCTGCACCAGGATGCTCGCCTCTACGCCGGCCTGTTCGATGGCGCCGAGACCGCGACCCTGAGCCTGGCAGCCGGCCGCCGCGCCTACGTGCATCTGGCTCGCGGGGCGATCACCGCCAACGGCGTGAAGCTCGCCGCCGGTGACGCGCTGAAGATCGAAGCGCTCGGCGAACTGAGCCTCAGCGAGGGCAGCGACGCCGAAGTGCTGGTCTTCGATCTGCCCGGCGCCGGCGCGCCACGCAGCTCCTGATTCAAACGCGGCCCGGCTCGAATAAGCCGGGCCGTGCCTTGCCAACGCAGCAGCCGCAACACCTCAAACACAACGCAAAGGGGAAACCACCATGTCGCAAACCAACACACTCGCCAAGCGCTCCGAAAAGGGTCTGCTGACGCCGGACAACTGCGTGCTGGCGATGATCGACCTGCAGCCGCAGATGCTGTTCGGCGTGTCCAGTCACGATCGCCAGACGATCATCAACAACAATGTCCTGCTCGCCAAGGCGGCCCAGGTATTCGGCATTCCGGTGGTGCTGTCGACTGTCGAGAGCAAGTCGTTCAGTGGCAACACCTGGCCGCAGCTGCTGGCGGCGCTGCCCGGTGTCGAACCGATCGAGCGCACCTCGATGAACTCCTGGGATGACGCCAACTTCGTCGCCGCGATCGAAAAGACCGGCCGCAAGAAGATCGTGCTGACCGGCCTGTGGACGGAAACCTGCGTCGCCCTGCCGACCGTGCAGGCGATCCACGATGGCTACGAGGTCTATGTCGCCGAAGACTGCTGCGGCGATGTCAGCCTGCTGGCCCACGACAACGCCATGAAGCGCGTCTACCAGGCCGGCGCCAAGCCGGTCACCGCACTGTCCACCCTGCTCGAATGGCAGCGCGACTGGGCACAGCGCGATACCTATGACGCAGTGATGGACATCGTCAAGACTCATTGCGGCGCCTACGGTGTCGGCGTCGAGTACGCCTACACGATGGTCCACGGCGCGCCGCCGACCGTGCTTGCCCCGTACCGCGTGCCGGCACCGGCTGCGCACGGCTAAACCGCGTACACCCTGCAGCGAGCGCTCGCGCGGCCTGCGCGGGACGCGATCGTCCGCTGCCGGCACGAGACTCCAATCCCATTTTCCGGAGATGCCGCCATGAAGATGTATCTGCTGTCGCTGGGCGCTGGCCTGCTGGTCGGCGCGATCTACGCGCTGCTGAACGTACGCTCGCCAGCGCCGCCGGTGATCGCCCTGCTCGGGCTGATGGGCATCCTGCTCGGCGAGCAGGCGGTGCCGCTGGTCAAGCGCGTGTTCGCTGCCAAGGAGCCGGTGACGGTCAGCTGGGTCAAGGCGCAATGCGGTGAGCACCTGTTTGGCGAGCTGCCGGGCAAGGCCACGGTGAAGCCGCGCGAGCCGGGAGAAACGGCATGAGCGCCGCGCCCAGCCTCATTGTCCGCAACGCCCGGATCACCACGCTCGATCGCCAGAATCCGCAGGCGACAGCTTTGGCGATCAACGATGGCCGCTTCGTTGCCGTCGGCGCTGAAGACGAGGTGATGAAGCTCGCCGGTGCCGGCACCCAGGTGATCGATGCTGGCCGGCGCCGGCTGATCCCTGGCCTGATCGACTCGCATATCCACGTCATCCGTGGTGGCCTCAACTACAACCTCGAACTGCGCTGGGACGGCCTGCCTTCGCTGGCCGACGCAATGCGCAAGCTGCGCGACCAAGTGGCGCGTACGCCGGCACCGCAGTGGATCCGTGCGGTCGGCGGCTTCAGCGAATGGCAGTTCGCCGAAAGGCGGCTGCCGACGCTCGATGAACTGAACGCCGCCGCGCCGGACACGCCGGTGTTCATCCTGCATCTCTACGATCGCGCGCTGCTCAACGCAGCCGCGCTGCGCGCCGCCGGCTACACCCGTGATACGCCGAACCCGCCCGGTGGCTGGATCGTCAAGGACAGCCGTGGCGAGCCGACCGGCCTGCTGCTCGCCGAGCCGAACGCGCTGCTGCTGTACTCCGCGCTCGCCAAAGGCCCGAAGCTGCCGATCGAATACCAGCGCAATTCCACGCGCCATTTCATGCGCGAGATGAATCGCCTCGGCGTCACCAGCGTCGTCGATGCCGGCGGCGGCTTCCAGAACTACCCGGACGACTATCAGGTCATCGAGGATCTGCACGCGGCCGGCGAGCTGACCCTGCGCATCGCCTACAACCTGTTCACCCAGAAGCCGAAGGAAGAGGTTTCGGACTTCAGCCACTGGGCCAAGCTGGTGAAGCCGGGCCAGGGCGATGCGATGTATCGCCACAACGGCGCCGGCGAGATGCTGGTGTTCTCGGCGGCCGATTTCGAGGACTTCCGTCAGCCGCGCCCGGAGCTGCCGGCCGGCATGGAGAACGAGCTTGAAGCGGTGGTACGCGTGCTGGTCGGCAACCGCTGGCCGTTCCGCCTGCATGCGACCTACGACGAATCGATCGGCCGCGCGCTGAGCGTGTTCGAGAAGGTCAACCTCGAGATTCCCTTCGACGGCCTGCACTGGTTCTTCGATCACGCCGAAACGGTCAGCGATCGCAATATCGAGCGGATTGCCCAGCTCGGCGGCGGCATCGCCATCCAGCATCGGATGTCTTACCAGGGCGAATACTTCATCGAGCGCTATGGCGCGAAAGCCGTCGAACGCACGCCGCCATACAAGCGAATGCTGGAGATGGGCGTCCATGTCGGCGCCGGCACCGATGCCACGCGCGTTGCCAGCTATGACCCCTGGAATGCGCTGTGGTGGTTGTCGACCGGCAAGACCGTCGGCGGCACGCGCATGTATCCGCCGGCCAATCTCGTCGACCGCGAAACCGCGCTAACCATGTACACCAAGGCCAACGCCTGGTTCTCGAACGAGGAAGGAGTCAAGGGCCAGATCAAGATCGGCCAGCTTGCCGATTTCGCGCTGCTGTCGGCCGACTATTTCAGCGTGCCGGAAGACCAGATCCGCAACCTGGTCTCGGTGCTGACCGTGGTCGGCGGCAAACCGGTTTATGGCGATGACGAGTTCAAGCCGCTGGCACCGGCCCTGCCGCCGGCGATGCCGGACTGGTCGCCGGTCAACTTCGGCAGCAAGTACTACAAGCCCGATCGGGAAGCGGCGCACGCGATGGCGCAGGCCAGTTGCGCCTGTGCATCGAGCTGCAAGGTCCACGGCCATGCCCATGGCCGTGCCGTCACCAACGCGACCGACGACCAGAATGGTTTCTGGGGTGCGCTCGGTTGCTCCTGCTGGGCGTTCTGATCATGGCCGACAATCCCATCCAACAGACGCCTATCGCCCGTCCGGGCACCGTCGCGCCGCTGCTGAGCTTCGTCGCCGGCTATGTCGATACCGTCGGCTTCATCGCGCTGTTCGGTCTGTTCACCGCGCACGTCACCGGCAACTTCGTGCTGATCGGCGCGTCCCTGGTGCAGATCGCGCATGCCGGCGTGCTCGCCAAGCTGCTGGCGCTGCCGGTGTTCATCGCCGCGGTGGCGATGACCACGGCCTTCGTGCGCAGACGCGAGCATCGGCAACGGCGTTCGCTGACGCCAGTGCTGTGGGCGCAGATCGTTCTGCTCGGCGGCTTCCTCGTCGTGGCACTGCTGGCCGCGCCGATCCTCAACGCCGATGCCCCTGGCGCGGTGATCGCCGGCTTGCTCGGCGTCGCTGCGATGGGCGTGCAGAACGCAGCGTCGCGGCTGATCTTCACCAGCCTGTCGCCGACCACGGTGATGACCGGCAACGTCACCCAGGTGGTCATCGACAGCGTCGATCTGCTGCGCGACTCGAACGCCGACAACCGGGCAACGACCAGGGCCCGCATCAACAAGATGTGGCCGCCGGTGCTGGCCTTCGCGATCGGCTCAGCCGCCGGTGCCCTGCTGTACGCAGAGCTCGGCATCGCCTGCCTGCTGCTGCCGATGCTGGCGATCGCCGCGGTCTCGCGTCTCGCCCAGCCGGCCGGGGCGCACGCATGAACCGCCATGCCTACGCAATCGCACGCGCCGGGCTGTGCCTTGCCTACGTCTACAGCGGCGTCGCCAAGCTGTTCGACTTCCCGGCGGCGATCGTCGAGCAGCAGCACTTCGGCCTGACGCCACCGGCGCTGTTCGCAGCGGCGACGATCGCGGTACAGCTCGGCGGCTCGGCGCTGGTGCTGTTTGCGCGAGGCCGACTGGCCGCCCTCGGCGCCGCGGCGCTGGCCGGCTTCACGGTGCTGGCGACGGTGATCGGCCATCCGTTCTGGGCGCTGAGCGGCATCGAGCGCTTTCACAACCTCAACGCCTTCCTGGAGCATGCCGGCCTGGTCGGCGGCTTCGCGATGATCGCGTTGATCGCGCTGCAGCCGCGTGTGCTCAATGGCCAGGCCTGAGCAGCCGGAACCCGACGATGCGCCGCCACCACCTACTCGCCGTCACTGCCCTCGCGCTGCCGGCTTGCGGGCTGGCGGCGGAACCGGTGCTCGTCGATCCGGCAACCTCGGTGCTGTCGGAATACACCAATGCCGCCACACCGGACCCGCATCCGCCGCCGTATACCTTGCTGCGCTTCAACGAGCGCTACGACAGCCTCGTTGATCCTCTCGATCGCAGCGACTTCTTCGACCCGGCGAAGTACATCGCGCTGGATACCAGCGATCCTCAGCGCTACCTGAGCATCGGCGGCGAACTGCGCGAGCGCTACGAGCGCTTCGGCAATGCCGGCTTCGGCACCGGCGATGGACCGGATGATCCGGCCTACCTGCTGCAGCGCCTGGCGCTGCACGCCGATCTGCATGTCGATGCGCGGCTGCGTGTCTTCGTGCAGGGGCTGTCGGCGCTGCAGTTCGGCGATCGCGACAATGCCGCGCCGATCAACCAGAACCCGCTCGACCTGCAGCAGGCGTTCGTAGACTACAAGCTCGGCAGCCCGGCACCCCAAGGCCCCTGGCTGGTCACGCGCCTAGGCCGCTTTGGCATGAACCTGGGCTCCGGCCGCCTGGTGGCGACCCGCGCCGCGCCGAACGTGCCGTACAAGTTCGACGGCCTGCAGATCATCTTGGCGAGGGACACCGCGCGGCTGTATGCCTTCCTGGTCCGCCCGGGACAGGAATCGCGCGATGCCTTCGACGGCGAGAATGATGGCCAGAGCCTGTGGGGCATCTATGCCTCGGCGCCGACCCGCCTGGAACTGCCGGTGGTGATCGACCTGTACTACCTCGGTGCCCATTACGACAGCCGGCGCTATGTGCGCGGCAGCGCCGCCGAAGATCGCCACAGCATCGGCACGAGGCTGTCCGGCAGCACCGGCGGCTGGAGCTACGACTGGGAGCCGATCATGCAGTTCGGAAGCTTCGGCAATCGGGAGATTTTCGCCTGGACGATCGCGACCGACAGCGGCTACCGCTTCCGCACGCTGCCCTGGCGGCCGCGCCTGGGTCTCAAGGCCGATTACGCCAGCGGCGACACGCGCCGGCCGGAGGGGCGCCTCGGCGGCTTCAACGCCCTGTACTTCAAGGCCGGCTACTTCAATGACGCCGGCCTGATCAAGCCGACCAACGTCGTCGATCTGCATCCCTCGCTACAACTCGTTCCGACACCGGCCCTGACCGTCACGCTCGCCGCCGATCTGCTGTGGCGCGCCACGGCGAAGGACGGCGTCTACGGGCCGGCCGGCAATATCGTCCTGCGGCCGTTGCCAAGTGCATCGCGCCACATCGGCACCAGTGCCGAAGCCGCGCTGAGTTGGAAAGCCGGCCGACACTGGGTGTGGACCCTGTCATACGTGCACCTGTTCGCCAGCGACGCGGTGCGCGAAGCCGGTGGACGCGATGTCGACTTCCTCGGAAGCTGGGCGACGTTCACCTGGTAGCCGCAGGGCATGATCGATCAATCCATTCCGTCGTTGCACCCGCAGTCCTTGCCGCAAGCCGCGGCACCTCATTCCGCTGCAAGCCATACCGCACAGGAGACGAACCATGAGCTTCATCAAGACCCGAGACGGCACCAACATCTTCTACAAGGATTGGGGAACCGGGCAGCCGGTGATCTTCAGCCACGGCTGGCCCCTGTCGGCCGATGCCTGGGACGCGCAGATGCTGTTCCTCGGCGAGCACGGCTATCGGGTGATCGCCCATGACCGCCGCAGCCACGGCCGTTCCGACCAGACCTGGACCGGCAACGACATGGACACCTATGCCGACGATCTGGCCACGCTGATGGCCGCGCTCGATCTGAAGGACGCGGTGATGGTCGGCCATTCGACCGGCGGCGGCGAAGTCGCCCACACCATCGGTCGCCACGGTAGCCACCGGGTCGCCAAGGCGGTGCTGGTCGGTGCCGTGCCGCCGCTGATGCTGAAGACCGCCGGCAATCCCGACGGCGTACCCAAGCAGGTATTCGACGACATCCGCAAAGGCGTGGTCGACAACCGCTCGCAGTTCTACAAGGACCTGACGATTCCGTTCTACGGCTACAACCGGCCGGGCGCGAAAGTCTCGGAAGCGGTCCGCGACTCGTTCTGGCTGCAGGGCATGCAAGGCGGTATCAAGGGCCAGTACGACTGCATCAAGCAGTTCTCGGAAGTGGACTACACCGAGGACCTGAAGAAGATCGCCGTGCCGACATTGATCGTTCACGGCGATGACGACCAGATCGTCCCGATCGGCACCTCGGCGCTGATGGCCGCCAAACTCGTGAAGGACACGACGCTGAAGGTCTACGAGGGTGCTCCCCACGGCCTCGCGACCACGCATCAGGACCGGCTCAACGCCGATCTGCTGGCGTTCATCAAGGGCTGACGCCCGGCCCCTGCAGGCGCTGGTCGCCCGCTGCCTGCAGGCGGCGGGCGGCGGGCGGCACAGCCGACATCGTCGCGATCGCCCTTGTGGGTGTGCTTGCTGCCAAATATCGTCAGCTCACTCGGGCCGATGTCGCACATGCGCGTCGCTGATATCGCAGATACGTGCCGCTGATATCAAAGACCGTGGAATAGACGCATATTGCTCTCGACGCCAAGGCAAGTTGGCGTCGACCAGAATCCAGATGCGCTGGCCGCAAGCCGCCTTCGACAGGCGGCCGGTCAAGCGCGCCGATCAGCAAGTGCGTGGGGAGAGATCATGAATCGTGTCGTCTTGAAGGACATCGGCTGTCTGCTGTTGGCAATGGTTGTCGGCGTCTGGTCGCCCGCGCAGGCCGGCGGCGGCTACTTCGTGCTCGGCTACGGCCCCGAGGCGGCGCAGGCCGCAGGCACCTCGACTGCGTTCGGCCTCGATGCGTTTGCCGGCGCGTCCAACCCTGGCAAGCTGTCGGCGGTCGCAGACCGTCTCGATCTCGGCTTGCTGGTATTCATGCCGCACCGGCGCATCGAGCGGGAGGGCGCCATCGATGCCGATTACGATTTCTCGTCGACCAGCAAGAACCAGCTGTTCCTGCTGCCCGAAGTCGGCTACGCCGCCCGCATCAACGACGCGCTGTCCTGGGGCCTGACGCTATACGGCAATGGCGGCCTCAACACCGACTACCGCGACGAAACCGGCGTCCCCGGCAACAACGCGGCACCCGATCGGTGCGGCGCCCAGCCGGGCAATTTCTTCCTCGGCTGCGGCCAGCTTGGCTTCGATCTGAGCCAGTTGATCCTGGCGACGACCCTTGGCTGGCAGTACGCGCCCGGTTACAGCATCGGCATCGCCCCATTGCTGGCCTATCAGCGCTTCAAGGCCTATGGCCTGCAGGCATTCCAGGGACTTTCCGGGCACCCGGACGCCGTCACCAACAATGGCTATGAAGGCGCCTTCGGTGCCGGCGTTCGTGTCGGCTGGTACGGCCAGATCCTCCCCTGGCTGAACCTCGGCGCCGCATATTCGACACGGGTCTACATGCAGGACTTCAAGTCCTACCGGGGACTGCTGGCCGGCAATGGATCGTTCGACATTCCCGAGAACTACAGCCTGGGCCTGTCACTGACGCCGATCCGGAACTGGACGATCGGACTCGACTTCCAGCGGATCAACTTCGGTCACATCAAAGCGCTTGGCAACGGCGTGCTGAACTCGCTGCTGGATCCGCAGGCCAATCCACTGGGCAGCAACACCGGCAGTGGCTTCAACTGGAGAAGCCAGACCAACTATCGGTTCGCGCTCGCGTATGCCGTGCTGCCGTCACTGACCGTGCGCGCCGGCCTCGCCTACGGCAGACGTCCTCAGCGCGACTCGAGCACGAACTCGGTCAGCTTCAATCTGCTGACACCGAATCCGGTTCGCAACGTCACTGCGGGCTTCACCTGGAACATGAGCCCCGCGAACGATCTGCAGTTTGCTTACGGACGTTATCTCAAGGGCACCTACGGCGGCCCTTCGGCCACGGCAGTCGGCGGCAACGAAACAGTGACGCCACATGTCGACACCCTGTACTTCGGGTGGAGCCATCGCTACTAGGCGGAATCGACATTCAAGCCAGGGCCCCTGAGGCCGGTGACGTCGCGGGCCGCCTGCGCGTCCAACAGCCGGCGGCATTGACGACCTCAGGCCCAGCAGGGCCGGGTCGCGGCAACGTCGGCCGATCGAGACTCAGCCGACCACGACCTCGCTGATCTGCATCTCCGGCGTCAGATCGGTGTAATTCGGCACGTCGCCAAGAATCTCTTTGGCGTGCGGGCCGAAGCCGGCCTGGAAAGCCTTCAGCGATTCGCAGTGGATGTGGCACATGGCAATGTACGGCGCCGGTGCGCCGGGCTTGCCACCGGCCAGACCCTTGTCGATCGTGTACGACAGGCAGTGCTCGCCCATGCGCTGCTTCAGCAGCGGCATGTGCCGGTCTCGATAATAGTCGTGGTCGAAACGGGCACCGGGGGTGTTCGGGTAGATGACGCTGACCTTGATCACGGTCTTGCTCCTTGCGGGGATTGGTTGGACTAGACGCGCTCGATGACCAGCGCGATGCCCTGGCCGACGCCGATGCACATCGTGCACAGCGCGTAGCGGCCGCCGATGCGTTCAAGCTGGTTCAGCGCCGTGGTGACCAGGCGGGCACCGCTGGCGCCAAGCGGATGGCCGATGGCGATCGCTCCGCCGTTGGCGTTGACGTGGGCGGCATCGTCGGCGAGGCCGAGGTCACGGGTGACGGCGAGCCCCTGGGCCGCGAAGGCTTCGTTCAACTCGATGACATCGATCTGCGACAGCTTGAGTCCAGCCAGCGCCAGCACCTTCTTCGTCGCGGGCGAAGGGCCGAAGCCCATGATCCGCGGCGCCAGGCCCACCGTCGCCATCGCCAGCACCCGGGCGCGTGGCTTCAGCCCGAAACGCGAGGCTGCGGCTTCCGAGGCCAGCAGCACCGCGCAGGCGCCGTCGTTGACGCCGCTGGCATTGCCGGCGGTGACCGTGCCATCCGGCTTCACCACCCCTTTCAGCTTGGCGAGCGTCGCCAAGGTGGTTTCCGGGCGCGGGTGTTCGTCGGCCGTGAACAGTACCGGATCGCCTTTCTTGCTCGGGATCGAGACCGGAATCAGCTCCTTGGCGAAGTAGCCGGCAGCGTGAGCCGCTGCCCAGCGCTGCTGGCTGCGGATCGCGAAGGCATCCTGGTCGGCGCGGGCGATGCCGAACTGCACGGCGACGTTTTCGGCGGTCTCCGGCATCGAATCGATACCGTACTTGGCTTTCAGCAGCGGATTGACGAAGCGCCAGCCGATCGTCGTGTCCTCGATCCTGGCGACGCGCGAGAAGGCGCTGTCGGCCTTGCCCATCACGAACGGGGCGCGGGTCATGCTTTCGACTCCGCCGGCGATCATCAGCCCAGTTTCGCCGGCCTTGATCGCCCGAGCCGCCATGCCGATCGCATCGAGGCTCGATCCGCACAGACGGTTGATGGTCGAGCCGGGCACCTCCTGCGGCAGACCGGCCAGCAGAGCGGCCATGCGGGCGACGTTGCGATTGTCCTCGCCGGCCTGGTTGGCGCAGCCATAGAGCACATCGTCGACGGCAGCCCAGTCGACTCCCGGATTGCGCTGCATGAGTGCCGCGATCGGAAGTGCCGCGAGATCATCGCTGCGAACGCTGGCCAGCGCACCGCCGTAGCGGCCGAACGGGGTGCGGATGGCGTCGCAGATGTAGGCGTGGTTCATTGTCGTGCGGGGTTCAACGGTGGACAGGTTGGGCAGCCGGCGCGGTTTCCTTCGGCCGCCGGTCGATGACGCGCTTGGCCTTGCCGACCGAGCGCTCCAGCGCTTCCGGCTGCTGCAGCAGCACGCGGACGCTGATGCCGACATAGGTCTTGACCAGGTGCTGCAGGTTGGCCGCGACTTCCCGGCGCTGGCCGTCCTCGAGGCCGGCATCGGTGATCGACAGCTCGACGTTGACCACCATCTGGTCGAGGTTGCCTTCGCGCAGCACTTCGATCAGGTAGTTCGGCGTCAGCTGCGGGCAGCGCAGCAGCAGTTCCTCGATCTGGGTCGGGAACACGTTGACGCCGCGGATGATCAGCATGTCGTCCGAGCGGCCGGTGATCTTGCCCATGCGGCGCATGCTGCGGGCGCTGGGCGGCAGCAGGCGGGTCAGGTCGCGAGTGCGGTAGCGGATGATCGGCAGCGCTTCCTTGGTCAGGCTGGTGAACACCAGCTCGCCTTCCTCGCCGTCGGCGACCACTTCGCCGGTCACCGGGTTGATGATCTCGGGGTAGAAATGGTCTTCCCAGATCGTTGGTCCATCCTTGGTCTCCAGGCACTCGCTGGCAACGCCCGGGCCCATCACTTCGGACAGGCCGTAGATGTCGACGGCGTCGATGTCGGCGCGGCTCTCGATCTCCTGGCGCATCGCATTGGTCCAGGGCTCGGCGCCGAAGATGCCGGTGCGCAATGACGATTTCGCCGGATCGAGGCCCTGGCGATGGAATTCCTCGATCAGGTTCAGCATGTAGCTCGGCGTCACCATGATGATGTCGGGCTTGAAGTCCTGGATCAGCTGGACCTGCTTCTCGGTCTGGCCGCCGGACATCGGCACCACGGTGCAGCCGAGACGCTCGGCGCCGTAATGGGCACCGAGGCCGCCGGTGAACAGGCCGTAGCCGTAAGCGATGTGGACCATGTCGCCGGGTCCGCCGCCGGCGGCGCGGATGCTGCGCGCGACGACATCGGCCCAGGTCGAGATGTCCTTCGCCGTGTAGCCCACCACGGTGGGTTTGCCGGTGGTGCCGCTGGAGCCGTGGATGCGCACCACCTGCTCGCGGGGCACGGCAAACAGGCCGAAGGGATAGTTGTCGCGCAGGTCCTTCTTGCTCGTGAACGGGAACTTCGCGAGGTCGGAAAGCTGCTTGAGATCATCCGGGTGGACGCCGGCGGCATCGAAGCTCGCGCGGTAATGCGGGACGTTGTCGTAGGCGTGGCGCAGCGACCAGCGCAGGCGCTGCAGCTGCAGCGCCTGCAGTTCGTCGCGGCTGGCGCGTTCGATGGGGTCGAGCGCTGCGGCTCGGGGGGCGTGACGGCTGCTCATCGAATGACTCCTCGTGTCGCTTGCTTGCAGATGCGGATGCTGCGAACTGTTCGTTGTTTCGGCTCCCGCCGCATGGCATGCGGTGCAGGCCCGATGCCGGAACGTGCAATTCGCGCTGCCCTTGTCGCGGGTTAATCAGGACCGCTGCACGTCGCCCTTGATCCGGGCGGACTTGCCGCGGAACAGCGCGAACACGGTGCCGGCGTCGTCGCTGAGCGCGACGTCGTAGACGCCGCTGCGTCCAGCGAGCGCACGCTCGACAGCGGTGGCCGTGAGGCGCGTGCCTTCCGGCACAGGGCGCAGGTATTCGATGCTGCAGCCAGCGGCGACCGTCGCCTCGTTGCGGCTGTTGCAGGCGAACGCGAAGGCGCTGTCGGCCAGCGCGAACAGGAAGCCGCCGTGGCAGGTGCCATAGCCGTTGAGCATGTCCGGACGCACGGTCATGGCCATCGTCGCGGTGCCGGGGCCGACGTCGACGATCACCGCACCGAGGGCCTTCGAAGCCTGGTCACGCTCGTACATCGCCGCCGCCGAGACTCGCGCCAGCGCCACCGGGTCCATCGCATTCGCATCGCTCATCGTCCAGCCCTCGCGGCATTGGCCTTGCGCTGCTCACGGCGTTGCTCGGCCGCGGCATGGCGCTGGCGGTCGTCATCGGATTCCAGCAGCAAGGGCGGCACGCTGGCCGGCCTGCGGCTGTCGTCGAGCGCGACCATCGTGAAATAGCAGGTATTGGTGTGGCGGCGCAGTCCGCTCTTCAGGTCTTCGGCTTCGACCCGGATGCCGACTTCCATCGAGCTGCGCCCGGTGTGATTGATCTGCGCCTTGAAGGTGACGAGGTCGCCGACGTGGATCGGCTCCTTGAAGAACATCTGGTCGACCGACAGGGTCACCACGTAACGGCGGCTGTAGCGCGCGGCACAGGCATAGGCAACGCCGTCGAGCAGCGACAGCAGGCGGCCACCGTGGACATTGCCGCTGAAATTGGCGCTGTCGGCGGTCATCAGCACGTTCATCACCAGCTGCTTTTCGGGCGCGGTGCTCATGCGATGGCTGCAGCGGCCAGCACCTGCTGGCGTAGCCGCGGCGACGCGCGATAACGCGGCTCGCCGTAGTGCTGCTGCAGGTGATCGAGCGCGGCGAGCACGACATCGAAGCCGATCCGCGCCGCCCATTCCAGCGGGCCGATCGGATAACCGACACCGCCGCGCATCGCGATGTCGACCGCTTCTGCGCTGCAGACATGCTGGTGCACCGCGTCGGAGGCTTCGTTGGCGAGCATCGCCACCGTGCGCAGCACCACCAGCCCCGGCGAATCGGCAAGCTCGCTCACCGCGTAGCCGGCCGCCTGCAGCAGGCCGGCCACGGCGACCGGCGCCGCTGGCGAGGCTTGCGCCGCCACGGCGATCGCCGCTCGCGTCGCTTTTGCGGCATCGAGCATCAGGTCGATGACAACCACTTCCCGCAGACCCAGTGCCGCGGCGCGCGCGGTGGCACTGCGACCATCCGTGAGGAACACAGCGACACCATCGACAGTGGCGATACGGCCGTCGGCCGGCAGCGCCATGGTCAGCACCAGCAGGCCGCCGGCCGCGTCGAGGCGCTTGGCCAGGACGGCACCAAGCGCAGGACCGAGGCTCAGTTCGATACGCGTCGGGCGCGGCTGCGCGGCCAACGTCGCCGGCTCGGCTTTCGCGGCCTCCGCGCGGTAGTCGTAGAAGCCCCGTCCGCTCTTGCGACCGAGATAGCCGGCCTGTACCAGCTCGAGCTGCAGCAGCGAAGGCTGGAAGCGCGGATCACCGTAGTAGGCGTCGAACACCGAGCGGGTCACGGCGTAGTTCACGTCGTGGCCGATCATGTCCATCAGCTCGAACGGGCCCATCTTGAAGCCCCCCGCTTCGCGCATCACCGCGTCGAGCGTGGCGACTCCGGCAACGCCTTCCTGCAGCAGGCGCAGGCCTTCGGCGTAGTACGGCCGGGCGACACGGTTGACGATGAAGCCAGGGGTGGAGCGCGCATGGACCGGCGTCTTGCCCCAGGCGGCGCTGGTGGCGAATACGGTATCGGCCACAGCCTTCGCAGTCGCGGCACCGGAGATCACTTCGACCAGCGGCATCAGCGGCGCCGGGTTGAAGAAGTGCATGCCGACCAGTCGCTCGGGCCGCTTCAACGCAGCGCCGATCGCGGTGATCGAGATCGACGAGGTGTTGGTCGCGAGGATCGCGTCCTCGCCGAGCAGCGTTTCCAGCTGGGTGAAAAGCGCGCGCTTGGCGTCGAGGTTTTCGACGATCGCTTCGACGACCAGCTTGGTGTCGCGCAGATCTTCGAGCGACTCGGCAGGCTTCAGCGCAGCGGACGCCGCGGCACCGCGATCGGCGGACAGCTTGCCCTTGGTCACCAGCTTGTCGATCTGCGCGCGAATGCCCTCGATCGCGCTGGCCGCGGCCCCCGGCCGCAGGTCATGGATGAACACCGGATGACCGGCTGTCGCGGCAAGCTGGGCGATGCCGGCGCCCATGGCACCGGCACCGATCACGGCGACTGCAGCCGAGGCTGGCAAGGCGGCGGCGGGTGCGCTCATTTTCCGGTGAAGTTTGCGTTGCGCTTTTCGAGAAAGGCAGCAACGCCTTCCTTGTAATCGGCAGTGAAACCGAGTTCGCGCATCGCGCCGGCTTCGGCCTTCAGCGCGTCCTCGAGCTGCACCGAACTGTTATCGAGGATCAGCTGCTTGGTGCGCGCCAGGCCCTTGGTCGGCGCGGTCGACAGATGGGTGACGAGCTTCTCGACCTCGTCCTTGAACTGCTCGTCGTCGATCGCCTTCCAGATCAGGCCCCAGTCCTCGGCCTGCGTTGCCGTCAGCTTGTCACCAAGCATCGCCAGACCCATGGCGCGTGCGGTGCCGAGCAGGCGCGGCAGGATCCAGGTGCCACCGGTATCCGGAATCAGGCCGAGCTTGCAGAACGGCTGGATGAAGCTCGCCGAGCGAGTCGCCAGCACCAGATCACCGCCGAGCGCGATGTTGGCACCGGCACCGGCGGCAACACCGTTGACCGCAACCACCACCGGCATCGGCAGCCGGCGCAGGCTGGTGATCAACGGCGCCCACCAGGCTTCGACGGTATCGCCGAGATCGACCGGTTTGGCTCCCGGGGCAACCGCGCGATCGGACAGATCCTGGCCGGCGCAGAAGCCGCGGCCGGCGCCGGTCAGCAGCAGCACGCGGGCAGTCGGATCGGCCTTCACTTTGCCGATCGCCTCACGCAGCTCGGTGTGCATCGCGACCGTGAAGCTGTTCAGCCGGTCCGGACGATTCAGGGTGATCCGGGCGATGCCGGCCTCGATGCCGAACAGGATGTTTTCGTAGCTCATGCGTTCTCTCCTCCGCTTTGTTCTTGTCTCCTTCCCCCGCGAGCGGGGAAAGGATTCATCAAGCCGGCGCTTTCTCGACCATGGTCAGCACGTCATAGGTCGCGACGACCTTGCCGTCCTGATTGGTGACCACCGTGTCCCAGCGCACTTCGCCGTAGTTCTCGGTGATGCGCGGGTTCTTGCCCTTGCAGGTCAGGGTCACGCTCAAGGAATCGCCGGGCTTGGCCGGGGTCACGAAGCGCAGGTTGTCGAGGCCGTAGTTGGCGAGCACCGGGCCCGGGTCCGGCTGCACGAACAGGCCGGCGGCGACCGACAGGATGTAGTAGCCGTGCGCCACGCGTCCGCCAAAGAACGGATTGGCAGTGGCCGCCGCTTCATCCATGTGCGCGTAGAAGGTGTCGCCGGTGAAGTGCGCGAAGTGCTCGATGTCTTCCAGGGTGATCAGCTTCGGGCCGGCCTTGACCGTGTCGCCGAGCTGCAGCTCGCTCAGGTTCTTGCGGAACGGATGCACGCCTTCGGCACGCGGCGTGCCGGTGATCCACTGGCCGGTGATTGCGCTGAGTGTGGCCGGCGAGCCCTGCAGCGCGGTGCGCTGCAGGTAGTGCATGACACCACGGACGCCGCCCATTTCCTCGCCGCCGCCGGCGCGGCCCGGGCCGCCGTGGACCAGCACCGGCATCGGCGAGCCGTGGCCGGTCGATTCCTTGGCGCAGTCGCGGTTCACGATCAGCATGCGGCCGTGATAGCTCGCCGCACCGATCACCAGTTCGCGGGCAAAGCTGTTGTCGTAGGTGAACAGCGAGCCGACCAGGCTGCCTTCGCCCTTGGCGGCGAGTGCGATGACGTCATCGATATCGTCGTAGGGCATCAGGGTCGAGACGGGTCCGAAGGCTTCGACTTCGTGGACGACCGGCGAGCCATGCGGGTCATTGCAGCGCAGCAGCAGCGGTGACAGGAACGCGCCCTTGGTCGCATCGCCGCCACTGACCTTGAAGTCCTGCGGATCGCCGAACACGAGATCCGCGACATCGCGCAGACGGCCTACCGCCTTCAGCACTTCCTCGCGCTGATCGAGGCTGGCCAGCGCCCCCATGGTCACGCCTTCCACCGATGGGTCGCCGACGACGACCTTGGCCAGACGCGCCTTCAGCGCTTCGGTCACGGCATCGAGCTGTGCGCGCGGCACGAAGGCGCGGCGGATCGCCGTGCACTTCTGGCCGCACTTGGTGGTCATTTCCTTGACCACTTCCTTGACGTACAGGTCGAACTCCGGCGTGCCCGGCACCGCGTCGGGGCCGAGGATCGAACAGTTCAGCGAGTCCGCTTCCATCGTGAAGCGCACGCTGTTGCGGATGACCACCGGGTGCGACTTGAGCTTCTGGCCGGTCGAGGCAGAGCCGGTGAAGGTGACCAAGTCCTGGCCGGTGAGGTGCTCGAAGAGATCGCCGACCGAGCCACAGATCAGCTGGAACGAGCCCTCGGGGAAGATGCCGCTGGCGACCATGTCGCGGAACACGGCTTCGGTCAGGTAGGAGGTCTGGCTGGCCGGCTTGACGATCGCCGGCACGCCGGCGAGCAGGTTCACCGCCAGCTTTTCCAGCATGCCCCAGACCGGGAAGTTGAAGGCGTTGATGTGTAGCACCACGCCCTTCAGCGGCGTCATCACGTGCTGGCCGACGAAGCTGCCGGTCTTGCTCATCACTTCGGTATTGCCGTCGACGATGAAGCTGGCGTTCGGCAGTTCGCGACGGCCCTTGCTGGCGTACGAGAACAGCGTGCCGAAGCCGCCGTCGATGTCGATCATCGAATCGACCTTCGAAGCGCCGGTCTTCGCCGAGATCGCGTAGTAGCTGTCCTTGCGCTCGGACAGGTAGGTGGCCAGCGCCTTCAGCTTCATCGCCCGTTCGTGGAACGTCAGCTTGCGCAGCGCCGGGCTGCCGAGCTTGCGGGCGTGGGCGAGCATCGCGGCGAAATCGAGGCCCTTGCTCGACACCTGCGCGACCGGCTCTCCGGTCAGCGCGTTCAGCATCACTTGTCCGTCTGCATTGCCACCCGCGCCTTGCTGCCACTTGCCGCAGGCGTAGCTTTCAAGCTTGATCATCGGTTTCTCCTCGTGTTCTGGACGGCGACTCGGTCGCCGGTCTATCGGTTCTTGAATACGGGCTTGCGCTTGTCCAGGAAGGCTTCGATGCCTTCGCGACGGTCTTCGGTGGTGAACGTGGCCTCGAACAGCGAAGCCTCGTGCTTGAGCCCTTCGTCGAGGAAGGTTTCATGCGCGGCGTTCACCGCCGCACGAGCCAGTTCGACGATCGGCGCCGAGTAGTTTGCGATCCGTTCCGCGGTCTTCAGCGTTTCCGGAATCAGTTCGGCCAGCGGCAGCACACGGGCAACGAGGCCGGCGCGTTCTGCTTCCACGGCGTCGATCGCGCGGCCGGTCAGCACCATCTCCATCGCCTTGGCCTTGCCGACCGCGCGTACCAGCCGCTGGGTACCGCCGGAGCCGGGGATCAGGCCGAGACGAATCTCGGGCTGGCCGAACTGGGCGTTGTCGGCGGCGAGCGCGAAGTCGCACATCATCGCCAGCTCGCAACCGGCGCCGAAGGCCATGCCGGCGACGGCGGCGATCACCGGCTTGTGCATCGCGCCGATCTGCGTCCAGGCGCCGCGCAGCTCGGGGTTGGTGCGGGCGTCCTCCTCGGACCAGTTCTGCAACGCGCGGACATCGGCACCGGCGGCGAACACTTTGTCGCTGCCGGTGATGACGATGGCGCCGATGTCGTTGTCGTCGTCGAGGGCGATCAGCGCCAGCCGCAGCGCTTCCCGCAGCGGCATCGACAGCGCGTTCATCGCCTCCGGGCGATTCAGACGCAGCAGCGCAACGCGACCGTGGCGCTCGACCAGCAGCAGATCCGCATCAGCCACGCCTCAGGTCTCCTGGTCGAAGTCCAGCAACAGGCTGTCGCTGACCGGGAAGCTCTGACAGCTCAGGATGAAGCCGCGCGCCAGTTCGTAGTCTTCCAGCGCGTAGTTGGCATCCATGTCGACTTCGCCGGAGATCCGCTTGCAGCGGCAGGTACCGCAGACGCCGCCCTTGCAGGCGTAGGGCAGTTCGATGCCGGTGGCGAGCGCGGCGTCGAGCAGCGAGGGACCATTCTTCTTCAGGCTGAACCGCATGCTCCGGCCATCATGGATCACGGTGACCTCGCAGCCGGCCTCGCCCTTGATGACCGCCGCACGCGGCTTGCGCGCCGCGCCATTCATCGCGGTGCCGAACAGTTCCAGCTTGACGCTGGCCTTCGGCACGCCGTTGGCGACCAGGCTGTCGCGCACCTGCTCCATCATCACCTGCGGGCCGCAGATGTAAGCGACGTCGATATCGGCAGGGTTGACCCACTGCTTCAGCAGCGCTTCGCACTTCTCGGCATCGATGCGGCCATTGAACAGGTCGACGTCCTGATGTTCACGGCTGAGGATGAACACCAGATTGAAGCGGCTCATGTAGCGATCCTTCAGGTCGGCCAGCTCGTCCTTGAAGATCACCGATGACGAGGCGCGATTGCCGTAGACCAAGGTGAAGCGGCTGTGCGGCTCGGCCTTCAAGGTGGTCTTGATCAGCGACAGGATCGGCGTGATGCCGCTGCCGGCAGCGAAAGCGACGTGATGGCGGTGCGACTCAGGCTCCAGCGGCACGCTGAAATGGCCGGACGGCTCCATGACATCGAGCGCGATGCCCGGCTTCAGGTGCTCGAAGGCCCAGCTGGAAAACAGGCCGTCGTCGATGCGCTTGATCGCGACTCGCAGGGTCTGGTCCTGCGCCGCCGAGCAGATCGAATACGAGCGACGTACTTCCTCGCCGTCGATATCGGCGCGGATGGTCAGGTGCTGGCCCGCCTCATAGCGATAGGCCTCTCGGTGCTCCGGCGGCACGTCGAAGGTGACGACGACCGCGTCGCGAGTCTCCGGGCTGACCCGGGCCACGCTCAGTGAATGAAACTTGCTCATGCCGCTCTCCCCGCTTTGGCCCCGGCGTTATTAGCGCTAGTGGCACTTGAAATAGTCGAATGGCTCGCGACAGGCCTTGCAGCGATACAGGCTCTTGCAAGGGGTCGAGCCGAACTGGCTCAGCATCTCGGTGTTGGTCGAGGCGCAACGCGGACAGGCCACGACCGGCGCCTCGGGCACGCGGCGACTCAAGCGGCTGATGTCGATGCGCTGTTCGTTTGTCGCCAGGCCCACCGGCGGGGCAATGCCGTAGTCGCGCAGCTTGGTCTTCGCCTCCACCGTCAACCAGTCGGTGGTCCAGGCCGGTGAAAGCCGCGTTTCCATCTTCGCGTCCTTGATGCCGTGTGCCGTCATCGCGTCGCGGATCGAAGCCGCGATCACTTCGGTTGCCGGACACCCGGAGTAGGTTGGCGTCACGGTGACCACCAGCTGATCCGCATCCCAATGCACGTCGCGGACGATGCCGAGATCGGTGATCGAGATCGCTGGAATCTCCGGGTCCGGCACTGCGGCCAGCCAGCTCCAGATGGTCTCCAGCGACGGCTTGTCGGCGACGGCGCTCATCAGCTGCGAATCCGGCTTACCAGCTCGCGCCGGGATGGCTGCGCTGCAGCACCTGCATCTCGGCGAGCAGCATGCTCAGATGCTCGCTGTGCAAACCCTGCTTGCCGCCTTTCGGTGACCAGCCGCCCACGGCCGGCACTTTCAACGTCGCCTCATTGAGCACGTCGCGAACGTAAGCGAGCCACTCGTCACGGATCGCTGCTGGATCGAAGCCGATACCGCTGGCCGCCATTTCGGTATCGACGGCATCGCCGATGAACAGCTCGTGGTGGTAGGGCCAGATCTTGTCGATCGCTGCCTGTAGCAGCGCCCGGCTGCGCTCGGTGCCATCGCCGAGGCGGACCACCAGATCGCTGGTCCGGCGCAGGTGGTAGCTGACTTCCTTGACCGCTTTCTCGGCGATCGCGGCGATTGCGGCATCGCTTGAACCCACCAGCCGGCGCAGGGCCAGCGACGACCAGGCATCGAACAGGAACTGCCGCGCCAGGGTATCGGCGTAGGACCCGTTCGGCTGCTCGACCAGCAGCAGGTTGCGAAACTCGCGATCGTCACGCAGATAGGCCAGCGTGTCCTCGTCGGCACCGTTGCCGGCCTGCTCGGCGGCCAGGCTCAGCCACAGCCGGGCCTGGCCAAGCAGGTCGAGCGCGGTATTGGTCAAGGCCATGTCTTCTTCGAGTGCCGGCCCCTTGCCGCACCATTCGCCGAGGCGCTGGCTCAGGATCAGCGCGCTATCGCCGAGGCGCAGCAGGTACTCGTAGCGGGCGACGCTCGTGTCAGCGGGGCTCTCGCGAAGCAGCGGTTCACTTCGCGGCGTGCTCATAGGCCCTTCACTTCTTCGGGCATCGGGAAGAAGGTCGGATGGCGATAGACCTTGCTGTTGGCCGGATCGAACAGTTCGGCCTTGTCGTCCGGATTGCTGGCGGTGATGTCGACCGCCTTCACCACCCAGATGCTGACGCCCTCGTTGCGGCGCGTGTAGACGTCGCGGGCATTGTTGACAGCCATCGTCGCGTCCGGCGCATGCAGGCTGCCGACATGACGATGCGCCAGCCCGTGCTGGCTGCGGATGAACACTTCCCACAGCGGCCATTCATTTTTCATGGGTTCAAACGGGGCTGATCAGCCCCGTGCTCTCGGTTTGGGTTGCACTTGCCGACAATCCAGCAAGCTTGCAGGAGGCGGCCATCGGCCGCCCTACTCTTTCGGTCAGGCCGCTCGGGCGATCGCGCGCTGCGCCTGCTTCTCGGCATTGGCGACCAGCGCTTCGCGGAACCATTCGCCGTCATCCCAGGCCTTGCGGCGCGTTTCGAGACGCTCGCGATTGCAGGGGCCATCGCCTTTGACCACGTTGTAGAACTCTTCCCAGTCGATGTCGCCGTAGTCGTGGTGGCCGCGTTCGGCGTTCCACTTGAGCTTCGGATCCGGCACGGTCAGGCCCAGGTATTCGGCCTGCGGCACGGTCTGGTCGACCATCTTCTGGCGCAGTTCATCGTTGGTGAACAGCTTGATCTTCCAGGCCTGCGACTGGGCGCTGTGCACCGAATCGCCATCCGGCGGGCCGAACATCATCAGCGCCGGCCACCACCAGCGGTTCAGCGCATCCTGTGCCATCGCCTTCTGTTCGGGCGTGCCGGTGCACAGCGCCAGCATGATGTCGTAGCCCTGGCGCATGTGGAACGCCTCTTCCTTGCAGACCCGGATCATCGCTCGCGCATAGGGGCCGTAGGAGCATCGGCACAGCGGGATCTGGTTCATGATCGCCGAGCCATCAACCAGCCAGCCGATCGCGCCGACATCGGCCCAGGTCAGCGTCGGGTAGTTGAAGATCGACGAGTACTTGGCCTTGCCTGCATGCAGGTCGTCGACCATCTGGTCACGGCTGATGCCGAGCGTCTCCGCCGCCGAATACAGGTACAGGCCATGGCCGGCCTCGTCCTGCACCTTGGCCAGCAGGATCGCCTTGCGCTTCAGCGACGGCGCGCGAGTGATCCAGTTGCCTTCCGGCAGCTGGCCGACGATTTCCGAATGCGCGTGCTGGCTGATCTGGCGGATCAGCGTCTTGCGATAGCGTTCCGGCATCCAGTCCTGCGGCTCGACGCGAATGCCGTCGTCGATGCGTTGCTGGAAGCGGGCTTCGCGCTCGTCGAGCGATGAAGACGAGGGGGAACCGGTATCGACCATCTGGGCATACATGGCAGCGCTCCGCTGAAGATCTGCCGCCATTGTTCGATACACATTTACTTAAGTCAACATATTTTTTGTATCGTAAATATTCGCCTGTAAAATCATCTGCGTTCCCGCGGGCACGAATCGAGCGTCACCGCCTGCTCCCCTTTCCAGATCCCCATCGCTGAATGAGCATCAACGCTTGGATCGAGCGCTACCTTGCGGACGAGGTGCCGAAGTCGAAATCGCTGATCGTCACCGTCTTCGGCGACTCGTTGCTGCCGAGCGCACCCGGCATCTGGCTCGGCGAACTGATCACCCTGATGGCACCGTTCGGCGTCAGCGAGCGCCTGGTGCGAACCAGCTGTTTCCGACTGATCGACGAGGGCTGGTTCGCAGCCCGCCGCGACGGCCGGCGCAGCCACTACTCGCTGACTGCATCTGGCCAGCGCCGCATCGAACTCGCCTACCAGCGCGTCTACACCCCGCCCCTGAAGGAATGGGACGGCCGCTGGACCCTGGTGATCACGCCCCGCAACGGCGACACGATCCCCAATCGCGCCGAGCTGCGACGCGAACTGGAATGGGAGGGTTTCTCGCCGCTGACCCCGGGCGTGCTGATCCATCCGGTCGAAAAGGCCGATGCCCTGCGCCAGCTGCTCGAAGAACTGGGCCTGCGCGAGCGGGTGGCAGTGTTCAGGGCCGGCAACCTCGAAGGCTTCGGTGGCCCGGGCAGCCAGGAGCTGATGATCCAGTGCTGGAATCTGGACGAGGTCAGCGAGCGCTATCGCCGCTTCATCGAACATTTCCAGCCGCTGCTCGCGATCCTTGCAAAGACCGCACTCAGTCCACAGCAGGCCTTTTTGATCCAGACCCTGCTGATCCATTCGTTCCGCCGCGCGACGCTGCACGACCCGCGCCTGCCCGCGATGATGCTGCCAGCTGCGTGGCCGGGGATCACCGCCTTCGAGCTTTGCCGGGCGCTTTACTCATTGACCGTCAGCGATGCGCAACGCCACGTCGCGACGGTCAGCGGCATCGGCGAACCCCTCGCCGCCGCCGGCGAGATCCCTGCTCAGGTCGGCAGCCGCTTCGGCGGCATCAATGTCTAGCAGCCTGCTGAAAAGCTCATCAAAACTTCGGGGGCCTACGGCTCGCTGAGCTTTTTTGATACGCGACGCGATGTGGTGCGCTGTAGTCGCGTGCAAAGCGGCTGAATCGTGCTTGATCCGCTCGTTTCCCGCCTAACAAAGCGGCTGTCGGGGAGGGGGGCAAGCCGGTAGCCAATGCTGATCGAGTGATGCGCATCACTCGAAATTTGCCCCTCGCCCCTCCGCAGCCAAGCGATTGATTTTCTTGCCTGCGTCTTCGCAAACCAATTGGCGCAATGACGCAGCCAATTAGCAATGACGGACCTAATTAGCAGCTAACAGGGCATTTTTTTGCGCGCGTAGGCCAGCAGGAATTCCATCTGGTCGGCAAGGATCCGGCGGTTCGATAGGATCAGGTACTGCGCCAGATTCGGGATGTACGGCACCGCCAGCAGCTTCATGCCGGCTTCCTCGGGCGTACGGTCATCCTTGTACTGGTTGCAGTTGCGGCAGGCCGTCACGCAGTTCTCCCAGACGCTGTCGCCACCGCGGGAAGCCGGGATGATGTGGTCGCGGGTCAGGTCGGCGGGCGAGAACTGCCGGCCGCAGTACAGACACAGGTTGCGGTCGCGCTGGAACAGCGTGCGGTTGGTCAGTAGCGGCGCATTGCCGCCGCTGAAACGGCGCGAACGGTCCGCGACCGCGATGATCGAGCCGATGCGCAGCTCCGACGGAAGCCCGGTGCGGCCGTTGATGCCACCCCGGATAACGAAACGCTCGGCACCGGTTTCCCAGCGCACGCAGTCGCGCGCGTACAGCGTCGCGGCAGTCTGCCAACGGATCCAGCCGACCGGCATTCCACCAATATCGAGCTTCAGGATCGAGGGCATCATGGACTTGACTTTAGCCGGTTTCCACGAACGCGTGTATTCAGGTGACGAACATGCGCCGCTACTGTTGCACGCCGACGTCAGCCCCGGCGCCGCAGAGCGCGCGTTTGCTCGGCGCTCCGGCCTACGCCCCCGCAAGGACGCTACCGGGCGGTAACATCCGGATCGGCCTGCGGCTGCTGCGTGCCTTCCTTCCCGAATCCGGAGTGATCTGATGAAAATCCTGCACACCATGCTGAGAGTCGGCAATCTCGACCAGTCGATCCAGTTCTACCAGGACGTGCTCGGCCTGAAGCTGGTCTCCCGCCGTGACTATCCGGAAGGCCGCTTCACGCTCGCCTTCCTCGGCACCGAGGAACGGGTCGACGGGGTCCAGCTCGGCGCCGAACTGGAACTGACCCACAACTGGGATACCGCCCGCTACGAACTCGGCAACGCCTACGGCCATGTCGCGCTCGAAGTGGACGATGCCTACAGGGCCTGCGAACTGGTCAAGGCGCGCGGCGGCAAGGTGACCCGCGAAGCCGGGCCGATGAAGCACGGCACGACGGTGATCGCTTTCGTCGAAGACCCGGACGGTTACAAGATCGAATTCATCCAGCGCAAGTCCGGCAACGATGCCGGCATCGCCCACACGGCATGAAGGATTGGTCATGAATTCGGGACAGCCAGGCGCAGACGCAATCCGGGCCGCCGCCGGACGATAAGGCGCATGATTCCCGCCGCAATCTTCTGCCGGCGTCCACCGCGCTCATGCCGCTGCGTCATCCCAGCGCCACCGCCGCCCATTCGAATCGAGAGTCACGCATGAACATCGTCTGTGAGCTTCCCGCCGCTGCCCGGCGCGCCGATCACTCCGGCTTCCCGGACCCGACACTGGACCTCGCGCCGACCACGGCGGGACCGCAGACAGCGGTCTTCGCGGCGGGCTGTTTCTGGTGCGTGGAAGCGGTGTTCGAGCGCCTCGACGGAGTGGCCGACGTGATCTCGGGCTATGCCGGCGGCACCGCCGACACGGCGAACTACGATGCGGTCTGCACCGGCCGCACCAACCACGCCGAAGTCGTGAAGATCGTCTACGACCCGGCGGTGATCAGCTACGGCGCGCTGCTCAAGGTGCTGTTCGCCGTCGCCCACGATCCGACCACGCTCGATCGTCAGGGCAACGACCGGGGCCGTCAGTATCGATCGGCGATCTTCTTCCAGTCGGATGCCGAGCGCGAAGTCGCCGCCGCCTACATCGCCCAGCTGGACGCCGCGAAAGTGTTCCGCAGCCCCGTCGTCACCGTGCTGGCGCCGCTCGAGCAGTTCTTCGTCGCCGAGACCTACCACCAGGACTACGCGGTCCGGAATCCGGGTCAACCGTACATCGCCGGCGTCGCCCTGCCCAAGGTCGACAAGCTCGAAGACAAGTTCGCCGACCACGTCCGCAAATAATCTCCCTCATCGGAATCGCTCATGAGCAAGCCTGTCCCCGTCGAAGTACGCGCCATGGTCCCGCCGTCACCCAGTGGCTACGACCTGCGCCCGCTGAGCCCTGCGCTGAAGCAGGAACTGGCGAAGTCCCTGACTGCCGAAGAACACCGCGTGCTGCTCGAACACGGCACCGAGCGCGCCTTCTGCGGCCACTTCACCGATAACAAGAAGACCGGTACCTACGGCTGTCGGCTGTGCGGCCTGCCGCTGTTTCGCTCCAGCGCCAAATTCGACTCCGGCACTGGCTGGCCAAGCTTCTTCGAGCCATTCGACAACGCCCACATCCGCAGCATCACCGATCGCAGCTACGGCATGATCCGCACCGAAATCCGCTGCCAGCGCTGCGACGGCCACCTCGGACATGTGTTCAACGATGGCCCCAAGCCGAGTGGCCAGCGCTATTGCCTGAACTCGGTGTCGATGGCCTTCTTCGACGAAAGCCAGCCGCTGCCTCAGCACACCGACCCGGTCTGAGCATCGGGCAGCGATGGTGGTCGTCCGGATGGGCAGGCAACGGCGGAACTGCCAGGATCTGCCTCCCCGGCAACCACGGTGACTAAGGAGCAGATCAGGCATGGCCGAACCCCGTACGCTGACGCAGATTGCCGGTGCCCCGCTGACGCCGTCGCCGCTGGCCAGCTCGGTGCTGCTGGTCATCGATTCGGCTACCCAGGTGCATGAGACCGCGCTGGCCGAGATCGCCGATGGCTTCAATATCGTGGTGAAGAATGCCGGGGCCTGGTTGAAACGAGCCCGCTGCCTGTGCGGCCCGCGGGCTCTTCATGCCGGCCTCAGCGTCGCTTGAACGTCACCACCAGCACATCGCGATAAGCCGGCTGGCTAGGGTCCAGGGCCTCGACCGGCGTCACGCCGTGGCGCACCCGCGCGTCGTCGACGAGGGCGGCGTCAAAGACGGCAGTCAGCGTGAAGCTGCCGAGCGTCTTGCCGCTCGCGTCGATGATCGTGGTCGTGCCTTCAGCGATGTTATGCCGGCTGATCATCAGGACCAGGACATGATCGACACCATCGCGATGCGCCCCTTCCGGCGTCGGCTGGCCGGCGATGCCCGGGCCGGCTTCGATACGGAACTGATGGACTTCTGCTTTCCAGCTGGCAACCTCCGGCGATAGCAGCCCGAACAGCCCGGCACACCAGCGCAGGATGGTGTTGATGCTGGCGCCGGCGCCGATCGTCTCGGTGACCGGTTCGAACCAGCGCGCCACGCCGCCATTCAGCGGGTTGTACTCGAGGCCCTGCCAGTGTGGCTGATGCGGCTCGCGGAGCACTTTGCCGCCGGGCTCGCCGCCCGCTGCAACTGTGTAGACCGCATGGCGGCGGCGGCGATAGCGACCACCATCGGCCATGAAGGTATCGAGCGCGAGATCGTTCCAACTGCCGCTGAAATCGGACCAGTCCGCGAGTGAACCAGCGGACAGCAGCGCCCCCTGCATCGCGGTGCCGGCGACAAAGGCATAGCCCTCGGCCGCGATCGCAGCACGTAACTTGGCCGATGAAGGCAGGGCGATCACGACAGGACGGGACGGGACGGTGCGAGGCTCATGGCGGACGCGGATTATCCGCGAACGCGCAGCGCCATGAGGGGAATGGCGATTTCCGGGCTGATCAAACCCTCTTTGCCTTGACCAGGAAGGCCAGCAGCGACGGCAACAGGATCAGCGCGCCGAGCATGTTGACCAGGAACATGAAGCTCAGCAGCAGGCCCATGTCGGCCTGGAACTTCAGCGCCGAGAACGCCCAGGTCGCCACGCCGAGGCTCATGGTCACCGCGGTGAACGCCGCTGCCGCGCCGCGTTCCTTCAGCGCGATGAAGAAGGCTTCGGTAAGGCGCTTGCCGTGGTGCAGATGCACTTCGATGCGGTCGTACAGGTAGATGCCGTAGTCGACGCCGACACCGACACCGAGCGCGACCACCGGCAGCGTCGATACCTTCAGGCCGATGCCGAGCGCCGCCATCAAGGCATTGTTCAGCAGCGACACCAGCGCCAGCGGCAGGATGATGCACAGGGTCGCGCCGAGCGAACGGAAGGTCAGCAAGCACATCAGGGTGATGGCGCCGAAGATCGCCGCCAGCTCGTGCTTGTCGGCTTCCTCGACCGCCTCGTTGGTCGCCGCCATCACCCCGGCATTGCCGCTGGCCAGCTTGAACTCGACCAGCGGCGCGATCTCCTTGAATTCCGGATTCGACTGGAACTCGAGGTTCCAGTCCTTCACCGATTGCACGATGTGGGCTAGCGTTTCACCCTGGTGATCGCTGGTGAAGAACAGCATCTGCATCGCCGAGCAGTCGGAGTTCAGCAGGCCGGTGCCGGTGTCGATCGGCGTCACCGCCTGGGCCAGCACGTCGCGGTTGCGGGCCAGCACCCGCCAGCGCAGCGAGCCTTCGTTGAAGCCGGCGTTGACGATCTTGGCCATCCCCGGCAGCGAGATGGCACTGGCGATGCCCTCGACGTTCTTCATCCGCCACTCGAAGACATCCATTGCATCCATCACCCGGTGATCGGTGCAGGCGCCGTCGATGTCGTGGGTCTGGACGACGATCGAGATGACGTCGACGCCGATCTTGAAATTGTCGGTGATCGCCTGGTTGTCCCGGTTGTAGCGCGAATCCTCGCGCAGCTCCGGCAGGCCGGCACCGAGATCGCCGACCTTCTGATCGCGCGCCTTCCAGGCGCCGACGCCGAGCAGAAGGATCGCCCCGGCAATCGGCCAGACGGCGACGCGCCGCTCGGCGAAGTGCGAACAGGCGCGCCAGATCGGCTCGAAGCTCTGCTCCTGCGCCTGCTTGGCATCCAGCGTCTTCTGATCGATGCTCAGATAGCTCAGCAGGATCGGCAGCACCATCTTGTTGGTGACGATCATCAGGGACACGCCCAATGTCGCGGTGATGCCCAGTTCGCGAACGATGTCGATCTCGATCAGCATGATCACCAGGAAGCCGAGCGCATTGGTGACCAGCGCCAGGGTGCCGGGAATGAACAGCTGGGCGAACGCCGAGCGCGACGCATCGACGCTGTCCAGCCCTGCGCCGATCGCGTCCTTCCAGGCATTGGTCATCTGCACCGCGTGGCTGCAGCCGATCGAGAAGATCAGGAACGGCACCAGGATCGACAGCGGATCGATGCCGTAACCAGCGAGCGGCAGCGCGCCGAGCAGCCACAGCACTGGCAGCAGCGCGCAGACCAGGGCCACGCCGGTCAGCTTCGCCGACTTGGTGTACCAGAGCAGCAGCAACGCGGTGATCACGAAGGCGATGCCGAAGAAGGCGATCACGCCTCTGGCGCCGTCGGCGATGTCGCCGACAGCCTTCGCGAAGCCGATGATGTGCACGCTGATGCCATCCTTCTGGTACTTCGCGCGCAGCGCTTCGAGATCGGCGGCGACTCTCGGATAGTCGAGCTTCGCGCCGGTTTCCGGATCGATGTCGAGCAGATCGGTGCGGATCAGCGCGCCACTCAGATCGTTCGACACCAGGCGGCCGACCAGACCGGCCTTCTGGACGTTGCGGCGCACCGTTTCGAGATCTTCCGGCGAGCCCTGGAAAGTAGCCGGAATGACATTGCCGCCGGCAAAACCGCCTTCGACGATCTCGATGAAGCGCACGTTCGGCGTGAACAGCGACTGCACCGTCGGCCGGTCGACGCCCTTGATGTAGAACAGGTCGTCGGTCGCCGCCTTCAAGGTCGCCATGAATGCCGGGTCGAAAATATTCGCCGGCTGGCCGTTCACAGGCTCGCGCATCAGCGCGACGATCACCCGGTTGGCGCCACCGAAGGTCGCTTCGTAATCGGTGAAAGTCTTCATGTACGGGTGGGTCAGCGGGATCATCTTCTTGAACCCGGCATCGACCTTCAGGCCGCTCGCCGACCAGCCGAGAAACACGGTGATCAGCGCGAACAGCAGCAGCATCACGCGGCGATTGTTGAACAGCAGTTTCGACAGGCCTTCGATCAGGCCGCCGAGCGGCCCTTCGATGCGCGGCACGCCAGCAGGTGTCTGGCTCATGGCTTCGCTCCGAGTTCGGCTGTGGCAACGGGCAGCTTGTCGATGCGGACGCCGGCTTCACCGACGATCAACACGCGGTCGGCCGCCAGTGGTAAGGCGCTCGAGAACGCCGAAGGGTTTTCGCTGGCCTGCGCGGCGAAATGCCGGCCACCATCGCGGCTGATCCGGATCGTGCCGGCCGCGCCGACCAGCACCACGGTGCCGTCGTCGAGGCTGCCACCGCCGAGCAGGGTCACCGGGCCCGCACCTTCGGCAGCCACCCAGTTCACGCCACCATCGTCGGAGCGAAATGCCTGACCGCGCAGGCCGTAGATCAGCAGCGCGTCGCCCGGCAAGCGCAGGGCGCCGAAGTATGAGCCCTGATAGGGCGCGGTCTGCGCGGCCCAGGTCACACCGGCATCCGGCGACGTCAGCAGGGTGCCGGCTTCGCCGGCGATCACCAGCCGGCCGTCGCCGAAGCCGGCGATCGCGTTCAGATGGCGGTCGGCGCCGTCGTCGCCGAGCAGGGCCTGCAGGATTTCCCGCTCGGTCCAGGTGTTGCCGCCGTCGCGGGTTTCCAGATACAGGCCATAGGCGCCGATCGCGATGCCGGTGCTGGTGTCCTTGAACCACAGCGCCAGCAGCGGCTTTTCCTCATCCGGCGCGAACCGTTGTTCCGCCCAGTTCGCACCGCCGTCGCTGCTGGCCAGAATCACGCCGTCATGGCCGGTGACCCAGCCATGCTGGGCGTCGGCGAAACGCACGCCGGTCAGCATCGTGCGGCGCGCATTCGTGGCACGTGTCCAGCTGGCGCCGTCGTCGTCGGAGAGCAGGATATAGCCATGTTCTCCGACTGCGACCAGCCGCCTGCCGACGCGGGTCACATCGGTGATCAGCAGCCGCGACAACGTGCGGGCGCTGATCACCTGCCCGGTCGCAGAGGCCGACGATTCGGCGAACGACACGAACGGCAGCAGCAAGGCCGCGCAGAGACCGAGCACGGCGATACGGAAGCGGGGAAAGGTGGCAGATCGCATGAGCGCGGTCTCCTGGGGTGCCAATGAAAAACGAGGATCGACGTATGAGGTCGATCCTCGTTCAGGGCTTGCGGCCAATTCAGGCCGGATCAGCGAACACCGGCCTCGCGCAAGCTCGCCGGCGTGAAGTCGGCGGCGCTCAGCTTGGCCGGGGCGTACATCTTGTCGTCGCCGGTGCGCACGCTGAGCGCCAGGTAACGGCCGGACTGCAGGTCGTAATGCAGCTCCACCGTCGCGTAGTACAGCGGCACGTCGTACAGCGTGATCGAGTGCAGTTCGGTGGTGCGGTACAGCTCGCCGCGGCCATCGTACTTGTCGACCAGCACCGCCGACCACGAGTCTTCATCGAGATAGAAGGTGCGCCGCGCATACAGATGCGAAGTACCCGATTTCAGCTTCGATTCGACCACCCAGACCCGGTGCAGCTCGTAGCGGGCCATGTCCTGATTGATGTGGCCGGGCTTGACCAGTTCTTTCAGATCGACACCGCTCGACAGCCGGTACGAGTTGTACGGCACATAGATTTCCTTCTTGCCGACCAGGGTGAAGTCATAGCGATCGGTCGCGCCGTTGAAGGCGCCGAAATCATCGTTGGTGCGCAGGCCGTCGGCGGCGGTGCCCGGATTGTCATAGGCGACGTTCGGCGCCTGGCGCACGCGGCGCTGGCCCGGGTTGTAGGTCCAGGCCGAGCGCGGCACCTTGGTCTGATCGAGCGGCTCGTGCACCAGCAGCACCTGACCGGCCAGACGGGCCGGCGCGACGATCCGCTGCACGAAGTAGAACAGCAGGTTGTCGGTACGATCGGCCGGCTTCTTGTCCAGCGATGCGAACTGGAAATCCAGCTCGTACTGGAAGCGCACCGGCGTGTAGTCGCCGGTGCGGGTGACGGCAACCTGGACGTTGTCGGTGCGATAGGTTTCGCCGCGGTAGCGGGTCAGCTGGTTCCAGATCGCCTCCGAGCCATTGGCCGGCACCGGGAACGGCAGGCCGCCGTTGGTGCCGATCACGCCGTTGCCGCCCGGGCTCAGCTTGGCCTTGCCGGGATTGCCCAGGGTCTCGTCGTAATAGCCTTTCGGAAACACAGCCGAACGGTGCGAGGGATAGACGACCAGCTTGTAGTCCGGATACTTCTTGAACATCGCGAGCTGACCCGCCGTCAGATGCTCCTTGTGCTTGTCGACATCGGCAGCGGTGATCGTGAACAGCGGCTTGTCGGCCGCGTAGGGATCTGGATACAGCACGCCCGGCTTGAAGCCGGCCGGCGGCGTGGCGACGGCGCCATCCCAGGCCGGGATGGTACCGGCGGCATTGCCGGCTTTTTCCGCACCGAGCGGGGTCAGCGTCTTGCCGAGCTGGGAAGCGTCCTGCGCCTGCGCGGCGAAGGACGCGAATGCGCCGAGTGCGAAGGCGCTCAGCGCATTGACGAGGTGATTTCGAGTCATGGAAGTCTCCGGACCTAGCAGGTCTTCAGAACGCGTAGCTGACGGATACCGCGACGAAGTCGCGGTCCTTGTTCGGATTGGCGGCAGTGCAGTAGTCGAGCGACTGGCCGGCCGCCAGGGCGCCACCGGACAGCGCCGCCTGATCGGTACCGCAGTACTCGCGGCCGCCGAAGAACGAGGTGTAGCTGACGTCGAACTGGGTGTTCTGCTGATAGTTCATGTTGACGCCGACCGAGACCGCCTGGGCACCCTCGTTGAAGTTCGGGCCAACACCTTTGACATCGTGCGAGAACGCCAGCCGCGGCGAGACATTGATCGGCCCGAGCAAGCTCAGGTAATCGAGCCGGGCGACGGCGCGATAGCCCCAGGAATGCTTGGTCGCGTAACCGCCGTTCTGGATCGAACCACCCGCCGCGGCATTGCCGGACGCCTGCAGGGCCGGCAGCGCGGTGCCCGGGCCCTCGTAGAGCACGCCGGATTTCAGATCGAGGAAGTTGTAGCCCGCTTCACCAACCACGGTCAGCTGATCGCCGCCGAGCACCTGTGGAAACAGACGCGTCGCGGTGGCCTGAATCTGATGGGCATCGACACGATCCCAGCCACGGATCTCGGCGCCGGCGGCGATGCCGGCCGGGTCTGGCGAGAAGTTCGACGGCAGATTCAGCGCGGTCAGCAGCAACTCGGTTGCCGAACGCTGCACCGGCAGATTCGGGCGATAGGTGTATTCGCCCTGCAGGGCGACGCCGGCCGGACCCTGGGTGTTGAACGACAGGCCGATCAGGTTGATGTTCTTCGGATACTCGATGAAGTACCGGGCGCTGCCGTTCTGGCCGGTGGCGCCGGCCAACGGCGTCGGCGTCAGCAGGCTGGTGGTGCCCGAGCCGTTGAGTGCCGAGGTCGATTTCAGTGCCGACACCAGTGGCAGGCGGCTGTGATAGCGGATGTAGTAGGCGCCGAACTCGGTCGAGCCGAGCCAGTCCGCGAGATAGCGGGTGGCCACGCCGAACTGGCCAGCGCCGTTCGGGCTGCGCTCCTGATTGCGCGGCACCCAGACACTGGCGGCCGGATCGAACGGCCCGAGGCCAAGGGCCTGGGTGGTCGGATAGGCCGGGCTGCTCGGCGGAATCGGATTGGTGCCGGGGCCGCGGTCGTCGGAGCGCCGGCCGAAGGTGACGACGGCCCGATCGCCATCGTCGCTGGCGATGTCCGAGGTCGAGAAGAACGAGCCGCGCGGATCGAGCAGCACGTTGTCGAAGCGAGCCTGTACATAGGCCTCGAACGACAGCGTGTCGGTCAGCTCCTGCGAGACCTGCAGGATCGGGCTCGGGATCAGCGCTTCGCGCAGTTCGGCATTCGGCGAACGCAGCTTGGACACATCGAACGGATTGATGATGCTGACGCCGTTCTGGATGAAGGTCGATTCGCCCCAGTTGAGCACCTGGAAGCCGACGCGCACGCCGGTGGTGCGCTCGCCGACAACCTTGAAGCGACCGGAGACGAAGGCATCCAGAAACTCGTAATTGGTCTGCAGGCGGTCACGTCCGCGCGGGCCGAACTTGTCGAGATCCTGGGCCACCTGGGTGTCGAAGAACTCGGTGCCGCGCACGAACAGGCCGAGATTGCGCCACTTCACTTCGAGTTCGTGGGTGGCCTTGAAGGTCGAGAACACCAGATCGCCGGCGCCGTAGTTCTGGTCGCCGTCGTCACCGTTGACGCTGCGCGCCGTGCCGCCGTTGGCGATGCCGACCAGCTTGTCGCTGGCGTCCTGGGCACGGATCAGCGCGCCATAGGACAGCGTGGTATCGAAATTACCCTTGATCTCGCCCTGCTCGAATTGCAGGGCCTGCGCCGGTACGGCGCCGATCATCGCGGCGATCGCTGCGGCGAATGCCACCTTTGAAGCACGCTGGATCAGGAACGCCGGGCAAACCCGCCCGTACCCCATTACAGGATCATTCTTTTTCATCGTCTCCTCCTAGTGCACCTGCGCCGATCTCGGGTCGGTCGCGCTCCGGCATCTGCCGTTATGTGTCGATCGTCCGCTGCCGGCTTGTCGCCGTTTCAGCAGGATGATTCCGATCAGGCCCGCCGCTTCGCTGCGGCTTTCCTGATGGCACTAGGTATACGCCCGACTTGCGTAAATGCAACAAAAAGCGGGCGGCGACCGACAGACTGCAGCATTGACCTTACCAACGGGGATCCGAGCCTGCAGGTACGAGGCCCTCAATGCCCGCCGCGGCGGCAGCAACGGTTTCAGTTGCTGCGGCTCGGTACTGCCGGCGCCTGCTGCCACCCGGCCGGCGGCGGCGCCTGCCCGGGCACCGCGAGCTGCAACGGCAGGCGGGCGATGGCGTCCTGCGACAGCGAGCCGAAATACAGCCAGGGGCCGTGCTCCTCGACGCTCATGATCGGCGCGAAGGCATCGTCGGCCTGGTATTGCAGGTTGGCGACCAGCCGACCGTCGAGATCGAAGCCGAGCACGAACGCATGCGGCTTGCCGTGCGTGCTCAGCAAAGCCTGCAACTGCTCGGGCAGGTTCATCAGCATCCGGCGCAGCAGCGGCCACCGGCTCAGGCCATCGAGGGCTGCATTGCGGGCGCTGGGCAGCGCGACCCAGACGCGGTCGCGACCATTGAAGCTCAGGTTGTCGGGAAACCCCGGCAGGTTGTCGGCGAACAGTTCACGGCGACCCGCCTTCGGTCCCTTCAGCCAGTAACGGGTGATGCGGTAGGCAGCAGTCTCGGCAACCAGCAGCCATTCGCTATCCGGGCCGACGGCGACACCGTTGGCAAAATACAGGTCTTCGAGCAGCACCGCCGACTGCCGCGCCGCCAGGTCGTGAACGATCAGTCGACCGTGCGGGCGATGCTCGAACAGGTCGCGCAGGTAGTAGGGATTCGGGAACTTCATCGAAGCGTCGGAGAAGTAGGCGCGCGCGCCGGCAGCATCGCGATCGACATCGTCGGTGAAGCCCAGCGGCACGCCGCCAGCGTTGACGCTCAATGAGGTGATCGTTCCATCCTGGGCGACGCGCAGCAGGCCCTTGCCGGAGTCGGCAACCAGCAGGCTGCCATCGGCCTCGACGACCAGGCCCAGAGGCCGGCCGCCGGTATTGGCCAGTTCGCGGTAGCGGTCGCCTTCCGGTGCCAGACGGACGAGACGGCCATCCTCGTAGCCGGTGTAGACCGCCCCGCTGGCATCGATGGCTACCGCCTCCGGCCCGCGCCCGACGCCGACCAGGAGGCGCTGGGCATCTTTCAGGATTGTGTTGGGCGCGTAAGGGCCTTCAAGCTTCGGCGCGACTGGCGCTTGCCAAGCCACCGGATCGACCGGCGCGGGTTTCAGTAGCAGATACAACGGCAGGGCGAGCAGCCCCAGCAAAATGGAGTACAGCAGCTTTTTCATCGAGAATTCCGGAGCGTCGGCGCGAGTCGGACGCCCATCGTTTCACGGATCGTGGCAGACCCGCGCAGGGCCTTGATGGCGATCAACGACCTGACTCGACTGGCGAATCGGGCCGTCAACGTCAGCGCGGGTGCTTTGCTAGCATCTGCGCGAACAACTGTACCCACCCGCGAGAAATTTCATGTCCCAGCTGCCGAACCCGGTGCAACAGCTCCTGAAGCGTGCTGCCGAAACGCCGAACGAGCCCTACCTGCACCAACCGGTGAAGGGTGTCTGGCGCACCTGGACCTGGGGCGAGGTTGCCGAGCAGTCGCGGCGGATGGCGACGGCCCTGATCGCCCTGGGACTCAAGCCGGGTGACGCCGTCGGCATCAGCGGCATGAACAACGCGCACTGGTTCATGGCCGATTTCGCCTGCGGCCTCGCCGGCCTGATCGGCGTCGGCCTTTATCCGAAACAGAGCGAGGACGCCGTCCGCTTCATCAGTGGCCACGCCGGCATCAAGCTGGTGTTCGTCGGCCCGATGCCGGATGCCGACAGCTTCCTCGGCGCGCTGCCGGCCGATGTCGTCAAGGTCGCCCTGCCCTATCCCGGCGTCGCGCCCTGCGCGCAGAGCTGGGAGCAGCTGGTCGCCGCCCATGCGCCGCTGGCCAAGCCGGTCGAGCGCGGCATCGACGAGGTCTGGAGCCTGATCTATACCTCGGGCACCACCGGCAATCCGAAGGGCGTGATCATGACCGCCCGCAACCTGGCGTTCACCGTCAGCGGCATGCTCCGCGACACTCCGCCGCTGGCCAGCGGCGAGCACTTCCTGTCCTACCTGCCGCTGGCCCACGCCTTCGAGCGTGGTGCCGTTGAAGTGGCCAGCCTCTATCTACCGGCGCAGGTGCATTTCCTCGAAGAACTGGAAAAGCTGCCGGACACTCTTGCGATGGTCCGCCCGACCCGCTTCTTCGGCGTGCCGCTGGTCTACAGCCGCATCCAGGGCGGCATCCTCAAGAAGCTGCCACAGGCCAAGATCGACAGGCTGCTGTCGATTCCGATCATCTCCAGCCTGATCCGTCGCAAGATCCGCAAGGGCCTGGGGCTCGATCGCGCCCGCCTGGTGTTCTCCGGTGCGGCACCGCTGCCGCGGCCGATCATCGAATGGTTCGCCAGGCTCGGCATCGAGGTGTTCCAGGGCTACGGCATGACCGAGAACTCGATCTACGCCAGCGCCAACCGTCCGGGCCTGAACAAGATCGGCTCGATCGGCAAGCCCTACATCGACGCCGGCCTGCGCATCGCCGAGGACGGCGAGATCCAGTGCAAACACGACGGCAACACGCCGGGCTATTACAAGGACCCGGAAAAGACCGCCGAATTGTTCACCGCCGACGGCTGGCTGCGTACCGGCGACAAGGGCCACATCGACAGCGACGGCTATCTGTTCATCACCGGCCGGGTCAAGGAAATCTTCAAGACCCTGAAGGGCAAGTACGTCGCCCCGGCGCCGATCGAGGGCAAGTTCGGCACCAACACCGCGGTCGAGCAGATGTGCCTGGTCGGCTCCGGCCTGTTCCAGCCAATGCTGGTGCTGTCGCTGAACGCCGAGGCGCGGAAAGCACCGCAGGCCCAGATCGAAGCCGGCCTGATCGCGACCATGAACGAGGTCAACAAGACGCTCGAGGCACACGAGGAAATCTGCAAGATCGTGGTCACGAAAGATGCATGGACGATCGACAACGGCCTGATGACACCGACCATGAAGGTTCGCCGCAACGAGATCGAAAAGCGCTACGGCGAACTGCTGGCCAAGCTCGAAACCGACCGCAAGCTGCAGGTTTACTGGGAAAGCTGAAGCCCGGAACCAGACCGGAAAAAGCCCCGCGATGCGGGGCTTTTTCCGCGGCCGCGATCAGGCCGCGCTGCGCGCCTTCCGCGCCGGCTTGCGCCGGATGTACAACTCCTTGTCGACCCGGGCGACCAGTTCGCCCTTGGCATCGAGCACCTCGACGGTGAACACCGGCAGGTACTTGGCACCGCTCGCGGTCGCCGCTTTCGCGGCCTCGATGTCGGTCTCGCCGATCCGGAACTTCGCGCTCACCGTGCCCTTGCCGGGACGGACGAATTCGATCTTCGCCGACTTGTCCCAGACCAGGTAGTCTGGGCCGAGTGCCGCGAAGAACTGCAGGCAGTAGAACGGATCGACCATCGCGTACAGGCTGCCGCCGAAGTGGGTGCCGAAGGCATTGGCATTGCCGGGCTGGCGGTGCAGCTGCACGTCGATCTCGCGGAAATCACTGCTGACCCTCGTCACCCGGATGCCGGCGCCAAGATACGGCGGGTACAGGTTCATGCGCAGCCGGAACACCATGGCATTGCGATACAGCAGGCTGGTCAGCAAGTCGACCGCCCTCGCCTTCAGCCCGGTCTTGGTGGCAACGGCCATCGGCAGCTCCTCAGTTGAAGACGACGGTCTTGTTGCCGTCGACGATGATCCGGTCCTCGACATGCCAGCGCACCGCGCGGGCCAGCACCTGGCGCTCGAGATCGCGGCCGAGGCGGCGCAGTTCCTCGATACCTTCGGAATGCGACACGCGGGCAACATCCTGCTCGATGATCGGCCCCTGGTCGAGGTCGGCGGTCACGTAGTGGGCGGTCGCGCCGATGATCTTCACGCCGCGCTCGTAGGCCTGGCGGTAGGGATCGGCGCCGACGAAGGCCGGCAGGAAGGAATGGTGGATGTTGATGATCTTCGCTGGCCAGGCAGCCGCGAAATCGGCGGACAGGATGCGCATGTAGCGGGCCAGGACGATGAAATCGGCCCTGGCCTCGACCAGGATCTTCTGCATCGTCGCCTCACTTTCAGCGCGCGTCGCGGTCTCGAACGGCACATGGTGAAACGGCACGCCGAAGGCTTCGACAGCCTTGCGCAGCGCTTCGTGATTGGAGATCACGCAGGGGATGTCGACGCGCAACTCGCCCCGCTGCCAGCGCCACAGCAGCTCCATCGCCGCGTGATCGTGGGCGGAGACCAGGATCGCCATCCTCGGCTTGTCGGCGGCATAGCTCATCCGCCAGTTCATCTGATGCTGGGCGGCGACGGTATCGGCGAAGGCGCGTTCGAGCGCAGCCCGCGGCAGATCGATCGCCGGCGTCTGGAACTCCAGGCGCATGAACAGCTGGCCACCGGTCGGCGACGTCGAATGCTGGTCCAGCTCGGTGATGTTGGCGCCGTGGTGGTACAGGAAAGTGGTCGCGGCAGCGACGATGCCCGGCTTGTCGTCGCAACGAATCAACAGGCGGGCAATGGTTTCGGGGTTCATGGCGAATCGGGGTTTCGGTTTGCGGAATGCGGATGACGCGGGGGGGGCCGGCTCTTGCTCCGGTCTAGGACAGCAGCGCCTTCAGCTTCGCGGCCTGCTCGGGAAAGAACGGGCCGTTGGCCTTCAGTGCTTCGGCGACGACCTGCCTGGCGTCGTCGACGCGGCCGAGCTTGACCAGCGCTTCGGCGCGGTACTGGGCGACCACCAGACGGTTCAGGCCGTAGGCCTTCGGCGCCGCCTGGGCCAGCCAGGGCAGCGCCTTCTCGGTCTCGCCGCGTTCGATCAGGCTGCGGCCGTAGCGGTAGGCATAGACGTAGTCGTCCGGCCACGCGGCGATCAGCTTGGGGAACAGCTCGTCGAGCTGCCGATGACGCTTGGCGAGATCGAGGTAGAGGCGCAGGTTGTCGGCAAGGTTGCGGTCGCGCTTCAAATCCAGCCGCTTGGCACCGCCGAGGCGGCGTTCGACATCGGCGATCGCCCGCGCCAGCACCGCCGCCTCGCCCTTGCTGTCGCCGAGGGTCCGGGCCAGCTGCGCGGTGGTGGTCACCAGGCTGCGGGCGTCGGCACAGCTCGGCGTCGGCACGAACACGCGCCTGGCGAGCAGGGCCTGCATCTGCGGCCATTGGAGCGCATACAGCCGACGCTGCTCGGCGGCCGGCAGCTTCGCGGTGCAGTCGAGGGCGCGCTCCAGTTCGTAGGCGCGATCGCAGTCCAGCTCGCCGGCCAGCACTGTCGGCGCGACCACGGCACAGGCGGCGGCATCCTCGGCACCGGCAGCCTTGCGCAGCGTCAGGCGCGCCTGCCACAGCGAAGCGCCAGCATCGACATCGACGGCCTTGCGCGCCGGCTCGGGCAAGGTCGCCAGCCAGTCGTTGGCGCCCTGCGCGTCGGCGCGCGCGGCGTAGGCCTGCAGCACGCTCCGCGCGGCGATCAGCGAGGCCGCGCTGCCATCGCGCACCCGGGCCTTCTGGGCGTCGAAGTCGTCGCCGCGCGCCAGGATCGCGGCAATCTCCGGATAGAACTGCGCGCGGGTGCGTTCCAGCGGAATGCGGCCCAGCTCCTTGCCGGCGGCGTCGAGCACGATGTAGCTCGGTAGACCCTTGACGCGCCATTGCTGCATCCATTGCGCGCCGGCCGGAGAATCGGCGTCGAGCTCGACGATCACCGCTTCGCGCTCCAGCGCCGTCCACTCCGGGCCGGTCTTGACGTGCTTGGCCATGAAGTAGCAGGAGTAGCACCAGGGCGCGTAGAAATCGACGATCACCGGCGCCTGGCGCTGGCTCGCGAGTTTCAGGGCGTCCTCGACGGCGCCGCTGCCTTCTTCGGCACGAGCGCTGCCGATCGCCAGCAGCAGGATCAGGGCGAGCGCGCTATTCCAGCGGCGGAAGCTTGGCGGGCGCATCTTTCGGCGGCGTGTCCGTGTAGACGATGCGGACATTGTAGGCCTTGCCTGTCGCCGGGTTCTGGATGTTCGAGACCCCTCGATATTCCAGCAGGTGGCGGGTCGACACCTCGTAGGTCAGGTCGAGGCGCTCGACCAGCAGGCGCAGCAGCGAATCCGGTTCGACCAGCAGCTTGATCGCCGGCTTGCCATCGAAGCTGGTGTCACCGACTTTCCGGCAGCGGAAGCTGTAGCTGTCGAGCTGACCGGCGACCCCGAGCTGGAACTTCAGGGTTCCACCCTGCTGCAGGCGCTCGAAATTCTCGACGATGGCGCTGTGGAAGCCGGAATCCGCCGCCATGCCCGGCGTGCGCACGATCACCTTGCTGCTGATCTTGCCGGCAACGATCTTCTGCATCGTGAAGGTCTTGGCGGTGACTTCGGTGATCGCTTCGATGTAGTGGCTGACGAAGTTCTCCAGCTTGAAGATCGGGATCAGGCTGTCGGCCTGGTAGTCCAGCGTCTTCGCCGCGATCTTCCTGCCGGCGGGATCGAAATAATCGATGCTGCCGCCGGTCCAGCGCGGTCCGTCGACTGTCTGCCGGTGCACCTCGGTATACAGGTACTGGTCAGATTCCAGGTCGTAGGCATAGCCGCGGAAACGATAGTCGACGGGTGCCGCAGCCGCCGTACCGGCAACAGCAGCGAGCAGCAGGGCAACTGCGGCAAGGCTTTTCATGAGGAGCGGGTTCGGGACGGAATCGAAAGTGGGACATCGTTTGCCAGGACGAATTCCGCGGCGACCGGCGAGCCCCCCTCAGCGCCTGCTGAACAGGTAGTGGCCGACACCCCATTCGTTGCCGTCGGCGTAGCCGAACAGCTCGGCCACCGCCATGTAGAACATCCGCCAGCGCTGCACCCAGATCGGCGCCTGCGTCTTGCCGTAGCCGGCTTCGAAGATCTTCAGGATCTCGTCCTGGTGGGCATCCATCTCGGCCAGCCAGTGGTTCGAGGTCTTTTCGTAATGCTTGCCGTCGACCCACCACTGGCGCTCCAGCCTCACGTGGTCCTGGAAGTTCAGCAGCAGGTTTTCGCTGGGCATGGTGCCGCCGGTGAAGAAATACTTGGACATCCAGTCATCCTCGCCCTGCACCTCGAAGTGATAGGCGAGCAGCTTGTGGACGAAGATGTGCACGAACAGCTTGGCGTCCGGCCGCATCCAGCGGCTGATCTTTTCCAGCAGCAGGCCGTAGTTCTTCATGTGCTCGAACATCTCGATCGACAGCACTCGATCGAAGCCGGCCTCGACGGTCGCGCCTGAAGTCTGGGCCGTCGCCGGAAACTCGTGAGTGACGATGTTGCCGGTGATGATCGTCAGGTTGCCGAAACCGCGCGCCTTCGCGCGGGCCTCGATGTACTCGCGCTGGCCGTGTGAATTCGACAGGCCGACGATCGTGGCGTTCGGGTACTTCTCGGCCAGCCACAGGCTCAAGGATCCCCAGCCGCAACCGAGGTCGAGAATGCGCATGCCGTCCTGCAGGCCGGCCCGCTCGGCGTACAGCGCCAGCATCGCTTCGCCGGCTTCGCCGAGCGTTTCCTTGCCGGTCGGATACAGGCAGCAGGAGTACTTCAGTCGCGGGCCGAGATGGGCGTGGAAGAACGCCGCAGGAACCTCGTAGTGCTGCTCGTTGGCAGCGCCGGTCTCGACCGCGATCGGGCTGGCGCGCAGCTCGTCGAGAAAGGCGTTGAAACGCCGGCTGCGGGTTTCGCCGTCCTGGTTCGCCTCGTCGACCAGCCGCTTCTTCATCAACTGGCGCATGCCCCAGCGGGACAGGGAATCGGGGATCAGGCCGCGCTCGCAAAGCTCGATGACATTCATCGTTTCAGGAATTCTGTGGGAAGGCGAAAGGGGGCAGCGCCAGCAGCCGCTTCAGCGCTTCGGCGGCCAGGGCACGAACATGCTGGTGCTGTGTACGTAGTCGGCATAGCCCGGACGCGACTGCATCAGGTGTGCTTCGAGGATCGGCACGCCGGACATCTTCAGCAGCAGCCAGGCCATGATCACAGCCGGCACGATCGCCAGCCACCAGTAACCGCTGCCGATCGCCAGCGGCAGATAGGCGATCCAGTGCAGCGATTCGAAGAAGTAGTTCGGATGCCGCGAATAGCGCCACAGGCCTCGGCGGCAGACCTGGCCCCGGGTCCTGGGATCACGACGGAAGCCTTCCATCTGGGCGTCGGCCAGGCCCTCGCCAAGCACGGCGGTGACCCAGATCAGCACCGCAAGCACCATCAATGGGACAGCGGCGTTGCCATCGCGATACGCCACGACCAGAAAACCGACCGACAGCAGCCAGGCCATCAGCGCCTGGAACTGGAAGAACCAGAACATCTTGAAGTTGACCGCCGAGCCCCATTCGCTGCGAAAACGTGCGTAGCGCGCGTCCTCCGGCTTGCCAGCATTGCGGAAGTACAGATGGGTGCCGAGGCGAAAGCCCCAAAGTCCGCCAAGCACCCCGAGCAGCAGCCGGGTCTCGATCGGCGCGGTCCCGAAAATTGCATACCAGACAGCCAGGAAACCGAGGCTCCAGGACCACACCGGATCGACCATGCCCGCGTTGCGGGTTCTCAGCTGGATCGCCCAGACTAGGATGAGCGTCAGCGCCACGATGGCAAGGCCGGAAACGGCTGCAAGGGCTGGGGTCATAGGATCGGGACGTGGCAAGGCGAAAGATTGCGGCTCGTGGCAGTTTACGGAGCTGCCGCCGATTCGGATGAGCCCTCGCGGCAATGAAGCAAACCGTTCTGAACGAAGGAATGAAGAACCAACCGATGACACGTATCGCAGATTTCCACCCCGCGCTTGCGCGCAGGACCTGGGCGACGCCGCTGGCCGCCTTGCTCCTTGCGGCCTGCAGCGGTCCCACCGTCAAACCCGGCGATTCGCTGGCCGACGCCGAAACCGCCGTCGCTCGCGCTGAGCGAGCGCGCATCAGCGACTACGACGCCGCGTCCTGGAAGGCTGCCCGCGAAAACCTGGCCAAGGCGCGGGCCGCCAGCGGCGCCAAGGAAACCGAAGTCACGTCGCGCTGGTACGCCGCCGAAGCCAAGGCCGATGCCGAACTCGGCATCGCCCGCGCCGAGCGCGCGCGCCTCTCGGCGCTGACCATGTCGCTGAAGCGCGAGATCGAAGCCCTGCAGACTCCGGCCGGAGACACGCCATGAAGCCGCTCCGCCATTGTCTTCTTTGGCTGCCGCTGTTCGGCGGTCTGCTCACGCTGTCGGCCTGCAGCAGCCTGAAGCTGCCATCGCTCGGCTTGCCCGGCTTTTCTCCCGCGGCCGAGGCGCCGGTGCCGGGCGTCGAGCCGTCGACGGCCGCCGTCGCCCGCATCCGCGCCAGCCTGCTGACCTTGCGCAGCGATCCCTCGCTCGCTGCGCGGGTGCCGGACGAACTGGCCATTGCCGAAGCCGCGTTGGCCAGGGCCGACAAGAGCCAGCACGACAAGGTCAATGGTCCACCGCTGCTCTACCTCGCCGAGCGCAAGGCCGAGTACGCGACCACGATTGCCGAACAGCGAGCGCTCGAAGCGGAGTACGAAGTGCTGCGCCAGCAGCGCGATGCGCTGAGAGGCGGCCGCTAGTCGGTCCAGCCCAGCATCGGGGACTTGGCGGTGACGATGGCCGTCGGCTGCCCCGGACGATGCACTGCGCGAGCCGCCGGATGAAAGTCCGGCGGCTTTTTTGTCGCTGCCGCCTGAGGCAGCTGCCACCTTCGCCGCGCTGCGTACTGGGCATTCTTTTCGTGATCGAACGCTCGGAAACCGGCGAAAAATTCCGCCGGGCGAGCAGATGGCGTGCTAAATCTCGTCCGCCATTCGGTGCCCAGCCACCGGGCCAGAAAACACGATAGGGGGGAGTCGATCATGACGCAGAAGAAAAATCAGCCCTGGCCGACGCCAGTGCCTCGCAGACTGACCGCAGCACTGCTCGCCGCCGTGCTGCTGTCCGGTACCGCGTTCGCGCAGCAGGCGCCGGTGACGATGCAGGCCAGCGCGGCATCGCAGATCGCCACGCTGCAGCAGATCAAGGCGACGAAATCGCTGATCGAGGACAAGCTCGATTCACCGCTGTTCATGGCCGTGCTCAAGCTGCGCGGCGACGCGCGCCTGGCCCAGTTGCCGGAATACCAGTACCTGAAGGCCGGCAAGGACGGCCGCTTGAGCGTCGACATCGGCATCACCGACCGCGAGGACGCCGGTGCGGTCTTGCGCAAGCTGTCCGAACTCGGCGCCGTGCTGCAGTCGCCGAAGTCCACCGCGCTCGAATACCGCAGCATCCGCGCCAAGGTTCGCCCCGCCGACCTGATGACCCTGGCCGGGCTCAAGCAGGTGACCCTGGTCCAGGAAGCGGTCGAAGCCCAGACCAATGTCATCAATGTTTCCGAAGGTGACAAGGCGCACGCCGCCGATCAGGCGCGCGGCGCCTTCGGGGCTACGGGCGCGGGCGTCAAGGTTTGCGCGCTGTCCGACGGCATCGACTCGCTCGCCAACGTCCAGGCTTCCGGCGATCTGCCGGCGGTCGATGTGTTGCCTGGTCAGGCCGGCAGCGGCAACGAAGGCACGGCGATGCTGGAAATCATCCACGACCTGGCGCCTGCCGCGACCCTCGGCTTCGCCACCGCCTTCAACAGCGAAGCCAGCTTCGCGCAGAACATCCGCGATCTCGCCAGCGATGGCTGCAACATCATCGTCGACGACGTGCTGTATTTCGACGAGAACGTGTTCCAGGACGGCGTCGTCGCGCAGGCCGTCAACGACGTTACCGCCGCTGGCGTGCTGTATTTCTCTTCGGCCGGCAATTCCGGCAACAAGACCGACAACACTTCTGGCACCTGGGAAGGCGATTTTCTGGCCAGCACGCTGCCCAAGCCGGCACCGCTGGCCGGCATCACCGGCCCGCTGCATGACTTCGGCGATGGCGGCCAGTCGGTTCAGGTGACCGGCGCCTCGACTTCCGGCGCGCTGATCATCTGGGCCGAGAACTACGACCTGACCGGCGGCACCGCATCGACCGACTACGACCTGTACCTGCTGAACAGCGCGATGACCAGCGTCGTCCAGTCCAGCACCAACCGTCAGAACGGCGCCGGCGGCAACGACCGCGCCTACGAACGGGTCAGCCCGATTTCGGCCGGCCAGCGCCTGGTCGTCAACCGCTTCGCGACCGGCAGCACCAGTCCGCCGATGTTCCACCTGAGCACGCTGCGCGGCACCATCACCTCCGCCCTGTCGACCTCCGGCGTGACGCGCGGCCACAGCGCGACGGCCGACGGCTATGGGGTGGCGGCGACGCCGGCCGGACCGATCCAGTTCGATTCGCTGCCGCCGATCGGCCCGTTCCCGAGCGCGTTCACCGCCAGCAATGCCTCGGAAAGCTTCAGCTCCGACGGCCCACGCCGCATCATCCTGAGCCCGACCGGCGCCGAGCTGACGCCGGGCAACCGCAGCTCGACCGGCGGCGTGGTCCGCCAGCAGCCGATCATCACCGCCGCCGACGGCGTCTCGACCGCGGCGCCCGGCTTCAATCCGTTCTTCGGTACCTCGGCCGCCGCGCCTCATGCCGCGGCAATCGCCGCACTCCTGAAATCCGGCGTGCCGTCGCTGAGCCCTGCGCAGATCCGCGGTTTCCTGACCAGCACGGCGATCGACATCGAAGCGCCGGGCGTCGATCGCACCACCGGCGTCGGCATCGTCATGCCGATGCCGGCGCTGCAGGCGGCCGGTGCCACGCCGCAGCCGTTCCTGTCCGCCGGCACGGCGGTCTATACCCAGGTGGCCGGTGATGGCGACAGCTTCATCGAGCCGAACGAGACCTGGTCGATCAGCCTGCCGCTGACCAATATCGGCGCAGCTGTTGCGGTGTCGATCAACAGCACGCTGAGCAGCACCTCTCCCGGCGTGACCATCACCAGCGCCGCCTCGACCTACCCGAACCTGGCGCCTTCGGCCTCGGCCAGCAATGCCACGACCTACGTGTTCCGGGTCGAAACCGCATTCCCCTGCGGCAGCCCGATCAACTTCTCGCAGACCCTGAGCTATGTCGGCGCCAACAGCCCGCAGACCGTCGCTTTCGGCAAAGGCACCGGCGGTCTCGGCAGCAGCACGACTTTTGCCTACTCCGGCAGCCCGGTGGCGATTCCCGACGAAGGCGCAGCGATCAGCGCCCCGCTGTCGGTCTCGGGTATTTCCGGTGCGATCGGCGACGTCAACCTGAAGATCGACGGCGCCAGCTGCAGCGCCACCGCGGGTTCGACGACCGTCGGCATCGACCACACCTACGTCGCCGATCTGGCGATCAGCCTGGTTGCGCCGGATGGCACCGTGGTCCCGGTGATCGGCAATGCCGGCGGCGCCGGCAACAATTTCTGCCAGACCGCGCTGGACGATGAGAGCAACGGTCCCGGCATCCAGACGGTAACCGCCTCGCAGGCACCGTTCACCGGCAGCTTCAAGCCCTCAGGCCCGCTGTCGGTGTTCGACGGCCACGCCGCCAACGGCACCTGGCAGCTGCGGGCGCAGGACACCGGGCCGGCCGATACCGGCAGCATCAGGGCGTTCTCGCTGAGCGTCACCCCGGTGGTCTGCGACGCGCCGCCAGTCGGCGGCACGCCGACGTTGTCGATCAACGACGTCAGCATCGCCGAAGGCAACGCCGGCACCAAGAACTACACGTTCACGGTCAGCCTGTCGGCCGCCTCGGCAAGTCCGGTGACGGTCGCC